>ERZ827108.290-NODE-290-length-86302-cov-26.321797_pt1 | contig 86302 bp, 65 predicted proteins | sample MGYA00519921_ERZ827108 | MGnify/ENA primary metagenome ERZ827108 (study PRJEB31778, sample SAMEA3449258) | human gut metagenome | biome: human gut; feature: human-associated habitat; material: faeces | place: United Kingdom | collected 2010/2012 ... | reverse complement strand
AACAAAGTTCGGCATCATAGTCGTGTCTCGCAAGACGTCATTTTTACACGCTTACATATTAATAAATAAGAATAGAACAAAATATTTCCTGCTGTTTTGTACTTGGAATTTACTGTGTTAGACATTGGTTGAGCATTTATACTACTGTATATCATACTCCTATAATACATTCACGCTTAATGTGTATTTTCCCTTTATTATTGCTTCGTCACAGGCGGAAAGAACACGCTCCGACCAATCTTTGTACCCCTTTTGTTCTTCTTGGTGATACAAAAGATACATGTTCCTGTATCTTATACCCGACAAACAGATTGAAATATAATCGGTTGGTTGTGACCGTTTGTCTCTTACGCAGAGATAAACGGCTTATGGTTGCGGCCAAAGGCCTGTTTTTGTCGTTTGTTACGACTGCTACCTTTGATAAGCAGAGAGGCCGACAGGGGGGGGCAAAGGCTCATAGGGATACATATTATCCCAAATCGGTTATCAGAAGTCTGATGACCGTTTTGGATTTTAACACAATTTGCTTTTCGGACAAAAATGTATTATCTTTGTACTGCGGATATGTACAGGGCGGCTTCGGTCGCCCTGTTTCCGTATGGACAAGCCCGGTCTCGCACGGAAATTGCCGGCACAAACGAGAAACTACGCCCGTGACAGTTTTTCCTACATGGCATGTACGCGCGACTACATGCCATGTAAGTCTCCGCATGTGCCGGCCGGTCTCCGCCAAAAGGCTGGAATTTCACATTTGTTTGCATAACGGAAGTTAAATATGTTAATGTCGGACCATGTGTCCCTGTCCGTAGAAATGCCTGTTCCTGTTGTCTGCAAGCCCGCCGGATTTTTATTGTTCCGATGGCAGTGTTTCTTGTCCAGAACTCACTATTTGTGAAGTATCTGCCCATTCAGTAATCAAAACAATCCCAATATTCAATGTTTCTCATAATTTTGTCGTATCTTTGCGACCTATAGGTATAGGTACAAATGCCGGTTTCTTATATTGGGGGCGGGCATTGACAAATCAAGGAAAGATGTTTAAGAAAGATAATATTTGGTCAGACGAATTGGCAAGGGCCATAGACTGCGGCAAAGAAGAGGCTGTTCGTTTAGAACTCGCCGAGATAGATGCTGGTTGCCTCTTACTGGGCATGATGCGTACGGAGTGCAGAGCCACTGTTCTGCTCCGCCATTATGGCGTGGCCACAGACGAGAAGATGGAAGAGTTGAAAAAGTCGCTTACGATAGAAGACAGACATCAGAATGTCTATTATAGTGCAGCTTTTGAAGCGCCTGCGCTCTCCGTGGAGTGTCAGCGCTTGCTGAGACTTTCGACATTGGAAGCGCGTCGCTCGGGAGCCAAGATGATTTTGTGCGAGCATTTGCTTTTAGGCATATTGCACGATGGTGACAACAAGGCCCGGGCTTATCTGAATGCCGAAGGAATTACTTATCGCCGGGTGGCAGAAAGTCTGAACATACGTCCCGAGGTTCGTTCGGGCTTTGGATTTGCAGAAGAAGAGAGTGAGACGTTCCCTTCGGGTGGCGATAAGAACGGCCGTCCGGGAACAAAGTCCCAGTCGCCGGAAGATGCGTCGGCAACTGATACGCCTATGATTGACAATTTCGGTGTCGATTTGACGCGAAAAGCCGAAGAAGGAATTCTCGACCCCGTCGTGGGGCGCGAAAAGGAAACCTTGCGCATGGTTCAGATATTGGTGCGGCGCAAAAAGAACAATCCGGTGCTCATCGGTGAGCCGGGTGTCGGTAAGAGCGCGGTAGTTGAAGGCCTTGCGCAGTTGATTGTAAATCGGAAAGCCCCTCGGGCGCTATTGGACAAACGGGTCGTTGCGCTCGACATGGCGGCAGTGGTGGCCGGAACTCAATTCCGCGGACAATTTGAAGAACGTCTGCGCCGACTGATTGAAGAATTGCGGCAACATAAGGAAATCATATTGTTTGTCGATGAGATACACACCATCATCGGAGCCGGTTCTGCGGCGGGTACGCTCGATGCAGCGAACATTCTGAAACCGGCTTTGGCGCGTGGAGAAGTGCAGTGCATCGGAGCTACCACTCTTTCAGAATATCGCAAGACCATAGAGAAGGATGGCGCATTGGAGCGTCGTTTCCAAAAGGTCATGCTCGAACCGGCTACGGCCGAGGAGACATTGATTATTCTCCGCAACCTGCGTAGCCGATATGAGGAACATCATTCCGTATGTTATACCGAAGAGGCTTTGGAAGCCTGTGTTGTCCTGACCGAGCGTTATGTGAATGACCGCTCATTGCCCGATAAGGCCATTGATGCAATGGACGAGGCCGGCAGCCGGGTGCGATTGGCAAGCGTGAGTGTTCCGAAAGAGATTATCGAAAAGGAGAAAGAAATAGAGGAACTCAAACAACGCAAGACCGAAGCGGCCAAGAAACAGGATTATGAAGAAGCAGCGCATCTGAGAGATACCGTTATCGAACAGCAGCGGGAACTGGAACGTATGAATTCAGAGTGGCAAAGCACGCAAAGAAAAGATTGCAGTACGGTGAACGCGGAAGATGTGGCTGAAATCGTATCAATGATGAGCGGTGTTCCCGCAGGACGAATGGTGACAAGCGAGACCGAACGTCTCAGAAGTATGAAAACGGCCCTTCAGAAGAAGGTTATCGCGCAAGACGAAGCAGTGGAAAAGGTGGTGCGTGCCATCACACGCAACCGCATCGGACTGAAAGATTCGAACCGTCCCATCGGTACCTTTATGTTTGTCGGACCTACGGGAGTGGGTAAGACGCATTTGGTGAAATGTCTGGCCGATTGGATGTTCGATCGCAAAGATGCTTTGATTCGTGTGGACATGAGCGAATACGGAGAGAAGTACAGTACAAGCCGGTTGGTGGGTGCTCCTCCGGGATATGTGGGGTATGAGGAAGGAGGTCAATTGACCGAAAAAGTACGTCGCCATCCTTATTCCGTAATACTCCTTGACGAAATAGAGAAGGCACATCCCGATGTTTTCAACACACTGCTGCAAGTAATGGACGAGGGAAGAATGACGGATGGAAACGGTACGACAGTGGATTTCCGCAACACCATCATCATCATGACCTCGAATAGCGGTACACGACAGCTGGGCGAGTTCGGCTCCGGCATAGGGTTTAATGCGGAAAGTACGACCGAAGCCATGGCAGACGGTATTATCCGCAAGTCGTTGCGCCGCCAGTTCGCTCCCGAATTCCTGAACCGTCTGGATGACATCATCGTGTTCCGTCCTTTGAACAAGGAGAGTGCCGTGCGCATTGCTTTATTGGAAATCGAGGCCTTGAGAACGCGGATGAAGGCTATGGGCCTTGAGTTGGAAATATCTTCCGAGGCCATTGACTTCATCGTCGGGAAAGGATTTGACTCCAAATACGGTGCCCGTTCTCTGAAGCGTGCCATACAGATATATCTTGAAGACAAGATTTGCGACATGATGATGAGTGAGAATCCGCCGGCGGGAAATCTGAAATTCCTCATGGAAAACGGGAACTTGGTTACGGCTTAAAGAATCCTACAAATAATCCCGACCGAGGCAACTTGGTGAAATCCTTAAAAAGGTGTCACAATCGTTAGCATTGGATACGAACAAATGCAGGTCGCTTAAAATCGGGACATACGTAGAATGACATATATGAAGAATATACGAAACTTTTGCATTATTGCTCACATCGACCATGGAAAGAGTACTTTGGCCGACCGCTTGTTGGAGAGAACGCAAACCATCAAGGTGACAGGCGGACAGATGCTTGATGATATGGATCTTGAGAAGGAGCGTGGAATAACCATCAAGAGTCATGCCATACAAATGGAATACCAGATGGATGGCGAGATATATAGGTTGAATTTGATTGACACTCCGGGACATGTGGACTTTGCCTATGAGGTGTCGCGCAGTATTGCTGCCTGTGAGGGCTGTTTGCTGGTGGTGGACTCAACACAAGGCGTCCAGGCACAGACCATCTCCAATCTATATATGGCCATAGAACATGATCTGGAGATTATTCCGGTACTAAACAAGTGCGATATGCCCAATTCCATGCCGGAAGAGGTGGAAGACGAGATTATTGAACTATTGGGCTGCAAGCGGGAAGAGATTATCAGAGCTTCAGGAAAGACCGGCGAAGGCGTGGATGAAATCCTGCGAGCTGTTGTCGAGCGCATACCTGCTCCTGTCGGCGATGAGAAAGCACCGCTCCAGGCTTTGATTTTCGACTCTGTATTCAATCCGTTCCGAGGAATCATTGCTTATTTCAAGATATTGAACGGTTCGATTTCACAAGGAGACGAAGTTTTGTTCGTGAATACCCAAAAACGGTATAATGCGGACGAGGTGGGTGTACTGAAAATGGATTTGTCACCGCGCAAGTCGCTCCATTGTGGTGATGTCGGCTATATTGTCAGTGGCATCAAGACGGCAACGGAAGTGAAGGTCGGCGACACGATTACTCACATCAATCGTCCGTGCGACAAAGCCATATCCGGCTTTGAGGAAGTGAAACCTATGGTCTTCGCCGGCGTATATCCGATTGAGACGGAAGATTTTGAGCAATTGCGGGCCAGTCTGGAAAAACTCCAACTGAACGATGCGTCACTGACATTCCAGCCGGAATCGTCCGTAGCCTTGGGCTTCGGTTTCCGTTGTGGCTTCTTGGGGCTTCTACACATGGAGATCATACAGGAGAGACTCGACCGCGAGTTTAATATGAACGTGATAACCACTGTTCCTAACGTAAGCTATCACATCTATGACAAGCATGGGGAGATGAAAGAGGTGCATAACCCCGCCGGAATGCCCGATGCAACAGAAATCGACCACATAGAAGAACCTTATATCCGTGCATCCATCATCACCCGTACCGATTATATCGGAAACATCATGACGCTTTGTCTGGGTAAACGCGGAGAACTGGTGAAGCAGGAGTACGTATCGGGAGATAGGGTAGAGTTGTATTATGACATGCCTTTGGCCGAGATTGTCATAGATTTCTATGATAAGTTGAAATCCATCTCCAAAGGATACGCTTCCTTTGACTATCATCCCATAGAATTCCGTCCGTCCAAACTGGTGAAGCTGGATATTTTGCTGAATGGCGAACCTGTGGATGCGCTATCTACATTGACGCACGTCGATAACTCGGTCTATTTCGGCCGGCGGATGTGTGAGAAACTGAAAGAGTTATTGCCGCGTCAGCAGTTCGACATTGCGATACAGGCAGCCATAGGCGCAAAAATCATAGCACGTGAGACGGTCAAGCAGGTAAGAAAGGATGTAACGGCCAAATGCTATGGCGGCGATATCAGCCGAAAGCGCAAGTTGCTGGAGAAGCAGAAACGGGGAAAGAAACGCATGAAAGAAATAGGCAACGTACAGGTTCCTCAGAAAGCGTTCCTTGCCGTACTCAAGTTAGACTGACCCACATCATACCATATCAATAGAAACATACTTATGTTGATAGAATTAGTAAATGCCAGCGTGCGCATTCCCGAGAGGACATTATTGGAAAATGTCAATTTTCATATAGATGAAGGAGAATTCGTGTATATGATAGGTAAGGTAGGTTCGGGAAAAAGTTCCTTACTCAAGATGTTGTATGGAGAACTGCCCATGAGTGAGGAAGGAACTGCCGTTGTACTCGGACACGACTTGCAGAAGTTGAAGCGAAAACATATACCCGCACTCCGCAAACAATTGGGAATTGTTTTTCAGGATTTTCAGTTGCTTTCGGACCGTACCGTCGGTGAAAACCTTGACTTCGTATTGCGCGCTACAGGCTGGAAAAAGAAAGCCGAACGCCGGCAAAGGGTGACCGAGATATTAGGTTTCGTCGAATTGACCGACAAGTTGGATTTCTTTCCTCACCAATTGTCTGGTGGTGAACAGCAGAGAGTTTCAATAGCGCGTGCATTGCTGAACGACCCTAAGGTGATTCTGGCTGACGAACCTACGGGCAATCTGGATAAAGAGACGAGTGGCAAGATAGTAAGCCTGCTCAAGAGCATATGCGAACGTGGCACAGCTGTGGTAATGATTACACACAATCTGAATTTGCTCCAACAATTCCCCGGTATCGTATATTGTTGTGAAGGAGGGTGCATATCCGAAGTTACCTCAAAGTATAACATGCCTATCGACATAGAGGAATAGGCTGCCCTTACATGATAAAAACCACTATAAAATACAACGACAACATTATGAAAGTACTGAAATTTGGCGGAACATCAGTGGGAACGCCGCAGCGCATGAAAGAAGTTTCCCGTCTCATTACTGACGGACAACAAAAAATCGTGGTTCTCTCGGCTATGTCCGGTACAACGAACTCATTGGTGGAGATAGCCGATTATTTCAAGAAACGAAATGGAGAGGCTGCCAATAATGTTATCAACAAATTGCGTACCTTGTACATGGGACATGTGAAAGAACTGTTCTCATCCCGTGAGATGGCAGATACAACCGCAGACTTACTGGAAGATATCTTCATGTATCTGCATTCTTTCTCCAGTACGGACTTTACCGAGGTGTCGGAGAAGACCATTCTGGCTCAGGGAGAACTCATGAGCACGAATATGGTAACCAATTATCTGAAGGAGCAAGGAGTTAAGGTGATGCTGATTCCGGCATTGGACTATATGCGACTGACGGATAACGGCGAACCGGACCATTCTTATATAAAGAAAAACCTGCAGGCCATCCTGACTCAAAATCCGGGATACGACCTGTATATTACGCAAGGTTTTATTTGCAGAAGCCATGACGGGGAAATTGCCAATCTCCAGAGAGGCGGCAGCGACTATACGGCATGTCTGATTGGCTCAGCCCTGCGTGCGGAAGAAATACAGATTTGGACGGACATCGATGGTATGCATAATAATGACCCGCGTGTTGTTGAAGGAACCACTCCCGTGCGCCAGTTGAATTTTGAAGAGGCTGCGGAGCTGGCCTACTTCGGTGCGAAGATTCTGCATCCCACTTGCATCCAGCCGGCGCGCTACGCAGGAGTTCCTGTCCGCCTTCTGAACACCATGGACCCCGAAGCCCCCGGCACCATCATCAACAATGAGATGGAAATGGGACGCATCAAGGCTGTTGCTGCAAAGGACAACATCACGGCCATCAAGATTGTATCGAGTCGTATGTTGCTTGCCACAGGCTTTTTGCGCAAGGTCTTTGAGATTTTCGAGGCTTATGGTACCAGCATTGACATGGTCGCAACATCCGAGGTCGGCGTTTCGCTCAGCATAGACAATAAGAGCCGCCTCGTTCCTATACTTGAGGAACTGAAGAAATACGGAACGGTCGAAGTGGATGAGGATATGTGCATCATTTGTGTCGTTGGCGATTTGAGTTGGGGTAATGTCGGATTTGAGACACTGGTTACGAATGCGCTGGCCGATATTCCTGTGAGAATGATTTCGTATGGAGGAAGCAACCATAACATATCCTTCCTTGTGAAAGAAAGTGATAAGGCTTCGGCATTGCAGGCCTTGAGTAACAAACTATTCAGATAAGAATAAAAAAGGAGAACCTGTTTTTTGCAATGATAAGGAAAAACGTTCTCCTTTTTCTTTTACTGACCGGAATATAGATGTCATGGATATATTGAAGATACCTACGCAAGAGTTCGATAAACTTAGAACTCCTTTTTATTATTATGATACGAAATTACTGGCAGAGACGTTGTCCGTAATTCGTGAGTCTACCCGTAAGGATGAAACTTACGAGGTACATTATGCCATCAAGGCCAATGCCAACAAGCGCTTGCTCCAACAAATCGCCGCCGCCGGTCTTGGTGCGGACTGTGTGAGCGGCGGAGAAATCGAGGCGGCATTGGCTGCCGGATTCCCGGCCGCCGCTATCGTATTCGCAGGAGTAGGGAAGAGCGACTGGGAAATCCGTCTCGGCATCGAGACCGGCATCGGATGCTTCAACGTGGAAAGTATCCCGGAACTTAATGTCATCAATGCCTTGGCTGCGGAATACGGAAAGGTTGTCAAAGTTGCGTTCCGTATCAATCCGAATGTCGATGCCCATACGCATGAAAAGATTACAACCGGCCTGAATGAGAATAAATTCGGCATAGCCATGGAATACATGCTGCCTGCCATCCGCATGGCCGAAGGTATGCCGAACGTGGAGTATGTAGGACTGCACTTCCACATAGGAAGTCAGATTCTCGACTATTCCGTGTACAAGGCACTCTGCTTGCGCATCAACGAGTTGCAGGAGCTGTTGGAGGCAGAAGGAGTTGTGACCAAAAGCATCAATGTCGGCGGCGGACTTGGTATAGATTATGTAAGTCCGGACACGCATCCCATTCCGGACTTCGCCGCTTATTTTGATATTTTCCGCAGAAACCTGCAACTGCGGGCAGGCCAGCAATTGCACTTTGAACTGGGCCGTTCGATTGTAGCCCAATGCGGCAGTCTGGTTTCCCGTGTCCTCTATGTGAAAGAGGGGCATACCAAGAAATTTCTCATAGTCGATGCAGGATTTACCGAACTGATACGCCCTGCGATGTACGGCTCCGTCCACACCATCAATAATCTTACGACGACAGAAGGCGAAACAATGTATGATGTGGTAGGACCCATCTGTGAGAGTAGCGATGTCTTTGCCAAGGATACGCTTTTGCCCGAGTCGAAACGAGGGGATTATATAGCTTTCCGTTCGGCCGGAGCTTATGGAGAGGCCATGGCGTCAGGTTACAATTGTCGTAAGCTGTGCGATAGCTACTACTCGGCGGATTGAGTCGTATGTTGATAGCCAAGGATAATAATGCCATAGAAATTGTCTTATAAGAGTCGAAAAATTGTCTTATAGGACAATTTGAAATGTCTTATAAGACAATTTTAACTGTCCTATAAGACAATTTTGGGGCTGTAATAACGTGGCGTCCGGTAAACCTATAGATAAAAGTTCATCCCAAAGTTTTACGGACGCTGGTAAATTCAATAAGATGAAAAGAGAGAATTGCACTACCGCAATTCTCTCTTGTGTGTTATGTTAGCCGGGACGACGTGTTCCCTTGTCCTATATGTCCCCGTTCATTCCTGCAGACAACCGTGTTGAGTAAGCTGTTCCGCCATTTCGGCTTGTAGTTCTTGTGCCTTTTGGCCGGCCACTTCGGCAAAATTCTCCGTGTTGTCCGCATAAATGATGCCGCGTGAAGAATTGACGAGCAGGCCGCAATCCTTGTTCATACCATATTGGCAGACATCGGCAAGCGAGCCGCCTTGTGCACCAACGCCGGGGACAAGCAGGAAATGGTCAGGAACGATGCGTCTGATAGCTTCGAACAGACGTCCTTGCGTCGCACCTACGACATACATCATTTTGCTGTCGTCGGCCCACTGCCCGGATACCCGCAGGACTTTCTCAAACAGGCGTTCGCCATTCTCGTCTGTCATCAGCTGGAAGTCATGGCTTCCTTTGTTGCTGGTAAGAGCCAGCAGAACGACCCACTTGTTGTCGTATCCCAAGAACGGGGTTACGCTGTCCTCACCCATATAGGGCGCAACGGTAAGTGCGTCGATGTCCATTTCTTCAAAGAAAGAACGGGCGTACATGGCCGAGGTGTTACCTATATCACCACGCTTCGCATCTGCTATGATAAACTGGTCGGGATACTTCTCTTTGATGTATTTTACCGTTTTTTCGAATGCGGCCCAGCCCTTCAGTCCGAAGCATTCATAGAAAGCAAGGTTCGGCTTATAGGCCACGCAATAAGGGGCTGTCGCGTCAATGATTGCTTTGTTGAATGAAAATATCGGATCCTCCTCGTTAAGCAAATGGTTCGGTATCTTCTTGATATCCGTGTCCAGACCAACGCACAGGAAAGAGCGTTTGGAGCGGATATTGTCGATGAGTTGCTGTTTGTTCATTGTACTGATGATAAAGTATTAGTATTCCTGCCAGCTCTTGATTTCCAAATCTTCGGGTTTCGTCGTGCAGAAAGCATATATGAAAGCCGATGCCAGACGGGCATTCGTTATGAGCGGGATATTCAGGTCTATGGCAGCGCGGCGAATCTTGTATCCGTTCGTCAGTTCACCCGTGGAAAGGTTCTTAGGAACATTCACGACCATATCTATCTGCTTGTTGTGCAGCATGTCGAGGGCTTGCGGCTGTCCCTCCTCGCTGGGCCAGTAAACCAGCGTGTTGGCTATGCCGTTCTCTGTCAGATAACGGCTTGTTCCTCCCGTGGCATAAATCTGATAACCATGTTCCTGCAGCATACGGGCAGCCGTCAGCATCTCGGCCTTCTGCTTGCCGTCGCCGGTGGAGAGCAGGATGCTCTTTTCGGGTATGCGGTGGCCGACGGACAACATGCTCTTGAGCAATGCCGTGCGCGAGTCTTCACCCAGACAGCCGACTTCACCGGTCGATGCCATGTCCACGCCGAGCACAGGGTCGGCCTTTTGCAGACGGTTGAAAGAGAACTGCGAGGCCTTGATACCCACATAGTCCAGGTCGAACAGGCTCTTGGCCGGTTTCTCCACGGGCAGTCCCAGCATGATGCGGGTAGCCATCTCAATCAGATTAATCTTAAGAACCTTGCTCACGAAGGGGAAGGAACGGCTGGCACGCAGGTTACATTCTATCACCTTTATGTCGTTTTCCCGTGCAAGGAATTGAATGTTGAACGGTCCGCTGATATGAAGTTCCTTGGCAATCTGTTTGGAAATCTTCTTAATGCGGCGTGCCGTCTCCACATATAGTTTTTGCGGCGGGAACTGTATCGTGGCGTCGCCCGAGTGCACGCCTGCAAATTCGATATGCTCGGAAATGGCATAGGCAATGATTTCACCGTCGCGGGCAACGGCGTCCATCTCGACTTCCTTGGCATGTTGCAGGAACCGGCTTACGACAACGGGATGTTTCTTCGATACATTGGCCGCCAGTCGCAGGAAGCGTTCCAGTTCGTCCTGATTGGAGCAAACGTTCATGGCCGCGCCCGACAATACATAGCTGGGACGTACCAGAACCGGGAAGCCAACGCGTTCGATGAACTCGTTGATGTCTTCCATCGAAGTCAGTGCGCTCCATTCGGGCTGGTCCACGCCGATGCGCCCGAGCATGGCCGAGAACTTTTCCCGGTCTTCCGCATTGTCTATGTAGCAGGCCTGGGTTCCGAGAATGTTCACCTTTTCCTCATCAAGCCGCATGGCCAGGTTATTGGGTATCTGACCGCCGGTCGAGACCACAACGCCGTAAGGAGATTCCAGGTCGATGATGTCCATGACACGCTCGAATGTCAGTTCGTCGAAGTACAGACGGTCGCACATGTCATAGTCCGTAGAAACGGTCTCGGGGTTATAGTTGATCATTACCGACCGGTAACCTTCCTTGCGTATTGTGTTGAGCGCCTGCACGCCGCACCAGTCGAATTCCACGGAGGAACCAATGCGGTAGGCACCGGAACCGAGCACAACGACAGAGCGTTTGTCGTTTTCATAAGCAATGTCGTGAGCCACACCCAGATAGGTCAGATACAGATAATTGGTCTGGGCCGGATATTCTGCGGCAAGCGTGTCGATTTGTTTCACGTAGGGAACGATACCGGCTGCCTTGCGGCGTTGTCTGACTATCATGCAGGCTTTTTCGATATCCATCTGTTTCTCCAGTCCGACGGCGCGGGCTACCTGGAAATCCGTAAATCCTTGGACTTTGGCTTGTTTCAGCAGTTCGTTGTCCAAATTGTCTATGTTCCCGCAGGCATGGAGCCGGATGGCCGTATCGTGAATGTTCTTCAGCTTCTTCAAGAACCATTTGTCTATCTTGGTCAGTTCATGAATCTTGTCGATGGTGTAACCTTCCTCGAGTGCTTTTTCTATGACAAATATACGTTTGTCCGTCGGTTCCTGCAGGGCGGCATCCACGTTCTCTATTTTCAGTTCCTTGTTCTCTACGAAACCGTGCATTCCCTGCCCAATCATGCGGAGTCCCTTCTGGATGACTTCCTCGAAGGTGCGTCCGATGGCCATCACTTCGCCCACACTCTTCATCGAAGAACCGATTTCGCGGTCCACGCCACGGAACTTGCCCAAGTCCCAGCGGGGAATCTTGCAGACTACATAGTCCAGTGCAGGCTCGAAGAAGGCGGAAGTGGTCTTGGTTACGGAGTTCTTCAGTTCAAAGAGTCCATAGCCCAATCCCAGTTTGGCGGCAACGAAAGCCAAAGGATAGCCTGTAGCCTTTGATGCGAGCGCGGAAGAACGGCTCAGACGGGCATTTACCTCGATGACCCTGTAGTCTTCCGAGTTGGGGTCGAACGCATACTGGACATTACACTCGCCCACGATGCCCACATGTCTTACGATGCGGATGGCCAATTCGCGAAGTTTGTGGAATTCGTTGTTGGTCAGCGTCTGGGAAGGTGCGATTACGATACTCTCACCCGTATGGATGCCCAACGGGTCAAAGTTTTCCATGTTACAGACGGTAATGCAGTTGTCGAAACGGTCGCGGACCACTTCATACTCTATTTCTTTCCAGCCTTTCAGGCTCTTTTCCACCAACACCTGAGGGGAGAAGGAAAATGCCTTTTCGGCCAGTTTGTTGAGTTCGTCCTCGTTGTCGCAGAATCCGGAACCGAGTCCGCCGAGCGCGTAGGCCGCGCGCAGAATGACGGGATAGCCCAGTTCGGCTGCCGCATGGCGGGCCTGTTCGATGGTCTCGCAGGCTTCGCTGCTGATGGTCTTTACGTCTATCTCGTCCAGCTTTTGTACGAACAACTCACGGTCTTCCGTGTCCATGATGGCCTGTACCGGCGTGCCGAGAACCTGCAGGTCGTATTTCTCAAGAATACCTTTCTTGTAAAGTTCGACGCCACAATTCAGCGCGGTCTGTCCTCCAAAGGCCAACATAATGCCCTGAGGGCGTTCCTTTTGAATGACTTTTTCCACAAAAAAAGGCGTGACGGGCAAAAAGTATATCTGGTCGGCCACTCCTTCACTGGTCTGCACCGTGGCAATATTGGGATTGATGAGAATCGTCTCAATACCTTCTTCCTTCAGCGCCTTGAGAGCTTGCGAACCGGAATAGTCAAATTCACCGGCTTCGCCTATCTTGAGGGCACCGGAACCAAGGAGCAATACTTTCTTAATCTTGGAATTTGTCATAATAGTTGAGTAATCAGAAGATGATTTATATGTCGCGTACAAAGTTACGAATTTTGCATTATTTTATTGAATGGGAAAACATATTTTTACGCCGTTTCCTGTCTAAATTGTCACTTTTCGGCATGTGAGATGTGTTTTTGCCGATGAAAACCGGAATGGCGGAGAAAATCAGGATGGCGGAAAACAAAATCTGCCGGCTCGCGGTCTGCATTTTCCCTATATGATGACGGAATACGAAGACCAGACCGTCCGATTAATATTAACATTTTTAACTTTCGTGCACAATCGGCGCGGCGTACATGGCTTGTAGTTTTTCCTACATGCCCAGCCGGGAAACGCTACATGGCATGTAGGAAGAAGCGGATGCCTTGTAGTTTTTCCTGTCATAGGGACAGTTGGGCCGGAAAGCAGGCCCGGGAGAACGAAAAAAGGACGGTTTCAGCCGTCCTTCGCATTTTCGCAGTACAAAGATAATACATTTTTCCGCCGAAAGCAAATTATGTTAAAATCGGAACGGTGACATTTTATCCGGTATTGCCAGCTGTCCGGACAAGTTCTTTCATGGGGCATCCGGACGGGTGGCAGGCGGTATCCTGCTGCAGCGTCAGAAAAAAGAGCGGACCGTTATGGCCCGCTCCCGATATGCTGGTATTGTCTCGGCCGGAGCTTGGAACTCCTGTCCGGCTGTTTCATTGTCAAAGCAGTTTTACAAAGTCCTCAAACATGAATGTCGTGTCGGTCGGACCGCTGCAGGCTTCGGGGTGGAACTGGGCAGAGAACCATGGGTTGGTCTTGTGGCGTACACCCTCGTTCGACCCGTCGTTCATGTTGATATATAGCGGTTCCCAGTCGGCCGGCAACGTCTTGCTGTCTACGGCATAACCGTGGTTTTGCGTGGTGACATAGCACTTCTCCGTACCGGCAAGACGTACAGGCTGGTTGTGCGAGCGGTGGCCGTACTTCAGCTTGTAGACGGAAGCACCGGCGGCTTTTGAGAGCAGCTGGTTGCCCATGCAGATGCCCATGCAGGGGCGCACTTTCGGATTGTTCAGGAACTTGCGGATGTTTTCTACCGTCGCGGAGCAGGTGTCAGGGTCGCCCGGTCCGTTGGCCAGGAACAGACCGTCGAATTCCAATTCGTTGAAATCATAGTCCCATGGCACGCGGATGACTTCAACGTCATAGCGAAGCAGGCTTCGTATGATGTTGTTCTTGACTCCGCAATCCACAAGCACCACTTTCTTTGAAGCGCCGCTGTTGTAGCGGATGACTTCCTTGCAGGAGACCTGTGCTACAAAGTTTACGCCCTCGTATTGTGCTTCGGGAATTTCATCGGGTTTATCGTCGAAAATGATTTTTCCCATCATGACACCATGTTCACGTAATATCTTGGTCAGTTCCCGCGTGTCAATGCCGGTGATGCCGGGAATCTGTTCGCGCCGGAGCCATTCGCCAAGGCTTTCCACTGCGTTCCAGTGGCTGTATGCCTCGCTGTAATCGCTTACGATAAGGGCCGACACATAGATGCGGTCGCTCTCCATGAAGTGGGCTATGCCGTCTTCGCCCGTAGTGAACGGGGGAACACCGTAATTGCCGATTAACGGATAGGTGAGTACCAACAACTGACCTGCATAAGACGGGTCGGTCAGACTTTCCGGATAGCCCGTCATGGCTGTATTGAATACCACTTCGCCCGCTACGGGCTTTTCATAACCGAACGACTTTCCGTGAAACTTCGTGCCGTCTTCTAAAACTAAAGTTACGTTTCGCATGTCTAATTAAAAGGAGTGGTTTTGTTGATTGTCTTGTTTATCTGTTTGCCGGGCGTGCGCTTACGACGGGAATATCTCGTCTGCGTGTGCCTCGATGTAGTCGATGTACGCCCGGTTGATTTGTCTGTTTCCGCCGGGAGTGGGGTAGTGTCCGCTGAAATACCAGTCGCCCGGGCTGTCCGGACAGGCATGATGTAATCCTTCAAGGGGTTGGAACACAATGCGTATCTCGGTATTTACTCCTTCAGGGCGCAACATCTCTGCCATCTTTTCCGAGATTTCATCGGCCGTATAAGGCTCATAGAGTGAGCGCACATAGTTGATGATTTGTTCTTTGGGCAAATGCTCCTGTTGCTTGCAACGTTGGTAAATGTCGGCGATAAGCCGGCGGTTGCCCCGCTCGATGGTCAGTGCGATGGCGGCCTTGAAAGCTATGAAGTCGTCCATGCGCGACATGTCTATGCCATAATAGTCGGGATAGCGCACTTGCGGCGAGGACGAGACGACAACGATTCTTTTCGGGTGGAGCCGGTCGAGTATGCGTATGATGCTCTCGCGCAAGGTCGTTCCCCGCACAATGCTGTCGTCAATGACGACCAAATTGTCCTGTCCCGGCCGAAGACATCCGTAGGTGATGTCGTAGACATGGGCGGCCAGGTCGTTTCGGCTGTTGCCCTCGGCGATGAAAGTGCGCATCTTGATGTCTTTCCATGCCACCTTCTCGGCCCTTATCCTGCGTGAGAGGATTTCATGCAGCTTTTCGGGAGTGATTTCATTGCCCAAAGCGGCGATTTCGCGGGCCTTGCAGGCATTCAGATGCTCGTCGAAGCCTTGTAAAAGACCGTAATAGGCTGCTTCCGCCGTATTGGGAATATACGAGAAGACGGTATTGTCCACTTCTCCGTTGATGGCTTTGAGTATCGGCCCGACAAGCTGGCGTCCCATTTCTTTCCGTTCCTGATAGATGTCCTTGTCTGACCCGCGGCTGAAGTAAACGCGTTCGAAAGAGCAGGCCGCCGGTTGTTTGGGGGCGATAATCTGCTCGATGCGCAGTTGTCCTTTCTTGTTCATGAGCAGCGCTTCTCCCGGATGCAATTCCTGGATGTGCTCGGACTCCAGGTCGAACGACGTCTGAATGACGGGCCGTTCGGAAGCTACTATCAGGACTTCGTCATCCTTGTACCAGAAAGCCGGACGTATGCCCCACGGGTCGCGCTGACAGAACATTTCGCCGCTACCCGTGACGCCGCACAGGACGTATCCGCCATCCCATACCGGAGACGACAGGCGCAACACGTTGGACAGGTCGATGTGCTCTTCTATATAGTCGGTAATGTCTCTGTCCGTGAGTCCCTCTTCGATGGCCTGACGGAAGCATCGTTCGCTTTCGCGGTCAAGGCGGTGTCCCAACTGTTCGAGCAACAGGTATGTGTCGGAGAGCATTCGCGGATGTTGCCCCTTGACGGCTATATGCTCGAAGATTTCGTCCACGTTGGTCATATTGAAATTGGCGCAGATGCAGAGATTCTTTGCGCGCCAGTTGTTCCGGCGGAGAAAAGGATGGACATAAGAAAGACCACTCTTGCCGGTAGTGGAATACCGAAGGTGGCCCATATAAATTTCTCCAGCAAAAGGAAGTTCCTTGCTTGCGAAGTCTGCGTCTTGCAATTCTTCTGCCGTATAGTCTGTGAACTTGTGGTGGACGGTACTGAATATTTCCTGAATGGCTTCCGTGCCTAATGCTCTTTCACGGAACATGTATTCCTTGCCGGGGTGCGCGTTCAATTTGATACATGCCAGACCTGCGCCTTCCTGGCCGCGGTTGTGTTGCTTCTCCATCATCAGGTAAAGCTTGTTCAGCCCGTACATCCAAGTACCGTATTTGGCTTGGTAATAACTCAATGGCTTGAGTAGTCTTACCATCGCGACGCCGCATTCGTGTTTGAGGGGTTCCATTGCCTTTTCAACTTTTCCGGCAAAGTTAAACAATTATTTTCAGATATGGCCTAAAACCTTATAGGAGTTCAAACTTCGCCCGTAAAAAATCCTTGCAGGTCTCACTCCGCGGTCCCGGACGGGGATTAGATTCGAAAAACCTTTTCCGCTTCGTACTAAAAGCGTAACTTTGCAGCGGATTTGCCGATGCTGTGCGCAGAAGCAGGTCCGGTTAAGCGATTAGAGGATAAATGAAAGCTGCATTGTTTGATTTGGACGGTGTCATCATAGACACCGAACCGCAATATACAGAGTATTGGCGTTCGGTCGGCCGGAAATTCTTTCCCGACGACAAGGATTTTGCGCTTAAGTTGAAAGGGCAGACGCTTACCTGTATTTTCGATAAGTTCTTTTCGGGTCTGCCGGAAGTCCGGCAGGAGGTCTGCCGCTCTTTGGAAGATTTTGAGCGGACAATGGATTACCCTTATGTCGAAGGGGCTGTGGATTATGTTTCGGCTTTAAGGAAAGCCGGAATACAGACCGCTATCGTGACAAGTTCCAATCAGGAAAAAATGGAATGCCTGTGGCGTGTACATCCGGAAATCAGAAAGGTGTTCAGCCGTATATTTACGGCAGAGGATACGACAAAGTCCAAACCTGCTCCCGACTGCTATATTCTTGCAGCTAAGGCATTGGGCGTTACAGTAGAAGACTGTTATGTGTTCGAGGACAGCTTTAACGGTTTACAGGCGGCCCGCGCTTCGGGAGCGTATGTTGTCGGGCTCTCGACGTCAAACCCCGTAGAGAAAATCCGGGACTTGTGTGATGAGGTCATACCTGACTTTGTCTCATATCGTGCCGGCCTGGACGGATGATTAAGGCTGGTGCAGCCTTTTGAACAAAGTAGTATGCGCCTCGTAATTTTTTGATAAACCTATTTAATATATAAGAAGAAATGTCCGGATATTTGGTAGAAGACAAACGTAAAGTAACCACCAGCCGTCTGAAAGAGATGAAGGAGCAGGGAAAAAAGATAGCCATGCTCACTGCCTACGATTATACGACAGCCAAAATAGTGGATGGTGCCGGAGTGGACGTGATTCTGATCGGTGACTCGGCTTCTAATGTCATGGCCGGCAATCATACGACACTCCCCATCACGCTTGATCAGATGATATATCATGCCCGTTCGGTCGTAAGAGGTGCCGAGCGTGCGCTGATTGTATGCGACATGCCCTTTGGTACTTATCAGGTCAATCCTACGGACGGTGTGAGAAATGCTATCCGTATCATGCAGGAGACGGGGTGCGACGCACTGAAGCTGGAAGGCGGTGTGGAAATCATCGATACGGTCAAAAAAATACTGGAAGCAGGTATTCCCGTTATGGGACACCTCGGACTTACGCCGCAAAGCATCAATAAGTTCGGCACATACGCAGTCAGGGCGAAGGAAGAGGCGGAAGCGGCAAAATTACTGTCTGACGCGAAAGCCTTGTCCGAAGTCGGCTGTTTCGGTCTGGTGTTGGAGAAAATTCCGGCAGGACTGACCGAGCGTGTGGTGCGTGAGATAGACATTCCGGTGATAGGCATCGGAGCAGGTCCGGCCGACGGTCAGGTTTTGGTCATAGACGATATGTTGGGCAAGAACAAGGATTTCAGTCCCAAATTCCTGCGTCGGTATGCCGATTTGCACACAATTATGACTGATGCCATAGGCCAATATGTCGCAGATGTGAAGGATGGCGACTTTCCCAATGCGGCAGAACGGTATTAACGGTTTTCCGGAACTTGTCGGCGTGGGTGGAATACCTCGAAAAGGAATGTGTGGCTGCATAGAATAAAATAATCGTCATTAATTACCATTATTCGATGATTTTATTAACTTTGCACCCCAAATATTATATGCGATTTTGCGTATAGGCGCAATGACGTTTCAATTAAAACAGGAAAAAACATGAAATTCACCGAGCGCAACGGTTTGAACCTTTCGGAAGTAAATAAGGAGATACTCCAGGACTGGGACAAGGCGGACCTGTTCCACAAGAGCATGTCGGAACGTGAGGGATGTCCCTCTTTTGTTTTTTTTGAAGGACCGCCTTCGGCTAACGGACATCCGGGTATTCATCACGTAATGGCACGTACCATTAAGGATGTATTCTGTCGTTACAAGACCATGAAGGGATTTCATGTGAAACGTAAGGCCGGATGGGATACACATGGACTTCCTGTAGAACTGGGCGTAGAGAAAGAGCTGGGTATCACTAAGGAAGATATTGGAAAATCGGTCAGCATAGAGGACTACAATGCCCATTGTCGCAAGAACGTAATGAAATTTACGGAAGAATGGACAGACCTGAGCCGCCGGATGGGATATTGGGTGGACATGGAGCATCCTTATGTGACGTATGAGAATTCTTATATCGAATCACTTTGGTGGCTGTTGCAGCAACTCTATAAAAAAGGTTTGCTTTACAAAGGTTACACCATCCAGCCCTATTCTCCGGCTGCGGGGACGGGGCTTAGCTCGCACGAGCTGAATCAGCCGGGCTGTTATCGCGATGTCAAGGATACCGTCGTCACCGCACAATTCCGCATTCTCGACCCCAAACCGGAAATGACAGGGTGGGGGACACCGTGTTTCGTGGCATGGACCACGACGCCTTGGACACTTCCTTCCAACACAGCCTTGTGTGTGGGCCCGAACATTGATTACGTGGCGGTCAAGACCTATAATCCTTATTCGGGAGATAAGGTCCTGCTGGTCATGGCCAAGAATAGGGTTTCCGCTTACCTGTCTGCTGATGGCGAAAACCTGCCGATGGAGGATTTTCACAAAGGAGACAAAGTTGTCCCCTATGAGATTGTGGCGGAATACAAAGGTACGGACCTCGTGGATATGCACTATGCCCAGCTCATGCCTTGGGTGAAACCATTGGAAAAGCTCAGTGCCGTCGCGCCCGATTTCGTAAAGCAGTATGCCGCCGAAAATGCGGACAAATGCTTCCGCATCGGTCACGATGAATACGTGGAATTGTCAGAAAAAGCATTCCGCGTGATTCCGGGTGATTATGTAACAACCGATGACGGTACAGGTATCGTGCACATTGCGCCGACATTTGGTGCGGATGACGCCAAGGTGGCAAAGGATGCAGGTATCCCGTCGTTATTCATGATAAACAAATTGGGCGAAACACGTCCGATGGTGGATTTGACGGGTAAGTTTTACGTGCTCGACGAGTGTGATGATGAGTTTATAGAGCGATGTGTCGATGTTGATGCCTATTCTGTGCATGCCGGCGACTTTGTAAAGAATGCGTACGCCCCGGAATTTAACAAAGATGGGAAGTATGATGAAGCGGCCGCCGCGAAAGCGGAAGATTTGAATATCGTTCTTTGCATGGAACTCAAACATGCCGGTTCGGCTTATAAGATTGAGAAGCACGTGCATAATTATCCGCATTGCTGGCGTACGGACAAGCCCGTCCTGTATTATCCTCTTGACAGTTGGTTCATACGTTCTACCGCTTTGAAGGAACGTATGATGGAACTGAATAAGACTATTCTCTGGAAACCGGAGTCTACGGGGACCGGACGCTTCGGAAAGTGGCTGGAGAACTTAAATGATTGGAATTTGAGCCGTAGCCGTTATTGGGGAACACCATTGCCGATATGGCGGAATAAGGATTCGCATGAGGAAATCTGTATCGGTTCGATCGGAGAGCTATATACTGAAATCGAAAAGAGCGTTGCCGCCGGATTGATGAAGAACAATCCCTTGAAGGACAAAGGTTTCGTCCCCGGAGACTATAGTGAGGCCAACTATCATAAGATTGACTTGCACCGTCCCTATGTGGATGACATCATATTGGTATCTCCGAAAGGACTGCCTATGTATCGCGAAACCGATTTGATAGATGTATGGTTTGATTCGGGGGCAATGCCTTATGCGCAAATCCATTATCCTTTCGAGAACAAGGAACTTCTGGATAGCCGTACCGTTTATCCTGCCGATTTCATTGCGGAGGGCGTGGACCAGACCCGCGGTTGGTTCTATACGCTTCACGCCATAGCCACCATGGTCTTTGACAGTGTTGCGTTCAAGGCTGTCATCAGTAATGGCTTGGTGCTGGATAAGAATGGAAACAAGATGTCCAAGCGTCTGGGTAATGCGGTCAATCCGTTCGGAGCTATCGAACAATATGGCTCAGACCCGCTTCGATGGTATATGATTACCAATTCCTCGCCGTGGGATAACTTGAAGTTCGATGAGGATGGCGTCAAGGAAGTAGTCCGTACTTTCTTTGGAAAACTGTTCCAGACCTATTCGTTCTTCTCCATGTATGCCAATGTGGACGGTTTCGATTGTAATTCGGATAAGGTGGGCAGAGAAGATTTACCGGAAATAGACCGTTGGATTCTTTCTGAACTTAATACTTTGATTAAAAGTGTTACACAGGCATACGAAGAGTATGAACCGACTCGCGCAGGCCGCATGATCAGCACTTTTGTCATAGACAATCTGTCGAACTGGTATGTTCGTTTGAACCGTAAACGCTTTTGGGCAGGTAACATGACGTCGGACAAGTTGAGTGCATATCAGACACTTTATACTTGCCTGCTGACTGTTGCCAAGCTGATGGCGCCTATCGCTCCGTTCTACGCAGACAGACTTTATAAGGACTTATGCAAGGACAATGCATCGGAGCAGGCGGAAAGCGTACACCTGTCTTTCTTCCCCGAGGCTGATGAGACACGGATTGATACCGGTTTGGAATGCCGCATGGAGACCGCCCAAAAGATAACGTCAATGGTACTGTCTTTGAGGAAGAAGGAACATATTATTGTGCGTCAGCCTTTGCAGCGTATCTCCATTCCCGTCACGGACATCCGCATCAAGGACAACATCGAGGCTGTCAAGCAGCTTATTCTCGATGAAGTAAATGTAAAGGAATTACTCTTCGTGGAAGGCTCGATGTTGGAGAAGAAAGTGAAGTGCAACTTCCGCGTAATGGGAAAGAAGTTCGGCAAGTTGATGAAAGCAGTCTCGTCTGCAGTCGATGCTTTGTCGCAGGCAGACATCGCGCAACTGGAGACTGCCGGTTGTCTGCACTTGAATGTCGATAATACCGATGTGACCGTTGAACGCGATGATGTGGAAATCATCAGCGAAGATATACCGGGATGGACGGTTGCCAATGATGGTGCCCTGACCGTGGCGCTTGATTTGGAAATCACCGATGAATTACGTTACGAAGGTCTTGCCCGCGAAATCATAAAACGCATCCAGACTTATCGTAAAGAGCATGGATTCGAGATTACCGACCATATTCATATTAAGATTGCCGAGAATGAGGTTTTGCAAGCGGTCATCCAACGCTTCAACGAGTATATTTGTACGCAAGTCCTTGCCGACAGTATAGAATTCTGTGCACTTGAAACGTCCGAAACCTTTGATTTGGACCAAGTAAAGATGCAAATAATGATAACAAAATCCTGATTGACCTAAAGATAAACTATTATGGCAGAAAAAACACGTTACACTGATGAGGAATTGGCTGAATTCAGACAATTGATTCTCGACAAGATAGAATTGGCACGTCGCGACTATGACCAGATGATGGACGTTCTGACGAACCGTGGAGGCAATGGCGTAGAAGATACAATGCCGACCTATAAGATTCTTGAGGAAGGTTCTATGACGCAGACCAAGGAAGAGCTTACGACAATGGCTGCAAGGCAGCAGAAGTTCATTCAAGGATTGCAGGCAGCCTTGGTCCGCATTGAAAACAAGACATACGGAATTTGCCGGGTAACGGGCAAACTTATTCCCAAAGAGCGTTTGCGTGCGGTTCCTCATGCGACATTGAGCATTGAGGCCAAGCTTGCGCAGAAATAATTCGACAATTGATTATCAGCCTGACCATTTCCGGCCTTTCGGTTTCGGACTTCTCAGACTGATTTTACTTTTTATTCTTGATTAGGTAAAGATGAGATTGAATACGGTACGCATACGGGCGGTTCTCACTGGTGCAATAATTTTCTTGGTGCTGCTTTTTGACCAGATAATCAAGTTCCAGGTGAAGACCAACCTGCTCCTTCATGAAAGAATCGAAGTTACGAACTGGTTTCACATACTGTTTACCGAGAATAGAGGCATGGCTTTTGGCATGGACTTCATCGGAACAACCTTTTTAACGCTTTTCCGGTTTGCTGCCGTTATCTTGTTTTCAGTGATATTAGTGCGAACGCTTCGCAACACCCGATATCCTGTAGGCCTTGTAGTCTGCCTCTCGCTTGTAGTTGCAGGAGCAGCCGGCAATATCGTGGACAATTGTTTTTATGGGCTAATCTTTAGTGAGAGTCCTGAGTACAATTCCTTCTTTGCCACGGGCATGCCTGCCGTGCTTGTGCCTTTTGGCGAAGGATACGGCGGTTTCTTGTCGGGTAGGGTGGTGGATATGTTCTATTTCCCCCTGTTCGTCTGGCCCGAATGGATACCGTTCGTAGGCGGAGAATATTTCTTTAATGCCATTTTCAACTTTGCGGATGCGGCTATCAGCTGCGGAGCGATAGCCTTGTTCCTTTTTTATAGGAAATACATCAACGGAGAAATGCTGAAATTGCATTCCAAATAAAGACGAAGACCATGCCAAGATTCCGATATGAAATCATACGACTTCTGCAATTCCTGTTTGTCAGCCTGGGATTGGTGTTCCTGTCAGCCTGCAAGGCCGATCAGCCCCGGGGGGTCATCAGTGACGAAAAAATGGAAGATATTCTGTACGATTATCATATCGCCCAATCATTGGCCAAGAACCGGCCGGACAGTGTGGGCTATGCAATGCACAGCTACGTCCAGGCCGTATTTCTCAAGCATGGCGTGACACAGGCGGATTTTGACCGGTCTTTGGAATGGTACACGCGCCATTCCGAACGTCTGTTCAAGATATACCAGCGAATAGATGAGCGTTATGCCGCTGTTACATCTTCATCCGGAGGAGATGGCAAGAGCAAATATGCCAATATGAAAGCGGATGGAGATACCGTAAATGTGTGGAGCGGAAACAGTTCATACCTTCTGATGTCATCAGGCGATAACCGGATGACTTTCCAATGGACGCCCGATACGAGTTTACACCGGGGAGACTGCATTTTGCTGCATTTCAGTTCGCAATGGTTCTATCGGGAAGGCATGAAGTCTGCAATTGCACAGGTTTCAGTGAGATACGATAATGACTCCGTTGCTGTCATCAACCGCTATATTTATAGTTCCGGCGCACAGGACATTTATATGAATACCGATGCCCATCATACGGTAAAACAAATAAAAGGTTTTATTTATCAGGAAGCCGACTGGAGCGACCGTCCCAAGATATTATACATTTCCGACTTCGCTTTGGTGCGTCTGAGAAATTCAATCAGTGCCAAGGAAGGCATGTCTGTGAATGCAGACCTTAGAGAAGATGTGCCTGTCCATGAGGCTGATAACGGACTGTTGGATTCCCGTTCACGGATTTCTGCGGAAAGAAAATTGCGGGACAGCCTTTTGGCCAATGATTCCATTGAAAAAACGCGTTCCCATTTCAAAGAAATCGAAAGTCCGCAGCCAATGATGAGACAGCGCAGAATGAGAACAATGAACCTCCGTCGTCAATAATATAAAATATGTTCCGTCGCATAGCTGTGAGCCGTTTGCATTTGCCTGATGGTACGGTCAGGTGCAACCAAGTGATTGAATTGGAAAACGGGAAAGTCGTATCTTTCTATGCCTTGACCGAGGAACTTCCTTATACCGAATGGCTGGGAGGAGATTTTGTCCTTTCGGAAGATTCTACAGTACTCACAGGGACCGCAAGCACTTTGATATAAACCTGTATATCCAATGAAAATTGTGTTATAATATATTAAACTGGTATAGGTATTATGTTTAATTGCGATTTGCAGTATTGTAATTGGGAATAAGCCACGGCAAAAAAATCTGACCACGGACCAGGCATTTCCTGTCCATTACCCCGATACATCCATTCATTATCTCAATATATTATATTCCTAACCCGCATTTCAGTCAGCTTATGGAATGCAATGTTGGCCATATCGTCAAAGTTCATTCGTGCGTCTGTGTTCCGTTTTTAACGGCATGGAATGAATCAAATGCTTGTCAAACTGTTATCCATCTGGTTTTCAAATTCTCTTTGAAAGCCGATGGAATTCTATTTCAAAGCCGGCCGCTTCCTAATGACCGGCTTTTATTCACGGGAAAATGGCCATTGATATAAAATAATTCGCGTGTTTTGCTGGAAAACTGAATTATTTATTTAACTTTGCAGTGTGAAAGAATGCAATTAGGTTGTTTCACTAAATCTTTTCATACAACAATCCTGCAAAACATTGTCCTGAATAAATCCTTCCATAGCACGGCGGATTTCCGATATGATGGTGCGCAGTACACAAAAACTAATTTTAGATGTCACTTTTTACTAAAGAACAACTTTTGAATAAGGATGCGGATGAACTTCGCTCCATTGCGGACTCTATGGGCGGAATGGTCAAGAATACAAATGGCTCAAAAGACGAACTGATATATGAAATTCTTGATGCACAAGCCGTTATGAATGCAGAACAACAGGCTTCGCTTCCGGCCAAACGCCGCTCACGGATACTCAAGAAAGATGTAGACCATATATATTCGACCTCAAAGGGGCAAAGCGAACGTTTTGAAAAAGTCCAGCCTGCAATGACAGAAGCCACTGCCGAGCCTGCCATGACAGAGAACGTGAATGAGGAAGAAGAACCGGTAAGGAAAAAGCGCGGCAGACCCTCGAAAGCCGAGTTGTTGGCCAGGAAGATGAAAGAAGAAACCGAGGCGGCAACCGGAAATGCCGAGTCGAAAGACCTTTTTACGGACCTGGAGAATACAGATGGCCGCGAGGATAATACTGAAAGCCTCGCCGATGCGTCCCAACCGGCAGCCCGGGAAGACGTTCCCGATTTTCTGGCCGAGCAAATCAGGCTTAAGGAGACCGATGCACCGGCGGAAAAGCCTGATGCGGAAGAAATAAAAAAATCATTGGAGGCCAATCGCGAAAGCGCCCCCTCTCCCACTTCAGTTGCAGAACCCCCGATGTCGGAACCTCGGAACAACCAGAGTGAAGAATCGGACTTTATCATTGTAAAAGACATACCGAACGTCCTGAACGACAATTTGCTGGGCGACAGCCTTATGGAAGCGGATAACATCTCCGCGCCGGCCAACAGGACTTTCGGCTATGACTACCGTTCTTCCCTGTATCATTCCACGGCGGCGCCGGCCCAGAACAATAATACCGGCACATCCGCTTCCACCCCTGAACAAAACGCCCTGCCGGAAGAGTTCCAGACGCTGGAAGGCCGCGGCGTACTGGAAGTGATGACAGACGGTTATGGTTTCCTGCGCTCTTCCGATTACAACTACCTGACTTCTCCCGATGACATATATGTAGCCCCCAACCAAATACACCAGTACGGACTGAAGACCGGCGACGTGGTGGAAGGCATCGTTAAGATACCTCGTGAAGGCGAGAAGTTCTTTACCTTGCTGCGCGTGGAGCGTATCAACGGCCGGGAGCCCAAAGAGGTGCGCGACCGCGTGGCCTTTGAGCACCTTACCCCGCTTTTCCCCGAAGAGAAGTTCAACCTGTGCAGCGGCAGTGGGGACAGTCTTTCGTGCAGAATCGTCGATTTGTTCACGCCGATAGGCAAAGGCCAGCGTGCGCTTATCGTAGCGCAGCCCAAAACGGGTAAGACCATGCTGATGAAAGACATCGCCAACGCCATCGCCCGCAATCATCCCGACACCTACCTGATGATGTTGCTCATCGACGAGCGTCCCGAAGAAGTCACGGACATGGCGCGGACGGTCAATGCGGAAGTCATAGCTTCCACGTTTGACGAACCGGCAGCCCGCCACGTCAAAATAGCCAATATCGTGCTCGAAAAAGCAAAGCGCATGGTGGAATGCGGCCACGACGTCGTGATATTCCTCGACTCCATTACGCGACTGGCCAGAGCCTACAACACAGTTTCACCGGCCTCGGGCAAAGTCCTGACCGGCGGTGTGGATGCTAATGCGCTGCAAAAGCCCAAGCGCTTCTTCGGAGCGGCACGAAACATCGAAGGCGGAGGTTCGCTGACCATCATAGCCACCGCACTGATTGATACGGGTTCGAAGATGGACGAAGTCATCTTCGAAGAATTCAAGGGTACGGGTAACATGGAACTCCAGCTCGACCGTTCGCTGGCCAACAAGCGCATTTTCCCCGCTGCCAATATTGTGGCTTCGAGCACCCGTCGCGACGATTTGCTGTTAGACCAGCATTCGCTCAACCGTATGTGGATTCTGCGTAAATACATTGCCGACATGAACCCGATAGAGGCCATGAACGATGTGAAGAAACGCATGGAGGAAACGCATAATAATGAGGAGTTCCTGCTTTCCATGAATTCGTAACGATTAACTGCCGCCGGCAAAACAATAAAAAGGCTGTCTGATTCCCCTATCAGGCAGCCTTTTATGTGTAAATGTGCATCTTAGGACGATTGTTTAAGGGGGATATGGGGGCAGTTCCTTGTCCGAGGCGTAAACAAGGGGGGAGTGTCCCGGCATCCTGCAAGCCTGTTTTTGTCCCTTCCGGTCATTTTAACACAATTTGCTTTTCGGCGAAAAATGTTGTATCTTTGTGGTACAGGATAAGGGAGAGGCGGTTTCGGACCGCCTTTTTTCGTGTAAATAAGCCCGTTACGGAGCAATTTACATGCACATGTAGCGAAAAATGGAAGTAGCCCGCGTAAAAATACATGCCTTCTATTTTGAAATGGAAGCAGTCCGCACGCAAAAAGATGCCTTCCGCGTGTTCGTATCCCTATTCCGTTTACATATTTTTACGTAACAGAAGTTAAAAATGTTAATATCAGACTGGCTTTTTCCGTTTGTTTGGTCGCGTTATGCAAGCCCTCTTCCGCGACTTCTGCCTATTCCTTGTCCTTGGCGACTGGTGGAGCTGCCGGCGATAATCATATTTTTTACCGATTCTCATCCCCGGCAACCAAAAAAACTCCTATCTTTGCATAAGACAGTCTGCGTCTCGGCAATTAAGCGAGCTTATTGCATAAAACCTTATTCAAGGTACTGGAAATCGTGGGCTTAAGAAATTGATGCTAATACCGAATTGTAATACATGAAGTTATCCGCTCATACTCCCCGACATATCGGAAAAAAAACAAGCATGTTGCTTCATGCTTTGCTGATGTTGGCTATCCTTGTCCCGATGTCGGCATCCGGTGCAAATGGAATATCCTTGCCGGCCAAGTTTGTCCGTGTATATTCGGCGGACGAAATCACGGACGAGACGCTGTTACTCATCGGTGCGTTTACGAGTGACGGTGTGTTCAACTTTCTGACTTCCGACATGCAAGGTGAAAATTGGCTGAAAGCCGAGGAAACCACCTTTGGGGAACTCCTGACGATAAGCAATTCGGCCTGTTGCTGGCAACTGAAGCAACAGGATGACGGCAGTTACAGGCTTTATTCTGTTTCGGCCGATTCCTATGTTTATGTGCCCAAGAACAATGAAACACCATTGAGTTTGCAGACAGGCAAAGCGGCCCGATGGACGTTGCAATCAAAGGCGGACGGCATATTCTCGCTGCAAAATCAGGCGACGGATAACCGTTTCTTGAGCATTTCCACGAATATAAACAAACGCTTCGGTAATTATACGACCTTTGGAGCGGACAGCATTGATTTGTACTTCTACAAGCAGGCGAAGACAACCGTGGACTTACCCGGCGAGGCTGTATTGCCTGCGGACGGAGCGGCGGTTGCCCTGTTAGGTGGCGATGCCCTGTTCGGTGCGGATGCGGAAGCCAAAGGATTAAGCCGTTTCCTTCTATGCGACGGAAGCATCGCCGCAGACGAGACCTTGGGAACACTGACCTGCCGACACCTTTCGTCCGTAGGAAAACGCTTTGAACTGGAAAAAGACGGTAAATATCTTGACTATTCCCTACAATACAGTGCGGAGCATACCTCGTGGCAGATTCTCAACGGATATATTTCGACGGCGGAGGTTACTCCCCGACATCTGGTGTATGCAGACCGGTTTGTGTTAGCCGATGCGGAACAGGCCGTGCAGGCTTCATGCGCGGTATTCATGCCGGTCGGCGAAGAACCGACGGCCGATTATGATGCCGCAAACCGCTGTAAGTCGCTCCGGGGAGGCTGGAGCGCACAACGTTTGGCCGCTTTGGATTGGGAAGAGGCGTTGTCGCTCGACCTTACCCGCATCAGTCTTCCTCTCCGCCCCCTCCCCTTTGTCCACAGGCCTGCCGGAAGCAATACGGTCATCTACATCAACAATGCCGAAGCCGATGTAGTCCCGGCGCAATGGGACTTTGTTGTCGGTTGCGGCGCATCGGACGCCGTGTTGCTGAATGAGGTTGTGCTGAAAGACAAGGCAGGATTCAATTTGGTGCGCTCCTTTATGGCCGGGGAAGGCACGTTGGTTTACGAGCGTGAGGCCTGTTCCGACGGCTCTTGGGAGACTTTGTACGTACCCTTCGATGCAGACCTGCCCGAAGGCTTTGTGGCCGAGTCGTTCGAAGGCTTGGTACGTGCCACCGGTGAATTGCGGTTTGCCGAAACAGACTATATTCCGGCCAACACACCGCTCATTGTGCGCCATACAGGATACAGCGGTACGGAGAAGGTGATGCTGCGGATATGGAACAGAAGCGGTAAAGTGGGCCTGCCGGAGACGGAAAGCAGTATCTTCACAGGTACTTATGTCTTCAGGACCTTAGGTGACGGAGATACCGGCATCTATCTGCTGGACGGCGAGGATTTTGTACGGGGCAAGGCCGGAAGCACCCTGCCTCCGTTCCGCGCTTATATGCACCCCGAGTTGCAAAGCGGCAGACTGACCGTCAGCCATCCGGCAACGGTAATATCACTGACAGTCGGTGCGGAAAGTATGGAACGGATACCATGCTATACGCTTGATGGTACTAAAGTCTGCGACGAACTGAATGACAAGATATTAAAATCCCTGCCACATGGTTTCTACATAGCCGGCGGGCGCAAGTTTATGAAATAATACCCAAAAGAACATCATATGAAAATCGCAGTTGATTTTGACGGGACAATCGTAGAACACCGTTATCCCGAAATAGGCAAGGAAATTCCTTTTGCCACCCAGACGTTGAGAATGCTGTTGGCGGACGGCCATAAACTGATACTATGGAGTGTCCGCGAAGGCCGGCTGCTTGAGGAAGCGATACAATGGTGCAAACAAAGAGGCGTGTATTTTTACGCCGTCAATCAGGATTTCGAAGGCGATACCCCGATGAAGAATCCCGATTTCAGCCGTAAACTGAAAGCCGACCTCTTCATTGACGACCGCAATATCGGCGGTTTGCCGGAATGGGGTGTCATCTATGAACTGATAAGCCGGCGGATGCGTTACGCCGACTACCTGGAACAGCAGGCAAAAGATGTGACAAAGAAAAAATCATGGTGGAAACTTTAGTATTTTCCTGACTTAGAAATGATAAAGATACTGACCGCACAACAGATGCGGGAACTGGATGCTTATACCGTCAAGAACGAGCCCGTCTCTCCGCTCGATTTGATGGAGCGTGCCGCACAGGCTGTGACACATGCCATAACCGCGCGATGGACTTCCGACGTCGCGGTCGTGGTTCTTGCCGGACCGGGAAACAACGGGGGTGACGCATTGGCCGTGGCAAGGCTTCTGCATGGAAAGGGCTACCGGGTGACGGCCTATTTGTTCAATACCGACGGAAAACTGAGCGGGGAATGCCGGGAAAACCGGCAACGCCTGACGGCTGTTCCCGAGGTAGTCTTTACAGAGGTGACGGACCGGTTTGAACCGCCCCGGCTTGACGAAAACACGTTGGTGGTGGACGGTTTGTTCGGCATAGGCCTGAACAAACCGCTCGACGGCGGATATGCGCAATTGGTTACGTTGGTAAATGCTTCGTCCGCTTCCGTCGTAAGTATCGACATGCCTTCGGGACTGATGACGGACAGTGAGGCATATACCCCGTCGCCCCATATCGTGCAAGCTACGCTTACACTCACGTTTCAACAACCCAAACTGCCTTTGTTGCTGGCGGACAACCGGCAATATGTAGGGGAACTGGAGGTTTTGGACATAGGATTGTCTGCCGCTAAACTGTCTTCCATCGATACGGACTATATATTGTCCGAACCATCCGACTTTTCGGGATGGCTGCGTCCGCGCAACCCGTTCGGACACAAGGGGACATTCGGACATGCACTTATTATAGCCGGGAAATACGGTATGGCGGGTGCCGCGGTATTGGTCGCCCGGGCGTGTCTCCGCAGTGGGGTCGGCAAGGTAACGCTGCACACGCCGCAAATGAACAATGATATATTGCAGATGGCCGTCCCCGAGGCCGTGCTCAGCCATGATGCCGCCGACGAGGTGTTCTCTTCTCCCGTTATTGCTGACGCCTATTCCGCAGTAGCCATAGGGTGCGGCATCGGAACGGCAACGGCAACGGCTTCGGCGTTCATCGAACAGGTCCGCAGAACCCATGTGCCCCTGTTGATTGATGCGGACGGACTGAATATCCTGTCCAAGCACAAGGCCTGGATACGCCAGTTGTTGCCGGATACCGTATTGACGCCCCACCCTGTCGAACTGAGACGTCTCATCGGGCAGGAGACAGACGATAACGGATTGTTGGCGGCAGCGCGCGAGATGTCGATGGCCCGGAAAATCTATATCATACTCAAAGGCCGGTATACGGCTGTATGCACTCCGGACGGACACGTCTATTTCAATCCTACGGGAAATTCCGGTATGGCCACGGCCGGTAGCGGCGACGTGCTGACCGGAATCATCACGGCACTGCTTGCCGGTCACTACCCCGTCGGGACGGCCTGTCGCCTCGGGGTGTTCCTGCATGGACTGGCGGGCGATGCCGCGGCAGAAGTCTTGGGAGAAGAAAGCCTTACGGCTTCCGACATCATCGCTTATTTGCCGACCGCTTTCCGCCGGTTGCGCGAGATGCACAAACCGGTTCCCGAAAATCTAATCCTAACCTGAAAAACATAAACAAATGATGATGAAAAGAATACTGACTTGGACAATGGCTGTGGCCTGTTGCAGCCTGTTGAATGCCCAGACCGAGGTGACACAATACAGACCTGGTGTGACGGAAAACGGCATCACTTATTTCCTGCCCCGCACCTGTCTGCACATTACCGTCACGGCAGAAAGGACCGTGTACGTGCCCGGAGAATTCTGCGGCTATGCCAACCGTTTTCTCCGTCTGAAGAATGTCCCTCAGAACCGCTATGAGGAATGGGAAATCAAAGGTATAACCGTTACCCCTTATGGTTCGGCCGACAAGAAGCAGGCTTACACCATTAAGTTAAAGCCCAAGACTTCCGCTCCTTTGGTGTCGCTTTCGGCGGACGGTCGTCTGTTGGCCATCAATGCGGCCGCCTCGGAGCCGGCCGAACTCAGCCAGCCGTCTGTGAAGAAAGCAAAAGCGGAAACGACAAATCCTGCCAACTTCAAGACCGAAGCCATCCTGGCTGCCGGAAGTACGTCGAAGATGGCCGAACTTACGGCCAATGAAATCTATGACATACGCGAGAACCGCTCCTTGCTGACAAAAGGACAGGCCGACTTCATGCCTAAGGACGGCGAACAACTGCGGCTTATGCTGAAAGAACTTGATGAGCAGGAGCAGGCTTTGCTCTCCTTGTTCAGTGGAACGAGTTCGTCGGAAACGCATGTGTTCACGTTGGACTATGTGCCGGCCGGCGAAGTCGAGCACCACGTTCTTTTCAGATTCTCCAAGCATCTGGGTATGGTGGATGCCGATGACCTTGCGGGAGTGCCATTCTACGTAGACATTAAGGATTTGCACACCCTCCCCGCGGTGGCCGAGCTACCTGCCAAGCCCAAGAAGGAAATTGAGGATGTCCGTTATGTCGTGCCCGGACGTGCAGCTGTCTCCATCAACGGTTCGGCCGGCGAAGTCTATGCCGCGCAGATTCCCATGTCGCAGTTCGGCCGCATAGAACACTTGGGAGGAGACCTGTTCAACAAGAAATTCACCACTAAGGTGTTTCTCTCGCCCGAAACCGGAGGTATCCTTAAGATTGAAGGAGAAGAACCCTAATCATATACCTATAATTGATTCCCGATGAAAAGAGAAAGAATCATTCAATTGGATTTTATACGTGCGATATTAATCATTTTGGTGATACTTGTCCATATTGTTCATTTCGGAAATCTGCATCCTGACATCAAAAGTTCGGTATTGGCATTCCTGATGCCTACTTTCTTAATGGTAACCGGATTTCTTGTAAACATAAACAAATCCATAAAAGAGTTTTCGGTTTACTTGTCCGGGATTGCCCTGCCCTATGTGATTATGGTCTGCGGCTATATGGTCATTTCCCTGTATCTGCCGGTACGGGACGGCATTACGGCTCTTGATGCGGAAACGTTCTTCAGGGTATTGTTTATAACATCCATCGGACCCTACTGGTTCTTCCGGGTAATGATTGTGTGTGGAATATGTTACTATATCGTATTTCATTTCTTGAGGAATACTCTCTTGGCTAAATACGTCATTTTAGGTTCCATCCTGTTGCTCGTTTCTCTGTATACGCCTTTTCTAAGCGCAGAGTGTGCGGTCTACTATTTCATAGGTATCGGTTTACGGCTGTTCATCAAGGATTACCGTAGCATCTGCATCGGGTCCTTTTGGACGGGAATTCCACTTCTGATTATGGTATCCCGGGAAGCATGGCGGGATTGGGGGATGATTTATATATTGCTTTGTGTAATATGTTTCGGAACATTCTCTAACAAACTGTCAGAGTATTCAAAAGGAAAAATACGTAGGGCATTGCTATATATAGGCAGGAATACTTTGCCTATATACATATTCCATCCTATATTCACAATGATGTCGAAATATACAGTGCCTGTTTTCCAATTTGACAGTTCGGGTGTCTGTCATGCTGTTTTTACGATTGTCTTGTGCATAACAGGAAGTCTTTGCATCGCACTGGCAATGGACAAGACACACCTTTCATATATTTTTGCGCATCGTAGGATTTTGCGGTAATCTTACGGGGGATGATGTGGTCATCTGAGAGAGTGACTTCTTTCGGATGGTTACTAACATACGGAAAAACATTAATCCGGAAGAAACCACTAAGGATTTCTTCCGGATTAATGTTTGATTTCCGATAATGTAAAGGATGGCTTACTTTTTAGACCAGTTGTCCTTTAATCCTACCGTTCGGTTGAACACCAGATGTTCGGGAGTGGATGATTTATCGTAGGTAAAGTATCCGATACGTTGGAACTGCAAGTAACGGTTGGCATTCTGTTCCGCAACATATTTCTCGACATAACAGTTGTCAAGCACCTTCAGGGAGTCGGGATTCAGTAACTCGCGGAAGTCCCGTTCATCGGCTGAAGGATTCTCGACAGAGAAGAGGCGGTCATATATTCTGACTTCTGCTTTCAGACAATGTGCGGCACTGACCCAATGTAACGTTCCCTTGACTTTACGGTTTGCACCTTCCATACCACTCTTGCTCGACGGGTCGTATTCGCAATAAATGGTTTCGACAGTTCCGTCTGCTGCTTTGTCGCAATGTGTGCACTTGACTATGTAGGCATTCTTCAGTCGGACTTCCTTGCCCGGAACCATCCGGAAGAACTTCTTGGGCGCATCTTCCATGAAATCTTCACGCTCTATCCAGAGTTCACGGCTGAATGTAATGGTATGCGTGCCGTCCGCTGCATTTTCCGGGTTGTTCACCGCTTCCATCTCTTCAGTCTGTCCTTCAGGATAGTTCGTAATGATTAGTTTGACAGGATTCAAGACAGCCGATACACGCAGGGAACGGGCATTAAGGTCTTCGCGCGCAGCCGCCTCAAGCATGGCATAGTCGTTGAGCGCATCAAACTTGGTATAGCCAATCATGTCTATGAACTTGCGAATGGATTCCGGAGAATATCCACGACGGCGCAAGCCGCATATTGTCGGCATACGGGGGTCGTCCCATCCTTCTACAAGGTGTTCCTGGACAAGTGCCAATAGTTTGCGCTTGCTCATGACGGTATAGGTCAGGTTCAAACGGTTGAACTCGTATTGTCTCGGCCTGTTGTCCTCCAAATCCTTGCCTTCCTTGAGCTCGTCGATGAAATAATCGTACAAAGGACGATGAGGAACGAATTCCAAAGTACAGATGGAATGTGTCACACCTTCGAAGTAGTCGCTTTGTCCGTGAGCAAAGTCGTACATGGGATAGGCTTTCCACTTGTTTCCCGTACGATGGTGTTCCTTGTTGATGATGCGGTAAATAACCGGGTCGCGGAAGTGCATGTTCGGATTGGCCATATCTATCTTGGCACGCAATACCATCGAACCTTCCGGGACTTCTCCGCTATTCATCTTCTCGAAAAGGGCAAGGCTCTCTTCAACAGGACGATTGCGGTAAGGGCTGGCTGTACCCGGCTGCGTGGGAGTACCTTTTTGCTGGGCTATTTGCTCACTGCTTTGTTCATCCACATAGGCTTTTCCTTCTTTTATGAGACGAATTGCGAAGTCCCATAACTGCTGGAAGTAGTCTGAAGCGTGATAAATGTTGCCCCACTGGAAGCCCAGCCATTGTATGTCATACTTGATGGCCTCTACGTATTCCGTATCTTCTTTCTGAGGGTTTGTATCATCGAATCTCAGATTACATACCCCGCCGAATTTCTCGGCGATACCAAAGTCCATACATACAGCTTTGGCATGGCCGATGTGAAGATAGCCGTTAGGTTCGGGCGGGAAACGGGTTTGCAAACGGTTTCCGTTTTTACCGGATTTCAAGTCTCCTTCAACAATTTGCTCTATGAAGTTCAAACTTTTCTTTTCGCAGGCTTCTGCTGCAGCATTCTCTGTCATATTGATATTTATAACTATTGTCAATTTGCCATTTCCGAAATGAATTTTATGCGTACCAGACGAATTTCTTCTTCGGTATAGTCATTCCCCAGTTCATCAAGGGCCGCGTCAAGGTCATCTGTATCAGACTCTTTGAAATATAAGTAGATGTCACTTACATGGTCCTCATCCATGATGTCTTCGATGAAGTAATCGATATTTATCTTCGTTCCGGAATAAACGATTGCTTCAATTTCGTCCAACAACTCGTCAAATTCGATGCCTTTGGCTACAGCGATGTCGTCGAGAGCCACTTTCCGGTCAATACTATGGATGATGCTGACTTTTATTTTGGACTTATTGGCGACAGTGCGAATCCGCAAGTCTTCCGGACGCTCTATCTCGTTTTCCTCACAATGGTTCTTTATCAGTTTACAGAACTTCTCACCATACCGTTTGGCTTTACCCGCACCCACTCCCGGTATGTTCTGCAACTCATCGACTGTTTGCGGATAAATGGTAGCCATAGCTTCCAAGGAACCATCCTGGAAAATAACGTAAGGCGGGACGTCCAACTCCTTGCTCATGCGCTTGCGCAGGTCTTTAAGCATCTGATACAAGGCAGGGTCTACGGTACAAGCTGCTCCACTCTGTATGGGGATGTTCTCTTCTTCTTCAAAATCGCGATCCTCTACGATTTTGAAAGATTGTGGGTCTTCTAGAAATTCTTTTCCCGCTTTCGTCACTTTAAGAACTCCATAGTTGTCTACGTCCTTCTTAAGATAACCCGTAATGAGAGCTTGTCGGATAACGGCGAACCAGATTTTCTCGTTCGTATCCTCACCGCATCCAAATTCTTCTATGTCATTGTGCTTGTGTGCACTTATCTCTTCTGTCAGATGTCCGGTCAAGACATCTTTTATATAGTCGTCCCGGAAGTTTTCCTTTGTGGCAAGAATTACTTCGATGACTTTGCATAAATAGTTCTTTGCTTCCACTTGTTTTTTAGGATTTAAGCAGTTGTCACAATTTCCACATTTATCCTCAGGGTAAGTTTCTCCAAAATAGTAAAGCAATTGCTTTCTGCGGCATACTGACGATTCGGCATAGGCTGCCGTCTCTTTCAGCAATTGCCGGCCAATGTCTTGTTCGGCTACCGGCTTTCCTTCCATAAATTTCTCCAACTTCTGAAGGTCTTTATAGGAATAGAATGCTATACAGATGCCTTCTCCTCCATCGCGGCCGGCACGTCCTGTCTCTTGATAATAGCCTTCCAGACTCTTAGGTATGTCGTAATGTATCACAAAACGAACATCGGGCTTGTCTATTCCCATACCAAACGCTATGGTGGCTACGATGACATCTATCTTTTCCATCAGGAAGTCATCCTGAGCTTTCGAACGTGTGGCGGAGTCCATACCGGCATGGTAGGCTTCTGCCTTGATCTCGTTGGTACGAAGCACTTCCGCAAGTTCTTCCACGCGTTTCCGGCTCAGACAATATATAATACCGCTTTTGCCGGGATTCTGTTTGATGAACTTGATAATCTCTTTGTCTATATCATTCGTCTTGGGCCTCACTTCGTAATAGAGGTTAGGACGATTGAACGAACTTTTGAATTCTACAGCATCGGTTATGCCTAAGCTTTTCTTAATGTCCGTTCTTACTTTATCAGTAGCCGTTGCTGTCAGAGCTATGACAGGCGCATCTCCTATTTCATTTATGACCGGACGAATCTTCCTGTATTCGGGACGGAAGTCATGTCCCCATTCCGAAATGCAATGTGCTTCGTCTACCGCATAGAAAGAGATTTTCACGCCACGAAGGAACTCCATGTTTTCCTCCTTGTTGAGCGACTCGGGAGCTACATAGAGCAATTTTGTCTTCCCGGACAAGATGTCTCCCTTGACTTTGTCTATGGAAGCCTTGTTCAAGGATGAATTGATGAAGTGGGCAATACCGTCTTCCTCGCTCATGTGGCGCATGGCATCAACCTGATTCTTCATCAAGGCTATGAGAGGGGAAATGACAATGGCTGTTCCCTCCATCAGTAATGAGGGCAATTGGTAGCACAAAGACTTTCCGCCTCCTGTAGGCATCAGGACAAAGACATCCTTACCGTCCAGCAAGCTTTGGATTATTGCTTCTTGATTGGTCTTGAAGTGTTCAAACCCAAAATATTTCTTTAATGGTTCGTGTAAATTCCGTTTCACAGTCATAAGAATGTCAGGTTTGTGCTTACTATTATCATCACAATATCGTAGGATTGTTATCCTGATTCGATTTTCCCTAACAAAGTTATAAACAAGTTTCGATTATCACACTATATCCCTTAAAAAAAATATTATTTTTTTATTATCAGTTACTGTTGGATGGATAAATTGGTTTTCTCAAATTGTTTCTTTGCATATTCGAGTGTTACATCAAATTCCTTTTTCTTCGTCGAAGGTATTTCATACATGGCTTCCATCATGATGCCTTCTACTATTGAGCGCAAACCACGGGCTCCCAGCTTGTATTCAACGGCTTTGTCCACAATATAATCTAATGTGTCGGGATGGAATGTGAGTTTCACACCGTCCATTTCGAACAATTTGACGTATTGCTTCACGATTGAATTTTTGGGTTGTGTCAGTATATTCTTCAATGCCTCACGGTCTAATGGATTCAGATAAGTAAGAACCGGCAAACGACCTATGATTTCGGGAATAAGACCAAAGGATTTCAAATCCATGGGCTCGATATACTGCATCAGATTGCTTGGGTCAATTTTTTTTGCATTCTGGACGGAATCATAACCTACCGTATGTGTATTCAGACGCTGGGCTATTTTCTTTTCTATGCCATCAAAGGCTCCGCCGCAAATGAATAAGATATTCCGTGTGTTTACATGTATGTAATCTTGGTCCGGATGTTTGCGTCCGCCTTTGGGCGGTACATTGACAATGGAGCCTTCTAACAGTTTGAGCATACCTTGTTGCACTCCTTCCCCACTTACATCTCTCGTTATTGAGGGGTTATCACTCTTACGGGCGATTTTATCGATTTCGTCAATAAAGACGATGCCGCGTTCAGCCCGCTCGACATCAAAATCTGCTACCTGCAAGAGTCGTGACAGAATACTTTCTACGTCTTCTCCTACGTAACCGGCTTCAGTGAAAACCGTGGCGTCTACAATCGTAAAGGGAACTTTCAGCAAGCGTGCTATGGTTCTTGCCAGCAGTGTCTTTCCTGTACCGGTTGAGCCTACCATAATAATGTTGGATTTCTCGATTTCAACATCATCATCGTTATTTTTCTGCGCCAGTCGTTTGTAGTGGTTATAGACAGATACGGCCAAATATTGCTTGGCTGCGTCCTGCCCTATGACATATTGGTCCAAATAGGCCTTAATCTCCTTGGGCTTGGGCACTTCGTTGAGGTTGATGTCATCAGCCTTAACGGACGACTTATGTTGAGCGACGGTGCTTTCCACTATTTGGTAGGCCTGGTCGACGCATTCATTGCATATATTGCCGTTGAGGCCTGTGATGAGAAAACCTACTTGTGTTTCATCGCGTCCACAGAAGGAGCATTTATTCTTATTTTTCATTAGGCTTCCGGGATAACACTTTGTCTATCATACCATACTCTTTGGCTTCGTCGGCGGTCATCCAATAGTCGCGATCCGAGTCAGCCCATACTTTCTCAAAGTCTGTATGTGAATGTTCTGCTATGATGGTATAGAGTTCTTTCTTGAGTTTCTGGATTTCGCGGGCGGTGATTTCTATGTCTGAAGCTTGGCCTTGAGCTCCTCCCATAGGTTGATGAATCATCACTCTGCTATGTGTGAGTGCGGAACGTTTATTTTCTTGTCCCGCCACGAGCAATACTGCTGCCATGGATGCCGCCATTCCGGTACAGATGGTAGCTACATCACTTTGTATGAACTGCATCGTGTCGTAAATGCCAAGTCCGGCATAGACAGAACCGCCGGGGGAATTAATATAAATAGATATGTCTTTACCGGGGTCGCATGAATCCAAATACAGCATCTGCGCTTGCAGGATGTTGGCGGTATAGTCATCTATCTGTGTGCCGAGAAAAATGATGCGATCCATCATTAAACGTGAAAAAACGTCCATCTGCGTTACATTGAGCTGACGTTCTTCAAGAATATAAGGATTGAGGTACTGGTTCTGACTTTTAATCACATCGTCAAGTACCATGGAGTTAATTCCAAGATGCCGGGTGGCGTATTTCTTAAATTCGTTCATAAATCCTATTGCTTTCCTATTATATTCCTATTGAAAAAAGTGTGTCCAAAGACGGGGATATGCTTTGCGGCATAGCGTCATGGACACACCATATTTATATTCTATACTTAGTCGAAAAGCTTTCCGAAGTCTTCGGCCGAGATAGTTTTGTGATTAAGAGTGACTACACTCTTAAGAGCTGCCATCAGTTTGGAGTCTATGCAACGTTCCACAAGCGAATTTACCTGATTCTTGTTCTTCAACATCTCATTGGCATACTGTTCCAGATATTCGTCACCGATATTCGCCATTCCGTATTGTGCGAACTGGTATCTGGTAGCCTGAATAGCCATAGCCTTTACATCCTTGTCTTCAACCTTTATGTTGTTGGCTGCGACAAGTTTCTCTTTGATGAGATGCCATTTCAATTCCTCGATGCTCTTGGCAAAGTTCTCCTCAACAAAGGCCTCGTCCTTATCCGGATTGCTTTCCTTCATGAAACGTTTCAGAAGTTCTTCAGGGAATTCCAGCGCTCCTACCTTGTTCTCCAAATAGCTACGTACGTCGAGCAGGAACTTATAATCGCTGTCGGCTGTGCGTTGATTGGCTATGCCTTCTTTAACCTTGGCCCGGAACTCTTCTTCAGACTTTACATTGTCCTTACCATAAATCTGGTCAAAAAGGGCCTGATTGATTTCAGCCGGTACAAAGCGGCTGATTTCCTCTACCTGGAATGTGAAATCGCCCGTATGCTCACCAACTTGTTCTTTGGCTATTTTCAAGAGAGAGGCAATTTCCGTATCGTTCTCTTTATAGGCTTTTGTCGGGTTGAATGTTATTACAGTGTTTTTCTTGACACCTTCAAATAATTTCTTTTGTTCTTCCTCTTTGAAGTAGTTCGGCATCAATGAGGCCTTTTCAACGCTGATGCCATTTTCTTTAGGCTGTCCGTTTTCATCCAACTCTGTCAGCAAACCACGTACAATGTCGCGTTCTTCATAGCTTTCAGCCTCTTCGGGGTGGCCTGCATACTGGGCGAATTGCTTAACTTGCTCGTTGATTTGTTCTTCGGTTACTTCGATGTCATAGTAATCAATCGTATCCTTGTCGGACAGTTCGGCTGTGAATTCGGGGGCCAAGGCAACATCAAATACAAACTCAAAGTCATCTTGCTTTTCGATATCCTGAGCGGTTTGTTTATCGCTTGCTAACGGCTCACCCAAAATATTGATGTTGTTATCCTTAATATACGCAAACAACTTCTCACCAAGCATTTTGTTTACTTCGTCGGCTTTTACCTGTGCGCCATACATCTTTGTAACAAGACTGACAGGCACTTTTCCGGGACGGAAACCGGGCATTTGAACTTTGTGACAGAGTTCCTTGATGGCTTTCTTAACGTTTTCAGTGTAGTCAGCTTTTTCCATTTTAACAGTGATTACTGCGCTGACATTGTTGGTTTTCTCTAATACAATATTCATATTGTGTTGTTTATTACTTGTTTTTTAGGCTTTTGACGTGCAAAGATAATACAACACGCGGGAAGAGCCAAATTAATCGAAAAAAAACATCTCCTATTTCCGATATTGGGGCTGATAGAATTAGATACGATTTTGCCGCAAAACACAAAAAAGTCCAATATAACGTCTTACTGACTTTTTTCAAATATGAAATGAAAGGCATAGGGATTGTTCGATGTACTTTTGAATATAAAGACATAAAAAACTCGCAAATTGTAATGATTTCTTTTCGGGAAAAGCAGTACATTTGCACTGTATTTCGACATTCTCTGCCGATTACCGCACGGTATAAACAGCAAGGGACATACAAACAAGCAAGGTTATTGCTCAATTGGGCTCAATGCGTCGGACAGAAATGATGGGAATGCAACAACACACATATATAATATAAGGTATATACCATCTGACAAAACAACTGACACATGGGAGGATTTTTCGGTACGGTGTCCCAACGCTGTTGCGCCATGGACCTCTTTTACGGAACAGACTATAATTCACACCTCGGCACACGCAGAGGGGGTATGGCTACTTATAATAAAGTAGAGAAGGCTTTTACCCGTTCTATACACAATTTGGAAAATTCCTATTTCCGGACAAAGTTCGAACCGACATTAGAACGTTTCAAGGATGCTACGGCCGGCATAGGTATCATCAGCGATACCGACGCGCAACCGCTCGTTATCAATTCGCATTTGGGTAGATTCGCAATCGTCACTGTTGCGAAAATCATCAATATAGAGGAACTGACCAAACTGTTGTTGTCACAGCATATGCACTTTGCGGAACTATCTTCCGGAAAGATTAACCAAACGGAACTTATCGCCTTGCTCATTATACAAGGAAAAGACTTTGTCAATGGCATCGAGAACGTATTCAATAACATTAAGGGGTCGTGCTCGATGCTGTTGCTTACAGAAGACGGTATCATTGCCGCCCGCGATAAATGGGGCCGCACACCTATTGTTATAGGTAAGAAAGAAGGTGCCTATGCTGCCACAAGTGAGTCTACAGCTTTTGCTAATTTGGATTTTGAGATTGACAAATATCTTGGTCCGGGGGAAATTGTACGTTTGCGCCCCGAAGGTGTGGAGCAAATGCGGGCACCACAAGAGAAAATGCAGATATGTTCGTTTCTTTGGGTTTATTACGGATTTCCCACTTCGTCCTACGAGGACCGCAATGTCGAACAGGTTCGTTTTGAAAATGGGCGCATGATGGGGAGCGAGGACCAAACGGAAGTGGACTGTGTGTGTGGTATACCTGACAGTGGTGTAGGCATGGCACTCGGATATGCGGCAGGTATGGGGCGTCCCTATCACAGGGCCATCTCCAAATATACGCCTACGTGGCCGCGCAGTTTTACTCCCGCCAATCAGGAAATGCGCTCTTTAGTGGCCAAGATGAAATTGATTCCCAATCGTGCCATGTTGAAAGACAAGCGTATTTTGTTCTGTGACGATTCCATTGTACGCGGAACACAATTGCGCGACAATGTAAAAGTCTTATATGAAGATGGCGCACGCGAGGTACACATGCGTATAGCCTGTCCTCCGCTTATTTATGGTTGTCCTTTTATAGGCTTTACCTCCTCCAAAAGTGACATGGAACTCATTACGCGGCAAATCATCAAGTCTCTGGAAGGAGATGAGAACACAAATCTTGATAAATATGCCACCACGGATTCGCCTGAATACCAAAAGATGGTGGACATCATAGCACGTCGTTTCAACCTCACATCACTTCGCTTTAACAAGTTGGAGACATTGGTCAAAGCCATCGGACTTCCCAAATGCAAAATATGCACACATTGTTTCGACGGAACAGGATGTTTCTGATCGAATATGTCATCGCAGCGCCAAGAAAGTGAAGAAAAAACAATGTGGCAGAGGTGGTATGGAAAAATATGACTATATTTGCTAACATGACAAACCTAAAATAAAATACCATCATGAAACAAATCATCAACGGTAAAATCCTAACGCCCGAAGGTTGGCTGGAAGGCGGTTCTGTGATTATTGACGGAAACAAGATTGTAGCTGTTCCCGACAACGAACTGCATGTCGAAGGTGCAGAAGTAATTGATGCCAAACAGGCTGTAGTTGTTCCGGGCGGCATCGAGATGCACGTACACGGAGGTGGTGGACGAGACTTCATGGAAGGAACGGAAGAAGCATTCCGTGTAGCTGTAGATGCGCACTTGCAATATGGTACAACGGCAATATTCCCTACCCTATCCTCTTCCACCGTACCTATGATAGAGCAGGCTATGGAAACTTGTGATAAACTAATGGAAGAGCCTGACAGTCCTATCATGGGGTTACACCTCGAAGGCCCTTATTTTAATCCCAAACAGGCCGGTGCGCAAATACCTGAATGGATTAAGGAACCTGTACCTGAAGAATACGAACCGTTGCTCAAGAAGTCACACTGCTTGAAGCGTTGGGATGAAGCGCCTGAACTGGAAGGCTCCATTCCCTTTATCAAGGCCTGTCGTGAACATGGTGTGTTGCCCAGTATTGGCCATACGCGTGCTACCTATGAGGATGTCAAAGCGGCCAATGAGGCTGGAATGACCCATGCCACCCACTTCTATAATGCCATGCCCGTAGTCTACAAGAACCGGGAGTTCAAGACCGCCGGTACTGTTGAGAGCATCTTCGCAGAAGAGAATATGACAGTCGAAATGATAGCCGACGGCATCCACGTACCTCCTGTCATGTTGCGCATGATTTACCAGATAAAGGGTGTGGAGCGTACAGCGCTTGTCACCGATTCCTTGGCTTGTGCCGCCACACATGGCGATGCTGCATTCGATCCGCGCGTAGTACTTGAGGACGGCGTATGTAAACTGGCCGACCGCTCGGCATTGGCCGGCAGTATAGCCACCATGGACCGCCTTATCCGTACTTGTGTCCAGCAGGCAGGTATCCCATTGGAAGATGCCTGTCGTATGGCTTCCGAAACACCGGCACGCATTATGGGTATTTACGACAGGAAAGGTTCGATTGAGAAAGGAAAGGATGCGGACATCATTATGTTTGACGAAAATCTGGAATTGAAATTCGTGATGCAAATGGGTCGTATCGTTCGCAATGAAATCTGATTATAGCCAATTGATATAGGAAAAACGAGTTTCACTGTCAGTTCTGTTACTTTCTTGTATATCCATTGATGTAAGTAAGAATGACAGACAGCATATCAAGGCTAAGCTCCGCGAGGCACATTCTTTATGAGATGTCTTGCGGGGCTTACTTCATGTTATAACTTAGGGAACGGATTTTCAACATATTTAGTTCTTCTTTTTTTGTCGCGTTCTCACTTTTTTATCGTATCTTTGTGCTTAAAACAATAAAAACAATCAATAACACATACCTTAATGAAATTTGTAATCTCCAGTTCCGTATTATCGACCCGCCTGCAGATTGTCGGCCGCGTCATTGCTTCGAAAAACAATCTGCCTATTCTGGATTGTTTCCTGTTCAATATCGAAGACGGAAAACTAACCTTAACCGCTTCGGATCTTGAAACAACACTCACCACATGTGTGGATTTGGTGGAGAGTGATGCAAATATCAAATTTGTGGTAAATGCCAAAACCATACAGGATGCCATGAAAGAAATTCCGGAACAGCCTCTGGAGTTTTATGTAAATGACAATTCTTTGGAAATAACGGTAGAGTACCAGAATGGAAAATACAATTTCATGGGACTGCCTGCCGATGAATATCCGACTCCGCCTCAGATGGACGATAGCATGTCATCTCTCACCATAGGGGCTTCCGAATTACTCAGCGGATTGGGTCGTGCGCTTTTTGCCACTGCAGACGACACATTGCGTCCCGTAATGAACGGTATTTTCTTTGATATGTCGGATGGTGGACTGACCATTGTGGCCAGCGACGGACATAAACTGGCTTGTGATACCATACTGAATGTTCATCCGGAACAGGCCGGCGCATTCATCCTGCCTAAGAAACCCGCTATGGTGGTCAAGAACATTCTCGCGAAAGAAGCGGGAGATGTCATTATAAGGTTCAGTGATCGCAATGCCGTTATTTCTACAGACAGCTATAAACTTAACTGTCGTCTGATAGAAGGACATTATCCCAACTATAACAGCGTTATTCCGCAGAATAACTCCAACTGCGTCACCATCAACCGTGCGGCAATGTTGAGTGCTCTGCGCCGCGTACTGATTTTCTCCAACGCCAACAGTGCTCTTATCAAGTTAAGACTTGAAAACAGCAAGATGGTGATTTCCAGTCAGGACATTGATTTCTCCATGTCGGCGGAAGAGGCTCTGTTATGCGACTATTCGGGTGTTCCCATGAGCATAGGCTTCAAAGGTACATTCCTGATGGAATTGCTGAATAATCTGGAAGGTGACGAAGTCATCATCAAACTGAATGACTCCAGTCGTGCCGGAGTAATTGTTCCGGCGGCTCAGTCTGAAAACGAGAAAGTTTTGATGTTGCTTATGCCGATGATGCTGAACGAATAATACTGAATCCAACATCCGAAAGCCCGATAGAGTGAACAACCTGTCGGACTTTCGGGTGTTTTCCTTATATACGATTACATGAAACTGAATCTTTCGCGCCCTATCGTTTTTTTTGACATCGAAGCTACCGGCTTGAACGTCGCGACCGACCGTATTGTCGAAATAAGCTATATAAAGGTGTATCCCGACGGGCATGAAGAATCGCAGACCTTGCGGTTCAATCCGGGTATTCCTATTTCGGCTGAGGCTTCCGCAGTAAACGGCATAAAGGACGAGGACGTTTCCGATTGTCCGTCGTTCAAAGAGAAAGCGGCGGATTTGGCTTTGATTTTTTCAGAATGCGATATTGCAGGATTCAACTCAAATTATTTCGACATACCTCTGCTTGTGGAGGAATTTATACGCGCAGGCATTAATTTTGACATTACCAAATGCCGGTTCGTGGATGTGCAGAATATCTATCACAAGATGGAGAAGCGGACTTTGGCCGCTGCATATAAGTTCTACTGTGACAAGGATTTGGAGAACGCACATACGGCACAGGCCGATACGCGTGCCACTTATGAAGTCCTGCAGTCTCAATTGGATTTGTATGACAAGGAATTGAAAAACGATATCGGTTTTCTGGCAGAGTTTTCGCGTAGAAACCGAAATGTCGATTTGGCCGGCCGTATCGTATTGAATGAGCAGGGAGTGGAGACCATCAACTTCGGAAAATATAAAGGACAGGCCGTAGCTGATGTCATCAGGAGAGAACCGGGCTATTTCTCATGGATTATGCAAGGTGACTTCCCTCAAAATACGAAACAGGAGTTCATGCGGCTGAAATTGAAACTGAACGGGTAATCGTTCCAAAAAACTTTTTCGGAAATGAAGGGCAAACATATTGTCTTAGGTATAACGGGAAGCATTGCGGCCTATAAGGCCTGTACGCTTATCCGATTGTTTGTTAAGGCCGGAGCGGAGGTACAGGTCGTTATCACGCCTGCCGGTAAGGAATTCATTACTCCCATCACTTTGTCCGCACTGACCTCGAAACCTGTCATCAGCGATTTTTTCGCACAACGCGACGGGACGTGGAACAGCCATGTGGATCTGGGACAATGGGCCGATGCGATGGTCATTGCACCGGCCACCGCCTCTACCATAGCCAAGATGGCGCATGGCGTGGCTGATAACATGCTGATGACAACATACCTTTCGATGAAAGCGCCAACGTTTCTGGCACCTGCCATGGACCTGGATATGTTCGCGCATCCCGCTACACAGGAAAACCTGAAACGGTTGCGCGCTTACGGAAACCATATCATCGAGCCGGCGACCGGCGAATTGGCCAGTCATCTTATCGGCAAGGGGCGTATGGAAGAGCCTGAAAAGATTTTTTCCGTGATAGAGCATTTTTTCCATGCCACGCAGCAGTTGAAAGGGAAAAGGATTTTGATAACGGCCGGCCCCACTTACGAACGGATAGACCCTGTAAGATTCATCGGAAACCATTCCAGCGGAAAAATGGGTTTTGCCTTGGCCGAGGAATGCGCAGCCCGGGGGGCAATGGTCGAACTGATAGCCGGCCCTGTGCAGCTTCAAGCCCACCATCCTTCCATACATAGGACAGACGTGGTGAGCGCCGCCGAAATGTATGATGCCGCAACACGACTCTTTCCCGATATGGACGCAGGCATTCTTTGTGCGGCCGTTGCCGATTTCACACCGGAAAAGATAGCCGACAACAAGATAAAGCGCGGAAAAGAAGATATGTATCTGACGCTTAGGCCGACACAGGACATCGCTGCCGCACTGGGCCGGATGAAACAAGCCTCTCAGCGGCTGGTCGGTTTTGCATTGGAAACGACCAATGAGCAGGAAAACGCCCGCAGGAAACTGGAAAGGAAGAATTTGGACTTCATTGTACTCAATTCTCTTAACGATCCCGGCGCCGGATTCACTCATGACACGAATAAGATAACTTTAATTGCCGCTGACTGCGAGAGGTCTTTCCCCTTAAAGACGAAGACCGAAGTCGCGCAAGACATTATAGACAAGCTATGCGACATATTCTGATACTGCTGTTCCTTGTTTGTTCCTTTTATCAGCTCAAAGCGCAGGAACTGGATGCACGTGTCACCGTAAATCACCAGCAGATACAAGGAACAAGCGTCAGTGTTTTTGAGAAATTGGAAAGTGCTTTGACGGAATTCCTCAATGACCGTCAATGGACCAACATGCAATATCAGCGCAATGAGCGTATCCGTTGTAATTTCAATATAACGGTATCCAAATACGTGGAGAGCGAGAACCGTTTTGAATGCACCTTGATTGTGCAAAGTTCACGGCCGGTGTTCAATTCCACCTATACGACAACGGTATTCAGCACACAAGACAAAAATTTCTTTTTTACTTTTCAAGAGTTCGACAAACTGGAATTCCGTCCCGACGTTATTGACAACGATTTGACGGCACTTGTCGCCTACTATGCCTATCTCATTATCGGTTGGGACCTGGACACGATGTCTCCTGACGGCGGTACGGAAGTTCTCAGGATGGCACAAACGGTGACCAACAACGCTCAGAATCTGACTACGTCCATAAAGGGATGGAAAGCATTCGAGGACGGAAAGAACCGTTACGCCATCATCAATGATTATCTAGACAGCGGAATGGCCGATTTCCGCAAGATGCAGTACAAATACCATAGGGAAGGTCTGGATGTCATGGCGGAAAATGTCGAGCGTGGCCGGGCGGCCGTTTCCGATGCGATGGGATTGTTGAAACAAGTCAGGAGCAACAAGCCGATGAGCATGTTACCGCAAATTTTTACAGAAATCAAGCGGGATGAACTCGTCAGCATTTATCAAGGGAAAGGTACGAGCAAAGAAAAAGAAGACATCTATGAGACACTGATGGGCATCAACGCATCCCAAAGTAGTAACTGGAACAAAATCAAGCAATAGAAACATGTTGGAACAACTACATATTGCCAATTACGCGCTCATTGAGCGGCTTGACATAAGCTTTGATGAGGGCTTTTCGGTAATAACCGGTGAAACCGGAGCCGGTAAAAGTATCATCTTGGGGGCCATGGGGTTGCTTTTAGGCCAACGTGCAGACACAAAATCCATCAAGCAAGGAGCCTCCAAATGCTGTGTCGAGGGTACTTTTGCCGCGGAAAATCTGAACCTGAATGCTTTTTTCGAGGAGAACGACATAGATTTTGACGGAAAAGAGTGTATCGTAAGAAGGGAAATCACAGCTGCCGGAAAAAGCAGAGCCTTTGTCAATGATACCCCCGTCTCGTTGGCTAAATTAAAGGAAATCAGTTCTTTTCTCATAGATATACATTCGCAGCACCAGAACCTTTTGGTCGGACACGAAACCTTTCTGCTCGGCATATTGGATACGATAGCGGAAAACGCTTCTTTGGCCGATAACTTCCGACAGCAATTCGACAAGTGGCAGGTGACCCGAAGGGAATTGAAAACTCTGCAAGAACAGGCAGAACAAGACCGCTCGGAAACGGATTATCTGCAGTTTCAGCTGAAGCAACTGGAAGAGGCGGATTTGCAGGAAGGCGAACAGGAAGAACTGGAGCAGGAGGCCGACACACTCTCGCATGCGGAGGAAATAAAAACTGCGCTTTACCAGGCATCATCGGCCATTTCGTCCGACGGTCAGGACATGACGGGACAGCTGCGACAAAGCGAACAACAGCTCCGCAGCATTTCCGGCATTTATCCTTCGGCAGACAGTCTTGCCGAACGGTTGGAAAGCGTCCGTATAGAGCTGGAAGACATCAATCAGGAATTGGACTATTCCTCAGAACATATAGAGTTCAGCCCGGAACGTCTGACTTTCATCGAAGACAGGCTGGATGTCATTTACGGGCTTGAGAAGAAACATCATGTGGAAAGCATTTCCGAATTGCTTCTTGTCGAGACACAACTCGGTGAACGGCTCGAACGCATCGAGAACATTGACGAGTTGATTCGGCAGAAGGAGGAAGAGGTGAACCGTTTGTACGAAAGTCTGCTCAAGACAGGGAACTGTCTGACCGAAAGTCGCCGACAGACCGCAGAGCATGTCGCCAAAGAAATCGCGGAAACCCTGCAAAACCTGGGTATGCCCAACATACGATTGTCCTTTGAACTTACAGCGCGTGTGCAGCCCGATACTACGGGAATGGATGGCGTCACCTTGCTCTTCAGCAGCAACAGGAATGTTCCCATGCAAGACGTTTCACAGATTGCGTCCGGAGGAGAAGTCGCCCGATTGATGCTTTCGCTCAAGGCATTGCTTTCCAAACATCGGAATCTCCCGACGGTAATTTTCGACGAAATAGATACCGGTGTATCCGGAACAATGGCGGAAAAAATGGCTCTTGTCATGCAGCAGATGTCAGAAAGATGTCAGGTAATTTGCATTACACATTTGCCTCAGATTGCCGCTTGCGGAAAAAATCATTACCGTGTCTACAAATCGGAAAATGAGACCGGGACGGCCAGTCACATAGTTCTGCTTACCCGGGAAGAGCGCATAACCGAAATTGCCAATATGTTAAGCGGCGCGGAACTGACTGAAGCGGCCATCAACAATGCCAAGTCATTGCTCAAAATATAAATTGTGCTTATGAAAAAAATATTACTATTCGTCCTGTTCGGCTATACGCTGGCCATCAACACAGCAAAGGCGTCACCCGAAACCATGGCTTACGCGGAAATTCAGGTATCCGCCAAGGATGTTCATAAAGCCATATTCAATATCATTTCTTACAATGAATCCGGCAACATCATAAACTCCGGATATGGCGTATTCCTGTCTCCGTCCGGAACGGGTATCGCTTCGTTTTCCATATTGAAAGGGGCTTCGCGTGCCGATGTCATCGACTATAAAGGCAACAAGTACGCCGTACATCGTATTCTGGGAGCCAACAGCACGTATGACCTGGTGAAATTCAGTATTGAAGGAATAAAAAAAGCCGACTGTTTTGAGATTTCCACTGCGGCCGGCACAATCAGAGACGGTGCAGCATTGAATATATCCCATTACACGACAGACAAGAAAGCCCCGTCGAAGAATGTGACCGTCACTCGGGTCGATGATTATGAGGGGTACCACTATTTTCACATCAGTGAATCCAATACTGACAGTAACATAGGTTGTCCGCTCTTCGACAATGAGGGCAGGTTAGTGGCCTTTACCCAGAAGAATGTTGAGAAAAATGCGCAGGAAGTATGCGCTATCGACATCCGGTTCGCCGACAAACTGAAGATTAATGCCATGGCTACACTGAACGCCGACCTGCGAGCCACGGATATCCCCAAGGCTTTGCCGGAGAATGAGAAAGATGCGCTCACCTACATCTATATAATGAAACAGGCCGACTCCTTATCCACCATTACGGCCCTGAATGATTTTATCGGAAGATTTCCTGAAAATGCGGAAGGGTATACCAACCGGGGGACTTTTTATGCTTCGAAAGGGCATTATGACCTGTGCGAGAATGATTATGCCACAGCCTTGCAGAAGGCATCCAATGAGAGTTCAACGGTAAAGGCGGATGAAGTCCACAACGAACTGAGTAAGCTGATTTACCAAAAGGCCGTCTATGCGCCGACTCCCGCTTACGGGAACTGGACATTGCAGAAAGCCCTGGACGAAGCACAGAAAGCCTTTGCCGTCAAACCTGCTCCCTATTATCTTCTCCAGCAGGGACGTTGCCTTTTCAGCATGAAGGAATATATGAAAGCCTATGAAAAGTTCATGGAGCTGAATGAAAATGGAAAAGGACAGTCCGAAGAGGAATGGTCGTCATTAGCCAAAGCCGAAGCGTGGTTCTATGCGGCGCGTTCTCTCGAGATGGCCGGAGGAGACAGCCTTGAGGTAATAACTCTGTTGGACAGCACTATCACCGCCCTGCCCCGCCCTTACACTCAGGCTACCGGGCAATATTTCCTAGAAAGAGCCCAACGTCTGGAAAAAGCCGGCAACTACCGTAATGCGGTCGCAGACTATAATGAATATGAAAAGGCTATCGGGCCCAAGAACCTCACGGCACAGTTTTACTATGTCCGCTCCCAGGCCGAGATAAAGGCACGGATGTTCCAGCAAGGCCTTGACGATATCCAGTCTGCCATCGCTCTTGCACCGCTGGAGCCTGTTTACAGACTGGAGGAAGCGCTGATTCTGTTGCGGGCCGGAATGTACGAGGAAAGCATCGGCGCGTGCGAAAGATTATTGCAGGAAGTGCCGGATGTTTCCGACTGTTACAAAATCATGGGTATCGCATACGGCGAACTGAAACAGAAGTCCAAAGCACGGGCCGCCCTCAACAAGGCCAAGGAACTGGGAGATCCGTCGGCAGATACGTTCTTACAAAAATACCAGTAAATGAAAACGCCGGAACAACTGATTCGTCCCAACATACGGGCCTTGGCCGACAGGCGCTCTGCCGTCGAGCGCATCGACGGAAAGGACCTGTTGCGTCTGGACACCAACGAAAGTCCGTTCAATTCGCCTTTCAACAGGTATCCGACGGATGCTGACGAATTGAAATCGGCCATCAGCCGACATCAATCCATACGTACCGACTGCATTTTCCTTACAAACGGCACGCACGAGGCGGTGGACTTATTGCTGCGTCTGTTCTGTGTACCGCAAACCGACAATGTCATCACCCTTTCCCCCACGGCGGACATTTATGCCGACGCGGCCATGTTGAACGATGTTCCGGTGCGCAAGGTCTGCCTCGACACCAAGTTCGGCATCACGGCGGAAAAATTGCTTGCGGCCGCCGACAAAGATACCAAACTTATCTTCGTATGCAGTCCCAACACCCCGACCGGTAATCTGTTGGACCGCAAGGAAATTTTGAAGGCCGCCGACAGTTTCGACGGAATAGTGGTGGTCGATGAGGCCTATATGCACTTCGCACGCACGGCATTCATGCTAACCGAACTGTCACGGCATCCCAATATCATTATACTCCGGACTTTCTCAAAAGCCATCGCTTCGGCCGGTATCCGGTTAGGGATGGTTTATGCCGTTCCCCGGGTTGTCCGTTATCTCGACTGCATGACATCGCCGTTCCGGATAGGTACACCCACCCTGCGCGAGGCCATATCCATGACTAAACGCCTTTATGATGTAGACAAATGGGTGCGGCTGATACTGGACGAGCGCGAGAAGGTCATGAATGCTTTCAGGCTGTTGCCTTATTGCGAGAAAGTATATCCCAGCGAAGCCAACTTCTTTTTGGTCAGGATGGAACAGTCGGAACAAGTGTATAAATATTTGTTGTCTCAAGGCATAGTCGTCAGCAATTGCGGAACACAGGAGATATGCGAAGGCTGTTTGCGCGTCAGTATCGGTTCCACGGTCGAGAACAGCAGACTGCTGAGTGCCTTGCGCAAATATAATCCGGAATAACCTATGAAAGGGTTTTTATGGTGTGCCTTTTGCTTCTGCCTGTTACAGGCCTGCGGCAAGATAGAATTGGCGGATGATGCGCCTGTCCCGCCTGCCGATGAAATCGTGTCCGATGATACGATGACTGTGGAACAGGCCCGCCGGTGTCCTGTTGATACGATAATCGCTGTCAAGGGGTACATCGTAGGATACATCGCAGGCACATCCATCACGAGCGGTGCGCTGTTCGAATGTCCGATGGACGAAGCCAATACCAATATGCTCATAGCCGATTCTCCCGATGAGACGGACTATATGAATTGCCTTCCCGTGAAACTGGAAAACAGCGGAAATTTTGGCTACCGGGCACAGTTGAACATGTATGACCATCCCGAAAACTACCGTCGTCGCATTCTGTTGTCGGGACTTGTGGGTAATTATTTCCGGATAAAAGGACTGACACGCGTTTATAACTACAACTGGCTTGTGGATGACAATCCGGACATACCTTCAGAAGATGAAACGGACACTCCCCGGCTGGTAGACAAGGATACATTGCTCGTAGGCCGATGAGGACAGCCCGCATGTCGGATGTAAAGCCACTGATTCCGTCTTCCGACATTAACATTTTTAACTTTCGTGCACAATCGGCGCGGCGTACATGGCTTGTAGTTTTTCCTACATGCCCAGCCGGGAAACGCTACATGGCATGTAGGAAGAAGCGGATGCCTTGTAGTTTTTCCTGTCATAGGGAAAGTTTGGCCGGAAAGCAGGCTCAGGAGAACGAAAAAAGGACGGTTTCAGCCGTCCTTTGCATTTCCGCAGTACAAAGATAATACATTTTCCGGCCAAAAGCAAATAGTGTTAAAATCGAAACCGGCATGGAATTGCGGTCTCGACGGTCATATCCGACAGGAGCCATGAAAAGAATTCCTTTCATGGCTCCTGTCGGATAACCGTTGGTTTACCAGTTCCGTACAAGGCGCAGCCTGTAATGGGTCTCGTAGTAAGAGTCATGGACATCCAGCACCACATAACCGTCGTCTATCTGGGGAACGAGCGCGTCTACATCGGGGTATCCGTCTCCGGTGAAGTCAATTCTCAGGATACCGTCGTAAATGCCCCATTCGCCATATTCAGACCTGCTGGTGTAGAAGCCGCCGTCGGGTTCGAACACGAAAATGTCACCATAGCTGTATGGACAGTCGTAATCGTAGGTTTCGATTTCCACCACTCTCCATTCTCCGATAAGTGTTTCGGCGATGTATTCGTCATCTTCCTCGCAGGAAGTGAAACACAACATGGCCGCAAACAATATCAGCAGCCGGCCGGCATTTCTAAACATGGTTTTAGTCATAAGCGTTTCTGTTTTATGATTTGATATTTATGGTTCGGAAAAATCAGATTAACTTGTAGCGGGCAAACTTCAGCAGCAGGTTTTTGCGGCCCGCCATCTCGAACTCGACACAGGCCTTCGCATTTTCTCCTGTTCCCTCGATGCTGATGACTTTTCCTATGCCGAAACGTTCGTGCTCTATTTTCCTGCCCACTTCCAGGCTGTCAGGCACTGATGTCTTCCGACTTTCGCGTACAGGCATCTGCGCTTCGGCATGAACAACCCGTCTGAAGCGTGAAGGAACAGGCCCGTCCTGTATCCTTTCCGGCTCTTTCGGTGAAAATATACCGGTCGGTATCGGCCGTGGGCCGGATGTGTTCATCTGTCCATATCGCTTGCTGTCCCTCTGAAGATAGCATTCGTCTATTTCGTCAAGGAAAGGACTGGGATTGCAGAACTCCATCTTCCCGTACCGGTAACGGCTCTTGGCATAGGTGAGGTAGCAGAAACGTTTGGCCCGTGTCACGGCTACGTAGAAAAGACGACGCTCTTCCTCCATCTCCTTGGGGTAGCAACGGGCATTGCTGCCGGGAAAAAGTTCGTCTTCCATGCCTGTCACGAATACGGCATCAAATTCGAGCCCTTTGGCCGAATGGATGGTCATGAGCGTGACTTTCGGAACGTCGTCGTCCTGTTTGTCGGCATCTGTCAGCAGGGAAACCTGCGATACATATTCCTGAAGCGAAACTTGCTCGTTGCCGTTCTCTTCCAGCATCTCGTTTTCGACGGCCTTGATGGCTCCCAGCAACTCCTCAATGTTTTCTTGCCGGCTGATGCTTTCGGGTGAATGGTCGCTTTGCACTTCTGCAGCCATCCCTGTCTCGCGCAGGATGTCGATGGCCAGGTCGTAGCCGCTCTTTTCGTGCAGACGTTCGCGGAAAGAGGCTATCATGTCGCAGAATGCCGAAATCTTTGTCTGCGCGGCCTTGGTCAGGGATACCGCATATTCAGCCTGCCGGCTCGCAACTGTCCAGAGTGAGACGTCATGTTCCCGCGCCGCATACACCAGGCGGCTTTTGGTCGTGTCGCCGATGCCGCGCGCCGGATAATTGAGGACGCGAAGAAAAGCTTCCTCGTCGCCCGGATTGCAAACCACACGGAAATAGGCGATAAGGTCTTTGATTTCCTTGCGCTGATAGAACGAAAGGCCGCCGTAAATGCGGTAAGGGATGTCGGCCTTGCGGAAAGTCTCCTCGAACGAGCGGCTTTGCGCGTTGGTCCGGTACAGGAGTGCGATTCCGTCATAACCTACATTCTCCTTTCTGTGTAAACGCCGGATTTCGGCCAGCACTTTCAGGCTTTCTTCCTTATCACTATAGGACGAAATCACGGGGATGGGATTTCCGACCGCATTGTCGCTGTACACGTTCTTGGCTATCTGGTTACGGTTGTGGCGGATAATGCTGTTTGCCGCATTGACTATGGTTTGCGTGGAGCGGTAATTGCGCTCCAGCTTCATGACCCGTGCTCCGGGATACTGCTCCGTGAATTGCAGGATGTTGTCTATCTTTGCCCCCCTGAAGGCATAGATGCTCTGCGCATCGTCTCCCACCACACAGATGCGTGACTGGGGTGTCGTCAGCAAGGTGATGATGCGGTGCTGCGCCGCGTTCGTATCCTGATACTCATCGACAAGGATATACTGAAAGCGGTTGGCGTATTTTTCCTTCACCTCGGGATTGTCGCGCAACAGCAGGAAGGTGTTCATCAGCAAGTCGTCGAAATCCATCACATTGGCCTTGCGGCAACGCTCATGATAGATACGGTAAATTTCACCCGTGCGGGCAATTCCGTCACGTGCGTCACGGTCGTGTATGCGGCGGTCGGAGGTATATTCGTCGGGCAGGACCAGCGCGTTCTTGGCTTCCGAGATGCGTGCCGCAACGGTTGCCGGTTTGTACAGCTTGTCATCGAGCTGCAATTCCTTGACAATGTTCTTGACTAAGCTGCGTGAGTCTCCGGCATCGTATATGGTGAAGTCGGATGTATAGCCTATGTATTCCGCTTCGTAACGGAGAATTTTGGAAAATATGCTGTGGAATGTCCCTGACCACAGATAGCGCGTGGCTTCATCGCCGGCAATGGCGGCAATGCGCTCGTTCATCTCGCGGGCCGCCTTGTTGGTGAAGGTAAGTGCCAGTATGTTCCACGGAGACAGGCCTTGTTGCAGAAGATAGGCTATCTTGTAGGTCAGCACGCGCGTTTTGCCCGACCCTGCACCGGCAATAATCAGCGACGGGCCCTCACAATATGAAACGGCTTCCCATTGCGCCGGATTCAAGGCCTCTTTAATGGCATTCTCCATACAAGTCAGTGCTTTTTACGATTCTGCTTGTCGTGTTCCAACTTGCGCTTGTAGAATTTTATCTTTTGGCTCAGGTCTTCGATGCTCTGTTGCAGCAGATGGGCGTTGTCCGGATGTGCCAGCTGCAGGCTGTCAGTCTGTTCCAGTTGCTTGACGGCCTGCTTCAAGTCGATGGAGTCCATCAGGAGAATGCCTTCCTCGCGGGCGTTCAGTGCCAACGTACATTCCCGACGCATGAGTTTTACCTGTTCTCTGGCCGTCTCGAAATCGGCGGATGCCAAGGCACGGCGTGCTTCGGCCAGCAACTGCTGTCCTCTCTGCTCCATTTTCACACGGGATGGTGACCAGTTTTGCTTTTCGCCCTTTTCACCACACGAGACAAGTGACAGTAGCAAACATGGCATAACTAATAATTCTGACAGATAACGTAGTATTTTCTTCATAACAATAACCTGGGAGTTTGAATCAATGGTAAAAATAATACCACCAGTAGGTATCGCCATATTCCCGGCGCAGACGGTTGCTGCGCTCGACGGGGTCGGAATATTTATGTTCCTTTTCCTTGAAATCAAGATAGTTGGCCCTGACGCTCGGATTGACATAATCGGCATGGTTCTCGTGTATGTTCAAGCGCTCATGGAGCACAAGGGCCTGTTCATAATACTTGGGAAGCACAGTGCTGTCGGAAATTACATAATAACGCTTCAATTCGGCAGCAAAACGGTCGAGTTGCTTGTCGAGAAGGTAGCCACACAGACGATAATCCGCAGCACGACGTTGGTTGGACGTGAAGGAAGAGTCGGGATGTAACTCCTGCAATCCTGTGGTCCGCAGGAACGACAGGCTGTCTATGGGAAACAGGGTCTTTGAACTGTCTGCGGCGGAAAGATAAAGCATCCTGCTGCCTCCGGACGGAAGCGGAAATTCAAACAGATAGTGCCCCATTCCTTCGGGAAGGCATGACATGGCGTATGCCCGCAGGGCTGTCAGGATGTGTGACGTGGCCAATGACTTCTTACCTACTTCAAGCGTCTCTTTATATTTGCCGGCCGAGATGTATCGGGCTGCCTGTACTTCGTAATTCATCACGTCGTTGGAACAACCGGCCGCTCCGAGAAAAACAGCCATGACCAACGAGAAGAGAAGATTGGGAATCATTGCCGGAGAACCCGTCTCGCGACTTTTCTCCGAACTGATATAAAATACGACTTCAAGAATAATCCAAAGCAGACCGCATGCAGCCGAGAGTATAAGTATTCCGGTATGTAATGACGGTAGTATGGAAAGGGGCAATATGGCACAGGCGACCGACGGCATGAACGTCAGCACATAAAACCTGTCCGGAATGTTGGAATACTTGCACACCGCATATTGTATTCCCATAAGAATGGTGGTCAGTACACAAGAGCCGATAAAGGGATGATAGGTGGTTTGGCCGCCTGAAAGCAGATGTTGGGCCAGCGAAATGGCTGCCTCCTGAGACTTGAAGAAATATAAGAAGAAAAAGGATGCAAAGAGTACACGCACAATGGCATGTACCCCTTGCATCTCCTTGTTGATATTTCCGTTTCTTCGCATTATCAATTCTTATGTGCTGAGAATAAGCTTTCTTTCGCGCCTATGGTTACTCTGCCTTGCGGAGAACTACAGCAGAACGCGCAGGTACGTACAACTTCAACCAGCCTTTCCCGTCTTTCTTCAGTAACGGATCGAAATTGGTGAAGTGCTCCACCGAATCATCTGCGAGACCGTTTCCACCGAATGCCTTGTCGTCGGTATTGAGCACCACCTCATATTTTCCCTCGGGCAGCATGAAGCCGTAATCAGTATAGCTGCGCGTCGGGCTGAAGTTGAAAACGAACAGCAGGTCTCCGCGACTATAAGCTAAAATCTGGTCACCGTCGTTGTGCCATATTTCCTGAACCTTTAATTTCTGGAAATTCTTCACTGCCTTAATGACAGACAACATGGAACGGTCGAAATCGCCCAAATAATGGTAGCATAGTTCCTGATTGTCCACCAAGTTCCACTGGCGACGGGCATACTTGTAGCTCCAACCATTGTTCTCGCGCGGGAAATCAATCCATTCGGGATGGCCATACTCATTTCCCATAAAATTGAGATAGCCTCCGTTAATCGTAGAAGCCGTAATCAGACGAATCATCTTATGCAAGGCAATTCCGCGATGCACGGTTCCGTTCTCGTCTCCTTTGCGGAAATGCCAGTACATGTCGGCATCGATAAGTCTGAATATGATGGTCTTGTCACCGACGAGGGCCTGGTCATGACTTTCACAATAGGAAATGTTCTGCTCATCGGCCCGACGGTTGGTAAGTTCCCAGAAAATGCTACTGGGCTTCCAGTCCTCGTCACGACATTCCTTTATGGTCTTTATCCAATAGTCGGGAACGTTCATGGCCATCCTGTAATCGAAACCGTATCCGCCGTCTTTGAACGGCGAAGCCAGACCCGGCATTCCGCTGACTTCTTCTGCGATTGTGATAGCCCGGGGATTGACCTCGTGAATCAGCAGGTTGGCCAACGTAAGATAGCAAATGGCGTTATCGTCCTGATGTCCGTTGAAATAATCCCCATATCCGCAGAACGCTTCGCCAAGCCCATGGCTGTAGTAAAGCATGGAAGTCACTCCGTCAAAGCGGAAACCGTCCAAGTGGAACTCTGTCAGCCAATATTTGCAGTTGGACAACAGGAAATGGATGACTTCATTTTTTCCGTAGTCGAAGCACAGGCTGTCCCATGCCGGATGTTCATGCCGGTCACCCGGATAGAAGAACTGATTAGAATCGCCTGCCAAGTTGCCAAGCCCTTCCACCTCATTCTTAACGGCGTGACTCTGCACCATATCCATGATGACGGCAATGCCATTACGGTGCGCCTCGTCTATCAGATGCTTCAAATCCTCGGGTGTGCCAAAGCGACTGGAGGCTGCAAAGAAGCTGCTTACGTGATACCCGAAGCTGCCATAATACGGATGCTCCTGAAGAGCCATTATCTGAATGCAATTATAACCGTCCTTAATGATACGGGGCAGTACATGCTCTCTGAATTCATTGTAACTGCCAACCTTTTCTGCATCCTGCGCCATTCCGATATGGCATTCGTATATCAACAACGGATTCCGATTAGGCCGGAAATTCTTTTTCTTGAACTCGTATGGTTCGGCCGGACACCAAACCTGTGCACTGAATATCTTGGTTTCCTCATCCTGGATAACCCGTTGGCACCAGGCCGGGATTCGTTCTCCGCAACCGCCTTCCCAATACACCTTCATCTTATACAAATCAAGATGTTTCATGGCCTTGAGCGGCAGTTTGAGCTCCCAATTTCCGGATTTCCCGACAGGAGAAAGGCGGTATTTCTCGTCTTCGGTCCAGTTATTGAAGTCTCCAATCAGGTAGATGGCTGTTGCGTTGGGCGCCCATTCACGAAACACCCACTGACGTGCTGTCTTGTGAAGACCAAAATAAAGATGGCCGTCCGCAAAATCCGACAAAGTGCTTTTTCCGCCTGTCAGTTCTGCGATTTTATCCAATACACGGCCGTGCCGGCCTTGAATAACCTCATTGTACGGCTCAAGCCATGGGTCGTTCTTCACTAATTTCAGACGACTGTCCTTAACCGATTTTTTACTTGTGCTCTTCATGGTATATTGAGATTAAAGAGTTGGCTTATTTTTCCAAACGTCCGTTTTTATACTTGCCTTTTTTCGTGACGTTTCCGTTCTTGTCGTATTCTGTAAACGAACCATCGCGTTCACCGTCCTTATATGTGCCTTCAAAACGACTGCCGTCGGCGGCAATTTCTATGGCTTTGCCGTGCTTCTTCCCCATTTTGAAGAAACCTTTATACTTTTCGCCGTTGGCACGCCGCCATACGCCTTCTCCATCCATCTGGTTGTCTTTCCAGTTCCCCTCATACTCATCACCGTTCTTCCACTTGTATTTTCCGAAACCGTTGCGCTTGTTGTTTTTCCAGGAACCGGTGTATGTAGCCGTACCTTTCCACGTGAAAGTGCCGATGCCGCTTTGCTCACCATTGAGGAAGTGACCCTTATATACATCTCCGTTGGCAAAAGTAAAGACTCCCTCGCCCGTACGCTGGCCTTTTACGTAAGCACCCTCATAGACGTCGCCGTTTCTGAACTTGTAGATGCCGCGACCATTCTGCATGTCGTCTTTCCAATCGCCATGATAGTAATCGCCGTCGGGATAGAAATACGTTCCCTTGCCGTTGCGCATGTTGTTTGCCCAGGTACCTTCGTATTTAGAACCGTCATGCCAGTCGAATATGCCATGTCCGTGTTTCTTGTCGTCCAGCCACTCACCCTTGTAGAATGCGCCGTTCTTGTAGGTGTACGTGCCGCTTCCGTTCCGTTGGTCTTCCTTCCAGTTTCCCTTGTACACATCGCCGTTATAATAGTACATGGTTCCCTCTCCCTCCTTGAAGTCGCGGTACCACAAGCCTTCGTAGCGGTTGTTATTCAGGGAATAGAATGTGCCGCGGCCGTGTTGCTGGTCCTGATACCATTGTCCGTCATAGCGTTCGCCATCTGCAAAAGTATATATACCGGAACCATCGCGCTTTCCTTTCACATAGTCGCCCTCATAGACGTCTCCGTTCTTAAAGACGGTACGTCCCACGCCGTTAGGTTTGCCATTGTATAAATCGCCCGTATAGACGGAGCCGTCCTTAAAGACGTAAGAACCCACTTGAATCTTCTGGGCGGAGAGTGTCACAAAGAAAAGCAGAAATGATGTTGTCAGAATGATATGCTTCATGTTGTCAAGAGTCGTTTAACTGTTCAGAAAATTCTCCGCGCGGCACAAATCCTCCGGCGTGTCTATGCCAATGGTTTCCACATCGGTATATCCGACCTTGATGCGAAGGCCTGCCTGTAACCATCTCAATTGTTCCAACGATTCGGCCAGTTCCAGCGAAGATTGGGGCATAGCCACGATTTCGGACAACGTTTTCGTGCGGTAGGCATACAGGCCTATGTGCTTGTAGAAGACATGTCGCTTCAACCATTCCTCTTTTTCCGCTCCCCGCAAATAGGGTATGACGGAGCGGCTGAAGTATAAAGCAAAATGATTCTCGTCTACCACGACTTTAGGCGAGTTCGGGTTTTGCAAGTCCTCCCATTGTGCCGTCTCACCGAAAGGTTTCACCAACGTAGCTATATGGGTATCGTCGTCTTCAAAGCATTTCTTTATGCTTTCCAGTTGCGAAGTGGCGATAAACGGTTCGTCGCCCTGCACATTGACCACGACATCTGCTTCCCTCCCTGTCTTGGTATAGGCTTCGTAGCACCTGTCTGTCCCGCTGCGGTGGTTGGGGCTTGTCATGACTACCTTTCCGCCGAATGACCTGACGCATTGTTCGATGCGTTCGTCATCTGTGGCCACGTAGGTTTCGTTGAAGACTTGCGAGACCCGCTCATATACCCATTGGATAATCGGTTTACCTTTTAATAATGCCATGGGCTTTCCCGGGAAACGCGTCGAGGCATAACGTGCCGGTATGATGGCTATGAATTTCATGATGTATAGTCTTTTATATATTGTTTATTCGAAATACTCATCCGCTTTCGGCCGCTGGTTTTGCTGGCTTTCGGGAGCGTTTCCCTCACCTTCCTCTTCCGGCTGTTCTTCTGTTTTGGGCTTCAAGGCAGATGCGGGAATGTTGAACTCTTCTTTTTGGGAATATCCGAGAACCTTGTCCGCGTAAATCTTTTTCATGTAATATCCCCAGATGGGCAAGGCCGAAGCAGCGCCCTGTCCGAATGTCATGGAATTGAAGTGGATGTCCCTTTCCTCGCCACCCACCCAGCAGGCGGTAATCAAGCGCGGCACACATCCCATGAACCAGCCGTCGGAATTATCGTTGGTCGTACCTGTCTTACCTGCAATCTGGGCAGTCAGCCCGAAGCGGCTGCGCAACCGCCGTCCCGTACCTTGGTCAATCACGGCGCGCATCATGTCGAGCATCTTATAGGATGTTTCCTCACTGATGATTTCCGACATACGCGGAGCAAGTTCCTTGTCGCTGTCATCTATTATGTTGCCCTGGCTATCCTCTATCCGCGTAACCAGAATCGGGGCGCAGCGGATGCCTTTATTGACGAATGCCGTGTAGGCGCTGGCCATCTCTCCCACGGTTATCTCGCACGCGCCCAAGCATAGCGGCATGGAGGGGTATATTTGATTGTTGGCCACGCCGAACTTGTGCAGATAGTCCACCAGTCGTGTGCCGTAGGGGTCTATCTGATACATCAGGGCTGCGGTCACCCAGTTGTTGGACTGGCTCAGACCCCATTTCAGGGTCACTTCCTCCCCGTATCGTGCGCGGCTGCCGTTTCTGGGCGTCCATCCGCCATACGAACGCTGGACGTTCAGTATGGTGGACGTCGGTGAGTAACCGTCTTCCATGGCCATTGTGTAAACAAACGGCTTCATGGTTGAACCTACCTGCCGGCGGCCGACCATAGCCATGTCATATTGGAAATGCGTATAGTCCAGACCGCCCACATAAGCCTTGACGTGTCCCGTAGCAGGGTCGATTGAAACCAATCCCGACCGCAAGAAAGACTTGTAATACCGTATGGAGTCCATAGGTGTCATCTCCATGTCTTTTTCGCCCTGATAGGTGAATACGGTCATGGGGATGCGGGTATTGAAAGCTTTTTCTATTTCCTCCTCAGTGGCTCCGGCCTCCTTCATCGCCCGGTAGCGGTCGCTTTGCTTCATGGCCTTGCGCAGCAGCCGCTGTACGTCTTTTTTGGAAAGTTTTCCGCTGTAAGGGAAATTGGCCGAGCCAGATTTTTCCTTGTTGAACTGCGGCTGCAGATAGAGTCCGACGTGTCCGCGTACGGCTTCCTCGGCATAGCGCTGCATACGCGAATCTATAGTCGTATAGATTTTCAGACCGTCCGTATAGATGTCATAAGGAGTCCCGTCTTTTTTGAAATGTTTGTTGCACCATCCGTAAAGCGGATCGGACATCCACGACAAGGAATCAACGTAATACTGCTGCATCTGCCATTCCTTGTAGTCTTTTTTGTCGGGTTTCTTGGCCATCATGATGCGGCGGAGATATTCCCTCAGGTAGGCAGCCTGTCCCACCTTATGGTCTATTCTGTGGAATTTCAAGACAAGCGGTTTGGAACTGCTTTCCGCATATTCGGCTTCAGACAGATAGCCGGCCTTTACCATCTGGTGCAACACGACATTGCGCCGTTCGCGACACCTTTCGGGCTCGCGCACGGGATTATAATAGGACGGGTTCTTGCACATCCCCACGAGAGTGGCTGCTTCTTCAAGGGTCAGGTCTTTTGGATGCTTGCTAAAGTAGACTTCAGCTGCGGTTTTGATTCCCACCGCGTTATGCAAGAAATCGAAATAGTTGAGATAGAGGGTCAGAATCTCCTCTTTGGTGTAACTTCTTTCCAGTTCGACGGCTATCACCCACTCTATCGGTTTCTGCATCAAGCGTTCGGTCGTACTCTTTGCCGCAGTCGAATACAACTGTTTGGCCAACTGCTGTGTGATGGTACTCCCGCCTCCGGCCTCGTGATGACGCATCAGCCCGCGCTTGACAATGGCCCGCGTAAGCGCACGGGCATCAATACCGGAATGCTCGTTGAAACGGACATCCTCGGTGGCAATCAGTGCCTGAAACATGTAAGGCGAAATGCTGTCGTAGTCTACAAAGACGCGGTTCTCGTTACGCGACCATGTTCCTATGACTTTGCCGTCGGCCGTGATTATCTGCGAAGCGTACTTGCTGATAGGGTTCTGTAATTCATCGAGCGGGGGCATATACCCTATCCAGCCCTTTTCAACACCGACGACGGCCAGTACAATCAAAGTGACAAACAAGGCGAACAGGCCCCATACTATCTTGACAAACTTTTTTCTCATAACTGATGGATGAAAACGAATGCAGACAACGCATACCGAATGTGTTTCTCATGCGGAAAGCCGCCTCACGACATGGAAAACCGGTGCTATGCGAAAACTATGCACGCATTTTAACTTGGTTATGCAAACTTACATAAAAACTTTCGTCCGTACAACTCCATTCTGTATTTTTTGAAGGATTATCTTTTGCCGGTTGTGACGGACCATCCGCCGGTCAAAAGGGAATTTTGCGGTCATATCCTGTAATGATTTGGTTTTCATGTTATTTTATTTTTTTCAGTCGGGCTATGTGCTGACTGCCGCTATGTCTCCCTTTCTTGGGACGCATTCCGTATGACACATCATACGTACGTGTGCAGAAAACTACCGATTGAAAGTTCCTTGTACCATATCAAGCAATGGTTATCCCATCAGATGCAGCTCCCGAGATTTGAGAAAAACGGGAAAATATATTGACGAAACCGGAATCAGAATTAACATTTTTAACTTTTCCGGACGGAAATGAAGCGCAATCCTTCTCTTATTTTTTACTACATGCAGGATTAAATAAAACTACATGGCATGTAAGAAGGACTACAAGCCATGTAGTTTTTACTGTCATAGGGCCGGTTCTGCCCTGATGCAGGCCATGTCGCACGAAAAAAGGGCGGTTTCGCACCACCCCTGCACTTCCGTACTACAAAGATACAACATTTTTCGCCCGAAAGCAAGCATTGTTAAAATCGCTGCCTGAAAATGTTAAAACGAAAAGTCGCAAGGAGGCCGTTCTGCAGATTTTGTTGTTTCCGGCATACTACTTCCGGCGTAAAAGCCTGCAACAGAAGAGACAGGCACGTTTTTGTCTTTTTATAACAATAGCGTCGTAAAAAACAATATTTTATAAACAGGCGGTTTACGGACATCTCGCGAAAATATCGTACCTTTGCCGGGTATTCACATCAATCATAGAATAATGTTGCTATCCAAACTGACGACATTCGGCCGCTATTTGCTGCTCATGAAACAGACGTTCTCGCGTCCGGAGCGCATGAGGATGTTTTTCAAACAATATCTGAAAGAAATGGCCCAGCTGGGAGTGGACTCCATCGGCATTGTCCTGCTCATTTCCTTCTTCATCGGTGCCGTTATCTGCATACAGATTAAACTGAACATCCAGAGTGCGTGGATGCCTCACTGGGTTTCGGGTTACGTCACCCGTGAAATTATGCTGTTGGAGTTTTCTTCTTCCATCATGTGTCTGATTCTGGCCGGAAAAGTCGGGTCGAACATCGCTTCGGAAATAGGTACGATGCGGACGACACAGCAAATAGATGCTTTGGAGATAATGGGTGTCAATCCGGCATCCTTCCTGATACTCCCGAAGATACTCGGTCTGGTCACGATGATACCTTTCCTTGTGATTTTCAGTACCGTAAGTGGTGTGGTCGGTGCGTATGCCACGGCTTACATAGGGCATATCATCACCGCAACCGACCTGACGTCGGGTATGCAGCACGAATTCAACCAGTGGTTCTTCTGGATGGGTACCATCAAGTCGGTATTTTTCGCTTTCATCATATCCAGTGTCTCGGCATTCTACGGATATACGGTTGAGGGAGGCTCCATCGACGTCGGAAAGGCCAGCACGAACGCGGTTGTCTCGAGCAGCATGTTGATTTTGTTCTCCGATATGTTCCTAACACAATTGTTGTCATGATAGAAATAAAGAATTTATATAAGTCTTTCGGGGACAAAACGGTTCTGAAAGGCATTGACTGCTCGTTTCAGGAAGGGAAGACAAACCTTATCATAGGACAGAGCGGTTCGGGAAAGACGGTTCTGATGAAGTGTATCGTGGGACTCTTCGAACCGACCAAGGGGGACATTCTCTATGACGGCCGCAGTTTTGTCGGCATGAGCAAGAAGGAAAGGACTTTGCTGCGGCGCGAGATGGGAATGATATTTCAAAACGCGGCTTTGTTCGATTCCATGAGTGTTTTGGAGAATGTCATGTTTCCTTTGGACATGTTTTCGGACAAGTCACAGCAGGAAAGACGCGAACGGGCTGAGCAGTGCCTGGAACGAGTGAACCTGCTCGATGCCCTGAACAAGTATCCCGGAGAGATTTCCGGCGGTATGCAGAAGCGTGTGGCCATAGCCCGTGCCATCGTACTGAACCCCAAGTATCTCTTTTGTGACGAACCGAACTCGGGACTTGACCCGAAAACGTCTCTTGTCATAGATGAACTCATTCATGACATTACGGTGGAGTTCGGCATAACGACCATAATCAATACGCACGACATGAATTCCGTGATGGGAATAGGCGAACATATCCTTTATATATATGAAGGACACCGCGAATGGGTGGGCACAAAAGAGAAAGTGGTCAGTTCCGACAACGAACGCCTGAACAACTTCATATTTGCTTCCGACCTCTTCAGAAAAGTAAAGGAAGTGGAACTGCTGGCCGGACATTCCGGGAAAACAAACGGCAAATAAAAGGATTATCGCAAAGGCGATAATCCATAGAAACCCGGGAAGAAAATGATTCAAAAACCCGGGTGTATTTCCGTAGAAGGCTTTCCGCTATAAGACGGATACTTTCCGGACAACGTTTTTTACCTTTATGATATAACAACCGCGCGTCAAGTTGAGAGTTACGCTCTTGTCGGCTGCATCAATCCTGAAGGAAGCGACCTTTGTCCCCGTGATGCTGAACACTTCGAGCGTCTCGCCCTGTGCGTTCTGCACACGGACATTCTGCCCGCTTACCGACAGGCGTATTTCCTCGCCGGCCTGTGATACCGATACCGCGTTGTCGTTGGCGACATGTGCCGACAGCGGAGCGGCAACCGCCGCAACAGACATGAAAAAGAGTATCCGAAGTATATATTTCGCCATAGTATTGCTATATTAACATGGCAAATATATCAATATATGGCCAAACGGACAAATTTATTCCGTAAAAAATACTCAAGGGCGGTGTAAAATCACATTTTTACGGTATATGGGCATCCCGAAAACTTATTCCGAACGCGGGGATTCGGCATTCCCGTAAAGTTGTTACCAGAGACAATGCCGCGTTCCGCAGGCTTCAGCGCGTTTATTTTCCTGCACCTATCGTCAATCTGCGCAAATCGTACATCGAACCGTTGTAGATATTCAAATCCACATATCCTTTGATGCCCTCAAGCCGGCCCCGGTCCGTATGTTGCCAGAACTTCCACGGCCCTTCATACTGTAACGAGTCCACATAATAGTGGGCTATCCAATAAGGATACTCATCGAATTCGGGAGTTGCTAGGTAGTCGCTCTTGAACTTGCGGTAAGTATACAGCAACGGCTTTACTCCATAATGTTTCCGTACGGTCCGTAGCCATATAAGTGCCTCCCGGCGGATCTCTTCCGGAGACATGTCGCCGACTTCCTCTATGTCCAACACGGGAGGAAGGTCACCTTCTTCCAGCCGGACCGTCGATATGAAATGCTTGGCCTGCTCGCGGGCCGGTACACTCGGCACATAGTAATGATATGCCCCGCGTATGAGACCGTTCTCGCGGGCCTGATAAAAATTATCCTGGAAATTCCTGTCCTTTAATGTCTTTCCTTCGGTGGCTTTGATAAAGACAAAACTGACCGGCTCGCTTCCCATTTGTGCGTGGCGCAGCTTCTCCCAGTCTATCCTGCCCTGATGATGGCTCACGTCTATGCCCCGGATGGAGTAACCCGCAGGATAACGCGCCTCTCCGTATATTCCCTTCCAACGCAAAGTAAAGGGATGGACGACAAAAGTATAGAAGAAATAAATATAAATGCTTCCGAGCAGCAGACCTCCTATCCAGCGTGCATAAGCATTGCCCCATATCGGCAAACGTCTCCAGAAAGACCGGCCGGACCTTCTGTGTGTACGTTTTTTTCGTGGGGTGCGTGGAGACATATTACTTATATATAAGAACGGTAACGGAAGAAAGGATGTCCTCTCTCCCGTTACCTGTGTTCAGGTCAGTGATGATTTATTTTTCCTGTTCCAGTTTGAGGGTCATGGTGCACTGATCGCATACCTCGGTCGGACCAAAGTACTGGATAGGTCCGGGGTAAACGAAGCAAGTGCCTTCCGCCCACTCCTCGCGATGCTTGGCGAATTCCTTGAAAGGAGCGCCGTCCAGACGGACGAGGGCTTTTTTGATGACAGGCTTCATTTCACCGTGACGACGTTCCATGTTCATCATCATCGTGATAGGCACACCGCCTGCCACCCACTCGGCTGCAGGAGCTGTCGTATTCTTGACGATGGCCATGTATCCGGTCTTGCTGTTGGCCACGAGCTGTGCGGCACTCGTACCGAGCGCATAGCAGTAGTCGGCATCGTAGTTGGACGGCGCGGCGCAACGTCCCTCGTAACCGAAGAAGTGATGCTGGGCGGCAAACTTACCGGCGAACTTGCCTTCTGCCTTCCAATCGCTCAATTTCTTGGCCACCATTTCAGAGAGAAGCTTCTCCGTCTCAATCAGCGAAACCTGTACGTTGCCATGCGGGTCGCGCTCCATCGTCAATTGCTTGGCGACACCTTCGGGCAGGCTTTCGTAAATGGCGGCATTCTCTGCGGACAGTTTGCCAAGTATCCAACTGCGCTGTTCCTCCACCTTGACGGCGGCAGCCTCGGGGGTGGCAAGCAGGTCGTTCAGCTCGGCGATGAGTTTCTTCATGGCAGGAATGAATTCGATAAGTCCTTCGGGGATAAGAACCGTTCCGAAGTTGTTGCCGTTGGCGGCACGCTTGGCCACAACGGAGGCGATGTAAGTCACCACGTCATCGAGCGTCTGGTTCTTCTCTTCAACCTCTTCGCTGACGATACATACGTTGGGCTGGCACTGCAGAGCGCATTCCAAAGCGATGTGACTGGCCGAGCGACCCATCAGTTTGATGAAGTGCCAATACTTGCGGGCGGAATTGGCGTCGCGCTGGATGTTTCCGATGACCTCGGCGTAAGTCTTGCAAGCCGTGTCGAAACCGAAACTGGTCTCAATCTGCTCGTTTTTCAAGTCGCCGTCGATGGTTTTCGGGCAACCGATAACCTGTACGCCGTAGTTCTTGGCTGCATAATACTCTGCCAGAACGCAGGCATTCGTGTTAGAGTCGTCGCCACCGATGATGACGATGGCCTTGATGCCCAATTCGCGGATAATCTCAAGGCCGCTCTCGAACTGCTCTTCCTTTTCGAGTTTCGTACGTCCCGAGCCAATCATGTCGAAACCGCCGGTATTGCGGTATTCGTCGATGACAGCGTCTGTCAGTTCTATATATTTATGGTCTACCAAGCCACCGGGGCCCATCAGGAAGCCATAAAGCTTATTTTGGGGATTCTGCTTTTTCAGTTCGTCATAGAGGCCGCAAATCACGTTGTGGCCGCCGGGAGCCTGTCCGCCCGAGAGAATGATACCGATGTTCATCGGAGCATACTCTTTCTTTTCGTCAGAAGGAACGAACTCTATAAGCGGCATTCCGTATGTATTGGGGAACAGAGCCTTGATTTCCTCCTGGTTGCCTACGCTCTGCGTGGGAGCGCCTTCCTTGATACTGACGTTACCGCGCAGACCGAGGGGGAGTTTCGGCTGATAGGCGGCACGTGCAATCTGCAATGCACTTTTTTCCATAATGTAGTGTTATAAAGATATGTAAATTGAATTTCTACGCAAAATTACACTTTTCTTTCGAATCCGGCAACCTGCTTGTGAAAAAAGTCTGGCGGAACTGTCTGCGTTTACCTGCAAGACCGTCACGTGTCATTGTTGTTTCTCGGCGAAGAAGGTGTATCCGGCGTGTTTCTTCCACACCAAATCTCAAGAAACGGGTATGCCGGGATATATTCCGCCGATGGTTTTAACATTTGGCACCGGCGATTTTAACAGTACTTGCTTTCGGGCGAAAAATGTTGTATATTTGTAGTACGGAAGTGCGGGGACGGGGCTTAATCGTCCCTTTTTCGTGAAATCAGGCCTGCTTTCAGGCAAAAACGGCCCTATGACAGGAAAAATTACATGGCTTATAGTTTTTCTTACATGCCATGTGGTTTCTTTCGGCCCTATATGTAGCGTACAGAAAGAGACATATCGCGTCTTCCGGCCGTGTGGAAAGGTTAAAAATGTTAATGTCGGATGAGGCAAGCCGGCATGGGACAAGACCTGTTCTGCCGTTTCCACGGCGAAAGGCAGGCTGTCGGCCGCTGTGCTACGGATTGGGAACGCATACATCCGGTTTATCGTTACTTATTCGGCATTTACACCGATTATTCCGTCGTTTTGTTGTATTTTTGTACTCGCGAAACCTTTCGCACCCCTATTTATCCAATATTTGTTAGAATGGCAATAGTATCTCCATCCCTTCTGTCGGCTGATTTCGGCAATCTGCAGCGCGACATAGAAATGCTTAATGCGAGTGAAGCCGAATGGTTTCATCTCGATGTCATGGACGGTGTGTTCGTCCCCAACATATCTTTCGGCTTTCCGGTCATGCAGGCGATGGCGGAACATGCGAAGAAACCGCTCGACGTGCATCTCATGATTGTACAGCCCGAGAAATTCATCAAAGAAGTCAAGGCGCTCGGCGCCAAGATAATGAACGTCCATTACGAAGCCTGTACCCACCTGCACCGCGTGATGGGACAGATTAAGGAAGAAGGCATGATGGCCGGCGTCACCCTCAATCCGCATACGCCGGTTTCGGTTCTTGAGGAAATTATCGGCGATGTGGACCTTGTCATGCTGATGTCGGTGAATCCCGGGTTCGGAGGACAGAAATTCATTGAGCATACCATCGACAAGACCCGGCGGCTGCGGGAACTCATCGACCGGACCGGTTCGTCCGCGCTTATCGAGATAGACGGCGGCGTGAACCGGGATACCGGCAAGCGGCTGGTCGAAGCGGGCGCTGACGCACTTGTCGCCGGCAACTCGGTGTTCAGGGCGGAAGACCCGGTGGCTGAAGTCCACGCCTTGCATATTCTATAAAAACTATCACTCATTTCATTTAACAAATTACAGAAGAAGTGCTTACTCCAATACTTTCCGAACAAGAACTCTTACGTTTGAAGCAAGCGATAGACCAAGCCGGTTCCATCGTCATCTGTGCCCACCGCGGTCCCGACGGCGATGCGGTCGGTTCGAGCCTGGGATGGGCTGAATATCTGCAAGGTCTCGGCAAGCGCGTAAGCATTATCATGCCCAATCCCTTTCCGGACTTCCTGCACTGGATGCCCGGTTCGCACACGGTTATGTTCTATGATAAACGGGCAGGTGCGGCCAACGCGATAATAAAAGAGGCAGACCTCATATTCTGTTTGGATTTCAACGCCTTGGACCGTCTGAAAGAGATGGGCAATGCCGTCGGAGCGTCAAAGGCCGGGCGAATCATCATCGACCATCACCTCAATCCGGATTTGCAAATGGCCGACATCGTCATCTCACATCCGGAAATGTGTGCGACCAGCGAACTCATATTCCGGCTGATCAGCCAGCTCGGCGGTTTTGAGACAATGACCAGACAGGCGGCCACGTGTCTGTATACGGGTATGATGACAGATACGGGCGGCTTCACCTATAATTCAACTGACCCGGATATATATATTATTATCAGTCGATTATTGTCCAAGGGAATAGACAAGGACAAGATATACAGGAATGTCTATAACAATTTTTCGGAACACCGGTTGCGCTTCACGGGCTATATCCTGAATGAGAAATTGCGCTTCTACGAAAACAACCGTGCCTCCATTTTCAGCATCACCCGCGAGGAAATGAAACGCTTCCACTTTATCCGCGGCGACGCCGAGGGACTTGTGAACATGCCTTTGCAGGTAAAGGGGATGCGGCTCAGCATCTCCCTCCGCGAGGATACCGAAAAGGATGTCATCCGCGTATCGCTCCGCTCGGTGGACGACTTTCCCTGCAACAGGATGGCCGAGGAGTTTTTCAATGGCGGCGGACACTTGAACGCATCGGGCGGAGAATTGCCCTTTCCTTTGGAAAATGCGATGAAAACGGCTGAAAAAGCCATCGAGGCCTACAAGGACTTGCTTTGACGAGGGATAAATAAGGGGGAGAAACGGGACATCCGTTTTCTCCCCCTGTGCATTTGAAAGCATAAGCGGCATTTACAACGTATTTGCCGGCTGACAAGCCGTTTCCCGCTCGCTTCTGAATGAAACGAACAACAGGTATGACGCCATTATTTGTTTTTTAGCTAAAATTAAAACTAAGATAAAGATAAATAGTGTAATTTTGCTGCCAATTAAAAACAGGCCACTCCGGCCCTATCGACATCCACCGTCTTGCGACAAGGAGAACGACAACAGAAACCAACACACAATCCCATTTACATGGAAACCTCAATTGATATCCGCGAACTAAACGCAATGATTGAAAGCCGTTCAGGGTTCATCACAGACCTTGTAAACGGTATGAACCGTACCATCGTCGGACAGAAACATCTGATTAACTCTCTGCTCATAGGTCTGCTCAGCGACGGCCACATCCTGCTGGAAGGAGTTCCGGGCTTGGCAAAGACTTTGGCCATTAAGACATTGGCTTCACTGGTGGAGGGCAATTTCAGCCGCCTGCAATTTACGCCCGACATGCTTCCGGCCGACATCATCGGTACGCTCATTTACAGCCAGAAGAACGAAAAGTTCTCTGTGAAGCGCGGTCCTGTCTTCGCCAACTTCATCTTGGCCGACGAAATCAACCGTGCGCCGGCCAAGGTGCAGAGTGCGTTGCTTGAGGCCATGCAGGAGCATCAGGTGACCATCGGTGAGGAGACGCTCAAGTTGCCGGAACCGTTCCTGGTCCTCGCCACACAGAACCCGATAGAGCAGGAAGGGACTTATACGCTGCCCGAAGCACAAGTGGACCGCTTCATGCTGAAGGTTATCATCGACTATCCTTCGCTCGAAGAGGAGAAACGCATCATCCGCAGCCATGTGAATGACAGTTTCGTCACTCCCCGTCCCGTCACCGACGTCAAGCAGATTATCGATGCCCGCGACATCGTGAAAAAAGTGTATGTGGACGAACGCATCGAACAGTACATTGCGGACATCGTTTTCGCCACCCGCTACCCGGAACGTTACAAGTTGCCTGAAATGAAAGCCATGATAGCTTTCGGCGGGTCGCCGCGTGCTTCGATTAACCTCGCGCTGGCCGGTCGTGCGCAGGCCTTTATCAACCGTCGCGGCTATGTCATCCCCGAAGACATCCGTGAAGTGGCCCACGACGTGCTGCGCCACAGAATAGGTCTGACCTATGAGGCAGAGGCGGGAGACATGAACAGCGATGCCATCATTAACGAAATACTGAACAAGGTAGAAGTTCCCTGACCGTGAACGCCAATGAACTATTGCAACGTGTCCGTCGAATCGAGATTAAGACCCGGGCTCTGACGAACAATATCTTTGCAGGCGAATACCATTCCGCCTTCAAGGGGCGCGGTATGTCGTTTGCAGAGGTGCGGGAGTATCAGATCGGAGATGATGTCAGGAATATAGACTGGAACGTGACGGCCCGGCTCAACCGCGCACACGTCAAGGTGTTCGAGGAAGAACGGGAACTCACTGTCATGCTGCTTATAGACGTCTCCAACAGCCAGGATTTCGGAACGCGGCTGCGTTCCATGCGGGAGTTGGAAACGGAAATTGCGGCGACCATCGCCTTTTCTGCCATTCAGAACAATGATAAAATCGGCGTCATCTTTTTCTCTGACCGGGTGGAGAAGTATATTCCACCCAAGAAGGGACGAAAGCATATCTTGTACATCATCCGCGAATTGCTGGATTTCAAGCCCGAAAGCGGGAAAACGGACATAGCTGTCCCCATAGAATATCTGACGAAAGTCCAGAAGCGGCGTTGTGTCGCTTTCCTCATGAGTGATTTCATCACCCACAATGACTTTTCGCGCCCGCTGCTTGTTGCCGGTCGCAAGCACGACCTTGTCGCCGTGAGAATCTACGATCGCAATATGGTAGACCTGCCGAACGTGGGACTTATCAAGGCTTTTGACGCGGAAACCGGACATGAGCAATACATTGACACCTCAAGCCGGAAAGTGCGCGCGCACCATAGGGAATGGTGGAACAGGGAAAGGACGGCGCTCGAGGGCCTTTTCAACAAGAATGGTATAGATGCAGTCTCCATATCCACCGATGAGGATTACGTCCGTGCATTGATGAACCTACTTGCAAAACGCAACTGACATGAAAGAACGCTTAACACAGCACATACTTGTCCTGCTACTGTCGCTATTCGCTGTTCCCCGTCTGGATGCCCAGGTCGTAGTGGAAACCAAACTTGACCATGCGGAAATAAGAATGGGCGAACAAGTGGTGCTGACTGCTACTGTGAGTGCCGGAAAGGGACAGGCGGTGAAGTTTGCCGATTATGCCATAGGCGACACCCTCATACAAGGAATAGAAGTGGTCAGGTGCGGCAGTATAGATACGGTCAGCCTGAATGACGGAAAGCGTCTGCAACTCAAACGCGACTATATACTGACTTCCTTCGATTCGGCTTTGTATACGTTACCGCCGATGGAAGTTGCGGTAGACGGCAAGACCTATCGCTCACGCAGCCGGCTGGGACTGAAAGTAAACTCCGTGCCTGTGGATACGGTACACATAGATGACTTTAACCCGCCATACGACGTGGCGACTCCGCCTTATACCTGGAACAACAGCCTGTTGTGGACCTCACTGCCCGCATGGTTGCTGGCCATACTGGGCTTCTGCGCGGCCGTTCGCCTTTCCAAGAAAGAACCGGTTACCCGGAAAGTCACTGTCAAGCCGCCTACCCCACCCTTCAGGAAGGCATGTCAGGACATGGATGAGATAAGAAAACTCAACATGGATGACGACGGAAACGACAAAGATTTCTTCATCAGACTCACGGAAGCCATCCGCTCTTATCTTCATGCCCGCTTCGGATTTAATGCCCTGGAAAAAACAACCGCGGAAATCACGGAAGGCATGGCAGAACTGGTTTCGGGTGATAATGTCTATAAGTTGAAAGAACTTTTCGGTACGGCCGACTTCGTTAAATTCGCCAAACAGCATACGACGACGGTAGAAAGAAAACATTGCATGGATTTGGCTACAACATTCCTCAATGAGACCAAAGACGAAGCCATGGAAAACCCGCAACCGATTGTGCATGTCATTACGCTCGACGAGCGCAAACAGCAGCTTATCCGTATCGGACTTTGGATTACACTGGCTGTTGCCAGCCTTTCCTGCCTGTTGCTGACCGCTTGGAATATCCGGGAAATTCATGATACTTATCTGTGAGAAAGAATATGGAAGAAACGAAAATGCGAGACAGTTTCAAAAAAAATAAAGCATGACCTTCGCGAACCCAGAATATTTACTGCTCCTTCTGTTGCTCATTCCGTTTGTGCTATGGTACTTCCTGTTCCGACAAAAACAGGAACCGAGCATAAAAATGGCGACAACGGAAACCTACCGTCACGGGCCAAGGACGTTTCGCACGGCGATGATACATTCCCCCTTCGTCCTGCGAATGCTGGTCTTCATATTATTGGTTCTTGTCATGGCACGTCCGCAAACGCAAAACGCACTGCGCGAGAAGGAGACGGAGAACATAGACATCATGATGGCGATAGACATTTCGACGAGCATGCTTACGCCCGATTTGCGCCCGAACAGAATTGAAGCGGCCAAGCAGGTAGCCTGCGAATTCATAAGCAACCGGCCGCACGACAATATCGGACTTACGCTTTTCGGCGGTGAAGCGTTCACGCAATGTCCACTGACTACCGACCATGCCGCGCTGCTGAGCATGTTCAATGGGGTCTCGTGCGATTTGCAGTCGGGTGGCATCATCGCTCCGGGTACAGCCATCGGCATGGGACTGGCCAACGCGCTCTCCCATCTGGAGGGAAGCAAGACCAGAAGCAAGGTGATCATTCTGATTACGGACGGAGAAAACAATACCGGAGAGATTTCCCCGCTTATGGCAGCGGACATAGCCAAGCAAAGCGGCGTCCGCATTTACACCATAGCCATCGGGCATCAGGGCAAGTCGCGCCAGACCGTCGCACAATTACCCAACGGCGAATACTATCAGGCTAATGTTGAAAACGCAATGGACCCGGAAACGCTGAAAGAGATAGCGGCTACGACAGGCGGCATCTTCTATCAGGCTGAAAGCAACCAAAAGCTGCGTGAGATATACGATGACATCGACAAACTGGAGAAAACAAAGCTGAAAGTGCTCAATTATGACCGTCATTATGAGGCATATCAGTATTTTGCCTTGGCTGCATTCCTCCTGTTTGCATTAGAAGTATTACTACGCCTTACCTGGTTGAGGCGGATACCCTAAAAATAAGAAGCATGTTCCGATTTGCAGATCCTGATTATCTATATTGGCTGGCCATCATCCCGTTGTTTGCCGGCATATATGCCTATACCCGGATTCAGGCACGCCGCAAGAAAAAGTTACTCGGAGACCCGGATTTACTGAAGCGGCTTGTACCGGATTATTCGTCCCACCGGCTGCTGTTCAAGTTCGTCTTGCTTGAAATAATACTGGCGCTTATCATCGTCATGCTGGCACGGCCACAATTCGGATTAGTGGAGAACAAAGACCAGACCAAGGGAATAGAAGTCGTATTCGTCATGGACGTATCCAATTCCATGCTGGCGCAAGACATACGCCCCAATCGACTGGAGCGTTCCAAGCTCATGGTGTCCAATCTGATAGACAACATGAAGAACGACAAGATTGCACTTTCCGTCTTTGCCGGCGAAGCCTATCCGCAACTGCCTATAACGAACGACTACACGTCGGCCAAGATGTTTCTGGACCAGATAACGCCGGGCATGGTCACCCTGCAAGGAACCAATATCGCGGCAGCCATTGAACTGGGAAGGAAAAGTTTTACGGACAGAAAGGACGTAGGGAAAGCCTTAATCATCATTACCGACGGTGAGAATCATGAAGAGAACGCCATAGAAGCGGCTCAGGCGGCAGTGAAAGAAGGAATAAAAATATTTATCCTCGGGGTCGGTTCGACGGCAGGCTCCAAAATTGTTCTTCCCGACGGCAGCATTCTCACTGACGGGAACGGACAGGAAGTCATCAGCAAGCTGAACGAACAGATGTGCCGGGAAGTGGCCGAAGCCGGCAAGGGCAGTTATTTCCATGTGACCAATACGAACACCGCACGGCAACAATTGCAAGAACAGCTCAACAACTTGCAAAAAGCAGACAGCACCGGCAGCTATTCAGTCTACGATGAGCAGTTCATAGCCGTGGCCCTCTTGATACTGATACTCCTTATTGCGGAAATGTTCATATCTGAAACGAAAGGAAGTTGGACAAAAAAAATCAAACTATTCGGAAAATGAGACTCTACTATATATTAGTCATCCTTCTGAGCCTTCCGGCCTTCACCGCATCGGCACAGAGCGAAGAGTGGAAGCTCATCCACAAGGGCAACCGCCTGTTTCACAACAAGCAATATAACGCTGCCGGCAAACTTTTTGAGAAGTCGTTGAAAATTAATCCGAACAACGCCCGCGCATCCTATAATCTGGGAAATGTCAGGACGGCACAAAACAATCCGGAGGAAGCATTAAAGCTTTATCAGACCGCAGCCGAGCACGAGAAAAGCCCGTTGGTGCGCTCCATGGCCTATCATAACCGCGGTTACATCCATCAACGTCTGGCGGGAGCAAGTTCCTCGGCCGAAGAGAAACAGAACAACCTGAAAGCCGCCATAGCCGAATACAAACGGGCCCTGCGCGAGAATCCCGCATCAGAGGCCTCGCGCTACAACCTGGCCTTGTGCCAGAAACAGCTCAAGGAAAACAAGGACCGACAAAACCGCCAGCAACAGCAGCAACAACAACAAGACAAACAACAGCAGCAAGAAAAGCCCGATAACCAACCGCTCATCAACTATGCGCGGCAGGCGGAAAAACGTACAAGAGACAAACTCAATGCCCGGCCGCGGCAAAGGGCATTAGACAAGAACTGGTAAATAGGTAATCCTGACATAACAGTAATGCGTTTAAGAATATTTTTATCTCTATTCATACTTTGGGGGATTACATCCCATGCACAGATCCGTTTCGAGGTCGAAGCGCCATCCAGCGTAGACATCAACGAACCTTATTTCCAGATTCGTTATCACATCAATACATCCGAAACCTCGCATCTGACCTCACCGTCATTTGCAGGCTTTGATTTGCTGGCAGGTCCCAGCGTCTCTACCCAACAGAGTTTCAGTTCGGTGAACGGACATAGCTCTTCCAACAGTTCAAGTACCTTTACCTACACATTGGCCCCCCAGAAAAAGGGACAATTCACCATTCCGCCGGTATCCGTACAAGTAAACGGAAAAACCTATCACTCGCGTTCCGTAAGCATAAAGGTAACCGGCAGCGGCCAGCGCCAGTCCTCTCCCTCCTCTGCCCGTCCTGAGCGGACCGAACAGTTGCGTAGGGCCGGCAGTGCGGTCACGGACAAGGACCTATATATAATGGCCGATACCAGAAAGAGCACGGTCTACGAGCAGGAAGCCGTGTTGGTGACTTATAAGTTCTATGAACGTCCCGGTGTCGGGCTGAACAGCATTGCGCTCAGCAAGAAACCCGATTTCAAGGGCGTTGTGTCCCAGGACATCCCGGTAAAAAATATCGATGCCACAGTAGAAAACATCAACGGGAAGAGTTATAGGACGGGCATGGTGCAGCAATACCTGATTTTTCCACAGCAGGCGGGAGAAATAACTTTGCCGGGCATCACCTTCGACTGCGTGGTTATTCAGCGCGACAACTCCATGGACCTGTTCGACGCTTTCTTCAACGGTGGAGGAAACGTCGGCAAAAGTCTTAAACGTACCGCTCCCGAGAAAAAACTGACCGTCAAACCGTTGCCGAGTCCCAAACCGGCAGGATTTTCCGGCGGTGTAGGCAAATTTTCCATAAAAGGAGAGTTCCTTTCTCCCGAAGCCAGAACCAACGAGCCCGCCACTTTCAGGCTGACGGTGACAGGCACAGGAAACCTCAGGCTTATTTCCCCTCCGGTTCTCCAACTGCCTTCAGACTTTGAAACCTATCCTCCCAAAACCACTGACAAGACGGAAACGACACGGGATGGCATTTCGGGAAGCATGATTATCGACTACACATTCATGCCCCGTAAGACCGGAGAATATGACCTGCCGTCCATCCGTTTCATATACTTTGACCCGCAAAGCGAGAAGTACGAAAGCGCCGTTCTGCCCGCACAGCACATAACGGTCAAAAAGGGCGAACGCAGCGATGAAGACGTCGAGCGCGAACTCAAACTGCGCGGTTGCGACATCCGTGACATCAAGTCGGGCGTGTCAGGCGGCAATCTCCATTTCGGGTCCCGGTGGTGGAACACCCTGCCCTATTGGTCATGCTTCGCCGGTCTGATTCTTCTGGCACTGTTCATCTTCTCCCGGCTGCAGAGCATCATCCTGCGGCATAGCGACACGGTGTCGTTCAAACGAAGCAAGGCCGGAAAGACAGCCACCAAGCGGCTGAAACAAGCCGGAACCCTTTTGCATGACAATCATTCTGCGGATTTTTACACAATGCTGTCACGCACGCTGCACGGTTATGCCGCCGACAAATTCGGCATAGACATGTCGGAACTCAACCAAGAGCGAATCGGCGACGAAATGCAGCGGGCAGGCATTCCTGACGAGCTGAAGGAAGCCTTTACCCGGGCAATGGAAACATGTGAGCAGGCCCGTTTTGCCCCACAGATGCTTGAAAGTTCCTCCGAAGAGTTTCTTCATTCCGTCACACAGTTGCTGAATGCCATCGAAACGGCCTCCAACAAAAAGAAACAATAACGGAAATTCCCGATAATCCCTAATACGAACATCCATCCATGCAATCGATACGTCGAATCATACATATAGCATTTGTCTTATGCGCCATCTGTCCGGCATTGCAGGCCGCCCGTCCGGCGGAACAGGCTGACAGCGCATACAAGGCCGGGAACTACGAGGAAGCGGCCCGGCTATACGAATCCGCGCTCAGGACGGAAAAGAGCGCCGAAACCTATTATAACGCCGGCAATGCGTATTTCAGGCTGAATGATTATCCTCGTGCCATCCTCTACTACGAACGTGCTTTGCGCATTAACCCGGCCGACGAGGACGCAGCCTATAACCTGGACTTGTGCAGGACGAAGATAACCGACCGCTTCGACAGGTATCCCGAAATGTTCTTCATCACCTGGTTCAAGCAGTTTGCATACGGACAACCTGCCGACGTGTGGGGCAACTACGGACTGTGCGCGCTCCTGTTCAGTCTGATAGGTTTCGGCATTTACCGCTTCGGTGTGAGTCTCCGGTTGCGCAAGGCAGGATTTGCCATCGGCGTGGCACTGCTCGTCGCCACCATCGTTCTGGAAATCTTCGCCGCCCTGCAAGACCACAGGAACAGGACCGAGATAAAAGCCGTTGTCATGTCCGAGACCCCATTCCTGCCCGACGACGGGACAAACACTTCCAAACGTACCCTTCACGAGGGAACCACCGTAACCGTGCTGGACGAGGGCATCGATGGAGAGGCACAAGTGGAACTGCCCGACGGAAAAACCGGATGGGTAAAAGAGAAAAGCCTCGAAAGAGTGAACAAGTGAGCCTTAAATCATAACCTACCCCGAAAACAAGATGACCGAAGTACTTGAAAACATAGACCGGCAACTGACTTTAGCCGTCAATGGCAGCAGTTCCCTGTTCGTGGACGGGCTTGCCGTTACGGCGACATCCACCGTAACGTGGCTTCCTGCGGCCTGCATACTGCTCTATGTCATCATCCATAACAATGAGATGAAAAACATCGGCATCCTTCTGTTAAGTATCGGGCTGTGCATACTTTTGGCCGACCAAGGGGCCAGCGGCATCTGCAAGCCCTTGGTGGCCCGGTGGCGTCCGGCCAACGATTCGCAGCTCATGTATGTCGTGGACGTGGTAAACGATTACCGGGGCGGCCGTTTCGGGTTCTTTTCCAGCCATGCGGCCAACACATTCGCCGTCAGCACCTTCGTCAGCCTGCTCATACGGGAGTACAGGCTCACGCTGGCCCTGTTCTCATGGGCGCTGCTCAACTGCTGGACGCGCGTCTATCTCGGCGTGCATTATGTAGGCGACATTACCGTCGGGCTGCTTTACGGCATCCTTGTGGGTGGCCTCGTTTATTGGTGCTGCACGCATTTTCTGCCCGCATCACGACTGCATGCGACCAACCGCAACGACCTGCTGACCGTGACAGGCTATTATGTTTCCGATGTCAGCATCCTCATTATCACTCTGTTGGTCACCTATCTGTACATCTGCTTCAGGGCATTGGTGTTCTGAAGAAAAGCCCTGTTGTCAGAACTGGAAACACCTCGCATCTATTGCTGCAGCCGAAGCATTTTCCCAAAAAAGTTAAAATTTAACCGGTGCCGGCCCGGCATCCGGACTGTCGGATGTCCTGTCCGGAATGAATGTTCACGAGATTTTCGGACATTTTGAACCTATCTTATTCTCAACATGTTAGAACAAGTCAAAACTATCATAGGGTTAGGACGAACTATCCCTATGATAGTTTTTCTTATCCCTATCTTAGTTTTTCCTATCATAGGGATAGTTTCGGCAATCTGCCATGAAGGGTTTTCTCCGCCCCCGCCCCGCGTGCGGGAAAAGTACAATATTAATATTTCCGGACAGGAAAAATCAGGGAGATAGTTTACAAATCAACAACTATCTTTCCGGATTTGGTTAAATCAGATAACAATTTTAATAAAAAAGCAGGAAAGAAATTACAACCTCCGCAGCATTCATCTATATTTGCAATATGAAAAAATCAACCATCTGGATTATTGCCGGCATCATGGGGGTCTCGCTGCTGACACTGCTTTTCCTCCAGTTCAGATACTTCGATGAAGTATACAAGATGCGCAAGGAACAGTTTGGCGAAGCTGTCACACGCAGTTTGAACCAGACGGCACAGAATCTGGAACTGTATGAAACACAGACACGGCTGGACAAAGAGCTCATCGCCCGCAGTGAACAGGAACAGCAGACCGATAACAGCACAGCCGCAAAGATTAAATATGCCTACCAACTGGAACTGACTCGCCACATGCCGCCGATGCCCGACTCGATAGACATCTACGGAAGCGGGAAAATAAGCGCGGCGCTCCGTGACACGGTCGAAAAATACCTGAAACAGAAGGAACTGATTCACGAGGTCCTGTCCATCCTCTACAAGCCATCGGACAAGACACTGGCCAAACGTCTGAACTTCAGAGTACTGGACAGCAATCTGAAACAGGAACTCGCCCGTAACGGCGTAAACATCAGCTACCACTTCAGGGTGATGACCTCCGACGGCAGAGAAATATTCCGTTGTCAGGACTATGACCCGATCAGCGAAGAGAATGCTTATCGCCAGGAAATCTTTCCGAACGATTCGAGGGCACAGATGGGAATTGTCTACGTACACTTTCCCAATATGCACAAGTACATCTATTCCAGCGTGCAATTCATGATTCCCTCCATCATCTTTACTTTGATAGTGCTGGTTTTGTTCTGCTTCACGATTTACACCATATTCCGTCAGAAGCGTTTGTCGGAGATAAAAAATGATTTCATCAACAACATGACGCATGAGTTCAAGACTCCCATCTCCACCATATCGCTTGCGGCGCAGATGCTCAGCGACCCGGCGGTGGCCAAGAGCGATGCGATGTTCCGTCACATCAGCCGCGTCATCAACGACGAGACCAAACGCCTGCGTTTCCAGGTCGAAAAGGTATTGCAGATGAGCATGTTCGACCGTAAGGCCGCAACATTCAAGCGCAAAGAGGTGGACGTGAACCTGCTGGTATCGGACGTCGTAAGCACATTCCGCCTGAAGGTGGAAAGCTCAGGCGGAAGTATCGAAGCAGACCTGCAAGCTACGGAAACATCCATATTCGTGGACGAGATGCACTTTACGAACGTCATCTTCAACCTGATGGACAATGCCGTGAAATACAGGAATCCCGATGTAAAGCTGCACTTGAATCTCAAGACCTCCAACAAGGACGGGAAAGTGCTCATCTCCATCGAGGACAACGGCATAGGCATCAAAAAAGAAGACCTGAAGAAAATCTTTGACCGCTTCTACCGCGTACATACGGGCAACCGCCATGACGTAAAAGGCTTTGGGCTCGGACTGGCATACGTCAAGAACGTCATCAGAAATCTGGACGGAACCATACATGCCGAAAGTGAATACGGAAAAGGAACAAAATTCATAATAACTCTACCAACCATTAAAAATTAACTCTTATGAACACTGAAACGATGAAAATTCTGCTTTGCGAAGACGATGAGAACCTCGGAATGTTGCTTCGCGAATATTTACAGGCCAAAGGCTATGAGACAGAACTGTGCACGGACGGTGAAGCCGGCTACCGCGCTTTCATGAAAGACAAGTTCGATTTGTGCGTGTTCGACGTGATGATGCCCAAGAAGGACGGCTTCAGTCTGGCCCGCGACGTGCGTCAGAACAACCAGGACGTGCCTATCATCTTCCTGACAGCCAAGACGCTGAAAGAAGATATCCTGGAAGGTTTCAAAATCGGTGCGGACGACTATCTGACCAAACCTTTCTCCATGGAAGAACTGACTTTCAGAATTGAGGCCATCCTGCGTCGTGTACGCGGAAAGAAGAACCGTGAGAAGAACTTCTACAAGATTGGTAGCTTCACCTTCGATACGCAGAAGCAGATACTGGCACGTGGCGAAGAACAGACCAAACTCACGACCAAAGAGAGCGAATTGCTGAGCCTGCTCTGCGCACATGCCAATGAGATTCTGCAGCGTGACTATGCCTTGAAGACCATCTGGATCGACGACAACTATTTCAACGCACGCTCCATGGATGTGTATATCACCAAGCTGCGCAAGCACCTCAAGGATGATGCCGATGTGGAAATCATCAATATCCACGGCAAGGGCTATAAACTGATTATCCCCGAAGCGGAAGCTTGATTGCAGAACGCAACATAGCGGTTAAACGCATAATAAAATCCGGGTAACACATATATTTAGTGTCACCCGGATTTTTATGCCCGGCATATCTTGTACCGGTCATGCCATATATGGCAGATGTCTGAGAAGAAGATTTATCAGGGATGGGAATATCGGGGATATAGAGAAATAGGCTATTCATTTAATCCGGCACAATTCAAAATAAAGTCGTACCTTTACAGAAAATAAATAAGAATAGATGAAAAAGACTGACAATTTAGGCGAAATCGTCATCTTTAATGATGAGAATGGTGAAGTTCACGTGCAGATTGACGCAGTTAATGAGACCATTTGGTTAAACCAAAAAGGGATGGCAGAGTTATTTGGTGTTGGAACTCCTGCTATAAATAAACATCTCAATAACATATATGATGATGGTGAACTTTACCGTGAGGCAACCATTTCCAAAATGGAAATAGTTCAGATGGAAGGGAACAGAGAAGTAAAGCGGTCAGTTGATTTCTATAATCTTGATGTAATTATTGCAGTAGGTTACCGTGTAAACAGTAAGAGAGCCACGAGATTTCGTATATGGGCAACAAGAACTATCCATGAGTATCTTATTAAAGGATATGTTCTTGATGAAAAGAGGTTTACCAAGGGACAATCTCTGACTTATTTCAAGGAACTTCTTGATAGAATCCGGAAAATAAGAACAGAAGAAAAGGTTTTTTATCAGTATGAAGAGTCCAAGGGCAACTGCAATATTAGCGAAAATGTTTGAAAAACTCGATGGATGGGGTAGAGAAATTGAGTTTCTCTCTTGGTCGTCTGTTGAGCTTGGTCTGTATCTTCTTGACGAATCGGGGCGTAACAGTAGCGAAATCAGTGCCTTTGGGAATGTATTGTCGGATAAGCTTATTGGTGTATTCCACGAGTCCCTTTTGCCAAGAGCAATAAGAATCGGCAAAATAGACTACCACACCTTTGAGACCTTTTGTTATCTCCTGATGAGCCGAGAACTCGCTGCCATTATCAGTGGTAATGGTCAATACGCCTGTAAGCCGATAGGCATAGAGCAGTCTGATCACGGCTTTTGCTATCTCCTTGG
>ERZ827108.289-NODE-289-length-86412-cov-5.576850_pt1 | contig 86412 bp, 71 predicted proteins | sample MGYA00519921_ERZ827108 | MGnify/ENA primary metagenome ERZ827108 (study PRJEB31778, sample SAMEA3449258) | human gut metagenome | biome: human gut; feature: human-associated habitat; material: faeces | place: United Kingdom | collected 2010/2012 ... | reverse complement strand
CCATATTACTATTCCTCAGGTCCGGGGAATGTATGCCGGAGACCAGTCCAGAAAAAACACGCTGGTAGAGTATGGATTCAGACTTCCTTCAGCCAAGAGCAACAGACCGCTGAACTTTGAGGAGTTTGAGGGACATATTAACCAGATGTTATTTGTGTCAGCCACACCGTCGGACTATGAGGAGAGTCATGAACTGATGAGAGTAGAGCAGATCCTCCGGCCCACAGGGCTGCTGGATCCGGAAGTGGATGTAAGACCGGTAGAAGGACAGGTAGATGATCTGCTGGGTGAGATCCGCAAAGTTGTAAAGAAAAAAGGAAAAGTGCTGGTTACTACCTTGACCAAGCGCATGGCGGAGGATCTTACAAAGTATCTCAAAGAAGTGGGGGTACGGGTAAGGTATCTGCACTCGGATATTGATACGCTGGAGCGTTCAGAGATCATCCGGGATATGCGTCTGGATGTATTTGATGTGTTGGTGGGAATCAACCTGCTCCGTGAGGGGCTGGATATTCCGGAGATTGAGCTGGTGGCTATCCTGGATGCGGACAAGGAAGGATTCCTCCGTTCGGAGACATCCCTGATCCAGACCATAGGAAGGGCGGCCAGAAATGCAGAAGGCCATGTGGTCATGTATGCAGATAAGATGACGGACTCTATGAAGAAAGCGTTGGACGAGACAGAGCGGCGCCGTAAGATACAAAAGCAGTACAATGAGGAACATGGTATCACACCGCAGACTATCAAAAAGGCGGTGCGGGATCTGATCCGCATATCTTCTAAGGCAGATAACGAAGGAATCAATGACAACAAAGATCCAGAGTCAATGAGCAAAGAGGAACTCCAGAAGTCGATTGCCAAGATCATGAAGAAGATGAATCAGGCAGCTACGGAGCTGAACTTTGAACTGGCGGCTTCTCTGAGAGATCAGATGATTGAATATAAGAAACATTTACAGGAAATAGAAGACGATGAATAGGAATGAGAAGATGAAAGAGCAGAATAAATCTAAAATGATTCGCATCCGTGGTGCGAAGGAACACAACCTGAAAAATATTGATATAGATATTCCAAGAGATGAGTTTGTCGTATTAACCGGATTAAGTGGATCAGGCAAGTCTTCTCTTGCCTTTGATACCATTTATGCAGAAGGACAAAGGCGTTATATGGAATCTTTGTCCTCTTATGCCAGGCAGTTTCTGGGACAGATGGAAAAACCGGATGTGGAGAGCATCGAGGGACTTCCGCCGGCCATTTCGATCGATCAGAAATCGACGAACCGCAACCCGCGTTCCACGGTCGGCACTGTGACTGAAATTTATGATTATTTCCGTCTTCTCTATGCGAGGATCGGTACACCGCACTGTCCGAAGTGCGGGAAAGAGATCAAAAAACAAAGCGTGGATCAGATGGTGGATCAGATCATGTCGCTGCCGGAACGCACAAAGATTCAGTTGCTTGCCCCGGTTGTACGAGGACGTAAGGGCGAGCATGTGAAACTTCTGGAGCAGGCGCGAAAGAGCGGATACGTCCGGGTTCGGATCGATGGAAATATGTATGAACTGTCAGAGACGATCCGGCTGGAAAAGAATATCAAGCACAATATCGAGATTGTGGTCGACCGTTTGATCGTGAAGCCGGGCATTGAAAAACGACTGACTGATTCCCTTGAGACCGTACTTCATCTGGCAGAAGGGCTTGCGCTTGCAGAAGTCAATGGTGGTGTTGAAAATGGCGGTGAAATACTGAGTTTCAGTCAGAGCTTCTCGTGTCCGGACTGCGGTATCAGCATTGAGGAGATCGAGCCGCGCAGTTTTTCGTTCAACAATCCGTTTGGAGCATGTCCGGACTGTTACGGACTCGGGTACAAGATGGAATTTGATATTGATCTGATGATTCCGGATCGATCCCTGAGTATTATGGATGGAGCGATCGTTGTGACGGGGTGGCAGTCCTGTACGGAAAAGAGCAGTTTTACGCGGGCGATCCTTGATGCGCTCGCAGAAGAATATCACTTTGATCTTGCGACACCGTTTCAGGAACTTCCGCAGGAAATTCAGGATATGCTGATTTATGGAACGGACGGACGTGAGGTGAAGGTTCATTATAAAGGGCAGCGTGGTGTCGGCGTATACGATGTCGCGTTTGAGGGACTGATCAAAAATGTAGAGCGGCGCTACCGTGAGACCGGTTCTGAGACGATGAAGCAGGAATATGAGAGCTTTATGCGGATCACGCCGTGTAAGACCTGTCACGGACAGCGCCTGAAAAAGTCTGCGCTTGCCGTGACCATCAATGGAAAGAATATTTATGAACTGACGAATCTTTCCATCGGAGATCTGCTTCCGTTTATGGAGCAATTGCAGCTGACGGAGCAGCAGGAGCTGATCGGACATCAGATCCTGAAAGAAATCCGGGCAAGATTGCGCTTCCTTGTGGATGTCGGGCTGGAATATTTGAGCCTCTCCCGTGCAACCGGCACGCTGTCCGGCGGAGAAGCACAGCGGATCCGTCTGGCAACCCAGATCGGATCAGGACTTGTCGGAGTTGCTTATATTCTGGATGAGCCGAGCATTGGACTGCATCAGCGTGATAATGATAAGCTGCTTGCGACGCTGGAGCATTTGCGTGACCTTGGAAATACCCTGATTGTGGTGGAACACGACGAGGATACAATGCGTGCGGCTGACTTTATTGTTGATGTTGGTCCGGGAGCAGGTGAGCATGGAGGAAATATCGTGGCGAGCGGCACGATTGAAGATCTGACAAGCTGTGAAGCGTCTGTGACGGGGGCTTACTTAAGCGGCCGGATTCAGATTCCGGTTCCCAAAACGCGCAGGACACCGTCTGGCTGGATCGAGGTAAAAGGGGCGCAGGAAAACAACCTGAAAAAAATCAATGTCAGATTTCCACTTGGTGTGATGACGTGTGTGACCGGAGTATCTGGTTCGGGAAAGAGTTCGCTTGTAAACGAGATTCTTTACAAACGACTGGCGCGTGATCTGAACCATGCGAGAGTAATTCCTGGAAAACATACGGACGTACTCGGACTGGAGCAGCTGGACAAAGTCATCAGTATTGACCAGTCACCGATCGGCCGGACACCTCGTTCCAATCCGGCAACGTATACCGGTGTGTTTGATCAGATCCGTGATCTGTTTGCAGCAACGGCGGATGCAAAGGCACGCGGTTACAAAAAGGGACGTTTCAGCTTTAATGTAAAGGGGGGACGGTGTGAGGCATGCTCAGGCGACGGTATTCTCAAGATCGAAATGCACTTCCTGCCGGATGTCTACGTGCCGTGCGAGGTCTGCAAAGGAAAACGGTACAACAGAGAGACGCTTGAAGTAAAATACAAAGGTAAATCGATTTATGATGTGCTGAACATGACCGTAGAGGAGGCGATGGAATTTTTCCGCCATATTCCGTCTATCTACCGGAAGATCGAAACGTTAAATGATGTCGGGCTTTCCTATATCCGCCTTGGACAGCCGTCTACCGAGCTGTCAGGAGGGGAAGCACAGCGTGTGAAGCTGGCAACGGAGCTGAGCCGTCGAAGCACAGGAAAGACGGTCTATATTCTGGATGAGCCAACAACAGGTTTGCACTTCGCAGATGTGCATAAGCTGATCGAAATCCTGCATCGCCTGGCGGATGGCGGGAATACAGTGATTGTGATCGAGCACAATCTGGATGTCATCAAGACGGCCGATTATATCATTGATATCGGTCCGGAAGGCGGTGACAAAGGCGGAACCGTGATCGCACAGGGAACACCGGAAGAGGTGGCGGAGAGTCCGGTATCTTACACCGGAAAGTATATTGCGAAATATTTATAAAAAGAAGCAGGAAAAAGGCTGGCGCAACGCGCCAGCCTTTTTCAGGAAAGAGAAAAATTTGGGTTGAAAAATGTTTGCCCCGTATGGAAAATCCATACAAGTAAATGTTTGAGGGAGTACTTGGCAGCGTGTGGGGGCTGCCAAGTGTGAGTTATGAAATATATTAGCTGTTTGCTAATATGCTTATACTATAATGGATAAATGTGTTGAAATTATGTCCAGATTCTAAAAAAAGAAAGAAGTTCATTAAGAAATCCTATACACCTGATTAAGCCTTTGTTTATGTGGGTTTATGCGGTCTGGCAGGTGCTGCCAACTGTTGCCAAAAAAATATCGCTCTTTTAACCGAGTCAGGCAAGTCCCCTGCGAGGTTGCACGGAGCAATAAGCAGTGGGCAGGGACTTGACCAAATCAGCAGCGGCAAAATGTGATGTTAACAGTAGCCAGGGCGGCCGGAACAGTTATGAGAAATTTAAGAAAAACAAATTCCAATTTTTCAGATTCTATTATATAATGAAACAATGGGTAAGAGGGAAGAAGAGAGAATCAGTAAAAAGCAGAAAGGGGTATGACATATGGCAGCAACAGATGTCGGAATTGACCTTGGCACAGCAAGCATCCTTGTTTATGTCAGAGGAAAAGGTGTTGTTCTGAAGGAACCGTCGGTCGTCGCATATGACCGTGATACGAATAAAATAAAGGCAATCGGGGAGGAAGCAAGACTGCTGCTCGGGCGTACGCCAGGAAATATCATGGAGGTGCATCCGGTGCGGAAGGGCGTAATTTCTGATTATACGATTACCGAACAGATGCTGAAATATTTTATACAGAAAGCAATCGGAAAAATGTCGTTTCGAAAGCCGCGGGTAAGTATTTCTGTTCCGAGCAATGTTACAGAGGTAGAGCGGAAGGCAGTGGAGGATGCGACCTATCAGGCCGGGGCGCGTGAAGTTCACATTATTGAAGAGCCAATTGCAGCGGCAATCGGAGCTGAGATTGATATTTCGAGGCCGTGCGGCAACATGATCGTGGATATTGGGAGCGGTACATGCGATGTGGCTGTTCTTTCGCTGGATGGTATCGTGGTAAGCAGTTCGATCAAAGTTGCAGGAGACGATTTTGACGAGGCGATTGTAAAGTACGTAAAGAAGAAATATGGTTTAATGATCGGCGAGCAGACTGCGGAAGAAATCAAGATCGCGATCGGAACTGCGTTTGAAAAACCGGAACCGAAGGTGATGGAAGTAAAGGGAAGAGATCTTGTAACCGGACTTCCAAAGACAATTCGTGTCACTTCCGAAGATACGCGGGATGCACTGAAGGAAGTGACGGGGCAGATCGTGGATGCGGTACACAGCGTGCTGGAGCGCACGCCTCCAGAACTTGCGGCTGATGTGGTGGACCGTGGAATTGTACTGACCGGCGGAGGTGCACTCCTGAACGGTCTGGAGGAGCTGATCGAAGCGCGGACCGGAATCAATACGATGACGGCAGAAGATCCAATGACAGCAGTTGCGGTTGGAACCGGACGCTTTGTGGAACTGATGTCAGAAAAACGAAAAGAAGACGAAAAATAGGCCGGTTTCCGGAAGCGGGCCGGTGAAAACCAACTGGAGAACAAATGGAAAAGCTGGAAGGATATGTGGATCACATTATCTATCGAAATGCAGAGAATGGATATACTGTCATGGTAATGCTGGCAGACCAGGAGGAAGTAACATGCGTAGGAGTCCTCTCCTATATCGGGGAGGGAGAGAAGCTGGAGGCGGAAGGGCAATATATTGCGCATCCGACGTACGGAGAACAATTCAAAATTGAAACGTATGCGGTGAAGCCGCCGGAGGATGAAGAGTCCGTGGAGCGCTATCTTGGCTCCGGAGCGATCAAGGGAATCGGTACTGCGCTTGCAGCACGGATCGTGCGCCATTTTCATGCGGATACGTTTCGGATCATTGAGGAAGAACCGGAACGTCTGGCGGAGATTAAGGGAATCAGTGAGCGAAAGGCAAGGGAGATCGCACAGCAGGTCTATGAAAAACGGGATATGCGAAAAGCAATGATCTTTCTGCAGCAGTTTGGTATTACGACGGCACTTGCCGTGAAGATTTTTGAAAAATACGGTCAGCGTATGTATGAGGTTCTGCAGAACAACCCCTACCAGCTTGCGGATGATATTCACGGTGTCGGATTTCGCATTGCAGATGAGATCGCGAGAAAGGCAGGTGTCAGTGCAGATTCAGAGTATCGTGTGAAAAGCGCGATTTCTTATGTGCTGCTTCAGGCTGGAAATGAGGGACATATTTACCTGCCTAAAGAGCTGGTACAAAGCCGGACGGCGCAGCTGCTTGGTGTTGGGCTTGAGGATATCGAACAGTATTTGATGGATCTGGCGGTGGATCGGAAGATCGTCGTGAAACAGGAAAAGGAACAGGAGCGGGTGTACAGTGCTTCTTCCTATTATATAGAGATGAGTACAGCGCGGATGCTCTGCGATCTGAATATTACCGGCGAGATCGACGACCAGGTGATTTTGAAAAAAATTGCAGCGATCGAGAAACAGACAGAAATGTATCTCGATGAGATGCAGAAAAAAGCGGTGATCGAGGCAGTGCGCTGCGGGCTGCTTATCATCACCGGAGGACCTGGTACTGGAAAAACGACAACGATCAATACGCTGATTTCTTATTTTGAGTCGGAAGGGCTTCAGATTTTACTTGCCGCGCCGACGGGAAGAGCAGCCAAAAGGATGACAGAGGCAACTGGCGTAGAGGCGAAAACAGTACACCGGCTTCTGGAAATTTCAGGACTTTCCGAGGAGAGCGGTGCGGTGGGCGGTTTTGGACGAAATGCGCAGAATCCTCTGGAGGCAGATGTGATTATTATCGATGAGATGTCGATGGTGGATGCGTATCTGATGCATGCACTCCTCGATGCTGTGACGGTCGGCACGCGGCTGATCATGGTCGGAGATATGAATCAGCTTCCATCCGTTGGACCGGGAAGTGTGCTGAAGGATATGATTCAGTCCGGATGCATTCCGGTAGTTTCCCTGACCAGAATTTTCCGACAGGCACAGGAAAGTGATATTGTCGTAAATGCGCATAAGATCAATCGGGGCGAACCGGTGCTGCTCGATAATAAGAGCCGTGATTTCTTCTTTTTGAAGCGGGACGATGCAAATGTGATCATCAGTATTGTGATTCAGCTTGTGAGAGATAAGATACCCCGCTATGTAAATGCGAAGATGTATGATATTCAGGTACTGACACCGATGCGCAAAGGGCTGCTTGGTGTAGAGCGGCTCAATAAAATTCTGCAGGAGTATCTCAATCCGCCGGATCGCACAAAGACAGAGCAGGAGCAAAACGGCGTACTTTTTCGCGAAGGTGATAAGGTCATGCAGGTGAAGAATAACTATCAGCTGGAGTGGGAAATCCGCGGCCGTTACGGGATTCCAATGGAAAAAGGACTTGGAATTTTTAATGGAGATATGGGGATCATCCGGGAGATCAATAAACAGACGGAACGCGTTACGGTAGAGTTTGATGAACAGCGTATGGTGGAATATCCGTATTCCGGGCTGGAGGAGCTGGAACTTGCCTATGCGGTGACCATCCATAAATCTCAGGGAAGCGAATATCCGGCCGTTGTGATTCCGCTTTTGTCCGGGCCTAAAATGCTGATGACGAGAAATCTTCTGTATACAGCAGTTACGCGCGCAAAACAGTGTGTGACGCTCGTTGGAGATCCATATGCATTTAATCAGATGGAGGCAAATACAGTGGAACAGAAGCGGTACACGGCGCTTGCAGACCGGATCCGGGAGCTGTCGGAGGCAGGCGGATCCTGAAAAGGATTTATGGGATATCACATGGGGAGGAAGCGTGTCTGTACGCAAAATGAGAAATCATTTATATATCGGGGAGAGATACGGTATCTAAGTGAGAATCGGAAGAAAAAAAGAAAACGAAACCAATTCCAGGACAGGGAGAAACGCTGGCAGGAAACTGCTTCTGACAGCAAAGAAAACGGGAATCCATGCAGGAAAACTGCTGTTGGATCTGCTTTATCCGCCGCGCTGTCCGATCTGCGATCGGATCTTGAGCCGGAGAGAAGGGCTGTGCTGCGCCGGATGTGAAAAGAAACTGCCCCGGGTTGTTGGTCCGGTCTGTATGAAGTGCGGGAAAATGATTGAACGCGAAGAGGATGAGTACTGCGAAGACTGCAGAAAATATGCGCATGTGTTTACACGCGGTACGGCTGCTTTTGCCTATACCGGAGCAATGCGGCATTCGGTGTACCGGATGAAAGCAGAAAACAGGAGAGATTACCTTGATTTCTATACGGACGCGATGGCACAGGCACTGGAGCCGTATCTGATGCGCTGGCAGCCGGAACGGATCATCGGGGTACCGATGCACTGGCAAAAAAAATGGAAACGCGGTTACAATCAGTCGGAGCTGCTGGCAAAGAAACTGGGAGAGCGGACAGAAATTCAGATAGAAGGTTCGTGGGTATCGTGCTGCAAAAAGACGAAAGCGCAGAAAACGTTGAACCGAAAAGAACGGGAAAAAAATCTATCCGGTTGTTATATACTTCGGAAGCCGGAAAAATGCTTTCGCAGTGTATTGATCGTGGATGATGTATATACGACCGGAAGTACGGTTGACGAACTTGCGAGGACCTTAAAAAAGGCCGGAGTGGAGCAGGTTTACTTTGTTGTGTTATGTATTGGAAAAGGCAGTGGAAATGGTAAAAAGAGAGTATGCACGGAACAGAATGTGTGTTATACTAAATCTGAATCTGGGTATTTTCATCAAAGACACAGGTGAAAATACCTGCTAAAAGGAAAGGAGAGAACAAAATGAACAGCCTGAAGGTATGGTTGGCAAATGATATGTCATGGTTTACAATGCCGACCGTTTCAATTACGATTACAGATGTGCTGGAAATTTTCATTTTGGCTTTTCTTGTATACAGTCTGCTGCTCTGGATCAAAAGTACCAGAGCGTGGACACTTCTCAAGGGACTTATGGTGTTGGTGGTATGCGTATCACTGGTTTATATTCTGCACATGGATACCCTGATTTTTATCGTGAATCGGGGAATTGATATTGCGATTACGGCGGCGATCGTAATCTTTCAGCCAGAGCTGCGCCGGGCACTGGAACAGATTGGCGAGAAGCAGATCGTTTCTTCACTGATTCCGATTGATACGGGCCGCGATGTGACAGAGCGTTTCAGTGACAAGACGGTCAATGAGATTGCGAAAGCTGCTTCAGAGATGGGCAAGGCAAAGACCGGTGCGCTGATTGTGATCGAGCAGAATGTCAGACTGGATGAATACGAGCGGACCGGCATTACGCTGGATTCCGTGCTCACAAGCCAGCTTCTGATCAATATATTTGAGCATAATACGCCCCTGCATGACGGCGCAGTGATCGTACGGGGCAACCGCATCACCTCTGCAACTTGTTACCTTCCGCTTTCTGATAATATGATGCTCAGTAAAGAGCTGGGGACACGCCACAGAGCGGGGGTCGGTATCAGTGAGGTGACAGATTCCCTGACTGTGATCGTATCAGAAGAGACCGGTGGAATTTCCGTGGCCTACAAGGGAGAGCTGAAACGAAACATTACAGTGGATGAACTGAAAGAACAGCTTGTGATGCTTCAGAACAAGACGGTTCCGCAGAAGAAATTCAGGATCTGGAAAGGCTGGAATAAAAATGAAGCATAAATTTACCAGAAACATCGGACTGAAATTTTTGTCGTTGATCGTGGCCTTCCTGATTTGGCTGCTGGTGGCAAATGTGGATGATCCGACGCAGACGGTTTTGTTTAAAAATATCAAAATTACAACTGTCAATACAGAAAGTGTGACGGAGCTTGATAAGGTGTTTGATGTTGTGGAGGACGATGTTTACGGTGATACCGTAATCATCAAAGTCACGGAGCGAAGCAGTGTGCTTCAAGCACTGAAAACATCGGATTTCAAGGTAATTGCGGATATGGAGGCGATCAATGAGGTTGGAGCGATTCCACTTCGGGTAGAGTGCAGCAATCCGTCTGTTACACTGGATGAAATGGAGGTTATACCATCCGTGATGAAAGTCACTCTGGAGCAGAAAAAGCAGAGTGATTTTGTGGTAACAGTCACAACGACAGGCAGCGTTGCAAATGGCTATGAGGTCGGCACAAAAGAGGTAGTACAGGGTAAGACTGTACAGATTGCAGGTCCGGAAAGTCTGCTCAACAAGATCGGAAAAGTCGTGGCGGATGTCAATGTACGCGGATTGGATAAATCGGTTCGAAAGACGGTAGAACTTCAGATTTACGATAAAAATGAGGAGGCACTATCTGACAGCCAGATGGCGCGGCTGCAGATCAAGGATTCGTCCGGAGTGCTGCTTTCAAACAATGAAGTAATGGTAGATATCACACTCTGGGAAGTAATGAGTGATATTCCGGTAGAAATTCGCACGACGGGCACGCCGGCAGAGGGATATCGGGTGGCTGGAATTTCAACGATGCCGGTAACGGTGAATCTCGTTGGCACAAAGGAAGCACTTGCAAGGCTGAATGGAAAAATTACTGTTCAGGATTCTGTATCGGTAGAAGGGGCGACTGAGAATGTGTCAGAGGAGATCGATCTGACAGAAACGTTGAGTGAACTGGAAGGCATTCGTCTTGTGGCAGACACAGAACCGACGATTTCTGTGACTGTTCAGATCGAAAAGAGCGGAGATCAGACGCTGGAGATTCCGCTTTCCAGCCTTGAAGTTCAGAACCGTCCGGATACGGACAAGATCAGTCTGGTCATTTCACCGGCGGATCAGATTCAGGTGACCGTACACGCAGATGAAGAAGGAACGCCGGCTTTGAATGTAAGCGATATCAAGGCAAGCGTGGATCTTGCAGCGTGTGCAGAGGAAGGGGTACATGAAATTCCGGTGAAGGTTCAGCTTCCGGATGGATATTCGCTTGGATCGCCGGTCAGTCTGATCGTGACTTCTCAAAAGATTCAGGAAGAATCACAAACAGGAAACTGATAAAACTGCAAGGGTAAAAGTAAAAAAGAAAATAACGGATCTGACAGACATTGGAGGGACAGCAGTGGTAAAAAAGAAGGTGACCGTAAAAAGCAAAGCCGGACTGCATCTTCGGCCGGCACGAGACCTTTGCAAGAAGGCGATGGAATTTGAATCAACACAGATCATGATCCATTTTCGGGAAAAAGAGTTCAATGCGAAAAGCATGCTCGGCATTTTGAGTGCCTGTGTACAGCAGATGGATGAGATTGAGGTTGTCTGCAGCGGAGCCGAGGAGGAAGAGGCTGCAGCGGCGATCCAGCAGCTGCTGGAGACGGAATTAAGCGGGAACGAGTGATTGTTCTGCGCGACAGAGAAGAATGCAATGGATATTTACAGGAAAGCTGCAATTGGGACGGAAGGCAGTTCGCTGCTCACACACATGGGAGCAGGCTTGCTGTGGCCTGTGAACATTTGATTTACAGCCGTCAGATTTGGAAGAGAATAAGAAAAATGAAAAAAGAATGATTCTGCAGTGAAACAGAATCATTCTTTTTTGTAATGTGTCAAACTCGTTTACCGCACACTGTACGGATTTACGAAAGTATCCGTCGGATCCCAGGTCTGACCGTTTGTAATCTTTGGAACAGTCTCACGCGGGATACCGTTGGTCGGCTTTGCGATGCTGTCGCGAATCGTTACCTGTGTGCCAACCGGAATATTTTCGAACAGCCACTTTGCATGTCTTACGGAGAGACGGATGCAGCCCGCAGATGCCTGCGTACCAAGCTTGTTGTACTCCCAATACTCCAGCGAATACGGGTCATTGTATCTGGTATTCGGAACAGAGTGGAAAAGGATATCGCTTGTAATATGAGAACAATACTGTCCCCAGGACGGACCCATCAGCTCATGCCAGTACAGCTTATCCAGAATGGTAAAAGTGCCGGATGGTGTGCTGACACCGTCGCGTGAGGTGGAGCAGACAAACCATTTTACCGGAACATTGCCGCGGTATACAACGACAGAACATGGGGTCCTTCGCTGTACTTCAACACGCCAGGTACCAGTTGTCGGGATAATGCTGATCGCTCCGCTTGTGCCAAAGTCATAAACAACGCCGTCGATCGTGTGACGTCCGGTATACATCTGTCCGCTCTTTGGATCAAAGTAATACTTTCTGTCATTTTCAATGAGCCAGCCGACATGACGGTCACCGCGCGGTGCGTTGAAATAATACGTGTATCCACCCAGCTTCAGCCATCCGGTAAGAACTGCACCGTAAGACTTATCATTTTGATTCGGGTTGAGATAGAAGTACTTTCCATTGGAATATTTCAGACCGGTTTCCATGGCACCGGTTTTTTTATTGAAGAAATATTTTCTGCCGTCGATATTCTGCTGCCAGCCGTAAAGACGTTTTCCAGAAGCATCGGAATAATAACGCTTGCCGTTTGCTGTGATCCAGCCGGTCTGAAGAACACCGTCCTTGTCGAAGTAGTAATAATTGGAATCGATGTTGTACCAGCCGTTTTCGGTACGCCTTCCGTTCTTTGGATTGAAGTAGTACTTGCCGACTTTATTAGAGTAGCGGGCTTTTAAGGTCTGCCAGCCGGTCAGCTGTTTATAATCGTCACCAAAGTAGTAGGTATAATTGTTTGTTGTGATCCAGCCTTTTCTTGCCCAGCCGCTCTGCGTATTAAAATAATAACTGGTGCCGCCGACAAAAACACGGCCTCTTTTCTGGATGCCGGTTGCCGGCTGAAAATAGTAAAGCTTGCTGTTTATTGTCTGCAGACCAACTTTTAAGATGCCGTTGTTGTCTGCATAGTAATAATTTTTATCATAGGTGGATCTCACGTAACCGGTAATACGTCCCTGTGTGCGCGTTACGTGGTAAAGCTTGCCGAGTACGCGGATCGTACCGAAATTGATCGCTCCGGTTTCGTCTGCGTAATACCACTTGCCGCCAGCTTTTGTCCACTGTTTGCGGGCAACGCGTCCGTCTGCCGCAGCGTTGAAACAGTAATAAGTCCCGTTCGTTCCGCCGAGCCGTATAATTCCGGCTTTGCCGGTCAGCAGCCTTCCGTTTGCGGGATTAAAATAGTAGGCATTTTTTCCGATCTGTACGACACCAGTCTGACGATAGCCCTGCGTATTGAAATAATACGTGTATCCGCTGATCTGCTGCTTTCCGGTAACTCTCCTGCCGTTTTTGAGGTAATACATACCGGTGGCATCTTTCTGCCATCCATTCTTGACAGCTGCCTGTACGGTTGCAGCAGTCCCCTGCGGCAGGCCGGTTACGGAAGCTGCGGCAGGCGCGGCGATCACAAGACCGGCAGCCAGGCAGAAGGCAGAAATCATTTTTTTGATTGTCATGGTTCTTCTCCTCTCCTTCTTGTTTCAAGTATCATTCATTTAGCCAGAAAATTCTATGATTAACAGACTTTTCCTCTTGCAATTATATTCGTTGAAAGAGGTAATTGCAAGCAATCAATTCGTAAAAAAATATTAATATTTTGGAAAGGTTTTAAAAATGCGCCTCAGTCAAATAAAAGCCAAAGCAGATATTCGCAATTCTTTTGCTACTTGACCCGGTAAATCAGGAATCTCCGGTTTGGCAGTTGTCAATTTACAGGAAGTGCTCTATAATAGGAGAAATAAAGCGGCTGTTTGATTTGCAGTAAAACGCCTGTTGGTCTGACCGGGTCAGGCAGGTTTCCTGCTTCAATTGCGAATATCCGTCTTGATTATGTAAAGAATTCAGACGGGAGCAGGACGCCGCAGAGGAAATACGAAAGTAGGAGGAAAAGCATGCGAAAAAGAGAACGGTATAAGCGTCTGATTATGTTTCTGGCATCTGTGCTGATCATAGCGCTTCAGACGGGGGTATTTGCGTATGCCTGGTTTCACGATTATTACGATAAAGATATCATTGGAAGAATGTACGGATATTGGGGACACTGGGCACTGCTCGGACTGTATGCCTTGCTTGTGCTCCTGGTATCTAAGCTGTTTTCTGCGTTTAAAGTCGGATATATGCGAATCCTGGATGTGATTTTATCCCAGATTTTTTCGGTATTGCTGGTAAATATTTTTGAATATTTTCAGCTGTCTTTGATCGGCCACTGGAAATTCCTGACCAATCTGGAACCAATGCTGCGGGTGACCGGGGTCAATCTGATCCTGGTTGTGCTGTGGGTCGTATTTATGCGGCTCATCTATGCGAAAATCTATCCGCCGCATGAGGTATTAGTCATTTACGACCGCTTTGGAGCGGATCAGCTTCTGCACAAGCTCTCAGAGCGAAAAGACAAGTATCTGGTGACCGGTACGATGGCGCTCTCGGAAGGGGTGGAGAAGATTAAGGCAGAGATTCCGAACTATCAGGCTGTCATGCTGGGAGATTTGCCGGCGCATGAGCGAAATCTGTTCCTGAAATACTGCTTTGAGAAAAACATCCGATGCTACTGTCAGCAGAAGATTTCTGATATCATGATCATGCACTCGGAGAAGATCCATATGTTTGATACGCCGCTGCTTCTGTCGCGCAACTGTGGCCTGACCGTGGAAAAACAGGCGGTCAAGCGTGCATTTGACCTGATCTGTTCCCTGGTGATGCTTGTGGTGCTTTCTCCATTGTTTCTGGTGATCGCGCTTCTGATCAAACTGTATGATGGGGGGCCGGTCTTTTACAGGCAGGATCGTCTGACAAAGGACGGAAAAGTTTTTCAGGTATACAAATTCCGCAGTATGCGCGTTGATTCCGAGAAGGATGGAGCGAGACTTGCGATGAAAGGCGACAGCCGCGTCACGCCGGTCGGAAAGGTACTGCGAAATATTCATTTTGATGAACTTCCGCAGCTGCTCAATATCATAAAAGGAGATATGTCACTGGTCGGGCCGCGGCCGGAACGCCCGGAGATCGCAGCGGAGTATACGAAAGAGATCCCGGAATTTTCATATCGCCTGAAGGTAAAAGCGGGTCTGACCGGATATGCACAGGTCTATGGAAAGTATAATACGACACCATATGACAAGCTGAAGCTGGATCTGACGTATATTTTAAATTATTCGTTCCTGCTGGATCTGCAGCTGATCGCAACGACGGTCAAGATTCTGTTCCAGAAAGAAAATACAGAAGGAGTTGAACAGTGGCAGACGACCGCGGCGAGCGGCCATCGGAAGGCAGCGGATACGGACAGGGAAAATATAGATTCCGCAGAAGACAAAAGCTGATTGCAGTAAAGCAGGAAAAACGCATATCAAAGGAGAAACGATGCGGCGGAAAAACGAAGCAGATGGAGAGAATGCCCCAATGAAAATAAATCAGGCTGTATATAATAAGGAAGAAACACCGATCGTATCCGTCATCATGCCGGCGTATCGCTGTGCGAAGACAATCAATCAGGCAATCGATTCTGTTCTGAGTCAGGAGGTGCCGCTGGAGCTGATCGTGGTGAATGACTGCTCTCCGGATGAACTGGATGCGGCGCTGCAGCGCTATGTGGATGATCCACGTGTACACTGCCGGAAGAATGAACACAACAGCGGTGCTGCGGCGAGCCGAAACCGGGGTGTTTCCATGGCAAGGGGAAGATATGTGGCGTTTCTGGATGCAGACGACTGGTGGGAAGAGGACAAGCTGAAAAAGCAGCTGGAAGTCCTGCGCCGGACCGGGGCTGCGCTGTGCTGCACGGGCCGTGAACTGGTGACGCCGGACGGAAAACAGACCGGCCGGATCATTGGGGTAAAAGAAAAGATCACCTATCGGATGATGCTGCACCAGAACTGGATCAACTGCTCCTCTGCTGTGATGAAGACGGAGATCGCAAAGGAATTTCCGATGGAGCATGAGGAAGGACACGAAGATTATATTCTGTGGCTGAAGATCCTGAAAAAGTATGGGTGGGCGGCAGGAGTGAATGAGCCGCTCTTAAAATATCGTCTGACCGCAAAAGGCAAATCCGGAAACAAGCTTCATTCAGCCAAAATGACATATGATTCCTACCGTTACGCAGGACTTGGAAGGCTAAAGTCAGCACTTTGCTTCTGCGCTTATGCGGCAAACGGGATAAAAAAGTATACGGCAGCTTATCTTCAAACTTTTTGGTTGCAGGGGCCGGGCCGCTGTGATAGAATAGCGAAGAATTAAACTGGGACAGGTAAGTACCCGGGAAGTTGCGCGAAGCGGATTGCGAATGTCCGCTTTACTACAGACAGTATAAGAAAAAAGAGAGGGAGAAAAGCCATGATTCAGAAACTGATTGCAAAGATTCAGAAAACAAATGCACCGATCGTTGTCGGACTTGATCCGATGCTGAATTACATTCCGGAGCAGATCAAAGCAGCAGCGTTTGCCGAGTTCGGAGAGACGCTGGAGGGAGCGGCTGAGGCAGTATGGCAGTATAATAAAGCGATTGTGGATGAGGTTTATGATCTGATCCCGGCTGTAAAACCACAGATTGCAATGTATGAGCAGTTTGGAATTCCGGGACTTCAGGCCTTTAAGAGAACCGTGGATTATTGTAAAGAGAAGGATCTGGTTGTGATCGGTGACGTAAAGCGCGGCGACATCGGTTCCACTTCCGCAGCATATGCGACGGCACATCTGGGACAGGTGCAGGTCGGTTCACAGCTTCTCACCCCGTTTGGAGAGGATTTTGCAACGGTCAATCCATATCTTGGGTCAGATGGGATCAAGCCGTTTCTTGAGGTTTGCAAGGAAGAGAAAAAGGGAATTTTTATTCTGGTCAAGACGTCAAATCCGTCCAGCGGAGAGTTTCAGGATCGCCTGATCGATGGAAAGCCGCTGTATGAGCTGGTAGGAGAAAAGGTAGCAGAGTGGGCGGATTCCTGCATGGGAGATCAGTACAGCTACGTTGGAGCGGTTGTCGGTGCAACATACCCGGAGATGGGCAAGACGCTTCGAAAGGTAATGCCGAAATCCTTCATTCTGGTACCAGGTTATGGTGCACAGGGAGGAAAGGGTGCAGATCTCGTACATTTCTTTAATGAAGACGGTCTTGGAGCGATCGTAAATTCTTCAAGAGGCATCATTGCAGCATATAAGCAGGAGAAATACGCGAAGTTTGGTGCAGAGCATTTTGCACAGGCGAGCCGTGCAGCAGTAGAGGACATGATCGCAGATATCAGCGGAGCGCTGGAGAACCGGTAAATGAAACGGAACCGATCCCCTGCTTCAATTGCGCAGAGCAATAAGCAGTGGGTAGGTTCCCTTATGATCCTGCAAGCAGCGAAGCGGATTGCGAATATCCGCTTTGACAACAGGCGCTTTTTCAAATGGAGTGAGCGTCTGAGAAGTGAAAAACCGACAGATCAGAAAAAGGAAGAATATCATGGCAGAAAAATATAAAGAGACAGCGGTTGTTGTCTCACAGGAGCAGATCGCAGACGGAATCTACAGCATGTGGCTTCAGACAGAGCAGATCGCGCGTGCGGCAAAGCCGGGACAGTTTATTTCCGTATATTGCCACAGTGCAGAAAAGCTGCTTCCACGTCCGATCAGCCTGTGCGAGATCGACCAGGAGCAGGGAAGAGTGAGGATCGTCTATCGAGTGACCGGAAAAAATACCGGTACGGAAGAATTCAGCACCTATAAACCGGGGGATCAGGCAGAAATTCTCGGACCGCTCGGCAATGGCTTTCCACTGGAGAGAGGAGAGGGAAAAACCTCTTTCCTGATCGGCGGAGGGATCGGAGTTCCGCCGATGGTGCAGCTTGCAAAGGAGTTAAACGGAACAAAGCAGGTCGTGGCCGGATATCGGAATGAGCAGATTTTTCTCGGAGAGGAACTGGGAGAGCACGCAGCTTTTTATGTAGCGACTGAGGATGGAAGCAGAGGCACGAAGGGAAATGTGCTGGACTGTATCAGGGAGAATGAGCTGAAAGCGGATGTGATTTTTGCCTGTGGTCCAACGCCGATGCTTCGTGCGATTAAATCTTATGCAGCGGAGCACGGAATCGAGTGCTGGATTTCGATGGAGGAACGCATGGCCTGCGGAATTGGTGCCTGTCTCGCGTGTGTCTGCAAATCGACTGAGGTGGATGAGCATTCACAGGTACACAACAAGCGGGTCTGCAAAGAAGGTCCGGTATTCCTGGCCTCAGAAGTGGAGCTGTAAATAGAATTCCCGGCAGCGAGAAAAAGAGCAGATGTATCTGAAGCAGGGCAGCGAAGCGGATTGCAAATGTCCGCTTTACACAGGATGGAAAGAGACAGGAGTACAGGAAAATGGCAGATTTAAGTGTGAAAATAGCTGGAGTTGAATTGAAAAATCCGGTAATGACGGCATCCGGGACATTTGGTTCCGGCATGGAATACAGTGATTTTGTGGATTTGTCGCGTCTTGGCGCGGTGGTGACCAAAGGTGTGGCAAATGTGCCGTGGCCAGGCAATCCGACACCGCGCGTGGCGGAGATCAGAAGCGGCATGATGAATGCGATCGGCCTGCAGAATCCGGGAATTGATGTTTTCTGCAAGCGGGATATCCCGTTCCTTCAGAACTATGACACCAGGATTATCGTGAATGTATGCGGCAGAACGACAGAGGATTACTGTGAGGTGGCAGAACGTCTGGCAGAGGAGCCGGTTGATATGCTGGAAATCAACATTTCCTGCCCGAACGTGAAGTGCGGCGGCATTTCTTTTGGACAGGATCCAAAAGCGGTAGAACAGATCACGGCGGAGATTAAAAAGCACGCAAAGCAGCCGGTCATCATGAAGCTCAGCCCGAATGTGACGGATATTACAGAAATTGCACGGGCAGCAGAAGCAGGAGGAGCAGATGCCCTCTCTATGATCAATACACTGACCGGTATGAAGATCGATATCAACCGCAGGACGTTTGCGATCGCGAATAAAACAGGTGGAGTGTCCGGACCGGCCGTACACCCGATCGCGGTGCGTATGGTTTATCAGACCGCGCAGGCGGTGAAAATTCCGATCATCGGAATGGGAGGCGTGGCATCGGCGGAGGATGCTCTGGAGCTGATTCTGGCAGGTGCATCAGCGGTAGCGGTCGGAACCGCAAATTTCCACGATCCGATGGTGACGCTGAAGGTGATCGACGGCATCAAAGAATATATGGAGCGTTTTCATGTGGGGACTGTGAAAGAACTGATTGGCGCGGTACACTGAAACGTACAGAGAGAAAAGAATGTGTTTCGGCACATTCTTTTTCCATGAAAAGGATCTGACCGGCAAAACAAGTCCCACCGCAGGGCTGTGAGGGACAATAAACAGTGAATCTGAATTCTTTATGATTCTACAAGCAGCGAAGTGGATTGAAAATAAGGGGAGAAGATTATGAAAAAAGAAGTGCGCGGCGTGATCTTCACGCTTGCAGGCGGCTGTCTGTGGGGACTGTCCGGTTCCTGCGGACAGTATTTGTTTACGAATTATCAGGTCAATTCCAGCTGGCTGACTGTGGTGCGAATGCTGGTGGCGGGCGTGTCGCTTGTGTTGTTCGCACTGCTGCGGCAGCGGGATAAGGCGATCGGCATCTGGAAAGTAAAGGGGGACGCAGTCCAGCAGGTAGTCTTTGCACTTGGCGGACTGATGTTCTGCCAGTATGCGTATCTGACGGCGATTTCTTACTCCAATGCGGCGACTGCGACCGTGCTGCAGTACCTGGGACCGGTACTGATCATGCTGCTGGTCTGCGCAGTGCACCGCCGACTGCCAAATCTTCGGGAAGGAGCGGCAGTCATTCTGGCGGTGCTCGGTACCTTTCTCCTTGCAACGCATGGAAATATCGCGACGATGGTGCTCTCAGAGCAGGGCTTTACATGGGGCATGCTGGCGGCAGTCAGCCTGATGTGCTACACGCTCCTGCCGGATCGGATTATTCCGAAGTGGGGCAGTATTGTGGTGACCGGCTATGGGATGCTGATCGGAGGCATTGTGCTGGCACTTCTCGTGCAGGTCTGGAAAATTCCGGTATCACTGGACTTGAAAGGCTGGCTTGCCGTTGGCGGGGTAGCGGTGCTCGGTACGCTGGTTGCATACACGATGTATCTGCAGGGCGTTGCAGATGTCGGGCCGGTGCATGCGAGCATGCTCTCAAGCATCGAGCCTGTCTCTGCAACGTTATGCTCTGTATTCTGGCTGCATACCAGTTTTCAGCCGATCGATCTTGTGGGATTTCTCTGCATTCTGGCGACCATTTTCCTGCTGGCGAAGAAGAAAGGGGAGACGGAGCGGACCATGCCAGACAAATAAAGGAGAAATATGGTGTGGATTGCTTAGCGCAACTTCGCAGAGGACTTGCCTGGCTCGGTTAAAATACGGAAGAAAAAGAAAAACGTCTGGTTGACAGAAAAGATAAGATAGCGTATAGTTGGAGCGATAGCCGATAAAGCAGATCGAACCAGTAGGAAAAGAGGGCGGAGCATGAAGGAAAAATCAGAAGAAAAAAGAGTTGCGGAGCTGTTTCTGTATCTGACCGGGATCGACAACGCATCCCTTAAGGAACGTGAGATGGCAGATGCGGTAGAAGCGATTCTGGACGAACTGGAAATACCATACACCGAGGACGACACCTGGAAAAAGACGGGTGGAAATGCCGGAAATATTTTCGCAAAGCTGGAAGGTGAAGGAGAGCCGATGCTGCTGTGTGCACATCTGGACAGCGTGGCTCCCGCACTTGGGAAAAAAGCTGTATGGAAAGAAGACGGCACGATCACGAGCAGCGGTGATACGGTGCTTGGGGCGGATGATCTGGCAGGAGTGGCAGAAATCCTGGAGACACTCCGCCGTTTAAAGGAGCGGAATATACCGCATCGTCCGATCGAGGTTCTTTTTACGTATGCGGAGGAACTGTACGACGTAGGCAGTGAATTTTTTGATTTTTCCCAGATTGGATCTAAGGAAGCATACGTGCTGGACGCGTCCGGCTGTACCGGAACCTTCCTTTACAAAGCACCGACGATTGTGTCGTTTGAGGTACAGATCCGTGGACTGGCATCTCATGCAGGTTTCCAGCCGGAAAAAGGCATCCATGCGATCCAGATTGCGGCAGATGCGATCGGAAGGATTCAGATGGGACATGTGGAGAAAGATACGACGGTCAATGTCGGGGAGATTTCCGGCGGTACGGGGACGAATATCGTGCCGGAGCGCTGCGAGGTGAGAGGAGAGATTCGCAGCTACGTTCACGAAAAGGCACTGGAACAGATGAACCGGATGGAAGAAATCTTTCGCACAAGTGCCGGACGTTACGGCGGAGAGGCGGAAGTGACCTGCCGGATCGGCACTTATGCATATGAGACATCGATGGAAAGCACTGTGGTCAGACGGATGAGGGCTGTCTGCAAAAAGCTGGGCTTTTCGTTTCTTCCAAAGGAAAGCTTTGGCGGAAGTGATAACAACGTGCTTGCAGCACATGGAATAGAAGGAATTGTACTTGCCTGCGGCATGGAACAGGTGCATTCCGTACAGGAATATACGACGGTACAGGCACTGAAGGAGACAGCAGAGCTGCTCACTGCGCTTGCGTGCCCGGAAACGGAGGAAAAAATATGCTGAATCAGTTTTCAAGAACCGCGCTGCTGATCGGGGAGGACGGAATCGACCGTCTTGCGAACAGCCGCGTTGCAGTATTTGGGATCGGAGGAGTCGGAGGCTATACGGTTGAGGCGCTTGCAAGGAGCGGAGTGGGGACATTTGATCTGATTGACGATGACAAGATCTGTCTGACAAATCTCAACCGTCAGATCTTGGCAACGAGAAAAACCGTCGGAAAATACAAAGTCGAAGTGGCAAAAGAACGGATTCTGGAGATTAATCCAAAGGCGGTCGTCAATACGTACCAAACCTTTTATCTTCCGGGAAATGCAGACCAGTTTGATTTTACACAGTATGATTATATCGTGGATGCGATCGATACCGTCAGCGGGAAAATTCAGCTTGTCTGCGAGGCGAACCGGGTGGGGACACCGATCATCAGCTCGATGGGAGCCGGCAATAAGATGGATGCCAGTGCGTTCAAGGTGGCGGACATCTATAAGACTTCAGTCTGCCCGCTTGCAAAAGTCATGCGGCGGGAGCTGAAAAAGAGAGGAATTAAAAAACTGAAGGTGGTTTATTCGGAAGAAGAGGCGATGAAACCGCTGGAGACGGAAGAAATGAGCTGCCGTTCGCATTGCATCTGCCCGCCAGGCACACAGAGAAAGTGTACGGCACGCCGCCAGATTCCGGGCAGCAACGCGTTTGTACCGTCGGTGGTCGGACTGATTATTGCCGGTGAGGTAGTCAAAGATCTCACGGCAGACACGGAAAGCGCAAAAATGCGGACGAGATAAAAAAAGAAAAATAATGTTTGGTAAGTCTCATAGCTTTCTGAAGGAAAGGAGGATATGAGACTTCCTTTATTTTGGAGGATCATTTTTGTGCTGCACAGAAATAACTTTTGACCCTGCCTGCATTTTGTGATAGTATAAAAAAGATATCATGAACGTAGCAGTAAAAGTGGATTCGGAATATCCGCTTTACTGCAGATCAGACAAGGAGGTCATGAAAGCAGATGGAAGCATATAAGCAGGAATTTATTGAATTTATGGTAGACTGTGAAGTTTTGAAATTTGGAAGTTTTGTGACGAAGAGCGGAAGAAATACCCCGTTTTTTGTAAATACAGGATTTTACCGTACAGGCGCACAGCTGCGCAGACTGGGCGGATACTACGCAAGAGCGATCAAAGAAAAATTCGGACTGGATTTTGATGTGCTCTTCGGACCGGCATACAAAGGGATTCCGCTTACGGTAGCAGCGACGAGTGCGATCAGCGAGCTGTACAATACAGACATCCGTTACTGCTCCAACCGCAAGGAGGTAAAGGATCACGGTGACAAAGGCATTCTGCTTGGCAGCCCGATCGGTGACGGCGATAAGGTCATCATCATTGAGGACGTGACGACGGCAGGTACTTCGATCCAGGAGACGCTCCCGATCATCAAGGCTCAGGGAAACGTAGAGGTGCAGGGACTGGTTGTATCCGTAGACCGCATGGAGCGCGGTCAGGGCGAGAAGAGTGCACTTGCGGAGATCGAGGAAAAATACGGCCTGAAGACAACCGCGATTGTGACGATGGCAGAGGTGGTAGAGCATCTTTACGGAAAAGAATATAAGGGAAGAGTTATCATCGATGATGAAATGAAAGCGGCAATCGATGCATACTATGAAAAGTACGGAGCAAAATAGCAAATGGCACGGCAAAGTCGGAAGGAAGAAAAAATCATGAATGAAAAAATTTATAAGACGCTGGCACATGCAGGGATCTGGAATCTTGTAATGGGCATCGTGGTTCTCGTGACGGGCATTGCATCCGGTGTGCTGCTTCTGGTGAGCAGCGTGCGCTTATTAAAAAGCAAGGATGATCTGACATTCTGATGGCAGCGACAGTCAGGAAGGGAATCAAGATATCCGGTGTCTGTTTGTTTCTGCTCTATCTTACAGGACTGGTGTATTTTCTGTTCTTCGCGGAAGAATATGGACGGAGCGCAGCGGTTGTGGGCTATAACACCAGGCCGTTTCGGGAGATTCTGCGTTACCTGCGTTACTGGAAAATTCTGGGGCTGCGCACGGTGATTCTGAATCTGGCGGGCAATGTGATCGGTTTTATGCCGTTTGGTGCGCTGCTTCCGATTTTTTCAAGACAGATGCGCAGACCCTGGAAGATCACGTTATTCAGCTTTGAGATCAGTGCCATCATTGAGATTTCACAGCTGGTGCTTCAGGTGGGCTGTTTTGATGTGGATGATATGATATTGAATACACTTGGCGGGCTGCTTGGATATCTGGTGTTCTGGGCTTCAAACCGATGGTATTTCCGGCTTGGCGGGATTTCTTCGGGGACAGACAAACAGGAAAAAAGAGGTTAAGTATGGCAAAGCGACAGGTTTATTCTTTTGAAGAAAAGAAATATTCCGCAAACAGCATTGCATCGGTGATCTTAAGCCTCCTGTCAGTGCTGATACTGGCAGGAGTGCTGCTCGTTTCTTTTTTGATGAAGGGAATGGCAAATACCTGGATCGGCGCAGTCGGATTTACCGGCATTGTGATGGCGTTTTGCGGGCTCTGGTATGGATTTGCCGGGTTCCATGATGAATGCAGGTCGTATTTTTGCAGCAAGTTTGGGACGATCATGGGCACGGCAGCGATCGCAGGCTGGTTTTTTATCGTGTGCCTGGGACTGGTATAAAATATGTATTCTCGGAGTCTTTCCTGCACTTGCTTTTGTGGCCGATTTTCTGCCGGTTGCACCCGAATTTCATCAACGTACACACCGTGTACGCCTCAGAAATTTGGGCACAACTGACAAAAAATCTTCTCACAAAATCAAGCACAAAAAGATTCCGGGAGTACATAAATCTCATAAGGAGGGAACCGCCGCAGGTGGGAGAATCCCTTATAAGCAGCGGTAAAGTTAATTAAGAAGCATGCTCGGGGCACCGGTCGTGCAGAAAACAGCAGGGGGAAAAATGGAAGAGACAAATAAAAAAGAAGAGTATTTAAAGGAGCGGTACACTCTTGCAATGGAGCGGATTCATGGAATCGTCCGGGAAGAGACAGTCCCCGCCCCTTTTTGCGTTTATTTTAAGAAAACATCTGAGTTTCTGATTCAGGTGGAGGAGCTCTGGACAAAGCTTCGCGTTGGTGAGACGAAAAATTATACGCTGGAACAGTGGCAGGAGCTTAATCACAAAATGTACGAGGATATTCTGCCGGAGCACTACGATGTAAGCTACGGCAACCCGGACTATGCGGTGGCAGAGCTTGGCGAGGTGCATGGAAAGCTGCTGAGCTTTCTTTACACAGAGCTGCGGGCACTTCTTGTCTATGCGTTTGAAGGACAGCTGGAGGAGAGCGTTGTGTGCCTGGAGCTGTTCATCGAGGTCTACAACCGTTTCGAGGCAGATGAGATTCCGGAATATAAGGAGATCCAGCAGATCATTTACTGGTTCGTCAGCGACTACAGTGAGTTGTTTGTGACACGCCGGATTCAGGAGAGCATTGACCCGGATCTGGACTTTGCGGCGAAGATCATCATGGAGTCGGATCTTAATGATCTGCGCTATCTGTATCAGTATGGCGAGTATGTATCGGAAAATGAATTTAAAATGGCAGAATTTTTGAATACGCTCTCCGAGGACGAGATTGCGGCGATGGCTGATACGTACACGGAAGGTTACCGGATCGGTTTTGTGCTTGGCGGAAAGGATTTATCGATCAAGCGTACGGTCAACATCCGTTACCAGCTTGGATTCGAGCGGATGATCCGCAGGGCAATCCGGAATTTTGAGAAGATGGGGCTGCGCCCGGTCATCTACCGTGCGGCAGTGAGCACCTTAAACAAACGTCAGAATCTGCGGATCGGCTATGTCGGAGCATCTGCGAATCCACAGTTTGACTACGATCACCGCGCGGACAATGCCCTGTATCTGGATAAAAAATTTATCGAGCGCAAGCTCGGTGTGATGCGTACGGCCTACGAAAAGTGGAAACAGCTCGCAGCATGGCATGCAGGCCCGGCGGTCGTGGAGACGTTCGGAGAGGCACCGTTTGTGCCGGAGGCGAAAGAAACTGCGTGCTGCTTAAGCGAAAAGCAGGAAAAACTGATGGTGAGCTTTGCAAATGAGTCGGCGCAGCTGACGAATCAGTACATCATCGGCAAAGAACGGAGCTTTACAATTATTGCCTTCCCGCTGCCGGAGATCGGTCCGCAGTTTGAGGAGATCTTCAAAGAGACGGTGAAGATCAATACACTGGATTATATGATGTACCGTGATCTTCAGCAAAAGCTGATCGATGCACTTGACCAGGGCGTAATGGTGCATATTAAAGGAAGAGACGGAAACCGTACAGAGCTGACGGTTGCACTGCATGACATGACGGATCCGTCGAAGCAGACCTTATTTGAAAACTGTGTGGCAGATGTGAATATCCCGGTCGGAGAGGTCTTTACCTCACCGAAGCTTGCGGGAACAAACGGCATTCTTCATGTGAAGCAGGTCTATCTTGGAGAGCTAAACTACATTGATCTTCAGGTCAATTTTGAAAACGGGCGCGTCGTATCCTACAGCTGCTCGAATTTTGAGACTGAGGAGGAGAACAAGAAGTATTTCTTCGAGAATGTCATGTATCATCACGAGACGCTGCCGCTTGGAGAGTTTGCAATCGGCACGAATACCGTGGCCTATGCGATGGCGAAAAGGTATCAGATCGCAGATAAGCTTCCGATCCTGATCGCAGAGAAGATGGGACCGCATTTTGCGATTGGCGATACGTGCTACAGCTGGTCCGAAGATACGGCAGTTTACAATCCGGACGGAAAAGAGATCATCGCAAGGGATAATGAGGTGTCAATCCTGCGTAAGGAGGATCCGTCAAAGGCTTATTTTGGATGCCATACGGATATTACGATCCCGTATGAAGAGATCGGATGCATTGAGGTGCTGTGCGCAGATGGCCGCAGAATCCCGCTGATCGAAAACGGAAGATTTGTTCTGCCGGGGACAGAGAAACTGAACGAGGCACTGGACGGGATATCATAAAGGAAGCTTATTAAGGAGAGGCACGTTTGCGGGGGCTGCGTGGAAAATCAGGCAGAAATCCCGCACAGGCATTGACAAGGCAGGTATTAGTTAGTAGAATGAGTTCGACTTTACAATAGTAACTAGTGGATGACAGAAGCAGAAGGAGAAAGTACAATGGCAAAAGTAGGAATTGTGATGGGCAGTGATTCAGATATGCCGGTAATGAGCAAGGCGGCAGATATGCTGGAAAAGTTCGGGATTGATTATGAAATGACGATCATTTCCGCACACAGAGAGCCGGACGTATTCTTTGAATACGCAAAGACGGCAGAAGCAAAGGGCTTTAAGGTGATCATTGCGGGAGCAGGCATGGCGGCACATCTTCCTGGAATGTGCGCAGCAATCTTCCCGATGCCGGTCATCGGTATTCCGATGCATACGACATCACTTGGCGGAAGGGATTCCCTTTATTCCATCGTACAGATGCCTTCCGGAATTCCAGTCGCTACGGTAGCCATCAACGGCGGCGCAAATGCAGGTATTCTGGCGGCGAAGATTCTCGCAACTTCAGATCCGGAGCTGCTTGAAAAAGTAAAAGCATATGCAGCTGAATTAAAAGAGCAGGTCGAGAAAAAGGATGCAAAGCTGCAGGAGATCGGCCACAGAGCATATGTGGAGAGCCAGAAGAAATAAAAAAGAAAAAACTATATCGGATTCACAGGGAGGAACGTCATGGATTACAAGAAGGCTGGAGTGGACATTGAAGCAGGATACAAATCCGTTGAACTGATGAAAGAGTACGTGAAGCGGACGATGAGAGAGGAAGTGCTGGGGGGACTCGGCGGATTTTCCGGGGCATTTTCTCTTGCAAAGATCAAAAACATGGAAGAGCCGGTGCTGCTCTCCGGTACAGATGGCTGTGGTACAAAGGTAAAACTTGCGTTTATTCTGGACAAGCATGATACAATCGGAATCGATGCTGTTGCGATGTGTGTCAACGATATTGCATGTGCGGGCGGTGAACCGCTGTTTTTCCTGGATTATATTGCATGCGGCAAGAACTATCCGGAGAAGATCGCAGCGATCGTTTCCGGTGTGGCTGAGGGCTGCGTACAGTCTGACTGTGCGCTGATCGGCGGCGAGACAGCGGAGCATCCGGGATTGATGCCGGAAAACGATTACGATCTTGCCGGTTTTGCAGTCGGCGTCGTAGACAAAAAGGATCTCATCACAGGCGAGTCAATCAAGGCAGGAGATACGCTGATCGGAATTGCTTCCACCGGTGTACACAGCAACGGATTTTCTCTGGTCCGAAAGGTATTCCAGATGGACAAAGAGACACTGGATACTTACCATGAAGAGCTTGGTAAGACGCTTGGCGAGGCACTGCTTGCTCCGACCCGCATTTATGTGAAAGCGCTGCGCAGCGTAAAAGAAGCAGGCGTGACGATCAAAGGATGCAGTCACATCACGGGCGGCGGATTTTATGAGAATATTCCGAGAATGCTTCCGGACGGTGTAAAAGCAGTTGTGAAAAAAGACAGCTACGAGGTTCCGACGATCTTCAAAATGCTCGCAAAAGAGGGATCCATCGAAGAGCATATGATGTACAATACGTTTAACATGGGTATCGGCATGGTACTGGCAGTCGATCCGGCTGATGCAGATAAGACGATCGAAGCACTTGCAAAGACCGGTGATCAGGCATGGGTGATCGGTGAAATCGCAGACGGAGAAAAGGGCGTGGAGTTATGTTAAGACTTGCGGTAATGGTATCCGGCGGCGGCACAAATCTTCAGGCGATCCTCGATGCGATTGAAAGCGGAAAGATCACGAATGCGAAGGTTGTAAAGGTGATCAGCAACAGCAAAAAAGCGTATGCGCTGGAGCGCGCAGCCAAAGCGGGCATTCCGTCTGTCTGTATTACACGGGCAGATCACCCGGAAAAAGAAGAGTTTAATCGGGCCTTGCTGTTGGAACTTCAGGAGTCCGGAGCAGACCTTGTTGTGCTGGCAGGCTGCCTTGTGGTGATTCCGCAGTGTGTGGTAGATGCCTATCCAAACCGGATTATCAATATTCATCCGGCTTTGATCCCATCCTTTTGCGGTACGGGATATTATGGACTTGGGGTGCATGAAGCCGTGCTGGCACGTGGTGTGAAGGTGACAGGTGCGACGGTTCATTTTGTGGACGGCGGAACGGATACCGGTCCGATCATCCTGCAGAAAGCGGTGGAGGTACATCAGGGGGATACCCCAAAGGAGCTTCAGCTGCGTGTGATGCAGGAGGCAGAATGGGTGATTCTTCCGAAGGCGATCGATCTGATCGCAAACGGAAAAGTCTCTGTGGAAGACGGACACGTAAACATAGCAGAATAATACGGAACACAAACAGATACAAAAAGCGCATCAGGAGGAAAAACAAATGAAGGTTTTGATCGTAGGAAGCGGCGGAAGAGAGCATGCAATCGCCTGGAAAGTGGCACAGTCGCCGAAGGTGGAGAAAATCTACTGTGCACCGGGCAATGCAGGTATTGCAGAATATGCCGAGTGTGTGGATATCAAGGCAATGGAGTTTGAAAAACTGGCGTCATTTGCAAAAGAGCATGCGGTCGATCTGACGGTGATCGGCATGGATGATCCGCTGGTGGGTGGAATTGTCGATGTGTTTGAGTCGCATGGACTGCGCGTTTTCGGGCCGCGCAAAAATGCGGCAATCCTGGAGGGTTCCAAGGCGTTTTCTAAGGATCTGATGAAAAAATATCACATTCCGACCGCAGCTTATGAAAACTTTGACCGCGCGGAGGATGCGCTTGCGTATCTTGAGACGGCGAAAATGCCGATCGTTCTGAAGGCGGACGGTCTGGCGCTTGGAAAGGGTGTCCTGATCTGCAATACGCTGGAAGAGGCAAAAGAAGGCGTAAAAGAGATCATGACCGATAAAAAGTTCGGTCAGGCAGGCAGCCGTATGGTCGTTGAAGAGTTTATGACGGGCCGCGAGGTATCGGTACTTACATTTGTGGATGGAAAGACGATCCGCACGATGACATCTGCACAGGATCACAAGCGCGCCGGAGACGGAGACACCGGATTGAATACTGGCGGAATGGGAACCTTTTCTCCGAGTCCGTTTTACACAAAAGAGATTGATGCATACTGCAAAGAGCATATTTATCAGCCGACTGTAGATGCGATGCGTGCAGAGGGACGGGAATTCAAGGGTATCATTTTCTTTGGACTGATGCTGACTGAGGATGGTCCGAAAGTGCTTGAGTACAATGCTCGCTTCGGTGATCCGGAGACTCAGGTTGTGCTTCCGCGCATGAAGACCGACATCATCGATGCGTTTGAAGCCTGCATCGACGGAACGCTCGATCAGATCGATCTGGAGTTTGAAAACAATGCGGCGGTCTGCGTTGTACTGGCGTCAGATGGATATCCGGTAAGCTACAAGAAAGGCTATCCGATCGAAGGACTTGAGACATTTAAAGGAAAAGACGGATATTATGTGTTCCATGCGGGCACGGCAAACGGCGCGGACGGAAGCATCGTGACAAACGGAGGCCGTGTGCTTGGCGTAACAGCGAAGGGTGATGATCTGAAGCAGGCACGCGCGAATGCGTACAAGGCGGTAGAGTGGGTACGCTTTGAAAACAAATATTATCGTCATGATATCGGAAAAGCGATAGACGAAGCCTGAGTGATCAGGTATATGAGGAGAGTATCAATGAAAAAGAGAACAGCAGGATGGAAATTATTCCTTCTTACCCTTCTGGCACTCGTATGGATCTTTGCCATTCCTGTGCTGGCGGAGGAAGGAGGATCCGGGGACAATTCCCTGTCAACGCTGGGGATCACGACGGAGGGCGTGACAGTATCACCGGATTTTGTATACAGTACGATTGAGTACAATGTTACCGTACCGGCAGGGACGAAACGGCTGGAATTAAGCCCGGTTACGTCCAACGAAAATGCCTGGATAGTGGATATCACAGGGCAGGATATCGGTGAGGACGGCACGACGACCGTTGTGATTACGGTATCTGCGGAGAATGGAAGCCAGTATTCTTACTATCTGTATGTGACAACTGATACGAGTGCACAGGCAGTGGAGCCGGCAACAGAGGTGCAGACCGAGGCGGCAACGGAAAAACAGACGGAGACTGAGCCGGAAACAGAAGATCCGCGGTACATCAAAGTAGACCGCAGTTCACTCGAAGAAGCAGAGAACACGATCGCGACCTTAAAAAGCGAGGCCAGCAGCTACCGTGACCGTCAGAGCCTTCTGATGAAGATTCTGTACGGACTGATCGGAGTCTGCGTGGTACTTCTGTTCGTTGTGATTAACCTGCTTTTGAAAAAACGCGATCTGAAGGCAGAGCGTGATTCCTATCTGAGCATGGGATATCCGCAAAACAGTAAGAAGGATGCGCCGGATGGCTACATTGGAAGCTTTGCAGAAAACGGAAGCTATATCGATCCGTCGGAGCAGAGTTATAGTGACGCGCCGTATGAAGGCCAGGTGCAGGAGAATTTCCAGGAAAATACACAAAATGGAGATTCCTCTTATGGAGAAGATCCGTATCAGGCTGATTTCCAGGAGACCGCAGCGCCGGATGGCGGCATGGCATCAGAAGAAAAACCGGTGAAAGAATCCGGAAAGAAAACAGGCCGCAAAGAGAAAAAGAGCGCACATAAAAAGAAGGATGATCCGGCGGATGTTCCGAAGCCGTCCCAGGCAAAGAAACAGTCCAGACCGATGCCTGAATATCAGGAGCCGGAACCGGAGCATGAGTACAATCCACCGAAAGAAAAATCGGAGCATGTGGAGATCAATATGATTGACCTGTAAAACTGGCAAAAGCAGGTACTTTGTGCTTACTGTATGAAATTTTATCTGATTTTGTAACTGTTCAGAGCCAAGCAAAATTTCATAAAACAGGCGGAAAATGCTTGCATTTTTAAGCCTGTTTTTGAAATTTTATTTGGCGGATACGCCACACCGACGAAATGCGTAGCATTTTGGAGGTTGGCTCTGAACAGTTACCTGATTTTGAAGAGGTACCAAAAGAGACATTCTGTCCGGACGTCTGAAATGGCGGAGGGTGAATGTCTCTTATTTTGTGTGGTTGCTGTAGGTTTACACGACAGTCATAATACTCATTTCGGAACACAGATAAACATCCGCAATCCCTTTTGCCATTCCGGAAGCCCGGCTTGACAGAATGCCTTCGGTGTTATATTATGACTATCACAAGGGAGGAAACAGCAATGCTGATAGAGATAGACTTTCAGAGTGACGAAGCAATTTATATGCAGCTTCGAAACCAGATCATACTTGGAATCGCGACATCGCTTCTGCAGGAGGGGGATACCCTTCCGTCGGTAAGACAGCTGGCAGACGATGTCGGCATCAATATGCATACCGTAAACAAGGCATATTCTGTTCTGCGGCAGGAAGGCTTTGTGACGATCGACCGCAGAAGAGGAGCCGTAGTAGCGCTTGATAATAATAAAGCACAGGCGATTGCAGAGCTTCGGGACAGCCTGCGGATGCTTCTTGCAAAGGGTATCTGCAAAAATATCACCAGGGAAGAGATTCACGCGATGGTGGACGAGTGCTACGACGACTACGAGCAGTAACCAGATACAGGAGGAAAATGGATGCAGTTAAATTATACAGAAAATGCAAGGCAGGTGCTCAGGCTGGCTGAGAAGGCAGCAAAGCAGGGCGGGCACCGCTACATTGGTTCGGAGCATCTTCTGACTGCACTTGTGCAGGAGCAGGAAGGGACGGCAGGTGCGATCCTGCGGGAGAACCATGTGGAGGAGCAGAAGCTGCTGGAACTGATCGGAGAGCTGGTAGCACCGGAGGCGGAAGAGGCGAAGCGTTCGAAAGAATGGTCGCCAAGGGCAAAGAGTATTCTTCGGGAAAGCGAAGAAATGGCACATTTTTTTGAAGATACGGAGATTGGTACGGAGCATATTCTGCTGGCAATCCTGAGGGATGTGGACTGCGTGGCAGCCAGACTGCTGCACACGATCGGCGTAAATCTGCAGAAGCTGTACGCAGATATCGCGCAGGTAACGGGGATGACGGACGAAAAGTACAAGGAATTGATCCGCAGTGCGAAAGCTGCGGCAGAAGGAGAAGGCGGAAGCGCGACTCCGCTTCTGGATCAGTACAGCCGGGACCTGACAGATCTGGCTGCGATGCACAAGCTTGATGTGACAGTCGGAAGAGAGACGGAGATTGAGCGGATCATGCAGATCCTGTGCCGCAGGACAAAAAATAATCCATGCCTGATCGGTGAACCGGGTGTCGGCAAGACGGCGATCGTGGAAGGCCTGGCGCAGCGGATTGTGAGCGGCGAGGTTCCGGGACCGATGCAGAACAAACGTGTTGTGACACTTGATATGGCAGGGATGGTGGCCGGTTCGAAATACCGCGGCGAGTTTGAGGAGCGGATCAAGCGGATTATCAATGAGGTGACGGACTGCGGAGAGGTACTGCTGTTTATCGATGAGCTTCACACGATCATTGGTGCAGGTGGCGCGGAGGGCGCTCTGGATGCTTCAAATATCCTGAAGCCTTCACTTGCAAGAGGCGAGCTGCAGCTGATCGGCGCTACCACGCAGGAAGAATACCGAAAGTACATTGAAAAAGACCCGGCTCTGGAGCGGCGTTTTCAGCCGGTGCACGTCGAGGAACCGTCCGAGGAGGAGACACTCCAGATTCTGCAGGGACTTCGTCCGGCCTATGAAAAGCATCACGGTGTGACGATCCTGGACGGGGCGCTTGAGGCGGCAGTGAAGCTGTCGAAGCGCTATATCAATGACCGTTTTCTGCCGGACAAGGCGATCGATCTGATTGACGAGGCGGCATCCAGACGGCAGCTTGGCTATTATCAGATGCCGGAGCAGACTGCAAAAATGCAGGAAGAATACGAGAGACTGCTTACAGACCGGGAGCAGGCGCTTCGGGAAGGACAGATCGAAAAAGCGCGGGAGCTGAATCAGCAGAAGAAGGCAATGGATGAGAAGCTGGAGAAACATCACAGGAGGATGCAGTTAAAACAGGACAGCCGTACCTCAAAAGTGACAGAGGAGGACATTGCCGAGATTGTATCGGTCTGGACGAAGATCCCGGTGCAGAAACTGGCCGGCGCTGAGGCAAAGAAGCTCCTTCATCTGGATACAGAGCTGCATAAGCGTGTGATCGGCCAGGAGGAGGCGGTGCAGGCTGTTGCAAAGTCTGTACGCCGCAGCCGTGCCGGACTGAAAAATCCGGCACGTCCAATCGGTTCATTTCTGTTTCTGGGGCCGACCGGCGTCGGCAAGACAGAGCTTTCCAAGGCGCTTGCGGAGATTGTGTTTGGCAGCGAACAGGCAATGATCCGGGTTGACATGTCAGAATATATGGAAAAGCACAGCGTTTCACGTCTTGTTGGCTCACCGCCTGGATACGTCGGATATGAGGAGGGAGGCCAGCTCTCTGAAAAGGTACGGCGCAATCCTTATTCTGTGATCCTGTTTGATGAGATCGAGAAAGCACACCCGGATGTCTTCAATATCCTGCTGCAGGTGCTCGATGAGGGGCATATCACGGACGGTCATGGCCGTAAGGTTGATTTTAAAAATACAATTTTGATCCTTACGTCAAATGCAGGCGCACAGTCGATCGTATCACCGAAGCATCTCGGTTTTGGAGCAGGCAAAGATGAAAAGAAGAATTATGAGGCGATGAAGGGAAGTGTGATGGAAGAGGTACGCCGGATTTTCAAACCGGAGTTCCTGAACCGTATCGATGAGACGATCGTGTTCCATTCCCTGACGAAGGACGAAATTTTCCAGATCACAGGGCTTCTGCTGTCAGAACTGCAAAAGCGCTGCACGGAGCAGCTGCAGATCACGCTGAAGGTCAGCGGAGCTGTGAAAAAGCATATTTCCGAGGCGGGCTTTGATGATAAATACGGAGCAAGACCGCTGCGCCGCGCAGTGCAGAGCCAGATCGAGGATGCACTTGCCGGGGAGATCCTTGATGGAAAGATAAAGGCGGGCGATACGGTGCACGTTGGACTGCAGAAGGGGAAGATCACTTTTGTGAGTGGTAATTATAGCAATTCTGCAAAATAATGCATCCCATCCGATCTGTCAGAGCGTGAAATACTGTGCCAAATCGTCTTGCCTGCATTATTTTATTGAATTGCTATAGTACGGGAAATGTTGGGCATTTTGTTTTTGAACGCAGATAAGCATTCCCCCGCTTTAAGTGCGCGGAGCACTAAGCGGTGAGATGGGATGCTTATGTGGCCTGCGGCATTTGGCGGATATGCCACACCGGCGAAATACGCAGCATTTTTGCGGTTGGATTTGATGGAATTGATACATGGAAAAAGTGCTGGAATTTCGCCCCATTTTATGGTAAAATAGCACAATCATCGAAAGATAACAAAGCGACAGACGGACCGGTACTCGCCGGCCTGTGAAAAACAAATCAGGAGGGCATGAAAATGTCAGGAATTAAAGAGCTTATCCGCACAGAAGAGGATGGTACACTCAGCTTTGGAGCATATGAGCTTGCAGAGAAAGCAAAAAAATCCGATTACGAGTATAAGGGAGATCTCTATAAAGTAAAGACCTTTGATGAGATCACAAAGCTTGAGAAAAACGGAATGTTTATTTACGAGTCCGTACCGGGAACCGCAGTCCATCACTTCCATTCCACACAGAACGGTGTATCCTTTGAAGTAGAGGGAAAAGAAGATGCACAGATCATTCTCGGACTGGAGGATAATGCAGAATATAAAATTTACATCAACGATACGAATGTAGGCAAGATGGTGACACAGATGGGCGGCAAGCTGGTGCTGAGCGTAGAGATCGGTGCGGCAGACCTCGTTCCGGTAAAGGTTGTGAAATTATAAATGCCAAAAGCAAAGACCATATTTTTCTGTCAGAACTGCGGGTTTGAATCCTCCAAATGGATGGGACAGTGTCCGGCCTGCAAAGAATGGAACAGCTTTGCGGAGGAGCCGCAGACTTCGACGAAAAAAACGGCTGCTGGGAATGTCCGAAAGGACACCCCGCAGCCGAAACCATTATCTGAGATCGAAATGAACCAGGCGGCGCGGATGAGCACCGGAATGGGGGAGCTTGATAGAGTGCTTGGCGGCGGTATTGTACAGGGATCTCTGGTATTGGTCGGAGGTGATCCGGGCATTGGCAAATCGACGCTTCTGCTTCAGGTCTGCCGGAATCTTTCCGATGCAGGCAAAAAGGTACTTTACATTTCCGGCGAGGAATCACTGCAGCAGATCCGGCTCCGGGCAGAGCGGATGGGCAGCTTTACGGAGAATCTGTTGATTCTGTGTGAGACGGATCTTCAGGCAATCCGGGAGACGATCACCCGTCTGCAGCCGCAGGTCGTTGTGATCGACTCTATCCAGACGATGTACAATGAAAGTGTATCTTCGGCTCCGGGCAGCGTTTCTCAGGTGCGGGAATCGACCGGGGTTCTGATGCAGATCGCAAAGACACAAAACATTACGATCTTTATCGTCGGTCATGTGACGAAAGAGGGCGTAGTCGCGGGACCGCGTGTGCTGGAGCATATGGTTGATACGGTGTTGTATTTTGAAGGAGACCGTTATGCATCCTACCGGGTACTGCGGGGGGTCAAGAACCGTTTTGGTTCGACGAATGAGATCGGCGTGTTCGAGATGCGCACTAGCGGTCTTGCGGAGGTGGCAAATCCTTCTGAATATATGCTGGATGGAAAGCCGGAGAATGCGTCCGGTTCGATCGTTGCATGTACGATGGAGGGGACACGTCCGGTGCTTCTGGAGGTGCAGGCACTCGTATGCCAGAGCAGCCTTGCGTTTCCGCGCAGGACAGCAGACGGCACCGACTTAAACCGCGTCAATCTTCTCATGGCTGTCCTGGAAAAACGGGCGGGATTGCGTGTTTCCTCCTGTGATGCTTACATCAATATTGCAGGCGGCATCCGCATGAATGAACCGGCGCTTGATCTTGGCATTGTGCTGGCAGTGGCATCAAGCATGAAGGATACTCCGATTGATGAAAAGACGATTGCATTCGGAGAAGTGGGATTAAGCGGAGAAGTCCGTTCGGTGACCATGCCGGAGCAGCGCGTCCGGGAAGCAAAGAAGCTCGGTTTTGATACGGTGATTCTTCCGAAGAGCTGTATGAAACAGGCAGCGCGAGTGGATGGTATTCATCTGACCGGTGTGCGCAATGTACGCGAGGCAATTCAGGCGATTCTGTGACAGAACTCACGGAATCGCCCGATTTGTCTTAAGAGTTGGAATAATTTCGAATTTTTTGAAAAAACAGTTGACACATAAAGCAGAGTATGGTATAAATATAGAGTGTTCAGCAGACATAGGGGATTGGTCAAGTGGTATGACAGGAGTCTCCAAAACTCTTAGTGGGAGTTCGATTCTCTCATCCCCTGCTCACATAAGTCGAAAAGCCTTTAGAATCAAAGGTTTTTCGGCTTTTTCATTTTATTTGAAACGATTGATGATCACCACTTGTTCATCAAGTGGAATTATGTTATGCTGAAAAAATATTGGGACTTATTTTGTAATAAAGGGGGCGGAGATTTTGATAAGTTTTATTGGGATGTTAAGGAAGAAATTATGACAGCATTTATGATGGAGAAGAAAAGAAATTGACGACAACAGGATTGATGCGAACGTTTTATCCAATCAGGAAAGCAACCCGGTATGATTTATCGAGGATAGCCGAAATATATGTGTTTAATAACAGAATAAATTATTTTCCCATATTTAATGATGAAAGTTTTTCTTTTGGCAAGCTGCAGGTTATCTCGCTGGCAGATCAGTACTTTGGAGATGAGGAAGTGCTCAAAAATCTGTATGTATACGAGGATGGCTTGATAAAGGGATTCACTCAGACAGAGGGAACGGAGATCTGCAAACTATATGTGGAACCATTTTTCCAAAGCGAGGGAATTGGAAGCAGCCTGATTGAGTTTGCAATCAGGGAATTCCATGCGGATCATTTGTGGGTATTGGAAAGAAATACCAGGGCAATTGCTTTTTACAAGAGACATGGTTTTCGATTGACAGGACAGAAAAAATTTGAGGAAGGTACCACGGAGTACATTGTGAAACTCACGCGGTAATCGAAAAATATAAGGAAAAGATGGAATATACGTGTACTTATCAATCACCGCTGGGGGATATCCTTTTGGCGGCAGATGAAATCGGACTTACCGGTCTGTGGTTCGAAGGGCAGAAATACTTTGCAAATACACTTCCAAAGGAATGGGTTTCACAGGAAACGCCTATTCTTACAGAGGCAAAAAAGTGGCTGGATGTATATTTTTCCGGTGAAGAACCGAAATTTACGCCCAGGCTTCATCCTGGCGGCTCCTCATTTCGGCAGGCAGTTTGGAAGATCCTGCTGGAAATTCCCTATGGGCAGACGGTTACATATGGAGAGATTGCCGGCAGAATCGCAAAAATGCAGAATACTTCTCATATGTCGGCCCAGGCAGTAGGTGGTGCGGTGGGGCATAATGAGGTTTCTATTATTATTCCGTGCCACCGCGTAGTCGGCACAAATGGCAGTCTGACCGGGTATGCAGGGGGGATTGATAAAAAAATCGCACTGCTGGAGCTGGAGCATACGGATATAAGTCATTTCTTTGTTCCAAAGAAGGGAACAGCATTATGATAGAAAGCAATGAATCTTTACAGCTTTCCATACACAGGTATGACTTTTCGTGATAGAATAAGAGCATATGAACATGACTTTGACAGTACGCAGTTGTAAGACACAGGGAGGAAAAGAGAATGGGCGCAGTCAATTATGGAAAGGTGGTCCTGATCGGTGCAGGGCACGTCGGATCAGCGATACTGGATTCACTTCTTCGCATGAATCTGGCGGATGAGATTGTCGTGATAAATCGAAATGAGAAAAAGGCGCTTGGCGTCGTGATGGATGCGAGCCATACAACCGCATTTGCATACAGCGCGAATGCAAACATCCGGGTGGGAACGTATGAAGACTGCCGGGATGCGCAGATCATCATCAACACGGCAGGTCCGAGCATCCAGCCGGGCAATTCCAGAGACCGCATGGTACTGCTGCAGTCCAACGTGCAGGTGATGCGCAGTATCATGACGGAGATCGTGCGCTACACGCGGGAGGCCGTGATCATCAATGTTTCGAATCCGATGGATATCCTGACGTATCTCGCACAGACGGAGTTTGATTATCCGCGCCGGAAAATGATCGGTACAGGTACGCTTCTCGATACCGCACGCTTCAATAAGATGGTGGCAGACCGCTGCGGCGTGGACGCAAAAAATGTGACCGGATTCGTGCTCGGCGAGCATGGAGGGACAAGCTTTATACCGTGGAACGCGGTCAATATTGTCGGTATTCCGTTTGACCAGTTTGAACGTCAGTTCGAACTTCCGGAGCCGATCGACAAGGAGCAGCTGCTCGCAGAGGTGAAGGTCAGCGGGCTGGACATCGTTGAACTGAAAGGCTACACGAGCTCCGGCATCGCATTGAGCGTCTGCCGTCTGATCGGGGCGATTATGCGAAATGAACGTGCAGTCGTTCCCGCCTCTGTTGTGCTGAACGGAGAATACGGTCTGCGCGGTGTTGCCATGAGTCTTCCGTGTGTGATTTCCAGAAACGGCATTGAGCGTACCCTGCAGATTCCGCTCGATGAGGAGGGGCAGGAGAAGCTGAAAGCATGCTATGAGTATCTGCATGAAGTGATAGAAAGTATCTCATAAGCCTACTGTGAAAACGAATCCGGTGATAGCGGCAGTGTGGCAGTGAAATGTTGAATGTTTCAAAGGGCTTGCAAATTAAAAAAAATTTGTGTATAATATTCCCGAAATAGGGAGCTCAAATGGATGGGCTGAGAGTAGACTTGGTAGTCTTGACCTGAAACCTGATTTGGATAATGCCAACGTAGGGAAATACATGTCGCAAATGAATGGACTTGTGTGCCGTTGCTCTCTGTTTTTTGTGTGAACTGGGGGCACCACTTTTCACAGAATCGTTCAGGCGCCGGACAATACAGAAAGTGTATTGTCCGGCGCCTTTTTTAACCGAGTCAAGCAAGTCCCCTGTAGGGTTGCGTGGAGCAATAAGCGGTGGGGAGGGAGTTACCTGCATCATAAATGAGGTAAACTCACTTATTTATACGGTGTTAAAAAGCGGAAGGAGTATGAGAATGGTAAAACTGAATGGAGAGGAGAAAGAGCTTGCAGGGAAGAATCTTCTGGAGTATCTGAAAGAGGCGGGATTCAAACCGGAGCAGGTGGTCGTAGAGCGCAATTTTGAGATTGTTCCGAAAGAACAGATGGGCTGCGTAACAATTCAGGATGAAGATGTGATTGAAGTGCTGCGGTTTGTTGGAGGAGGCTGAAGAGATGACGGAGATGCAGAAAAAAATGCGGGAACTCATTTCAAAGGAAGCGCTGGATCGTGCATTTGATGCCAGGTTTCCGAAAGAGATGCAGGAAAAACTGCGTGCAGCGAAAGTTGCAGTCGCAGGGCTTGGCGGTCTTGGCTCGAACATTGCGGTCATGCTTGCCAGAAGCGGAATCGGGAAACTGCTTCTGGTGGATTTTGATGTGGTTGATGTGACGAACCTGAATCGGCAGATGTACTTTATACCACAGCTTGGCAGGCCAAAGACAGAGGCACTGGCGGAACTGCTGGTTCAGATCAATCCGTATACGGAATACGAAACGGTTTGTACTAAAGTAACACCGGAAAATGTAAAGGAATTATTTTCGGAATATCCGATCGTATGCGAGGCGTTCGACAGGCCGGATCAGAAAGCAATGCTGGTGCGGGAGCTTCTCACCCAGTGTCCGAAGACGACAGTCGTATCGGGAAACGGAATGGCGGGATATGCAGATACAAACGAGATCAGAACACGGCGAATGATGCAGCGGCTGTATGTGTGCGGAGATCAGAGCACGGGTGCCAGTGAAGGAAACGGACTGATCGCACCAAGAGTGGCAGCCTGCGCCGCACACGAAGCGAACAAGGTCCTGCAGGTGATCATGGAATGATATTGTAAGCAGAAAAGGAGACCCAACATGGAAGACAAATTTATATTAGGCGGAAAAGAGTTTCAGAGTCGTTTTATTTTAGGTTCAGGAAAATATAATCTAAATCTCATTAAGGCAGCAGTCGGGCAGGGCGGCGCAGAGATCATTACCCTTGCACTGCGGCGTGCCAATACCCAGGAGAGTGAGAATATCCTGGATTTTATCCCGGAAGGAGTTACCCTGCTTCCGAACACGTCCGGAGCGAGAAATGCAGAAGAGGCAGTGCGGATTGCGAGACTGAGCAGAGCGATGGGATGTGGGAATTTTGTGAAGGTTGAGATTATGCGTGATGCGAAGTATCTTTTCCCGGATAATTATGAGACTGTAAAGGCAACCGAGATCCTTGCGAAGGAAGGATTTGTTGTTTTGCCTTATATGAACCCGGACCTGAATGTGGCAAGAGATCTGCAAAGTGCCGGAGCGGCAGCAGTCATGCCATTAGCTGCTCCGATTGGAAGCAACAAGGGTCTCGCGACAAAGGAGATGATTCAGATTTTGATTGATGAAATTGATCTTCCGGTTATTGTGGATGCCGGAATCGGAAAGCCGTCCCAGGCGTGCGAGGCGATGGAGATGGGTGCAGCCGCGATTATGGCAAATACGGCAATCGCGACGGCGGGAGACGTGCCGGAGATGGCGGCCGCATTTAAACTGGCGATTGAGGCCGGAAGAAAAGCTTATCTGACCGGAATGGGCAGGGTGCTTGCCAGAGGCGGAAGTGCATCTGATCCGCTGACCGGATTTTTGCACTGAGAAGGGAGCGAGTAAGATGAATGAAGAAAATCAGGTCTATTTTGTAGACAGCGATAAGCTTCCGCCGGCTGCACTGGAGAGAAAGCACAGACTGGAGCAGGATCCATCCTTCCGTACCAACCATATGGAATATATGGAAGGAATGCAGGTCATTCAGTCGGATATCAAAGATAAAGTGCTTCGTGCAATGGAGGAATATGATTACGCAGCTTATACCGCCGCTGACGTAGAGCGTGCCCTTTCTCATGAGTCCTGTTCGATTGAGGATTTTAAGGCACTTTTATCTCCGGCGGCAGCGCCGTACCTTGAGCAGATGGCAAGGAAAGCGGAAAAGATTACCCAGAATCATTTTGGAAATACGGTCTATATCTTCACTCCGTTATATATCGCAAATTATTGCCAGAACTACTGCATTTACTGCGGATTCAACTGTTACAATAATATTCGCCGGAAAAAGCTGACGTTTGAAGAGATCGAACATGAAATGCAGGTCATTGCCCGTACCGGTATGGAAGAGATTTTGATTCTGACAGGGGAGAGCCGCGCGTATTCTGATGTGAAGTATATCGGGGAAGCGGTGAAAATTGCAAAGAAATATTTTAAAAACATCGGAATTGAGATTTATCCGGTGAATGTGGACGAATATCAGTATCTTCATGAGTGTGGCGTGGATTACGTGACGGTATTTCAGGAGACCTATCATACCGATAAATATGAAACGCTTCATCTGATGGGGCATAAACGCGTCTGGCCTTACCGCTTTGATTCTCAGGAACGTGCATTGATGGGCGGCATGCGGGGAGCAGGCTTTTCGGCACTTTTGGGATTGGACGATTTCAGGAAAGATGCCCTTGCCACAGCGCTGCATGTCTATTATATCAACCGTAAATATCCGCATGCGGAGTTATCTTTAAGCTGTCCGCGTCTTCGGCCGATCGTAAATAATGACAAGATTAATCCAAGGGATGTCGGAGAAAAAGAACTCTGTCAGGTACTGTGCGCATACCGCATCTTTCTTCCGTTTGCGGGAATTACGGTATCCAGCCGGGAAAGTGCTGCCTTTCGAAACGGAATCACAAAAATCTGCGCGACGAAGGTTTCGGCAGGCGTTTCCACTGGAATCGGTGATCATGAAGAAAAATACGAGGGCAAAGAGGATGCAGATGTCGGAGATGAGCAGTTTGAGATCAATGATGACCGCTCTTTTGCAAAAATGTATGAAGATATGGAGCAGGGCGGCCTGCAGCCGGTTCTGAATGATTACATCTATGTGTAAACAATATGAACATACCATTGCGATCACAAACCGCGCACTGGTGCAGGGCGATTTTCTGAAACAAATGCAAAAGGTGATTCACCTGCATCCGCATGCGGTGATTCTAAGAGAAAAGGATTTGTCTGACGCTGCGTATGAAGCACTGGCAGAAAAAATTTTGTGCCTGTGCGACGAGGAAGGGGTGCGCTGCTTTCTGCATTCCAGAATTGCGATTGCGCACAATCTGGGATGCAGACGGATTCATCTTTCCATTCCGGCGCTTGGGGCGATGAGCGAAGCGGAACGCATCAGACTGCAGCGGGATTTTGCAGAGATCAGCGTTTCCTGCCACAGTCTGGAAGACGTAAATCTTGCCGGGAAAAACGGAGCGACCCAGATCATTCTCGGGACAATTTTTGAAACAGAATGCAAAAAAGGGCTGAAAGGGAAGGGGCTTGGCTTTGTCGAAGCGATCTGTAAATCCTGCCCTTTGCCGGTCTATGCGATCGGAGGAATCAGCCTGGAACGCCTGCCGCAGGTCAGGAAGGCAGGAGCGGCGGGCGGGTGTATGATGTCCGGGTTTATGAAACTCTAATTTGTTTTTCGGTATTCAGATGGGCTGAAATGGTACTATTTTCGGAAAATCTCCACAATATTTCTTTTATTATAACGAGGCAGTGTGTATAATGAAAGAAGGAATGCTGCAGAATTCGTCGATTACGAATACCCGCTCTGCAAATCAAAACCACCTGCTCATAAAAGAAAAGGAGAAAACACAATGAAGAAAAAAGCATTTCAGAAGATTGAAGTATCGAGACTTGGTATGGGCAACATGCGTCTGCCGTCGGTGGATGCAAAGGATTCAAAAGCACCAATCGATTACCCGGAGGCAATTAAGCTGATTCGCCGCGCGTATGAGGAAGGAATCAACTATTTTGATACCGCCTATGTCTACAACGACGGAGATTCGGAAAAATGTCTGGGAGAAGCAATGAAGGTATTTCCACGTGACAGCTATTATCTTGCAACGAAATTTCATATTGATGCCAACCCGGATTATGAGGCGGTCTTTGAAGAACAGCTGAGAAGACTTCAGACCGATCGAATCGATTTTTATCTGATACACTGCCTGACCGACGGAAACGCTGACAAGTATTTAAACAGTGGTGCAATTGAATATTTCCTTGAGCAGAAAAAGAAGGGCCGTATCAGTTATTTGGGCTTTTCCAGCCATGCAGGCGTAGATACGCTCAGACGTTTTGCTGCTCATCACCAGTGGGATTTTACACAGATCCAGCTGAATTATTATGACTGGAATTATAGTTCTGCGAAGGAAGAGTATCAGATCCTGGAGGAGCGCAACATTCCGGTCATGGTCATGGAGCCGGTCAGAGGCGGAAGACTTGCCAGCCTGACGCCGGAAGCCAACGAGGTCCTGAAAACGGCACATCCAAACTGGAGTATTGCAGCCTGGGCGCTTAGGTTTGTAAAGAGTCTCCCGCAGGTGCAGGTGATCCTTTCCGGAATGAGCACAATGGATCAGCTTGAAGATAATCTTGATACATTTGCTGACGACGATGGATTGAATGAAACGGATATGGAGACACTTGAAAAAGCCTGTTCCATGTTTAAAAATCAGATCCAGGTGCCGTGTACAGCCTGCCGTTACTGCTGCAGCGGATGCCCGATGGAGATTAATATCCCGGAATATCTGAAACTGTATAACGGCTATAAAGTGGACGGAGAACAGGCACTTGCAGGGGCAGCAGCAATCGAGTCAAAAGGAAAGCCGGCGGACTGCGCAGGATGCGGATCGTGCATCGGACATTGCCCGCAGAATATTAATACGCCTGAAATTATGACAGAGCTTGCCCGGCTGCTCTAGAGGGTATAAGTGAAAATGATCGACGATTTTTTTTCGGGCGGTGAGGACAGATGAGGACGACGATGAAAGATATCGCGCGGGAATGCAAGGTTTCCGTGGCGACCGTTTCGATTGCACTTTCGGGCAGTGCGAAGAAAGGCCGGATTTCAGAGAGCAAACTGGAGGAGATCCGGCAGACCGCCAGGCGGTTGAATTATTTTCCAAACAGCAGTGCATCCAATCTGGCCAGAGGCAGGAGCCAGACAATCGGTGTTGTCATCAATGATATTCGGAATTCTCATATTGCGGAATTGGATACCGCGATCAGTGAGGTGCTGCAGGAGCGGGGCTATTCAGTTGTGAATCATATTTTTAATGATAAAAACGAGGGAAGACTGGATGAACTCATCCGCCGGATCGCGTCAGAAAATCTGTGTGCACTTGTCTGGGCAAAATCGATGGAACCGGGAAAAACAGAAGAGAACCGGCTGCTTTATGAGACCGTAGACTCGCTTTGCATTCCGGTATTTACGATGGATGGATATGGATTTCAAAGTGACGGGCTGAATATTTGTTTTGATTATGAGAAGGCGGGCTACGAAGCGACCAGCTATCTGGCGGGCTGCGGCCACAGGCGGATCGGCTGTATTGCCGGAAATCCGGAGTACCGTGTGACTCAGGAGCGGCTTTTAGGCTACCGGCGTGCGCTGGAGGAAGCGGGCATTCCCTGGGAAGAAAAACTGGTGGCAGGCGGTGATTATACCCTGGAGAGCGGAAGCCAGGCACTGTCGTATCTGCTTGGCCAGCACGTGACAGCGATTTTTGCGATGAATGATGAGATGGCGTTTGGCGTTTATCGCAGTGCACGCAGTTACGGAATCCGCATCCCCGAGGATCTCTCGGTCGTCGGCTGCGACAATGTACCGTTTGATGACGTGCTGGAAGTTCCGCTGACGACGGTCGGTGTGCCGGCGGGAGAGATGGGGCGCTTTATCGGAGAGCAGATCTGCCGTGCGGTCGAGGAGCAGCCGGAGGAAATGAAAAATACAGGAGGAACGCGAAAGACCATTTATTACCAGCCGGATCTTTATGTGCGCGGGAGCGTGCGGAGAATCATGGAGCAGGAAAATGGCTATAAGTAAGCAATGAAACAGAATGAGAATATTTGTTCTGACTCACACGGAGAAAAGAGACACTCTGGTGAAAAATGATGTTTTGATTGTGTTGTAAAAAGACAGTAGTAAAAAGAGAAAAGTTCAGCAGGCGAATCAATGCTTACCGGCAGTTGATTCGCTTTTTGTTTTTCTTCGTGAAAAGTCACAATTTCCAGTTAAAGTTAAACGCTTAATTTTACATTCATTTTCTGAAAACTATACAAAATTTGTTAAGATTGACCGAGAGTATTGACTAACAAAGCAAAATGACGTATATTATGGACAGAAAGAAAACTGAAAAACAAGCGGAAACAAAAGAAACAAAAAGAAAGGAAGAAAACATTAGGTTAAGCGTTTAACTTGAACGGAGGAATTAATTTGGACGGAAAAGTAATAGTGGAACTGAAAGAGATCCGAAAAGAGTTCCCGGGCGTGGTAGCGCTCGATCAGGTCAATATGAAGATCCGGGAGGGCAGCGTACACGCGCTGGCTGGTGAGAACGGAGCAGGAAAATCGACTCTGATGAAGATCCTCTCTGGCACGTATACGAATTACGGAGGAGAAGTGCTGATCGACGGAAAAACGGTCCATATGAAAAGTGAGAAGGATGCGTTTGCAAATGGAATTTCAATCGTCGCACAGGAGCTGAATTATGTGGCGGAGCTGTCGATCGCGGAAAACATGTACATCGGACGCGAACCGAAAAAGGGAAAATACTTTGTCGATGCGAAAAAACGGCTGAAGGATTGTCAGACATTGCTGGATATGATGGGGCTGGATTACAACCCGAATGAAAAGATGGGGAATTTAAGTGTGGCACAGCGGCAGATGATCGAGATTCTGAAGTCTCTTTCAAGAAATGCAAGAGTGATCATCATGGATGAGCCGACCTCGGCGCTCACGAGCAAAGAGGCAGAAATTCTGTTTCGTAAGATCAAGGAACTGAAACAGAAGGGAATCGCATTCGTCTTTATTTCACACCGATTAAACGAATTGTTTGAAATCTGCGATGAATACACGGTGCTGCGTGACGGAAAATGGATTGCATCCGGAGCGATCAAAGATACGGATCAGGATCATCTGATCTCGATGATGGTAGGCCGTGCGATTGAAGATATTTATCCGCCGCTCCCACCGCATACGAATCAGACGGTATTTGCAGCAGAAAAGCTTTCCAGTGCAGGTGTATTCGAAGACATTTCTTTTGAAATCCATGCAGGTGAGATCTTCGGCTTTGCAGGAATGATGGGTGCGGGCCGGTCAGAAGTGGCACGCAGTATTTTTGGAATGGATCCGTATGATTCCGGCAAAATTTTCATTGATGGGAAGGAAAGAAAATTTCATTCGATTCGTGAGGCAATCAGAGGTGGTGTTGCAATGATCACAGAAGACCGTGGCGCCTATGGCTTTGTTGGTGTACGGTCGATCGAGGATAATATTGCACTTCCGAATCTTGACTTTCTGGCTTCAAACGGCTGGCTGAAGCATAAGGAGATCGAACAGCGATCAAAGGACATTTTTGGTAAGCTGCGGATCAAAGCGCCTGGCATTGAAACGGCGGTCGGGACACTTTCCGGCGGCAACCAGCAGAAGGTCGTACTTGCAAAATGGCTGGTACGAAACGTGCGACTGCTGATTCTGGATGAGCCGACACGCGGTATTGATGTAGGAGCAAAGCAGGAAATTTATAACTTGATTACAGAGCTTTCAAAGCAGGGAATTGCGATTCTTATGATCTCATCGGATATGCCGGAGGTACTTTCCATGAGTCACAAGATTGCAGTAGTAGCAAGAGGAAAAATTGCGGGGGTTCTTTCACATGAAGAGGCAACGCAGGACAAAGTGATGAAAATGATCGTGGAGGCAAACTAAAATGAAAGAAAATAAAAGAAGCGCAGCAGTATTTTACAGGAAATACGGAATCGCTCTGATCCTGATAATCTTGTTTGTGGCATCAGCTCTTGTTAATCACAACTTTTTAAAGCCGCGCAACCTGATCAACATTCTGACACAGATTTCTGTGGTTACGATCATTGCATGCGGCGAGGAAATGTTGATTGTGTCCGGACTGATTGATCTTTCAGCAGGACTTATCTGTACCGGTTCCATGTGCTTTGCGGCAGGTGTGCTGGTAAATACCGGTTCCGTGTTGCTTGCTGTTTTGACAGGACTTGGATTCGGTGCGCTGTGCGGCTGGATCAACGGCTTTCTTGTTACCCGCTTTAAACTGCAGGCATTTATTGCAACTCTGGCAATGACAAACGTAGTAAAAGGTGCAGTACAGCTTTACACAAACGGTCAGGCAATCAGCGGCGTTGATAAGATTGAATGGCTGGGACATTGCAAAGTGGCAGGAGCAGTTCCGCTTCCGGTTGTGATCATGCTGGTGAGCGTGGCAGTGATTGCAATATTGATGAAACATACAAGCCTTGGCCTTCTGATTTACTCGATCGGAGGCAATGAAAAAGCAACAATTGCATCGGGTATTAATACGAATCGGACGAAACGGATCATCTTTACATTATCAAGCCTTTTGACCGGCCTTGCAGGTGTCGTTCTTCTCGGACGACTGGTCGCAGGTATGCCATCCGTAGGTGAGGGATACGAATTTGATGCGATTACGGCAGTAGTTGTCGGTGGAACAAGCTTCCTTGGCGGTATCGGAAGCGTGACCGGCGCACTGATCGGTTCTATTATCGTCGGATTGATCAACAATATTCTAAACCTGCTTCACGTATCAACACAGTATCAGCTGATTGTCAAAGGCGTGCTGATCGCAGGAGCGGTAATTATCGATACAATGACGAAGGAAGATAAAAAGAGTCAGTAAAAGAGTCAGCAAAAACAGAGAATCTGAATTATCACAGGGAAACAATCCGTGAAGAACGGATAACAGCATAAAGCTATTTAAAATCAAAGGAGGATTTTGAAATGAAAAGAAAAAGTGTAGGTTTGGCATTGGCGGCAATTCTGGCAGCATCAATGGGAATGAGTGCAATGGCGGCAGATTCGTATCTTGTAGGCTTTGCAAACAATTCTGATACGTACAATTACTGTGCAAAATTCCGTACCTATTTAAAGGAAGCGACGGAGGCAGAGGGAATTGACATTATGGTAACAGATGCAGGCGGAGATACCAATGTGCAGAACGGTCAGATTGATGATTTTATCGTTCAGAACGCAAATGCAGTATCTGCGATCAGCAATGACCTGGATGGTTCTGTTCCGGCACTGAAGGCAGCTGAGGATGCGGGAATTCCGTATATTTCCTTCCTTACTACGGTAAGCGGCGGAGATGATTATGACGGATATATTTACGTTGGATCTCCGAATGTGGATGCGGGAACGGCACAGGGCGAATATCTGGTGGATGTACTTCCGGAGAACGCAAAGATTCTTTACTTTACCGGTGAGCCGAATGATCAGCAGTATCTGGATCGTAAGCAGGGGCTGACAGATGCACTTGCCGCACGAGACGATATTGAAATTCTTGATGAGTATAATGTAAAGAATTCCAAGGATCTTGGTATGAGTACGGCAGAGGACTGTCTGATGTCTTACGATGATTTTGATGCAATCGTATGCCAGAACGATGATGCTGCACTCGGTGTAGTACAGGCATTGAAGTCTGCAGACCGTCTGGAGGACATTCTGGTACTTGGTGTGGACGGAAGTGACGATGCACTTGCTTCTATTGAGAAGGGCGAGCTTTCCATGACTGCACTGCAGGATGCAAAAGGACAGGCAGAGGCAGGCGCGAAGATCTTTGCAGAGCTTCGTGACGGTACGGATCCGAAAGACATCGAAGACGTTTACATTCCGTTCCAGATCGTAACAGCAGATAATGTGGCAGAGTATCTTGGCGGTGAGGCCGCAACAGAGGCTGCAACTGAGTAAAAAGGAACTTTTAAATCAGCTGTGAAACACTTGTTGTTTCACAGCATGAAAAGATAATTTCAGTGTGATATAAAAATACCGAAACAGAGGATGAGAGAAATGAAGAAATATAAAGATTCTTCCCTTCCTGTAGAGGAACGGGTTCGTGATCTGATGGAGCGGATGTCATTTGAGCAGAAGATTGACCAGATTACGTGTCTGGTGACGATCACTCCGGACGTTCCGAATTTTAAAGATTATATTCCAAATGGGATCGGCCATGTGGGCGCGTTTACCACGGCGGAAAATGTGGAAAAAATCGTGGAGTATGCCAATACGCTTCAGCATTATCTGACGGAGGAAACGGAGCTTGGAATTCCGGCTCTCATCCACTGTGAAGCTAGTGCAGGCGCTCAGTTTACGGAGGCAGATGTTTTTCCGAGCGCGATTGCCCAGGCATCGACGTTTCATTCAGACATTGTAGCAAAGATGGCAGAAGTGATACGGGAGCAGATGCATGAAGTCGGATTTCGGCAGGCACTCTCTCCGGTTGTGGATATTGCAAGAGATCCTCGCTGGGGAAGGACAACAGAGACGTACGGAGAGGATCCTACCCTGACGGCCGAAATGAGTGTGGCTTTTGTAAAGGGCCTGCAGACCGATGACCTGAAAAACGGACTTCTGTGTACGGAAAAGCATTACATTGGCCATGGGATTACAGAGGGCGGACTGAATATGGGGCGCAATCTGGTGACGGAACGAGAGCTAAGAGAGGTACACGGAAAACCTTTCCAGGCGGCAATTACAGAGGCAGGACTTGGCAGTGTTATGAGCTCTTACTGCAGCATGAACGGAGAACCGGTATCCGGTTCAAGGAAACTGCTGACAGACCTGCTGCGCGGCGAGATGGGATTTCAGGGGATTGTTGTATCAGATTATGTTGCGGTAGACCGCCTGGTGGATCCGTTTCAGGTGGCCGCAGACTATACAGAAGCAGGAATTCGCAGCTTAAAGGCCGGACTTGACGTAGAATATCCACGTCCAAAGGGATTTAGCTACCGGATGAAGGAAGCGGTGGAGGACGGAAGGCTTTCGATGGCAGATATTGATCAGGCAGTTGAGCGCGTGCTGACGCAGAAAATAAAGCTTGGACTTTTTGAGGATCCGTATCCGCATCTGGATCGGCTGAAGGCACTGCTGCATCAGAAATCAACGGATGAGCTGAATGAAAAGATGGCGCTTGAGAGCTTTATTCTTCTGAAAAATGAAAGAAAAACGTTGCCGCTTTCCAAAAAGACAAAAAAAATTGCGGTAATCGGACCGCATGCAGATGTACTCCGCAGTTATTTTGGGACATTTTCTTATCCGGCGGCGCTTGATATGACGATGGCAAGAGAGGAAGACGGACAGGGTTTTGAAGAGCCTGGACTGATCGTTTATGATATTGAACAGAAATATCCGGGACAGCTCAGAGACTGCAGTCCGCGTCTGGAGAGGCGGCTGCAGGCAGAGTTTGCAAAGTGCCGTACCTTATATCAGGCACTAAAAGAGTATCTTCCGGATGCAGAGATCACTTATGCGAAGGGAATCAATGCAGTAGGTTCAGATCTTAGCGGCATGGAAGAAGCGCTGAATACAGCGGCAGAGGCAGATGTCGTACTCTTTACGATCGGCGGAAAGAATGGCTGGGGCATTACATCAACGGTTGGTGAGGGTGTTGATTCTACAAACATTGACCTGCCGGGCCGCCAGGAAGAATTTGCGCGTGCCATTTATGCGCTTCACAAAAAGACCGTTGTACTGCACTTTGACGGACGGCCGCTTTCCAATGCATTTATAGCGTCTCACTTTGATGCGATTCTGGAGGTATGGCAGCCGGGAATGATGGGTGGACAGGCTCTGTGTAAGGTACTGTTTGGTGATTATAATCCGGCAGGGCGCCTTCCTGTGACTGCAGCCCGCTCTGTAGGACAGATTCCGGTTTATTATGCGCTTCCAAGAGGATCCGGCTATGTGGCTGCCGGCCATACCGGTATGATCCGCAACAAAAACGGTTATATCAATGACAGTGCATTTCCGCTGTATTATTTTGGACACGGCCTGTCATATACGACCTTTGCCTATTCGGATCTGGAGATTGCGAAAAAGGAGCTGTCGCCGGAAGAAGAACTGGAAGTTACCGTAAAAGTAACAAATACAGGGGAATACGACGGAGAAGAGGTTGTGCAGCTGTATGTCTCAGATGATGTTGCATCGATGGTACGGCCGACGATGGAACTTGCAGGCTTTGCCCGCGTCTTTATTCCAAAGGGAGAGAGCAGAACTGTCCGTTTTAAAATGAAAGCGACACAGTTTGCATTCTTAAACGAAGCCATGGAGTGGACGGTGGAGAAAGGCACGATGACCGTGAAGGTCGGAGCATCGTCCGCAGATATCCGTCTGGAAGATCAGTTTACGATTACACAGACCAGAGTGATCGATGGAAAGACAAGAGGCTTCTACGCGAAGACAGAAGTGTTGGAGAAATAAAAAATCCTCCCTGGAGCAGGTTTGAGTGCAGACAGCCTTCAGACATGTTCCGGCCCGGGAGCGCATAAAAGCGCCCGGGCTTTTTTATTTTGGACGCGGTTAAGGATTCTCCACTTCAGGCAGGAAAAGTAATAAGAGGTGAAAACGGTAATTTTGCGAATAGGAAAAAGAACTCTTTTTTATTTTATAAAAATCTGGTATGATTAATCTGATAAGGTTCCATAAGCTGTAAAAGACAGGCGGTTCTGTGCAAAAAGGATTTGTCTGGGGCAGCGATTCTTTTTGTACAGGGTAAAATGCTATAGAGCAGAATAGAGATGGAACATTCGATATGAATAATGGTGGTGTAGTAGATTGAATGAAGAAAAAAGAGTGATTTATACGAAAGAAGAGCTTGCTGCAAAGGTTCGTGTCCCGGCGATCGTGGAGCAGGACTTAAAGCGGATCATCAGTGACCGGCTGGAGCAGTGTGGCTTGTATTACCGTGTTTTTTCCCGAATTAAGACGGCTTCTTCGATGGCACATAAATTCGAAATGAAGGATTACGGTGAAGGCAACAGAAAGCTTCAGGATCTGATCGGAGTGAGAGTCAATCTGTATTTTGATGATGATGTGGATATCTGCAAAAAGATTATGGAAAATACGTTTGACCTGATTGACTGGTCGACATCTGAAATCAGCGATGAAGAGTTCAAACCGACAAAGCTAAACGGTGTATGCCGTCTTCCAGAGTATCTGCGATCAGAGATTTCCCCGGAAACATGGGAGATGTACATTGATGATACGTTTGAAATCCAGATTAAAACCATGTTTTTTGAGGGCTGGCATGAAATCGAGCATGATATGCGCTACAAAGGAGAAGAACTCTGGAAAAATTACAATGGCTTTTCTCGTTATTTTAACAGCATTCTGGCAACGCTGGAGCTGTGCGATAAGTCAATGGTGACATTGTTTGAGGATCTTGGACACTCCCTTTACAAATCCGGTCGGTGGAGTGATATGATTAAAAGCCATTTCCGTCTGAAGCTTGGCGAAGGTGTGCTTTATCCGGAAGTGGAGCAGGTACTGAATGAGGATGTGGAACAGCAGGTAGAAAACCTGGCAAAACGTATCTATAAGACGAGCAAACAGACACTGGTGGATCAGCTGCTGCGGCGCAGCCGTAAGATTCCGATCAATGTCAACACGATCATTGCGCTGCTCAACGACAGCCAGTTCCATGACTCGAGACTGACAGCAATTTTCAAAAAGCGGGATGTCTACAATGACGGCAGGGAAGAAAGTCTTGGAGAGTCGAGGCATTATGAGATGCAGCCACTGACACGCCATCCTGTTTTTCAGATGTGTACACAGGTAGATGGAAACCGTATGAAAGACATAAAAAATCCATCATCGGATTTGATTTTTGAGCAGTCGGCAGATTCTATTTATCAGTGGATTGTCGGAAAGTATGGCGGATTGTTCAAAAATATGCCTGCCGAGATATGCACCTATCATGCGGATATTCTTGCGTACCATGTAGCGGTCAATTATGACCGGGAAAACCGCAGAATGCACATGCATGTGCGCCATATGGATATGGAGGTCGGCGGCAGGATCTGGTATTCCGAGGCAAGCCTGGAGGTTGATGCACTGGAACGGGTGCTGCTGAAGGTCTGCAACGGTTATGCGGAGCCGGAACGCGAGCATACGGTACAGGATTCGGGTATGATCTTTTTCAGTTACCCGGGGTATTATAAGACAATCGTGGACAGCATTGGGATCGTGAACGGAATTGAGTGCGTCAACCGGCGCCGGATCATGAGAGAAGAGCAGGTTTGCGAGATTCTGCAGGCACTCAAAGATCCGTCGTGTATGTTTCCGCTTGTGCTGATCGTGTCAAAGCGGATGGAGGATGGGATGATGGACGAGGACTGGCTGGGACAGTTCCGTGTATCTGATTTTACCAGAACGGTTTGGCGGTATGCGCATGTATTTACGTGTTACGAAGAAGTCGGCAGGAAGTATCTGGAACAGGCTGGGATTGCGCTGGAACGCGCAGAGCAGATCCCGCGGCTGTACATATTCTGGCCGGATGGCGATGTGGACGATTACGGTCCTGAGAGTGTGGAAAACTGTAGCTTTGGTCGTCACCTTGAGGCAAGAGGCGATGCGCGGACGTACGATATTGTGCGTGGCGGACAGGCGTTTTATCATAAGATCGTAACCGACCTGCGTGAATGGAATGTATCTGCTCAGCGCTGGGAAGGATTTAAACTGGAAGTATTAACGGAGTTGCCTGATTAGGCAGCTCTTTTTTGAGTTTCTATTCCGACCGGTATGCATATATTACAAAAAAAACTTTTTTTGTTGACAAAAACCACGAAAGAGACTATAGTAATTAGCATATGTCTTTGCTGTACAGACATTTGTAGATAACACAACAAAATGTGAGAAGGAGAGTGATGGAATTTGGCTAAATATATAGTAAAAAGAGTTTTATTGGCCATCGTAACCGTATTAATCGTCTGTGCGATTACGTTTTTTTCCATGAACGCGATCCCAGGAGGACCGTTCGAGGGTGAGAAAGCGCTCAGCCCTGATGTAAAAGCAACACTGATGGAGCGTTACAATCTGGACAAACCGGTGGGAGAGCAGTTTGTATTGTATATTGGAAATCTGCTGCACGGAGATTTCGGTGTGTCATTAAAGACAGGCCGTGACATCGGAACCACAATTTTTGAATCATTCAAGATTTCTGCAAAGCTTGGCGGTATGGCAGCACTGGTTGCATTGATCGCCGGCCTGATCCTGGGAAGTACCGCTGCTTTGATGAGAAATAAGTGGCCGGATCGTGTGATTGTATTCTTTTCCACGCTGGCAGCGGCAGTTCCGAGCTTCGTGCTGGCATCACTTCTGCTGCTGGTATTCTGTATTCAGCTGCAGTGGATTCCGGTCTGGAGTACGCAAAATCAGAATTATATTCTTCCGATCATTGCACTTTCATTCTATCCGATGGCATACATTACCCGTCTGACAAAGACGAGTATGCTTGATGCACTGGGACAGGATTATGTGCGTACAGCAAGGGCAAAGGGTGTACCGCAGATCTTCGTGATTTTCAAGCATGCGCTGCGTAATGCACTGATTCCGGTCATCACCTACGTAGGACCGATGCTTGCCTCCATTCTGACCGGAAGTCTGGTCGTTGAGAATATCTTTACGATCGGCGGACTCGGAGCAAAATTCATTACAGGTATTACAACGAGAGACTACCCGATGATCATGGGAACCACTATTTTCCTTGCCACACTGATGGTTATCATGAACCTGCTCAGCGACATCGTTTACAAGCTGGTAGATCCGAGAATTACATTCGAATAGGAGGGGATGAAATGGCAAATACAGAAAATACAAATGAAACTGAATTTCCAAAGAAGAATCCTCTGAGCATGCAGATCGATCTTGCAAAGTTTGCCCCGGCAACTGACGAGGAAAAAGCGCAGCAGGAGGTTATGAGTGAATCGACCACCTTTTTTAAGGATGGTATGCGTAAGCTTCTGAAAAATCCGCTGGCGGTTGGAAGCATTATTGTACTGATTCTTGTCATTGCAGCGGCAGTTGCAGGACCTATGATCGTCCCGTACGGCTATGAGGAGATGATTTCCGTAAACGGACGCCGTGATAAGACGGCGAAAAACCTTGGACCGTTTGAGTGGTCCAAAAATGAACAGAGGGCAATTGATTCCGGAGAGAAGCTCTTTCCGCATATTCTTGGTACAGATGAACAGTGCCGTGATTATTTTGTCCGTATTCTTTATGGCACCCGAGTATCGCTGTTTATCGGATTTTTCGCTGCGATTCTCGTGCTTGTGATCGGCCTGATCTACGGCAGTATATCGGGATATGCAGGCGGCAAAGTCGATATGGTCATGATGCGTATTGTTGATGTCATATACTCCTTACCGGATATGCTGATGGTTATTCTTTTATCAGTCGTATTAAAAGAAGTACTTACTCCGGTGATTGAAGGGACATTCCTTGCGCGTCTTGGAAGCAACATGATCTCACTGTTCATCGTATTCGGACTTCTTTACTGGGTCGGTATGGCACGTCTTGTGCGCGGCCAGATTCTTTCCATCAAAGAAAATGAATACATTCTCGCGGCACGTTCGATCGGTGCAAAGCCGGGACGGATCATCAAAAAGCACATCCTTCCGAACTGCCTGAGCGTTATCATCATTTCCACTGCACTTCAGGTGCCGTCCGCAATCTTTACAGAGAGCTTCTTAAGCTTTGCCGGACTTGGTGTACAGGCGCCGATGCCGTCACTTGGTTCTCTGGCAAACGCAGCCCGCGGAGGTATGATGAGTTATCCGCATAAACTGGTATTTCCGGCCATTGTGATCTGTCTGATCGTTCTTGCATTCAACCTGCTTGGCGACGGATTGCGCGACGCATTTGACCCGAAACTGAGGAGGTAAGGAAGATGAGTACGAATACAAGCGAATATCTGTTGGAAGTAAAAGACCTTCATACCTCATTTTTTACAGATTCCGGTGAAGTAAAGGCGGTAAACGGAGTATCCTTTACGCTGAAGCCGGGAGAGATCATGGGAATTGTAGGCGAGTCAGGATCCGGAAAGAGCGTGACGGCGTATTCAATCATGCGGATTCTGGCAGATACCGGAAGAATTACCGGTGGACAGGTGTTATACAGAGGAGAAGATCTGGCGACCTATGACAATAAAAAAATGGCAGGCTTTCGTGGAAAATGCTGTAGTATCATTTTCCAGGACCCGATGACGAGCCTGAATCCGGTTTTTACAGTCGGAAGTCAGATCATGGAGGCGATCCGTCTTCATACAAATAAATCAAAAGCAGAAGTAAAAGCGAGAGCAATTGAGATGCTGGAGCTGGTCGGTGTCAACGAGCCGGCAAAGCGTATTAACCAGTATCCGCATGAGCTTTCAGGAGGTATGCGTCAACGTGTCATGATCGCAATGGCACTTGCCTGTGAGCCGGATATCCTGATTGCAGATGAGCCGACGACAGCGCTTGACGTGACGATCCAGGCACAGATCCTGGAACTGATGCAGGATCTGCAGAAGCGCCTTGGTATGGCGATCATCATGGTTACCCATGACCTTGGAGTTATCGCAGACATGTGTGACAAGATCGTGGTAATGTATGGCGGAAGTATCTGTGAGCGCGGTACGGCAGATGATATTTTCTATGATGCAAGACATGAGTATACGAAGGGACTGCTGCGTTCTATTCCAAACGTAAACAACAGCAAGGAGCGTCTGATCCCGATCAGCGGTACGCCGATCAATCTTCTGAACATGCCAAAGGGCTGTGCATTCTGCAGCCGCTGTGACAAGGCAATGAAGATCTGTCTGGAGCAGAAGCCGCAGGAGGTATCCATCAGTGAAACGCATCAGGCAGCCTGCTGGATGAATATTAAAAAAATGATGGAAGAACAGGCAGGAGGTGCGAACGCATGAGCAGCGAATATCTCGTAGAGGTCAAAGATCTGAAGCAGCACTTCCCGATCAAGACCGGATTTATGAAAACAACATACCTGAAAGCAGTAGATGGTGTTTCTTTTGCAATAAAGCCGGGAGAGACACTCGGACTTGTCGGAGAGAGCGGATGTGGTAAGACGACCGTTGGACGAACGCTCTTAAGGTTATATGAGCCGACCAGTGGTCAGGTACTTTTTAACGGAGAAGAAGTAACGGATAAAAATATCACTGCGTTGCGCAAGAAGATGCAGATGGTATTCCAGGATCCGTATTCTTCCCTGGATCCACGTATGACAGTCGAGGATATCATCGGAGAGCCTCTGGATGTACATAAGCTTTACACATCCAAAGCAGAGCGTCGTGACAAGATCCTGAATCTGATGGAGCTGGTCGGACTGAATGCAGAGCATGCGACCCGTTATGCGCATGAGTTTTCCGGCGGACAGCGTCAGCGTATCGGTATCGCACGTGCACTTGCCGTGGATCCGAAGTTTATCGTCTGTGATGAGCCGGTATCTGCGCTTGATGTATCCATTCAGGCGCAGGTGGTCAATATGTTTGAAGATCTGCAGGAAAAGCTTGGTGTGGCATATCTGTTTATTGCGCATGACCTGCTGATCGTACGCCATATTTCTGACCGTATTGCTGTTATGTATCTTGGCAAGATCGTTGAGATCGCAGATGCGGATGAATTAAGCGATCACCCACAGCATCCGTATACAACATCGCTTCTCTCAGCTGTGCCGATTCCGGATCCGAAGATCACGAGACAGAGAAAGCGTATTATTCTTGAGGGAGATGTACCGAGCCCGATGAATATGCCGACCGGATGTGCATTCCGTTCCCGTTGCCGTTATGCGACAGAGAAGTGTGCAAAAGAATGCCCGAAATTGGAAGACAGAGGAAACGGACACTTTGTTGCATGTTGGAACAAATGATGGTATAATGTAGAGGTTTTAAGGGATTACCCCTTTAAACTGATAAAACATCAGTGCAGAAAACCTGCCTGTTGTAAAAATTATAACTGTGAAGAGTCTGATTGTTTTACAAATTTCAGATGGCTCTGGGCGGTTACAACAAATTAAATGGAGGTAAGAATTATGAAGAGAAAAACACTCATGGCGATCACGCTTGCTACAGTGACAGCAATCGCACCGGCATCCGCTGCATTTGCAGAGGAAGCTACGGAAGCTGCAACAGAAGCCGCTACTGAGGCAGCTACAGAGGCTGCTACAGAGGCAGCAGAGGACGCTACTGAGGCTGCTACAGAGGCAGCAGCAGAAGGTGAGACAGAAGCAGCTGCTGAGGTAACAGACGGAGATGTTGCTCCGATCGAGGGCGCAGACGTTGCACACAAATCTTCAGAAGCAGCACCTGACTGGCAGGAGTACAACAACCTGATTGCGCAGATTAAGACTACGACAGATATGGCTGAGCGTGAAGCAATGATGCATCAGGCAGAGGATATGCTGATGGAAACCGGAGCAATTGTTCCGCTTTACTATTATAATGATATTTATCTTCAGAAGGAAAATGTAACCGGTATCTACTGCAATAATTACGGATTCAAATATTTCCAGTTTGCAGATGCAGGCGATGCTACGACACTTCGTCTGAATCTGGCAAGTGAGCCGGATAAGCTTGACCCGGCACTGAACTCTACCGTTGATGGTGCCTGCCTTGCAGTAAACAGCTTTGACGGACTTTGCACCTACGATGAGAACGGTGAGATCGCAATGGATTTTGCTGAGAGCTATGAAGCAAGCGAAGATGGTCTGAGCTACACCTTTACATTAAGAGATGGCCTGAAGTGGAGCGATGGCACAGATCTGAACGCAAATGATTTTGTTTATTCCTGGAATCGTGCTGCAAGTGCAGAGACAGGTGCTGACTACGCATACATGTTTGACCCGATCGCAAGAAAAGACGATGGAACACTGGATGTAACTGCAAGTGAGGATGGAAAGACCCTTACCATCAATCTTGTGTCTCCGTGTGCATACTTCCTTGACCTTTGCGCATTCCCGGCATTCTACGCAGTTCCGCAGGCAAGCGTTGAGGCTGCTGACGGATGGCAGGATAACCCGGGCGCATGGTGCCAGGAAGCAGGATTTGTATCCAGCGGTGCTTACACACTTGAGAGCTGGACACATAACGAGAGCATGGTATACGTAAAGAACCCGAACTATTATCGTGCAGATGAAGTTAAGATCGAGCGTCTTGAGTTCATGCTGAGTGCGGATGATACTGCAATTTATGCTGCATACAATGCAGGCGACCTTGATTTCGCAGATACTGTTCCGACGGATGAGATCCAGAGTCTTCTGGACAATCCGGAATTCCATATCATTGATAACCTTGGTACCTACTATGTAGCGTTCAACGTAAACAGTGATTTGTTTGCAGGCAAGACTCCGGAGCAGGCATCTGCAATGAGACGTGGTCTCAGCCTTCTGATCGACCGTGATTATATCGTAGAGAACATTGGCCAGACAGGTCAGCAGCTTGCAAATACCTTTGTTCCGGCAGGTATGGCAGATGGCAATGGCGGTGAGTTCCGTCAGAACGATGATGCTTACACCTATCCGAATGCAGATGCAGTTGGATATTATGATCCGTCCTATGAAGCATACGATGACAACCTGGCAGAGGCAATTGAGCTTCTGAAAGAGGCAGGCTATGAGTTCGTTGATGATGGAAACGGAAATGAAGTACTTTCTGATGCAACTCCGATCGATATCACCTACATCACAAATGACGGAAGTGCACACGTTGCAGTCGCAGAGGCTATGCAGCAGGATTTTGCAGCAATCGGTGCAAATCTGACCATCGAGACAAATGAGTGGAATGTATTCCTGAACGAGCGTAAAGCTGGTAACTTTGATATGTCCCGTAACGGCTGGCTGGCTGACTTCAACGATCCGATCAACATGCTTGAGATGTGGACAACAGACAGCGGAAACAACGACGTACAGTATGGTAGATAATTAAGGGCGAAAGAACCTGATTCCGTTCCGTTAATGAGCGGAAAAGAGAAGGGCGGCATGCTTAGGCGTGCCGCCCTTTTTGTCGGTGCGCCCGGCGGCGCGCGTTTCTAGCGGGTGCAAGTCCCGAATCCGCCAGGTAGTGGGAAGGATATAGCCGAAAGCAAGGGTGTTCATTGTGAGATGGAATCTGAAGGAAGCTGGATGGAGAACAGTAACCCTTTAGAGGAAAAAGAAGAAAATTAATTTCACGGAAGTCGGTTTGCGTGATATAATAATTATTGCTTGGTTTATACAGCTATCTGGTATAAAGAAGTACAGCAAAAAGATATTTTCACAGACGGTAAGGAAAGCCAGAGCCTGTGCGACTGACCGAAAAGCCGGAAGCTGTGAAAATATGGATCGTGGGGAAACAAAGGAGTATAATTATGACAACAGTAAAAGAAAGAATTGCAGCACTTCGGGCGTGCATGAAAGAAAAGGGAATCGATGCCTACCTGATTCCGACGGATGATTATCATGCATCCGAATACGTAGGAGAATTTTTCAAATGCCGTGCCTATATGACCGGTTTTACCGGTTCAGCAGGAACCGCGGTGATTACACAGAACATGGCGGGTATGTGGACGGATGCACGTTATTTTATTCAGGCGGAGCGTCAGATGGGAGAGAATGTGACGTTGTTTAAAATGCGTGAGCCGGGTGTGCCAACGGTAGAGGAATTCCTGAAAGATACATTAAAGGAAGGTGACTGCCTCGGATTTGACGGAAGATGTGTAGGGGCATCTGAGGCGGAAAAGCTGGTAAAGGAGCTGGGTGAAAAGGGCGTGCGCGTGGATAGTGGTGAAGATCTGGTCGGTGAGATCTGGACAGACCGTCCGGCGCTTTCCAGTGAACCGGCCTGGGAGCTTGACCTGAAATGGGCAGGAAAATCAAGAGAGGATAAGATTGCTGAAATCCGGAAAGAGATGGCAGAAAAAGGTGCAGATCTGTTTTTACTGACAAAGCTGGAGGATATTGCATGGTTGTTAAATATTCGCGGAAATGATATCCATACGGTTCCGGTGGTACTTTCTTATCTGATGATGAGTCAGGATGAAGTCAGATTATATGCAAATGAAACTGTATTTTCAGATACTTTAAAAGAAAAGCTGGCAAAAGCAGGTGTGACGATTCATCCGTACAACGCGGTCTATGAAGAAGCGGCACAGATTCCGGCAGGCAAAAAGGTGCTGGTGGACAAAGGAAAAGCAAACTATCTCCTGGTGGCACGGATTCCGGAGAACGTCACGGTACTTAATGAGGGCAATCTGACACTTCTTCCAAAGGCGATCAAGAATCCGGTTGAGGTGGAAAATGAAAAGATTGCGCACATCAAGGATGGTGTGGCAGTTACAAAATTTATTTACTGGCTGAAGAAAAATGTCGGTAAAGAGAAGATTACAGAGTGCTCAGCAGCGGATTATCTGAACCATCTGCGGGCAGAGCAGGAGCATTTTGTTGACAACAGCTTTGATCCGATCGTTTCTTACGGAGAGCATGCAGCGATGAACCATTATTCTCCGACTCCGGAGACAGATGTGGAAGTTGAGCCGCACGGACTGCTTCTTGCCGATACAGGCGGACATTACCTGGAAGGTTCGACTGACATCACGCGTACCGTTGCCATGGGTGAAATCACAGACGACGAGAGAGCTCATTTTACGGCAGTGCTTCGCGGCCACTTAAATCTTGCAAATGCAAAATTCCTTTACGGATGTACAGGCATCAACCTCGATTATCTGGCGCGTCAGCCACTGTGGGAGCGCGGAGAGGATTTCAAGCACGGCACGGGACACGGTGTTGGCTACTGCCTCAGTGTTCATGAATCGCCGAACGGCTTCCGCTGGAGACGGCTTCCGGACCGCAACGAGGATGCGGTTCTTGAAGAGGGTATGATCACCTCCAACGAGCCAGGTTACTACGTGGAGGGTAGCTACGGCATCCGGCATGAGAACATGATCGTCTGCAAAAAGGCAGAGAAAAACGAATACGGTCAGTTTATGTGCTTCGAAAATCTGACGATGGTGCCGTTTGATCTGGATGCGATCGATCCGGATCAGATGACAGTAAAAGAAAAGCAGCTGCTGAACGATTACCATAAAGAAGTATACGAAAAGATTGCACCGTATCTGACGGAAGAAGAGCGGGCGTGGCTGAAAGAAGCAACGAGAGAGATCTATAGCAATCCTCTAAAATAATGCATCTTAATCCAGCCCATCAGAGTGTGAAATCCTGCGTCAGATATCTTTGCCGTGCGTCAGCACGCCTGCAGATATCTTCCTTGTCTTTCGCACTCTGCTGAACTGCCTTAAATGCATTATTTACGAGGATCGCTATAAGTTTCAGTCATGAAACAAAGAAAGGCGCAGAGCAGAACCTTGAAGATTCACTCTGTGCCTTTTTTCATGCAAAAAATTTACCGATTCTTATTATAAATAATCATCAGCCCCTTCAGCAGCAGCTGATCGTCAATGATGATCTTCCGTTTGCAGTACGGAATAATGACCTTTGCCAGCCCGCCGGTGGAGATCACGGTACACTGCTCACCGATCTCTTCCTCGATTTTCTCGACAACACCGTCGATGCTGGATGCGTTGCTGTAAATAATACCGCTGCGCATGCAGTCGATTGTGTTGGAACCAATCACGCGTTTGGGCGGATCAAGACTGATTTTCGGTAGCTGGGAGGTTCGTGTAGTCAGGGAATCCAGAGAAACACGAAGTCCGGGAATAATCATACCACCGAGAAAATTTTTGTTGCCGTCTATTGCAGAAATCGTGGTGGCAGTGCCCATGTCGATGATGATGAGCGGGCACGGATATTCGTGGATCGCAGCAACCGCATCAGCTACGCGGTCACTTCCAAGCTGTGCCGGATTGTCAAGCTTGATCTTAAGTCCGGTGCGGATGCCAGGACCGACCACCATGACCGGTTTTCCGGTCAGACGTGTCATTGCTGCCTGAACGGTGTGAGTGACAGAAGGTACGACAGAGGAAATGATGCCGCCCTCAAATGCACGGTGGCTTAAGTTGTTCAGCTCCAGAATATTTTTGATGAGAATTGTATATTCCAGTTCAGTGGAATTTTGATTGGTCGAAAGCCGCTCAATAAAAAGTATTTGATCATTTTCAAAACAGCCAAGTACAATGTTGGAATTTCCAATGTCTACCGCAAGAATCATGTGTTACCTCCTGAAAATGAATACTGAAAATGTAGGGTCAGGCTACGTTTGCGCGTTTAACAGCTGGTACAAAGTGAGCTTTGTAGAGCGCCAGTCCGACAGCCCCTGTAATAATTGTAGAAGAAACCATTTCGCAGACTGCGTTGATTCCAACGAAACCGCAGATGAACGCGATGACATTTTTTCCGCCCATCAGCGTCTGCATGTATTCGGTGTTGCCAAAGAGCAGTACCAGAAGTGACATAAACAGCGCCGTATTTAAAAATGCGGAGCAAAAGCCTGTCACAAAGCAGGCGGTCGGTGTATTGGATACCTTGCGCATACCGCGGAAGATGTAGCCAAGCAGCAGACCGTCAATCATACGCGGCACAAAACGCTGGATGAAAGCAAGCACCGGATTGATGCCGAATAAAACAGCTCCCATGGCGCTTGTTCCGCCAACGCCGATGCACTGCAGAAAGCTGGTCAGACCAAATACAGACCCGACGATTGCGCCGCCGACCGGTCCGAGTGTGATTGCAGCCACAGCGACCGGAATCACATTGAAGGTGATGGCAAGCGGTCCGATATTCAGATATCCGAGCGGGGTATAAGCCATGAGAAGAAGAATTGCGGTCATCAGACCGAGAAGTACGAGTTGCGAAGTGTTGAATTTTTTGTTCATGATAAGATCCTCCTTGTTATCATTCCCATTCAGAGTCCGTATGCGTTCGTCAGTCCATCCGTCCAGGTATCATCCATCCGGTATGATCCGCAAGCAGTGTGACAAAAAAACTGAGTGCATCCGTATCAAACAGGGATACAATACAATTACAGGCAAGAGTATACCATTTTCGCGTCGGAAGCACAAGAAAAAAAGAGATGTTTTGAAAACAATACAAACAGAAAAGCAGATACCTTGGAGATTGTCAAAAAAAGTTTCCTATGCTAAACTGTATGACGAGTAGCTGGAAGGAGAATATGAGAATATGTTGAATAAAAGGTTTTCTTTTTCCAACATAATTTTGTATAGATAGCTGCAGAGGATGATGGCCTGATTGGATCGTAAGCGAGGAAGCCTCACTGAGATAATGGTTATAAGCAGGCAGCGATGCGATTTGCAAATAGCTTCATTGTCTGCAGTGTAAAACTATATTGTGTTTTGCAGGTATTGCGGAGTATAAAAAGAAAAGAGGAACACTATGCTGAGTGGAAAGACAATAATTTTAGGAGTGACCGGGAGCATTGCTGCTTATAAGGCGGCAAATCTGGCAAGCATGCTCAGAAAACAGCATGCCGATGTACAGGTAATCATGACGAAAAATGCAACAGAGTTTATTAATCCGATCACGTTCGAGACACTGACAGGAAAGAAATGTCTGGTCGATACGTTTGACCGGAATTTTCAATATGAGGTGGAGCACGTGGAGCTGGCAAAACGGGCAGATCTGGCGATTGTGGCGCCAGCGAGCGCAAATGTGATTGCAAAGCTGGCTCATGGAATTGCGGACGATATGCTCACGACGACGCTGCTTGCGTGTACGTGTCCGAAGCTGGTAGCCCCGGCGATGAATACGCGGATGTACCAGAATCCGATCACGCAGGACAATCTGGCGACACTGCGCCATTATGGCTTTCAGGTGATTGAACCGGCAAGCGGCCATCTGGCCTGTGGCGATACGGGAGCAGGAAAGCTTCCGCCGGAATCGCTTTTGCTGGAGCATATTTTGGACGAGATCGCCTTTGAGAAGGATATGAAAGGCATCCACGTGCTGGTGACGGCAGGACCGACGATGGAAGCGATTGATCCGGTGCGCTTTATCTCAAATCACTCCACCGGAAAAATGGGCTATGCGCTTGCAAGAGTGTGCCGCCGCCGTGGCGCAAAAGTGACACTTGTCTCAGGAAAGACAAATCTGGAACCGCCATACGGTGTGGAATTCGTACCGGTCAAAAGCGCGGAGGATATGTTTGAGGCGGTGACGACACGGGCAGCGCAGCAGGATATCATTATTAAAGCGGCTGCTGTGGCAGATTACCGTCCGGCGCAGGTGGCAGAGAACAAGATTCACAAAAGTGACGATGACATGAGTATCCATCTGGAGCGCACAAAGGATATTCTGGCATGGCTCGGAACGCATCGCCGTGAGGGGCAGGTGCTGTGCGGCTTTGCGATGGAGACGGAGCACATGGTGGAGCATGCGCAGGAGAAGCTGACCCGCAAACACGTAGATATGATCGCCGCAAACAATGTAAAAGTAGCCGGAGCAGGATTCGGAACGGATACGAATGTGGTGACGTTGATTACGGCAGAAGGCGTACGGGAGCTTGAGATGATGAGCAAGGAAGCGGTATCTGTGGCGCTGGTTGATGAGGCGCTGCGGATCGGAAACTTCAACAAAGCGGAATGAGAATGTCCGTTTTGTGGGTTAGTTATGAAAATAGAAAAGGAGCGGCCATGAAAAAAAGCTACGAGACAATCTGGGAAATTTTCAACAAATGCCCGAACAATCAGATGCGGGATGTGTTTATCGATGAGATTGAGACGGATGATACGGATGAATTTATCCGCCGCAAGTTTCAGGATAAAAATGCGACATGGGAGAAAAGCGAGCTGGAGGATGGGACGATCATTTATGATATCAACGCATCGGGAATTCTGCAGCGGTATTCATTCACGGAAATATAAGTGTGAATAAGCATTCTATTACTATCTTTGCGGATAAGAAAGATAGAAAAAAGTAGATACTTGGTTATGAGCAAATAGCGAAGCGGATTGCGAATATCCGCTTGACTGTACGCGGGAGGAATTTATGGAAACAATCACAGAAGCACTGGAAGCCCAGGGCGTTTCAGCAAATCTTTTAAAGGAAATAGCTGCTTTCCGGGCACATTATCCGGTGGAGGAAGCTTTGCAAAACAGAGTCACCGCCCCGGACATGCCTTATTATGGAAGAGAAACATTTGAGATGGCGGCCTACGCGCTACTGCAGGGCGAGAATATCCTGCTGACCGGCTCGAAGGCGACCGGAAAAAATATTCTGGCGGAAAATCTTGCGTGGGTGTTCGGCAGACCGTCCTACAACATGTCCTTTCATGTCAACATGGACAGCAGCGCGCTTGTGGGCGCAGATACATTTCGCGGCGGTGAAGTGCAGCTGCGGCCGGGTCCTGTGTATCAGTGCGCGGTAAACGGTGGTTTTGGAATCTTTGACGAGATCAATATGGCAAAGAATGACGCGGTTTCGGTGCTTCACGCGACGCTCGACTATCGGCGGATTATGGATGTACCGGGATACGATAAGATACATTTGCATGATGCGACGCGCTTTATCGGCACGATGAATTATGGCTATGCCGGTACTCGTGAGTTAAATGAAGCGCTGGTATCCCGCTTCCTTGTGATCGAGATGCCGACTGTGACGGAAGAATCGCTGACCTACATTTTAAAACGGATGTTCCCGGATTTCAAAGCAGAAGGTCTTTCACAGATCTGCGGTCTGTTTCTTGATCTGCAGCTGAAGGCGGACAACAATGAGATTTCCACCAAACCGCTGGATCTTAGAGGTCTTATCGGTGCCTTGAAGACGGTGCATGCAGGACTTTCTCCACGCGCAGCACTTCGGATGGGAATTGTAAATAAGAGCTTCGATTTATTTGAGCGGGAGATCGTAGAGGATATTGTGATGACACGGATTCCGGAAGAGTGGACGGCTGCAGCGTTGTTTTGAACGCAGATTGTTGGAATGATTTTTCAGACATGCTCTGATATCTGCTTTATGAGAAAGAGAAAGGAAGTAATATGCTGACAGCAACAGATGAATTTGAATTTCAGGCAGAAGCAGAAAACCGGATTCGGAACCTGATGTGGACAGTGAGCGGGGATTATGCGCTTGATACGAAGGTAGATACGGAGAGTTATTTCAGGTCAAAGTATATTTGCCTTTATGATGCTGTAAAGCAGGGGGCATTTGCCCGCTTTTTTGATAAAAATGAATTTGGCATGTATCTTGTGAAAAAGGTGTACTGCGGCGCACAGGAGCAGCCACTGACGGAGCTGGCACAGCTGTGTGTGGACGCGGCTGTCTATAAGAAGGCAGCGAAGGAGCGGCCGGGCGTCGTTTCCCTGCGCAAAAAAGCGTTTGAGGATGTGCTTGAACTTTCTTTCGAGCGCATGAGTAAAAGTCTGGTGGGCCGATTGAAGATTGCGCTGATGCGCGGATATCTGGACGGCCGCTGGGAATGTGAGAAAAAGCTGATGCAGGGAATTGAAAAAATCCGGGGACTTGAGCATGCTCAGACGACGGCGGAGCTGATTGAGGCGGTGGACGCACTTTATAATACGCTGCTGGATCAGAGCTTTGAGAAAAAGCACGGGGCATTAAGGGAGGTGCTTGACACGACGCTGGAAGATTTGCAGGAGTTCGACTGGAGAGAGTATCTGGAGGAAGAAAGCCTGGAGGATTTTCTGGAGGAATATCTCAAGCGTTTAAACAGCCGTATCGTCAGTCTGGACGAGATGAAAGACGAGGACGAGAAGGAGAAAACGCAGGGCAGAAGGCGAGTGGTCGTGATCGATGAGAAAGCTGCTGCAAAAATGTATTCCTATATAGAATTGAATTATGGGAAAACGTATTTGAATGATCGGGAACAAAAGAGTATGTGCAAACGTCTCTGCCGCGGTGCACACGCAGACTGCAGTCTGTATTTTACAGACGGGATTCTGAAAAATCCAGTCCTCAGCAATGCACAGTATGTCAACGCGAAACGCCATAGTGAGAAGAACCGGGTGATGTACCGCAACAATAAAAATATGATAAAACGGAGCGTGGAACAGCTGAGTGCCGAGCTGATGCGTGCGCTTCGCATCCGAAAGGAAGAGGAGCAGTATACGGCGCGTACCGGCAGCATCGTACCATCAAGACTGTGGAAGATCGGACGGATGGAAGATCCGGGGGCACTTTTCGAAAAGACTGTGCGGCGGTACAGCGGTGAATTCGTGGTGGATATCCTGATGGATGCAAGCGGTTCGCAGCGTGACCGACAGGGACAGGTGGCGCTTCAGGCGTACATCATCAGTGAGGCACTTTCGATCTGTGAGGTGCCGCACCGCATTATGAGCTTTTGCAGCTTCTGGGATTATACAATCCTTCAGCGCTTCCGAGAGTACGATGCACCTCGCACAGAAAATCAGCGGATCCTGGATTACACGACTTCAGCAAACAACAGGGACGGACTGGCGATCCGTGCCGCAGGAGATGGCCTGCTTGCGAGATCGGAGGAGGGGAAAATTCTGATCGTGCTCAGTGACGGAAGACCGAATGATATCATTGTAAACCGGCCGAACAGCCGCAATCCGCAGCCATACTATGGAGAATATGCAGTAAAGGATACCGCACATGAGGTGCGCAAGCTGCGTCAGTTGGGGGTATTTGTACTGGGAGTATTTGCAGGAAAGGAAAAGGATCTGGCGGCGGAGAAAAAAATCTTCGGAAAAGATTTTGCATATATCCGGACCATTGAAAACTTTTCAAGTGTGACGGGGCGATATCTGAGGAAGCTTCTGGAGGAAGCATAAAAAATGTAGGCATTTTACGTCTGCTTTATGAACGCGGATCGCAAAGCGACTGCGTTCATGAGCAAGTAGCGAAGCGGATTGCGAATGTCCGCTTTACATTTTACCTGGCTCTGAGCAGTAACAAAATGAGAAAGAATCCTCAAAAGACTTGCGCAGTACACATATTTGGATTACAATGAAAAAAGTGTGTAAAAAAGGAGGTGCCTGAAAATGGCAGAAAAGGAATGCAGCAGCGCATCCTGTTCAAAGGAGAGCTGTGAGGGATGTCCGAGCGCCAAAAAGGAGCAGAAGGGTTTTGCAGTGGATATGAACGTATATTCTGATGTGAAACATGTGATTGGAATCGTGAGTGGTAAGGGCGGCGTCGGAAAATCGATGGTGACCGCATCGCTGGCGAATCTTCTTGCGTCTAAGGGATATCGTGTGGGAATCATGGACGCAGATATCACAGGACCGTCGATCCCGCGGATGTATGGGCTGAAAGGTCCGGCACAGGCGGATGACAATGGAATTCTTCCTGTATTGACGGACAACGATATCAAGGTTATGTCGATCAACCTTCTGATGCCGGATCCGGAGGCCCCGGTTGTCTGGAGAGGGCCGATACTGGCAAATATGGTAAAGCAGTTCTGGTCGGATGTAATCTGGGGAGAACTGGATTATCTGCTGGTGGACATGCCGCCAGGAACCGCTGATGTGCCGCTTACGGTATTTCAGTCTTTACCGGTTGATGGAATTCTGATCGTGACCTCACCGCAGGAGCTGGTACAGATGATCGTCAAGAAAGCCTACAATATGGCTAAAATGATGAACATCCCGATTCTTGGTGTGGTAGAGAACTACAGCTATCTCAAATGTCCGGACTGCGGAAAGGAAATTCCGGTGTTCGGAAAGAGCAAGGTAGACGCGGCTGCAAAGGAGCTTGGACTTCTGGTTGCCGGCAAGCTGCCGATCGATCCGAAGCTGACCGAGCTTTCTGACGAAGGAGAATTTGCGAAAGCAGAAAATCCGTATCTTGAGCCGGCAGCGGCAGCAGTGGCGGTGCTGGATGTAAAACACTAGAAACGAAAGATTTTGGAGCCGCATAGATAATGCAATGCATTTTTGAGCCGCGGAGTACCCGCCGGATGAAATTTTGAACGCAAAAGTGTTTTGTGATAAATGCTTTAAACAAAGGCTGCACTGTAAAATGTGTTTCGGAATTTCAGCGGCTTCAGGCAGGATAAGAAGGAGAGAGAAATGAATAAAACAACGAGCAGAAAACTGATTCTTGGTATTCAGCATGTTCTGGCCATGTTTGGTGCGACTGTGCTTGTACCGGCACTGACCGGACTGAATACCTCGATCACGCTGATTTGTGCAGGACTTGGAACGCTTCTGTTCCATCTTGTGACAAAGCGGAAAGTACCGGTTTTCCTTGGTTCCAGCTTCGCATTCATGGGCGGAATCATGGCAGTAATCGGAGATTCAAGAGCAGGTGATCCAGATTTCCTGGAAAAGCTTGCGTCATTAAAGGGTGCACTGATCATCGCAGGCCTGGTTTATGCAGTGTTTGCGCTGATCATCAAGCTGGTTGGCTATGAGAAGGTCAACAAGGTGCTTCCACCAATCGTTACCGGACCGGTCATTATCGTCATCGGACTGAGACTGAGCTCCTCTGCAATCAACAATGCGTTTTATGTAAATGGAGATTTCAATCTCAAAGCAGTAGTTGTTACCATATGCGTACTTGCTACCGTGGTAGCGGTATCGATTTTTGCAAAAGGTATTTTTAATCTGATGCCGATTCTTTTTGCAATCATTGTCGGATATCTTGTCAGCTATTTCATGGGATTTTGTGATTTTGAAGCAGTAAAGACAGCACATTTCTTCTCCTTCATGGATACAAGTATTCGTGATCAGCTGCTGTGCGTACCGACATTTAAGGCACATGCGATCCTGTCGGTTGCTCCGATCGCACTTGTTACGATGGTAGAGCATGTTGGTGATATCACAACGAACAGTGCAGTTACCGGTCAGAACTTTATGGTAGACCCTGGTATTCACCGTACCCTGCTTGGAGACGGACTTGCTACTGCACTTGCGGGTCTCCTTGGAGGACCGGCAAACACGACTTACGGAGAGAACACCGGCGTGCTTGCAGTGACAAAGAATTATGATCCGTCCATCATCCGCATCGCAGCAGTATTTGCAATTCTGCTCGGTATTTTCGGAAAGGTCGGTGCCGTAATTACAAGTATTCCGGGACCGGTAATCGGAGGTATCTCGATTGTGCTTTACGGAATGATCTCATCTGTCGGTGTCCGCATTATTGTAAATGAGCGTCTGAACTTTGGCAACAGCCGCAACCTGATGATCGCGGCAATCATCCTCGTGCTTGGTATCGGATGTGACAGCATCCCGATCACCGGAACGGTATCAATTTCCGGACTGGCACTTTCTGCTGTAGTGGGAATCGTTATGGCACAGATCCTGCCGGAGAGCGAAGATTCTGTTCTGAAGGACTGATAAGCGGAATAAAACGCAAAGCAGATAATAATTCTTTGCTTTGATAAAGTAACAGAAATTGGAATAAGAAAGAAAAAAAAGGCAACACTCCGGATATGGAGGGTTGCTTTTTATGTTGGAGAAAAGAGTATGTGATCAGAAAGAATCAGAGTATGAGCAAAAAAAAGACGGAGTGTTAGAAAGAAAATATAATGATGGAAGAAGCGGAGATATGGGCAGGAGAAAAAATACAGAAATGAAGTATGTGGAAACTTTAAAAAAAACTGTCCTTATTTTTGGTTGTGCATTGTTTGTAAATATCCTCTTCTGGAGCGGTCAGCGCATGCTCCTCCAGCGCGGCATCGCAGAAGAAGTGCTGCGTTTTCATGTATTGGCGAACAGTGACAGTGCGGCAGATCAGGCGGTGAAACTGGAGGTGCGTGATGCGGTGCTCGCCTGGCTGGAAGAGGCGCAGGTCGAGAGGAGTGTGACTCAGGGAAAGAAAGAAACAGCAAATACCGGAACAGAAAATGATTCCTCTTTCATGAGTGATTTAGAATCAGAAAAAAACACAAAAGAAAAAGAGGAAGAATTCCTCCGTGCCCATCTGACTGAGCTCGAGGCAGTCGCAAACAATGTCCTTGCATCAAAAGGTCAGTCCTATCAGGCGCACGCTGAACTTACTACCTGCTATTTTCCTGAGCGCACGTACGGCGCATGTACCTTTCCGTCCGGCTGGTATGAGGCCTTTCGTATTAAGCTTGGCAAAGCAAAAGGACACAACTGGTGGTGTGTCCTTTATCCCCGTCTGTGTTTTACAGACAGCCTTCATGCAGTTGTAAAGGAAGAGGAAATGCAGCAGCTCTCAGATGTCCTCACCGAAGCAGAATACGACAGTCTGCTGCATGAACCTTCTAAATGGAAATTTACATTCCGCTGGTTTTAAGCATTTTTCTTTTTGATCATTGCACGCTTGCGCATGGTCGGATCAAGGATCTTCTTGCGGATACGCAGGCTCTTCGGAGTTACCTCAAGCAGCTCGTCCGTATCGATGAACTCAAGTGCCTGCTCCAGGCTGAGCACCTTCGGCGGCGTCAGCTTCAGCGCATCGTCCGATCCGGAAGCACGCGTGTTCGTCAGATGCTTCGTTTTGCAGACATTCAGCTCGATGTCCTCCGGCTTTGCGCTCTGTCCGATGACCATACCGGAGTAAACCTTCTCACCCGGCTTGATAAAGAGCGTACCACGGTCCTGTGCGTTGAACAGTCCGTAGGCAACGGCTTCACCGGATTCAAACGCGATCAGGGAACCCTGGCTGCGGTACTGCAGGTCTCCCTTGTACGGGCCGTAGCCGTCAAATACGGCATTCATGATACCATTTCCCTTTGTATCAGTCATGAAATCGCCGCGGTATCCGATCAGTCCGCGTGACGGGATGGAGAACTCCAGTCTCGTGTAGCCGCCCTGGCCGGTGCCCATGCCCTGCAGCTCACCTTTTCTCAGGCTCAGCTTCTGGATAACCGTGCCGGCGAATTCTTCCGGAACATCGACGTAGACAAGCTCCATCGGCTCCAGCTTTTTGCCGCGCTCATCCGTCTTATAAATAACTTCCGCCTTGCTGACTGCAAATTCATAGCCCTCACGGCGCATTGTTTCGATCAGGATGGACAGATGCAGTTCACCACGGCCGGAAACCTTGAATGTATCAGTGTCATCCGTATCCTCTACGCGCAGGCTGACGTCTGTATTCAGCTCGCGGAACAGACGGGCACGCAGGTGGCGGGAGGTGACGAATTTACCTTCCTGGCCGGCAAGCGGGCTGTCGTTTACGATGAAGTTCATGGAAATCGTCGGCTCGGAAATTTTCTGGAACGGGATCGGATCCGGTGTGTCGACCGCGCAGATCGTATCACCAACGTGAAGCTCCGCGATGCCGGAAAGTGCGACGATGGAACCGACCGTTGCAGAGGAAACCTCAACCTTATTCAGACCGTCAAACTCATACAGCTTGCTGATCTTAACCTTGTATTTTTTATCCGGATCATGGTGGTTGACAACGACAACGTCCTGGTTGACAGAAAGTGTACCACGGTCTACCTTGCCGACACCGATACGTCCGACATACTCATTGTAATCAATTGTACTGATCAGCATCTGGGTCGGACCATTTTCGTCGCCTTCCGGAGCCGGGATATAATTCAGGATCGTCTCAAAGAGCGGCTCCATATTCTTCGGTTCATCAGCCAGATCACGAACTGCATAACCGCCCTTTGCGGAAGCGAAAATAAACGGGCAGTCCAGCTGCTCATCAGATGCATCAAGATCGAGGAACAGCTCAAGTACTTCGTCGATGACATCGTTCGGACGTGCCTCCGGACGGTCAATTTTGTTGATACATACGATAACCGGAAGATCCAGCTCCAGTGCTTTGCGCAGCACGAACTTTGTCTGCGGCATCGCGCCCTCAAAAGCGTCTACCACAAGGATAACACCGTTTACCATTTTCAGGACACGCTCTACTTCGCCGCCGAAATCAGCATGGCCTGGGGTGTCGATAATATTGATTTTTGTATTCTTATAAAAAACAGCTGTATTTTTGGAAAGAATTGTGATACCGCGCTCACGCTCGAGGTCGTTGGAGTCCATGACACGCTCTGCAACTTCCTGATTGGCACGGAATACACCGCTTTGTTTGAGCAGCTCGTCGACCAGCGTTGTTTTACCATGGTCTACGTGCGCTATGATCGCTATGTTTCTGACGTCTTCTCTTTTCATATAGCACTCTCTCTCTACCTATTATTAATGATTCAAAACTACCCGGTACAGTTTAGCACAATTTTGGCAGATTACAAGTGGAAAGAGCAAAAAACGGGATTTTTTACAAAGAACCGTTCTAAAATCCGGCTTCAGAGAATAAACATATCTATACAGAGGCAGCGATGGGGAAGCAAAAACGCTGCCGGATGGAGAAAAATACGAGAAGAGATGCTTCGGTGGAAGAAGGGAGAACAATCGTTATGACAGATAAGATCATTGAAAACAATCAGGTATCCATCATGGGGAAGATCATTTCCGGTTTTACATTCAGCCATGAGGTGTTTGGGGAAGGCTTTTACATGATGGATGTGTCCGTGCAGAGGCTGAGCGATTCTTCAGATGTGGTTCCGGTCATGGTTTCGGAGCGGCTGATTGATGTTACGCAGGATTACGATGGGGAGTACATACAGATCTACGGGCAGTTCCGTTCCTACAACAGGCATGAGGAAAAGAAAAACCGGCTGGTACTGTCCGTGTTTGCACGGGAAGTAAATTTTGTAGAAGAGGAAGGAGACAAGGTAAAGAGCAACCAGATTTTTCTCGACGGCTACATCTGCAAGACACCGGTTTACCGCAGAACACCGCTTGGAAGAGAAATTTCGGATCTGCTGCTTGCAGTCAACAGGCCATATGGCAAGTCGGACTACATTCCGTGTATCTGCTGGGGAAGAAATGCGAGATTTACCGCCGGGTTTGAGGTTGGCGGACACGTGCAGGTCTGGGGGCGCATCCAGAGCCGCGAGTACGTCAAAAAGCTGGATGAGGAGACGACAGAAAAAAGAATTGCGTACGAGGTGTCGGTGAGCAAGCTGGAGCTGATCGAGTGAGCGGAGGTTGCATTCTTCCAGAAGATGTAGTAAAATAGCGATAGCCTAGCCAAAAGGCACGAAAATACAGAAGTATGATGAGGTGAATCATGGGCAGACGATATATACACATTTTCTGCGGAGCGGGAATGGGCAAGACCTCAGCCGCACTCGGAAAAGGCGTCAGGGCAGCCAGCGAAGGAAAAAGCGTGGTCGTGATCCAGTTTCTGAAAGAAAAAAAGACAGAAAATGTAGAGGAGTTTTTTAAACGTCTGGAGCCGGAAATAAGGCTGTTCCGTTTTGAAAAATTCCCGGAAGAATATGAGAGCCTGACCGAAAGGGAGAGGGAAGAAGAAAACTTAAATATAAAAAACGGCCTGAATTTTGCCAGAAAGGTTCTGCAGACGGAGGAATGCGATGTGCTGATTCTCGACGAGATCCTTGGACTTACGGACCGCGGCATCGTCACCGCAGAAGAGCTGAAAAAGCTGATCGATATGGTCGGTGATGAGACGGAGCTGTACCTGACCGGCAACTGCCGCTGTGAAGAATTGTGGCCATATGTGGACGAAGTCACGGAGATGGTTACACCGTTCCGTCAGAGGGAGCAGCAGGAGTAAGAAGATGGCAGTCTGATCTGTTGAAAAGATCGGTTGTGAGAGGAAAAAGCTGTTCAGGGTCAAATAAAATTAAGAAGAAAAAAGGAAAACTGCCGGAAACCTGCAAATCAGTGCCGGCAGTTTTTATGTTTGTGGTTCGTATGTTGCCTGAACGCAGATAAGCATTCCCCCACTTCAAGTGCGCGAAGCGGATTGCGAATGTCTGCTTTATTTATTTTCCAGAAGTGAAGCAGCAGGGGGGACTGCCGGGAGAACCATGACTTTTTATATTGGTTACGGGTTGACAACCGTTTGGGGCAGTGGTATAGTGGAGAAAATTAAAAGCACAACTAAAAAGCACAATGATAGAGGTTGCGTGGTTCATCAGTAGAAAGCAGGATGCGTTCAGGTGCAGGAGACAGCTTTTGAAAGGGAGACACGCCGAAAGGATGCAGGTACCTGGGGCTGTATTTCTTGGGCATAGAGTGAAGAATTCTATGACTGTCATCGAATTTCGATGGAGGGCTATCTTAAAAGAAGATTCTTTGGGACTGCCTGCGGCGGTTCTTTTTTTGTGAGAATACCTATTTAAAACAGGAGGTTAAAACTATGTCAGTATTTAAAGGAGCAGGCGTCGCAATCGTAACGCCGATGTATGAAGATGAAACCGTCAATTATGATAAGCTGGGAGAAATCCTTGATGAGCAGGTGGCACGCGGCACCGACGCGATCATCATCTGCGGCACGACCGGAGAGGCATCCACACTTTCACATGAAGAGCATCTGGATGTGATCCGCTACGCAGTAAAGAAAGTAAATCATCGGATTCCGGTTGTTGCAGGCACCGGCTCCAACTGTACCGAGACGGCGATCTATCTCTCCCAGGAAGCTGAAAAGGCAGGCGCAGACGCACTTCTCGTTGTGACTCCGTATTACAACAAAGCAACGCAGAATGGACTGAAACTCCATTTTTCAAAAATCGCAGAGTCTGTAAAGCTTCCGATTATTCTTTACAACGTGCCGAGCCGTACCGGATGCAACCTGCAGCCGGAGACGATCGCATGGCTTGTGGAACATGTGGAGAACATCGTCGGAGTAAAAGAGGCATCCGGCAACATTTCACAGGTTGCAAAGCTGATGAGTCTTGTAAAAGGAAACATTGAGCTGTATTCCGGAAACGATGATCAGATCGTGCCGATCCTGTCGCTTGGCGGCAGTGGCGTTATTTCTGTTCTCTCCAATGTAGCGCCGGAGAAGACACATGAGATCGTTGCCTCCTATCTTGAAGGGGATGTAAAGAGAAGCCGTGAACTTCAGCTTGAGGCGATCGATCTGATTGATGCACTGTTCTGCGAGGTCAATCCGATCCCGGTCAAGACCGCGCTGAACCTGCTCGGCAAAGAAGTCGGACCGCTGCGTGCACCGATGTCACCGATGGAGGATGCACATGTGGAGCAGCTGAAGAAAGCGATGCGCGATTATGGCATTGAAGTAAAATAAAGGTAACTGTTCAGAGCCAACCTCCAAAATGCTACACATTTTGTCGGTGTGGCGTATCCGCCAAATAAAATTTCAAAAACAGACTTAAAAATGTAAACATTTTACGCCTGTTTTATGAAATTTTGCTTGGCTCTGAACAGTAACAAATAAAGTATATCGGTTTTTAGGCCGTCAGCTATTTGCTTATGACAATGGATAACGGCGAATAAATGTGTTGACAGAACTGTACAACAAACGGAGGAGACAGACATGGTAAAGATTATACTTTGCGGCTGCGGCGGTCATATGGGACACGTGGTGACTGATATCGTGGCGGCAGATCAGGATACGGAAATTGTGGCAGGCATTGATCTGGCAGGTGCACAGGGACAGGATTATCCGGTATTTACGGATATCGCAGCATGCGATGTACAGGCTGACGCGCTGATCGATTTTTCCTCACCGAAGGCGCTGGACGGAATTCTGGATTATTGTGTGAAGAATAACGTGCCGGCAATCCTGTGCACGACAGGCTACACACAGGAGCAGATGGATCAGATCCATGAGGCAGGCAAAAAAGTGGCAATGATGAAATCGGCAAATATGTCACTCGGTGTAAATATGCTTCTGAAGCTGCTGAAGACAGCGGCAAAGACGCTGGCTCCGGCCGGATTTGATATCGAGATTGTAGAAAAGCACCACAATCTGAAGGTGGATGCGCCGAGCGGAACTGCACTTGCGATGGCAGACAGCATAAATGAGGCGCTTGGCAATTCCTACCATTATAAATACGACCGCAGCCAGGAGCGCGTACGCAGAGATGCACATGAGATCGGCATCAGCGCAGTGCGCGGCGGAAATATCGTTGGCGAGCACGAGGTGATCTTTGCCGGACTTGATGAGATCGTAGAGTTTAAGCACACGGCTTATTCGAAAGGCGTGTTTGCAAAGGGCGCAGTGCAGGCTGCCAAATTCATGGCAGGAAAACCGGCCGGATTTTACGATATGGGCGACGTAATCGGAGAAATCTGAGCCACAGTGGTTCGCTGCGTAAGAAAGTGATTCAGATGTGAGCTGAAAAATCACGCTGAGCCACTTTTTTACTTTGACAAGACAGAGTAAGTAGAGTAAAATTCAGAGCAGGCAGGACAAGAAAGTTTATTGTGAAGAACAAAAGCCAGTATGTTTGGACTTGCCTGCAGATATGAGTGAGACGAATTCACTCAAAATAATGGTTACAGGAGCAGGAAAAGAGATCCCTTTGCCCCTGTTGAACGAAGATATACAGTATGAAAATCGGAGGAACCTCAAAATGAAGAAGGTAGTAAAGTTCGGCGGAAGTTCCCTTGCGAGTGCAGAGCAGTTCCGTAAGGTGGGCGAAATCATTCATGCAGAGAAAGAAAGACGTTACGTGGTACCGTCTGCACCGGGAAAAAGGTATTCGGGAGACACCAAAGTAACCGACATGCTTTATGACTGCTATAATTCCGCATCCGCAAACGGAGATATTTCCGGGAAGATCAAAGCGATTCAGGCGAGATATCAGGAAATCATTGACGGACTTGGACTGGAACTCTCACTTGATGAGCAGTTTGCAGAGATCAAGGAAAAATTTGAGGAGGGTGTCGGCAGCGATTACGCGGCATCCCGCGGTGAATTTTTAAATGGTATCGTGATGGCTGCTTATCTCGGATATGAATTTGTGGACGCTGCAGATGTGATCCGTTTTGATGAGGACGGAGTATTTGATTCAGAGACGACAAACGATCTGATGCGTGAGCGTCTGGAAACAGCAGAATGTGCAGTTATTCCGGGCTTCTACGGTGCAATGCCGGACGGCAGCATCAAGACCTTCTCAAGAGGAGGTTCTGATATCACAGGTTCGATCGTGGCACGCGCCGTGCACGCAGACCTCTATGAGAACTGGACTGACGTGTCCGGATTCCTTGTAACCGATCCGCATATCGTTTCGAATCCGGAAACGATTGAGACGATCACCTACCGTGAGCTGCGCGAGCTTTCCTACATGGGAGCGACCGTGCTTCATGCCGACGCGATCTTCCCGCTTCGTCAGGAAGGCATTCCGATCAACATCAAAAATACAAACCGTCCGCAGGATCCGGGAACGCTTATCGTAGAGAGCACCTGCCGCCAGCCGAAATTTACAATCACCGGCGTGGCAGGAAAGAAGGGCTTTTGCGCGATCAATATTGAAAAAGATCAGATGAACTCAGAAATCGGCTTTGGCCGCAAGGTACTTCAGGTATTCGAGGAGAATGGTATTTCTTTCGAGCACGTACCGTCCGGCATCGATACCTTTACCGTGATCGTTCATCAGTCTGAATTTATGGAAAAAGAGCAGCGTGTGATCTCCGGCCTTCACCGTGCCGTACATCCGGACACGCTGGATTTAGAGTCGGATCTTGCACTGATCGCAGTCGTAGGACGCGGCATGCGTGCTCAGAGGGGCACTGCAGCCCGTATTTTCGCGGCTCTTTCCCATGCTCATATCAACGTCAAGATGATCGATCAGGGTTCCAGTGAACTCAACATCATCATCGGTGTACGCAATGAGGATTTCGAGAATGCGGTGAAAGCAATCTATGATATTTTCGTGCTGACCCATCTGTAAAAAGGCGGGACAGGGGCGAAGCGGACATTCGCAAGCTGCTTTGCGGACTGATTAAAATAGTAATAAGTTAAAATAGTAATCATAAGAGATGCTGTATTCACAGAGGAGCTGCGGGAGTGGCTGAATTTGTGAGGCAGCATCTTTTTTTGCAAAAGAGAAATTTTGAACGCAGAGCATAAGTCGCGCTGCGAATGCATGCTTTGGTCAAAGTGGATATTCGCAATTCGCTTCGCTGCTTGTTTGAATCGGTTAAAATGACACGATTGACACGATTGACACGATTAAGTATAATAAAGATATCTTATCGAGCCAGGAGGTGCCCATATGCTTTTGCATGAGAGTGAGACGATAGAATTGAAAGAAATGGTAGTCGACGATATCAAAAAGGAAATTGTTGCTTTTGCAAATTGTGAGGGTGGTAAGTTATATATTGGAGTTCGGGATGATGGCGCTGTGGTGGGGCTTGAAGATCCAGATGGTACTGCACTTCAGATCAGTAATATGGTCAGAGATGCAATTAAGCCGGATATTACGATGTTTCTGCATTATGAAACCATAGAAAAGGATGGGAAAAAGATCGTAGAGGTGGAAATTCAGCGAGGAACAGATCGTTCTTATTATATTGCAAAAAAAGGAATGCGTCCGGAGGGCGTATATGTAAGGCAGGGATATTCGGCAGTTCCTGCTACAGATGCAGTGATCCGCCGTATGATAAAGGAGACAGACGGAGACCGCTTTGAAGCAATGCGCAGCCTGAATCAGGAGCTTTCATTTGAAGCCTGCAAAAAGGAATTCACACTTCGGAGTGTTAAGTTTGGTGCTTTGCAGATGCGCACTTTAAAAATGATCGATCAGGATGGTCTTTACAGCAATCTCGGCCTGCTTCTGTCGGATCAGTGCATTCATACGATTAAAGTGGCTGTTTTTCAGGGAACGGATCAGGTGATCTTTAAGGACCGGCGGGAATTTTCCGGCTCATTGCTGCAGCAGATGAATGAGGTTTATGAGTTCATTGATTTTCGGAATCAGACCCATGCAACGATAGAAAAGCTGCTAAGAATTGATGAGAGAGATTATCCGGAAATTGCAGTAAGAGAAGCGCTGCTGAATTTGCTGGTACATCGTGATTATTCTTTTAGTGCCAGTGCATTAATCAGTATGTATGAAGACCGGATCGAGTTTGTATCGATAGGTGGATTAATGCCTGGAATTGAGCTGGAAGATGTTATGGCTGGAATTTCCGTATGCAGAAATCAGGAGCTTGCAAACGTGTTTTACCGTTTAAAATTAATTGAAGCGTATGGTACCGGAATCAGCAAAATTATGCAGGCGTATGAAAGACAGACGGTAAAACCAAGGATTGAAACGACAAAAAATACGTTTAAAATTATACTGCCAAATGTAAATGCAATACGTGAGACAGCAGAGGTGACTTTGCTTAATGAGCCAGAGGCAATATCAGATAACAGAGGCTCTAAAGCGTTAAGAGAAGAAGAAAAAAGTATTTTAGAATATACACAGAGGCATAAGAAAATCACAAAAAATGAGGTGGTAAGTCTGCTTGGAGTCAGTGCATCGACTGCCGCGCGGATTATACGAGGCATGTTGGAAGAAAATTTACTGAAAAAGAACGGAAGAGCAAAAAATACGTATTATATGGCGAAAGAAGGATGAAAGGAGTCCGAAAATGAAAGCGATGAATATTCCGGTTGGCGTTTCTGATTTTGCGGAAATCCGGCAGAACGGATATTACTACGTTGATAAATCCGGCCTGATTTCTGCTCTTTTGCAGACGGCCGCCACGAAAGTAATACTGATTACCAGGCCGAGACGCTTCGGAAAAACGCTTGGTATGAGTATGCTGGAAAGCTTTTTTGATATTCGAAAAGACAGCAGAAAGCTTTTTGACGGGCTTGAGATTTCAGAATACACGGAACTGTGCAGCCAGTGGATGAACCAGTGGCCGACCGCGTTTGTTTCCTTTCGTCAGGTGGACGGGCTGAGTTTTTCAAGCGCATATGATATGTTTACGTTAGTGATCTCAGATCTGTATAAAAAGCATCTGTATCTTCTGGAAAGTGAGCATGTCAACTCGTTTGATAAGAAGATATTTGAGCGGATTGTCGGAGGAGAGGCCTCTGAAAAAGAGATAAAAGGAAGCCTGCTTTTGCTCACAGGAATGATGCAGGCTCACTATGGGAAGCCAGTGATTCTTCTGATCGATGAATATGATGTTCCGGTCGCGAAGGCGAACAGCAACGGATACTATCAGGAGATGCTGGAGATTATGAACGGCCTGATGCAGGCACTCAAGGATAATCCGGCGCTTCGGCTTGCGGTGATCACAGGCTGTCTGAAGATTGCAAAGGAAAGCATCTTTACAGGGGCGAACAACTTTGTCTCGGATACCATCACCGACTCGCGCCTGAATGAATATTTCGGTTTCGTACAGGGCGAGGTGGATCAGATTCTGAAAGATGCTGATGCGCAGGATCACGCGGATGATATGAAAAACTGGTATGATGGATATCATTTTGGAGATTTTGATGTTTACTGCCCATGGGATGTCATGAACTATGTCCTGGAGCTGCAGCGCAATCCGAATGCAAAACCGGCAAGTTACTGGAAGAATACCAGCGACAATGCAATCATCCGTTCTTTTATCGATTATGCGGGAAGTAATATCACGAAAAAACTGGAAACGCTGCTGGCAGGTGGCTGCATTATGCAGCATATCGATGAAAATTTGACATATGATTACTTGCATTCTTCAGAAGAAAATCTGTGGAGCATTCTTTATCTGACCGGTTATTTAACGCGCGTCCGTGATTCAGAACAGACAGAGACTTTGCCGGTGGGAACCACTGCACTGGTAATCCCAAATGCGGAAATCCGGGAAATATTTGAGACCACGGTGGCCAAATGGTTTTCAGATCAGGCAAAGGAATGGAATCGAAAAGCACTGTTTGATGCAGTGTGGGCGGGAAACAGTGAGGGAATCATGCAGGAGATGAACAAGCTTCTCCGAAAGACCATCAGCTATCACGACTATAAAGAAGATTTTTATCATGCATTTTTTGCTGGAATTTTTGCTGGCGCCGGGTATACGGTTGAGTCCAACCGGGAGCACGGTGAAGGACGAAGCGATGTTGTAGTGTATGATGAGATTGGCGCACGTGTTGCCATATTCGAAGCAAAGTATGCGAAAACGCTCGATGGACTTGCCACAGAATGCGATCTGGCACTACAGCAGATCGATGATCGAATGTATGCCAAAGAGTTTGAAGACGATTATGATGAAATTTTCTGCTACGGGATTTCATTCTTTAAGAAAAGGTGCATGTTAAGGAAAAAATAAGAAGTTGTATGAGAAAGATAAATGTGATACAAATGGGGCAGAAGCTGGTGGATTGCGAATATCCACTTCGATATGTTTTCTGAGGAGGGGTTGCAATGAAAAAAAGAACAGCCATTTTGATTGCATTTTGTATCACTGCGGGGACGATTGGAATTACCGGTTCACAGACTGGAGCCATGGCAGAAAGCACGCAGACGGAAACAGACGAAGCAACGGCGGAAACAGAAATGGCGTCAGCAGAAGCAGCGGAGACAGAATTGCCTGCAGCTGATGCGGAAATGAAAACAGCTAAGAGCGCAGCTGTAATTCAGACTATCTGGCTTGGAGCAATCAAAACGGATGTATCTGCTTTTGGAAAGGATCGTGCAAACGAGCTTCAAAGCCAGATCGCAGCCTTGATTGAGGCAGGAGCAGCGGAGGATGCACCCGCGCAGGAAGAGACACAGCCGACCTTCAGCATCTGCATTCGCTATGAAAATGGAGACCGTGAGCTTTATACATTTTACCGCGCAAATGAAGCGTGGTATATGAAGACCGCAGATGGAACGATCTATCCGAATGCAAAGTTCTGCACGGACTATGTTTCATTTTCTGATGGTGGAGAAAAGTCCGGATTTCAGGTGGAAATTTTAGATTCCATGCAGCTGCCGGATGCCTATCTGGAGGCAAAATATTCCGAGCATGGAAAAGACTGGTACCTGGCGACCGAGCCGGAAAAGAGAATAGCATACGGCCAGTCAAAAGAAGAAGCCGAAGCTTCCGTGAGGCAGGATATAGAGAATGGAGAAAAGCTGTATGCTTATGCGTCAAAGAAGTATACCTGTACGGATGAAGAAGTGGAAAACGCGATAGAAGAATATCTTTTGGCACTGAAGACGGCAGATGGATACGATGCGCTGGAGGAGTCTTTCGCGGCTGCCGGCCTTAATCTTGAAGAATATGAACACAAATCCGCCCCGATTTTCCGCTACCGGATCATGCAGGAGCACGTGTACCAGGAGGCGTATGATGCTTTTCGAAGCGGCGAGGATGAGATCGACGGAGTGATTTACGATACGCTGGAGGAGTACCGGAGGGCATTTCTGGAGAAAAGGGTTTATGATTAGAAACAAATAGTTTCTATGTATAAAAAATGTCTGTATTTGAGAATCGTAGGGATAATCAAATGCAGACATTTTTTAAATTTAACCGAGTCAAGCAAGGTCTCTGTTTCAATTGAGAGAAGCAATAAGCAGTGGGTGGGAATCTGTTTAGCTATGAGTAAGTAGCGAAGCGAATTGCGAATATCCGCTTTGATTAAAAAGTTGAATGATCTTGAAAATCAATGAGGACAAGGCGAATAGGATATTTCGCGGATTTTTGTTTGACTTTTAATATGGTTACATTTAGTGCAGGCTGTTATATTGTACATTGTGACAAGGCATTTGTTATTGGAAAGCTTTGTGTGTTTTAAAGCAGTGCCAGTTTTATAAATATGAGCACATATGGTTTTAGAAAGATTATTATTACCTTCGGAAATATTGTTAAAAAATAAAACAGAACCATCATTGGTAATAAAAATGTTGTCACATACGGAAAAATTAAAATTAAAGGAGGGGTCTACATATTCATCAAAATGAATTTCATATGTATTCCCATCGGTGATGGTTTCTTTTTCTGGATGTATTGAAAAAGGATTGTACGCAACGGCCGTTGCAGCAGATGAAAGCAGCAAAACGCAAAATAATACGCAAGTACTGAATTTTTGCAGTACAGTAACAGATTTCTTTTCCATAATGTTTTTTAACCTCCATTTTAATGTGAAATCATGGTTGGAAAACTGATTGCTCCATATAATAGATTGTTTTGGTGATTGTACAGAGAATGCGAGCAATAGTTCTCCGTATTTTCTTTTGGCTTCTTTTGGCAAATTTCGTATGACGAGTTCATCACAACGCAATTCACATAATTTATTATAAAGATACAAAAGTAAATAAGAAAAGGGATTGTAAAAGTGCAGACACACAGAAATAAGACAAAAGAGCTTGATAAATGAATCCAGATGTCGAATATGAAATTGCTCATGCTGTTCAATTAGCTTGCGCTCGGTAGCATCTGCGATGTTATCAGGTAAAATAATACAGGGACGGAAAAATCCAAAAGTATAGGGTGTATCTATATAGCGGCTGTTGCGAACCCGAATGCGAGCTTTGGATGAATCGGAAGTAGGATGGGAGTGCATCAGGAGCTGTGCGGTTGATTTTTTATAATGATATATTTGAAAGCAAAGAAAGAAAAAGAAAAGAATACTCCATACAACGAAAGATACGGCAAACCATTTTGGAATCCAGATCCAGTAGCCGTTTGGAAGAGGAAGCTGAATATGATGATAGGTAAGCTGAAATCCAGTTTTGGAGCGGTCAATGGAAAAAAGGCTATTTACAAAATTATAAAAAGGTTCAGGTACAGACAGCCAGAGCTTCTGTATTGGAACGAGAAAGAAAAACAGTCCCATTTTCAGGAGAAGCAGTTCGAAGCGAACAGAAAAAGAATCCCGTTTAAAGCATAACAAAATAAGGCAGGCAAGAACCGGAATGGAGCCTGCAATCGTCATAAGAAAAAATATCATGTCTATAACCTCTTCAAATATTCTAAAAGCTGTTCCTTTTCTTCCTCTGAAATCCGATTTCTGCCGGTAAAGGCAGAAACAAATAAACTGAGTGAACCTTGGAAGGTTTCGTCTATAACACAGGAGGCACAATCCTGGTAATATTCTTCTCTGGAAATAGCTGGATAGTAGCGTTTTCTTGTACCTGAGTGATCTGTTTTCAGAAATCCGGCTTTTTGCAGCCGAGTCAAGTACGTGCTCATTGTCTGCTTTTTCCAGTCTTTCTTCGTTTTTTCATTGTAGTACTGAAGAATAGAGGAAAACCCCTGTGGCTCATCCTGCGCCCAGAGAAATTCAAGGATGAAAAGTTCGGTTTGTGA
>ERZ827108.283-NODE-283-length-87145-cov-29.702078_pt1 | contig 87145 bp, 65 predicted proteins | sample MGYA00519921_ERZ827108 | MGnify/ENA primary metagenome ERZ827108 (study PRJEB31778, sample SAMEA3449258) | human gut metagenome | biome: human gut; feature: human-associated habitat; material: faeces | place: United Kingdom | collected 2010/2012 ... | reverse complement strand
AAATAGAGCCTCGACCCATTCTCGTTTTCAAAGAATGAGCCAAGGCTCTATGTAACAGGATACCTGATATTAAATTTTTGCAGAATTCGTCAGAACTCGCCAAACGAACCTGACACTGTTTTTCATTCCGTTTCAGCCGGATTTTTGCCGAAAATCTGTCAAGGATATGGGGCTAATTTCCCCTCCAAAATGGCCTTCTGTAAACCCATTTTCCCACCCATTAGGCTCAAAAATAGGCCGTAAACCCATGGTAAACCCATCAAAATGGGTTAATTTGAAGTCAAATTTCCTCAAATTTCACCATCGGAATCAGGCGATTTCAGGCATAGAAAAAGCCCGGAAAATGGCGTATTTCCGGGCTTTTTTAGCATTATTAAGCTGTAGATTATCGCTTGCTGAACTGCGGTGCGCGACGAGCGGCTTTGAGGCCGTACTTCTTACGTTCCTTCATACGAGGATCGCGGGTCAGGAAGCCAGCCTTCTTCAGGGTGGAGCGCAGCTCAGGGTTGAACTGCAGCAGGGCACGGGACAGGCCGTGGCGGATAGCGCCAGCCTGGCCTGCGCAGCCGCCGCCAACCACGTTGACAACGACATCGAACTTGCCCTCGTTCTCGGTCAGGACCAGGGGGCTGTTAGCGAGCAGCTTCAGGGTCTCCAGACCAAAGTAATCGTTGATGTCACGACCGTTGATGGTCATCTTGCCGGTGCCGTTGTAAACGCGAACGCGGGCAACGGAATGCTTACGACGGCCGGTGCCGTAGAAATAAGGTTTGGTTTCGTACATCTTCTATTGCCTCCTCACTCAAATCTCAACAGCTTCGGGCTTCTGAGCAGCATGGGCATGGTCAGCAGCCTTGTAGCAGTGCAGGCGGGTCATAGCCTTGGCGCCGATGGTGTTAGAGGGGATCATGCCCTTGACAGCGTAGGTCATAGCCTTGTCGCTGTTTTCAGCCATCAGGGTCTTGTACTGGGTCTCCTTCAGGCCGCCGATCCAGCCGGAATGAGTGCGATGGAACTTCTTCTCCAGCTTCTTGCCGGTCAGGACAGCCTCATCGCAGTTGATGATGATGACATTGTCACCGCAGTCAACATTGGGGGTGAAAGTGGTCTTGTTCTTGCCGCGCAGGATGACAGCAGCCTTGGCAGCAACGCGGCCGAGGGGCTTGCCGGCGGCGTCGATCACATACCACTTGCGGTCAGCCATTTCAGCGGGCTTAGCGAGAGTCGTGCTCATAGTAGGAACCTCCATTGAGAAATTAACACGTCCGTCTTGTAACGGTATTTAACAGCGCCCGGCGGGGCGCTTTTTCGCGCAAGTGTGATTATAGCAGAAAAGCCGTGCAGAGTCAACGGTTTTTGGCAAGAATTTTAATTTATTCCGTGCTTGCTCTCAAATGCTTGCAAATACTCTTGTTTTCTCTCGTTTTCAAAGTTCCTATTTTCAGAAAATTTTACGCAGCGGCGTGATGCGTTCCTTGCCTTCCCCCGCGGGGGAAGCCTTTTTGCACCAATAAAAAAACCGCCCTGCGGCGTTTTGCTGCAGGGCGGTCGGTTTGCTTTTACTGCTTGATCGCGTTGACGATGCGATTCAGGTCATGCTCGTCCTCGCAGACGATCTTGACGGGGTGGCTGTAATCCAGGCTCATCATGCCCAGAATGCTCTTGGCATCGGCGATGCTGCCCTTCATGTCATGCACGCCGACATCGTTATAGCACTTGGCGGCAGCAGACACGATTCCCTTGACCTCAGTAAAATTGGAAACCTTGACTTGTTTCACCATAATAAATGACCTCCGAAATAATCCCACGCAATCTGCCGCATCTTCAGCACCGGTGTCCGGGGCGGAACCGGGCGTGCAGCTCTGCGGTAAGGAGGTGAGCCACCATGCTCTATCCGCTCCTTACATTGTGCATTATAGCACAATTATGTGCGTCTGCTTTGTTCATAATGCACAAAGCGAATTTTTTCCATTTCCTGCACAAAAGAGAAAATCCTTCATTTTTGGCTTTTGGTCAGAATGCCCGAGTTTTGCCCGCCGCGGCCTTTCGCTTTCACATATATTATGTATTTGCAAACAAATATTTTCGTTTTCTGAATGTTTTTGTCGTGTTTTGGTGTAAATGTACGACTTATATCGTTAAAGTCTTAACACCGTCTTTTTTTATATGCAACATTTATATATGTTCGTGCCGGTATTGTATCAGTTTTGCTGCGGCACACCCTTCATGGTCAGGGCAATGCGCTTTTTGCCGGTATCCACGCTCAGCACCTTGACGCGCACGATGTCGCCCACCTTGAGCAGCTCGCGCGGGTGCTTGATGAATTTATCGCTGATCTGGGACACATGGACGAGGCCGTCCTGATGCACGCCGAGATCGACAAAGGCACCGAAGTCGATGACATTGCGCACGGTGCCGGTCAGCTCCATGCCGGGCTTGAGGTCGTCCAGCCCCATGACATCGCTGCGCAGCAGCGGCTTGGGCAGGCTATCGCGGACATCGCGGCCCGGCTTGCAGAGCTCGGCCACAATGTCGTTCAGGGTCGGCTCGCCCACGCCCAGCAGCGCACAGAGGGTCCCGGCGCCCTTGGCCTTAACGGCGCCGGGCAGCCCCGCCAGCTTGTCGGTGCCGATCTCAGCGGCCGTGTAGCCGCAGGCGTCCAGCAGTGCCTTGGCGGCCGCGTAGCTTTCGGGGTGGACGGCGGTCGCATCCAGACGGTTCTTGGCCTCGGGCAGCCGCAGGAAGCCCGCGCACTGCTCATACGCCTTGGGGCCGAGGCCCTTGACCTTTTTCAGCTGCGCGCGGGAGGTGAACGCCCCCTCCTCCTCACGCCATGCCACGATGTTTTTGGCCGTGGCCGCGCTGACGCCCGCCACGCGGCGCAGCAGCGGCGCAGAGGCGGTGTTCAGGTCCACGCCGACACTGTTCACGCAGTCCTCGACCACGCCGTCCAGCGTCTCGTTCAGCCGCTTCTGGGGCATGTCATGCTGGTACTGGCCGACGCCGACCGCCTTGGGGTCGATCTTGACCAGCTCGGCCAGCGGGTCCTGCAGGCGGCGGGCAATCGACACGGCGCTGCGCAGATTGACATCATACTGCGGGAACTCCTCAGCGGCCAGCTTGGACGCCGAATAGACCGAGGCACCGGCCTCGCTGACGACCATATACTGCAGGTGCAGGTTCTTTTCCTCGGCCAGCTCGCGGATGACCTCGGCGGCAAATTCTTCCGTCTCATGGCCGGCCGTGCCGTTGCCGATGGCCATGACCTCAACACCGTTCTTCAAAACCATCGCCTTGATGGTCTTTTTGGCCTGATCCACCCGCTTGAACTCGGGCACCGGGTAGACGACATTCGTGTCCAGCACCTTGCCGGTGGGGTCGACGACCGCCACCTTGCAGCCCATGCGGTAGCCGGGGTCCAGCCCCATGACCGTTTTGCCGCGGATGGGCGGCTGCAGCAGCAGCTGGCGCAGGTTGTCGCCAAAGACCTTGATCGCACCCTCGGCGGCAGCGGCCGACAGCTCGCCGCGCAGCTCGTTTTCAAGGCTGGGGTGGATCAGGCGGCTGTAGGCATCGCGGGCGGCGGCGTCCACAACCGCTGCGCTGGCACCGCCGGTCTTTTTGCGGGCAAACATCCAGCTGACGATGCCCGCTGCGCGCTCGGCATCGACCTGAATGCCGACCTTCAAAAAGCCCTCGCGCTCGCCGCGGTCCAGTGCCAGCACACGGTGGCCGGGGATCTTGTTCAGCGGCTCGGCAAAGTCGTAATACTGGGCGTAGACGCTGTCCTCGTCCTTGGCCTTGGCGCTGGCGATGCGGCCAAACGCGCGGTAGTAGCGGCGCAGCTCGGCGCGGCAGGCGGCATCGTCGGAGACAGCCTCGGCAATGATGTCCTGCGCACCCGCCAGCGCGGCGGCGGCATCGGGCACCTCATCATTGAGGTAGTCGGCGGCGGCCTTTTCGGGGTCGAACGCGGCGTCCTGCTTCAAAATCGCATCGGCCAGCGGCTGCAGGCCGCGCGCCTTGGCAATGCTGGCGCGGGTCTTGCGCTTGGGCTTGTAGGGGCGGTAGAGATCCTCGACCTCGGCCAGCGTTTTGGCTTTGGTCAGGGCCGCGGTCAGCTCGGGCGTCATCGCGCCCTGCTCAGTGATGGAGGAGGTGACTTCCTCCTTGCGCTTATCGAGGCCGCGCAGGTATTCGAGTCGGTCGCCCAGATCGCGCAGCACCTGATCGTCCATCGAGCCGGTGGCCTCCTTGCGGTAGCGGGCGATGAACGGAATGGTATTGCCCTGATCGATCAGCTCGATCGCGCCCTGCACATTTTTGACGCTCAGGTTCAGTTCTTGTGCTAATTGTTCAGCATGGTTTGGCATGGGTGGGTTCCTCTCTTGTCAGGTTTAAAATATATCTGTTATCACGCTTTTATTTTGCTCTGTAGGGAGGGGTCTTGACCCCTCCGTTCAAACTTGGCGGCTACCGCCGCACTGCCCGGAGCGGTCAAGACCGCTCCCTACAAATCGCACCGGAAGGTTCACTGCTATGAAAAAGCGGCAAAGTCCCTCTGGCAACTTACGCCTGCTGCCGCTTTGCCCTCTTTCTCAAAATCAGCAGGTATATTCCATACGCCGCGATCCCCGCCACACTCACAATGGCCGATACCTTCAGCCCCGGCGTATGGTAGGTGAACTCCACCTCATTCTCCCCGGCGGGCACATACACGGCCATCATGCCGTTATCGACCTTTTCGATGGCGGCTGGCTCGCCGTTGACAGCGGCGGTGAAGCCATCGTCATAGGGCACGCTGAAAAACACCAGCGCATCGGTATCATAGTCGGTTTTGGCGGTAAAGCCGGTTCTTGTGGCGGTAAACTCCGCCACGGCGGCCGCGCGGCGGTCGGCACAGTCGGCGGCGTAGGCCTCCTCGCTGCGGCGGGTCAGTTCCGCATCAGGCAGGGGGCGCAGCAGGCTGCCGAAGGCCGAGATCTGATCCTCATCCAGCAGCAGGGCACGGCAAAGGATCTGGGCGCGCTCCTCCTCCCCCACCCGCTCCAGCTGGTCGGCAGTCACATAGTAGTCATAGGTAAAGCCCATCGGCACCCAGTTTTCATTCTCATAGATCACATAGGCGTCTGTTTCGGCGTATTTTGTCCAGCCGGGCAGGGCCTGTTTCTCCCAGTCGCTGACCTTGTCCCGGGCGGTCAGCGTGTAGCGCACGCTCAGCAGCCCGCGCAGCGCGTAATTGGCAGCGTCCGGCTTGGAATTGACATCACGCTTGACGCCCACAGCGGGGTAAAACTCCATGATGCTCGGGGCTACGGTCGAGTTGAAAAACTGCAGGCAGCTGCGGTCGAACCACAGCCCCAGATTGTTGTGCGCGCCGTAGGCATCGATCCGGTAGAAGGCATCGTCCGGCAGGGCGGCCGCGACCGCATCGGCGGAGTCATATGTCTCGGCAATAAGGTTGCCGTCCACATCCCACTGGGCGTATTTCGTCAGGGAGAGATGCAGCGAGCCGTACACAAGGCTGAAGCCCAGCACACCGGCCAGCAGGACCCGGCTCCACTGCCGCTTGCGGCGGCAGAAATGCCAGAGCAGCCCAAAAAGGACGATGCCCAGCACCGTCACGCCGAACAGCGCCCAGAACCGGGCAGGCTCCTCCAGCACGCCAAGGCAGAAGCTGCCGTCACTGTCCTTGTTGGGCAGCACGGCAAAGACCGCCGCCGTCAGCGTGATGAAGGTCGTCAGCCCAAAGGCACGCGGCAGGCTGCGCTCGGCCAGTGCCGGGCGGGAGAGCAGGCAGCAGGTGGCACCGCACAGCACAAGGATCGGCATATAGTACCATCGCGCGTAAAAGCTGGAATTAAGGGCGTAGAACGCGCTGTTCAGCACCGGCACAAAGGCACAGACCACGCAGACCTTTAAAATGCGGGTAAAGGGGTGGCGGTCCTGTGTGCGGCAGAAGGCCAGCCCGCCTGCAGCGCCCACCAGCGGCAGATAGGCCGTCAGGCTTGTATGCTTGAGGATGCCCTCCTGAAACATATCCTTGAAATAGGGGGCGTCCGGCATCAGAAAGGGGCTGTAAAAAATAGCGCCGTACTGCTGGGATTTGCCGTAGAACAGGTAGCCGTACCCGGTAAACGGGTCGATGGTGCGCGGGTTCTGCAAAAGCGAAAGCCCGGCGGGCAGCAGCAGCAGACAGCCGCACGCGCAGCCGAGCGCTGTCTCCCACGCAAGGGCGGCAAAGCGGCGCAGGCCGATCCTGCACCGCCGCCCTGCGACCATACAGAAGAAATAGATGATAAGGAACACCGCCTGGCCGGCAAAAAAGAAATAGTTGTTGAGCAGGTTGAGCGCGACCCAGAACGGGAAGCGCCCCTTTTTGCCGTCGATGGCGGCGTCATCCAGCGCGGCCAGCAGGTAGGGAAAGAGCGCCACAACATCCAGAAAGTGGTTGAAGAAGATGTTGTAGATGCTGAACCCCGAAAACGCATACAGACAGCCGGCCAGCATCGACCAGCCTTCCTCCCGCACCCAGCGGCGCGCCCAAAGGTAAGCACCGCCGCCGGCCACCGCCATTTTCAGGCAGAGCAGCGGCACCATCGCCCACGGCATAAGCCGCGCAGGCACCGCCAGCGACAGCCAGAAAAACGGGCTGCCCAAAAGATAGAACGAGTAGGAGTTTACAAACCCGCTGCCCAGATCGGTAGCCCAGCTGAAGGTGCCGCCCTGCTTGACAAAGGCGTTGGCGTACTGGTAAAAGTTGATCTGCTGGTCGTTAAAGTCCCCTGCATAGTGGAAATACCCGCCGCCCGCCGCCGCATCTATGATGCAGTGCGGCAAAAACAGCAGCACCGCCGTCAAAAAGCAGAGCACGAACACCCGCCAGTAATTCGATTTTGTATCAGATTTTTTCATAGTACCCTTTATGGGGCCTCACATTTCAAAAAGTTGTGGTATACTGAAAGCAATCCCAGTATACCACAAACCGGAGGTCAAGTGAAGATGAAAACCTATCCGTTCAGTGCGCTGTTCAGCCGCATGAAATACATTACACGGTGGAGCCTGATGCGCAGCACCCGGGCCGAATCGCTGAGCGAGCATACCGCCGATACGGCGATGCTGGCGCACACGCTCTGCCTGATCGGCAAAAGCTGCACCGGCACCGGCGCAGCCCTGCGGCCCGAGGTTGTGGCCACGGCCGCCCTCTACCACGATGCGCCGGAGATCCTGACCGGCGACATGCCCACGCCCGTCAAGTACAAAAACGATGCCCTGCGCACCGCCTACAAGGCAGTGGAGCATGAGAGCGCCCGCGTTATGGCCAGCCTGCAGCCCGCCGAGCTGCAGGCCGAGACGCAGGCCTGGCTGACCGGCAGTGTGCTGAACGATGCCGAGCGCAAGATTTTAAAGGCGGCAGACCGGCTGTCGGCCATCATCAAGTGCATTGAGGAGGACCGCGGCGGCAACCGCGAGTTTGAGGCCGCCCGCACCCAGCAGATGGACGCCCTGCACGCCATGAGCTGCCCCGAAGCAGAATATTTTATCGCGCACATGCTGCCCTGCTATGAGCAGAATCTGGATGAATTGACGCGCGGTAGATTTTAATACGGTTGTAGGGGCCGGGCATGCCCGGCCCCTACATTACTGCAGCTTGTACACCGCATCGATCAATGTGTCCACATCGGTAAAATGCTCCAGCATTGAGCAGTAGCGCCGCAGGGCGGCGGCCCCGCGCAGGCCCTTCATATAGTGCATGGCCTGGCTGCGGGCCTGCGGCATGGCGGCCCACTCGCCTTTTTCCTCGCACATTTCATAGATCTGCGCGCGCAGGGTGCTCATGCGCTGGTTCAGCGTCGGCTCGGGCGGGCGTTCCTCGCCCAAAATCGCCGCGCGGACCTGCTCAAACAGCCATGGGTCGCCCAGCGCGCCGCGCCCGATCATAACGCCGTCACAGCCTGTTTCCTGCAGCAGCGCAACCGCACCGTCGGCGGTGGTCACATCGCCGTTGGCCAGCACCGGGATCGTGACTGCCTGCTTGATGGCCGCGATCGCCGCCGTGTCGATGGGCGGGATATACATCTGCTCCCGCGTGCGACCGTGTACGGCGATGAGATCCGCACCGTTGGCCTCGACCTGCTTTGCAACCTCCACGCCGGTCAGGTGGTCGGCGTCCCAGCCGATGCGCATCTTGACGGTCAGCGGGGTATCCTCGCCCAGCGCCCGGCGTGCGGCGGCAACCATCTGCCCGCAGAGCGGCGGGTCGAGCAGCAGCTTACTGCCCGCGCCGCTGCCGGTGATCTTGGGCGCCGGGCAGCCCATATTGATGTCGAGCATATCAAACCGGACGCCCTTTTCCCGGACAAAGAGTATTGCCTTTTCCAGTGTTTCCGGCTCTGCGCCGAAAAGCTGGATGGCATACAGGCCGTGGGGGTGCTTGTCCTGCAAAAGCTCCAGAGATTTGCGGTCGCCGAAGTTCAGCGCCTTGGCGCTTGCCATCTCGCTGACGGTCCAGGCCGCGCCGTGGTCCGCCATCAAATGGCGGCACGCCGCATCGGTCAGCCCCGCCATCGGTGCAAAAACCGCACCTGCGGGGATTTGTAGGTTGCGTAGCTGCATAAAAATATGCCCTTTCTATAAAAATCGCGTTGTAGGGGCGGGACTCTGCTCCGCCCGTGCAGAGTTGCGGCAAGGCTAAATCTTCGGGCGCATATGGAATGCGCCCCTACGGGTGTAGGGGGGCGGCGTCCTCGACGCCCCGCTGACATTCCCACCGCAACCCGTTCACGGGTTATCACAGCAAGTTCGCCCCTCATCCGGCGCTTCGCGCCACCTTCCCCCTAGGGGGAAGGCTTTTTTGTAATCTATTCTACCATATTTTCCGCAAATGTGGTATACTGAAATGTAGATTGTCTGTAAGGAGAATAGCTTTATGAAACTCATGGTTCTGGACGGCAACAGCCTTGTCAACCGCGCCTTCTTCGGCATCAAGCTGCTGACAACCAAGGATGGCCGCTACACCAACGCCATCTACGGCTTCCAGAATATTCTGCTGAATCTGCTGGCGGCCCACAAGCCCGATGCCGTGGCCATCGCGTGGGACGAGCGCGCCCCCACCTTCCGCCACAATGCCTACGATGGCTACAAGGCCACCCGCCACGGCATGCCGGAGAAGTTGGCCCAGCAGATGCCGGTCCTGAAGGAGCTGCTGACTGACCTCGGCTTTGTGCAGGTCAGCAAGGCCGGCTGGGAGGCTGACGATATTTTAGGCACGCTGGCCGCCGCCTGTGAGGCTGCCGGCGGCACCACGCTGCTGGCGACCGGCGACCGGGACAGCCTGCAGCTGGTGGACGATGCCACGACCGTTCTGCTGGCGACCAACAAGGAGACCATCCCCATGGACCCCGCCGCCATCCGGGAGAAATACGGCATTGAGCCGCCCCAGCTCATTGATGTAAAAAGCCTGATGGGTGACTCGTCGGACAACATTCCCGGCGTGCCGGGCATCGGTGAAAAAACCGCGCTGGCACTGATCTCGAAATTCGGCAGCCTGCAGGGCGTGTACGACAACATCGAGGACAAGGCCGTCAAGCCCGGCCAGCGCGCCAAGCTGACCGCCAACCGCGACAAGGCTGATCTTTCCTATATGCTGGGCACGATCCGCAGGGATGCCCCCATCGAGACCGACCCCAGCGCCTATATCCGCCGCCCCGGTGACCCGGCTGCCGCCGCGCAGCTGCTGGCCGCGCTGGAAATGCACAAGCTGGTCGACCGCTGGGAGCTGGAGAGCGGCGCCGCCCCCGCTGCGGCCGCCGACGCCGCCCCGGTACAGGCGGTGGAGCCTTCTCCCCTGCCGCTGCTGCTGGAGGGCCGCTTTTACGCCGCGCAGAATGTCACCAAGACCGGGGACGGCAGCTGGTATCTCGTGCAGGGCAGCGAGGTCTACCTGCCCGACACCGACCGGCTGGCCGCCCTGCTGGACGGCGATGCCGAGATCTGGGCCTTTGACGCCAAGCCCCTCTACCGGCTGGCGCTTGCACACGGCGGCATCGGCAAGGCGCTGCGCTTTGACGGCAAACTGGCCGCCTACCTGTTGAATCCGTCCGCCAGCGGCTATGAGGTCAAGTCTCTGGCCGCCGAGTACGGCGTACACGCCGCCTTCCACTGTGAGGACGCCCCCGATGCGGGCGTGCTGGCCGGCCTTTGCGACACTCTTGCCGCCGCACTGGACGAGAGCGGCCAGCGCAAGCTGCTGGACGAGATGGAGCTGCCGCTGGCCCGGGTGCTGGCGGACATGGAGCGTATCGGCTTTGCAATCGACGCCGCCGGTATCCGCGCCTTTGGCGACAGCCTGCGGGGCGAGCTGGACGGTATTCTGCACAATATTTATACAGAAGTCGGTTATGAGTTCAATGTAAACAGCCCTAAGCAGCTGGGCGAGGCGCTGTTCGACAAGCTGGGCCTGCCGCCGCGCAAAAAGACGGCGCGCGGCTACTCCACCGATGCCGAAACGCTGGAGAGCCTGCGCCCCTACAGCCCGGTCATTGACGAGATCTTAAAATACCGCACCTACGCCAAGCTGCTCTCCACCTATGTGGATGGATTGCTGAACGCCGAGGCTGCCGACGGCCGGGTACACTCGACCTTTATCCAGACCGAGGCCCGCACCGGGCGCATCTCCTCGACCGAGCCGAACCTGCAGAACATCCCCATCCGCACCGAGCTGGGCAGCCGGCTGCGCGGCTACTTTGTGGCGGGCGAGGGTGAAACGCTGGTGGACGCCGACTATTCTCAGATCGAGCTGCGCATCCTTGCCCACATCACCGGCGATGAGCACATGCAACAGGCGTTTTTGAACGGTGCGGACATCCACCGCTCGACCGCCGCCAAGATCTACCATATCCCGGAGAGCGAGGTCACGCCGCAGCTGCGCAGCGCCAGCAAGGCGATCAACTTCGGCATCATGTACGGCAAGGGCGCGTACTCGCTAAGCAAGGATCTGGGTATTTCGGTCAAAGAGGCGGACAGCTTCTTAAAGACCTACCTTGACACCTTCCCGAAGGTGGACAGCTATATGAAGGACTGCATCGCCCACGCCAAGGACAAGGGCTATGTGGAAACGCTGTTCGGCCGCCGCCGCGCCCTGCCGGAGCTTGCCAGCTCCAACTTTCAGGTGCGCGCCAGCGGGGAGCGGATGGCCCGCAACACGCCGATCCAAGGCACGGCCGCCGACATCATCAAGCTGGCGATGGTCCATGTCTGGCAGCGCCTGCGCGAGGAAAAGCTGCAGGCCCGCCTGCTTTTGCAGGTCCACGATGAGCTGATCGTTGAGGCGCCCGAGGCAGAGTGCGATGAGGTAAAGCGCATCCTGAAAGAAGAAATGGAAAACGTTGTGCATTACAGCGTCCCCCTGACGACCGAGGTAGGCACCGGCAAGACATGGCTTGCTGCCCATTAAAACAGCAGCACGACCGTAGGGGCCGGGCATGACCGGCTCGCAGCCTGACGGAGGCTGCACTTTTCCGGGAAAATAGCAATCGAGAAAACGCTGAGGGGCGGGCATGCCCGCCCCCTGCATAGAGGTTTTTGTATGTATGTTTTAGGAATCGAGTCCACCTGCGATGAGACCGCGGCGGCGATCGTGGAGGATGGCCGGAAGGTCATCTCCAATGTGATCTCCACCAGCGTGAAGGAGCAGGCCCTCTACGGCGGTGTCGTGCCGGAGATCGCCAGCCGCCGCCACGCGGAATATATCAGTGCCACCGTTGACAAGGCGCTGGCTGACGCCAATATGACCATTGCCGATGTGGACGCTGTGGCCGTGACCTTTGCGCCGGGGCTGATCGGCGCGGTGCTCGTCGGCGTCAACTTTGCCAAGGGGCTGGCCTATGCGGCAAACAAGCCGCTGGTACCGGTGCATCACCTGCGCGGGCACATTGCGGCCAACTATTTAACGCATCAGGATTTGAAGCCGCCGTTTTTGTGCCTCGTTGCCAGCGGCGGCCACAGCCACATCGTACTGGTCGAAGACTGGTGCCGCTATAAAATTTTAGGCCGCACCGTCGATGATGCTGCGGGCGAGGCCTATGACAAGGTTGCCCGCACGCTGGGCCTGCCCTACCCCGGCGGCCCCAGCGTTGCCGCCGCTGCCCGCGGCGGCGACCCCAAGGCCTACAAACTGCCTGTCCCCCATGTGGAGGGCAAGTACAATGTCAGCTTCAGCGGCCTCAAGACCGCCGTCATCAATGAGGTCCACAACGCCGAGCAGAAGGGGCAGGGCGTGAATGTGGCTGACATGGCCGCCAGCTTTCAGGAGCGCATTGACCAGATCCTGGCCAAAAAGCTGCTGGCCGCCGCAGCCGACACGAACGCCCAGCAGGTGGTTTTAGCGGGCGGCGTGGCCGCCAACGGCCGCCTGCGCCAGCTCGTCAATGACGGCGCGCAGAAGCTGGGTGCCCGTGTCTTTTTGCCCGAGCTGAAATACTGCGGCGACAACGGCGCCATGATTGCCGCACAGGGGTATTATGAATTCCAAGCCGGGAATTTGGCCGATTGGAGTTTAAACGGTTTGCCAACGCTGCCGATTGATTATCGGTAATCCTTCAACAAAACCTCCGCCCCGCGGTTCAAAAACCGCGGGGCGGAGGTTTTTATCGCTGCATAGGTCCAAAAAGCAGCTTTTTGCCTGTTTTGTTTTGCAGATCCGCTTTGCGCTGCAGATAGTGGAAATAGTCCTCATCCACAGCACAATGATTCTTCCACGAGTACAAATTGCACCGGCGGCAGAAAACGAAATAGGGAAGAAGGTATTGTGCGCCAAGGCAAGACCGCACGCGGGCATACCGCTCTGCCCTGTCCACTCCGTTATTCAGACTGGCCGGGCGATTGTTCAGGTCTACAAAGCCGCGTTTGGCAAAGTCCACCTGAATTCCCTCTTTGGCAAAAAGGGGAACCACATCCGCTTCGACCCATTTTCCATGGCAGATTCCCATCCATTGCCCCTTACGGTAGCCATAATCCAGAAAGCGCGCTTCCTCATTCAGTACACAGTAGAACTTATCACGGGGATGGGCTGCCGTCAGTACATTACAGCGTTCTTCCCAGTCCCACGGGCTGACCTTATGCTGCCAATATTCAGCAAATTTTTCTGTACACCAAACAGCAGCCTGCAGATTCAGCGTATATCGGTTGCCCGCAGGCAGTCGGCGATAACCGGGATAGCGCCCCACTTCCAGATCGCAGACAGCCTCTGTCACATCGCTGTTAAAATAGACAATATCCCTGTCGGCATCCATCCAGCGGACAATATCCTCCAGCCGCCCAATATCCACCGGCTGACGCAGAAAAAAATCATCCAGCAGCAGCAGCGTGTACTCGGTCTTTACCTGCTTCAAGGCCTCTGTCATCCGCTCACCATAGGTGGGGGCATTGCTGTGTACACAGCGGAGCTTTACACCGTCCAGATGAAATTCCTTTGTTTCTGTATTCAGCAAAATTTCATCCGGCAGCGGCACAAAATAGCGTGTAAGCAAGGTGAAAAATGGCTGCCACAAATCTGCATAGGCATCACAGCTGTTGACCAGCAGTGTCACACGGCTTTGCCAATTTGTATCATTCATTGTCATTTCCCTTTTTTGAAAATGTGGTTCTGCGTCCAGCGGGCGGCACGCATAGCAAAGCGGTTCCATCTCTCTACTGCCGGCGAGAGCTTTGTCTGCGGCGCATCCTTGCGCAGCGCCGGAATGTCCAGATAACGCGCCTTGCTGCGAATGAGGACAATGCAGGGGAACGGCAGATGATTCCAGTCCTCCGGATAGCAGAAAGCCGGGGACAACACCCGTATATCCTTACGGAACAGGATATATCGATTGATTTGAGATTCATCATGCCACAGGGCAATGACATTTTTATGCAAATCCTTTCGGATGCGTGCATCCAATGTATGACAAAGCTTCAGAAATGCTTCGGCTGTACCGCCATTGACACCGCCGCAGACATAATACCGCCCTATTCCGTACGGAATGCAGGCTGTACTGCGGGGATTACGGTCATATGTGAACTCGTAGTTAGGCTTGGCATAGAACGAAGGATGCTGTACGACCAGCAGCTTTTCCCCTTTTTCAGCCCGCGGCAGGAACATTTCCTGCGTTACAGGCTGCATGAGCTGCGCATTTGCATTAAAAAAGAAGATATAGTCGAACGCTTTCAGCGCCTGCTCCTGCTTTAGAAATATCTCAAACCGGCGCAATGTCGCAAACGGCCATGAGTAAGCCTCCTGCGGACAGATATGCACCCGGGGCTCTTGCGCACCGGTCAGGTCATCTGCATCGGTAAAGACAAAATAATGTACCTCGCAGTCCTTCAACAAATATTTCTCAGCGCTTTCATAAAACTCAGGCCAGAACACTGTATATTTACCGGTAGCAATATAGAGCACCGCAACCTTAGTCATGGCAAACCTCCGATACTACTGCATTAGGCAGCTCAATAGGCCCCCATGCAGCAGCATTCCACTCGGTCTCGCCCTCCGTCAAGGTATCCACCATACGGAACATCATACCGGGAACCCAATCCTCCACCGTATGGGCACCACCTTCGCCCTGTGTAATTACAGTAAAATAGCTGCCGTATTTGCCGGGTGCCAGCACTGTCAAATCGTACCGCGCCACAAAGCTTGTATACCCCGGCTGCAGATCCAGCCCATACACGCAGGTAGCCGCCAACGGATTCCCGACTTCATCACGCATCTCCAAACGCAGCCCTACATCGCTGGCTGCCTCATTCGCATAGACGCGGTAGCGAACCTGCACAGGCTTACGGCGTTCCAACACTTCATTATCTGTGTCTATCAGTTCCACACTCTGCAGTCGGATATTATCGCGCTTGAACCAGTTATCACGCTTCACCTTCGAATAATCAATAAAGGCCGTTTCCTGCGATTTAGTGGACAAATACAGTGCAATGCCCTCATCGACGCCGCCGTCAAAGACGACCTTGCCTTTGTCCAGAACGATGCAGCGGTCACACAGGTCGCGGATCGTGGCCATGTTGTGGCTGACATACAGCACGGTCTTGCCGTCGCGCTGGGCGGCCTGGCGCATCTTCGTCAGACACTTTTTCTGGAACTTCATATCACCGACAGCCAGAACCTCGTCCATGATCATGATCTCGCTGTCCAGATGGGCCGCCACGCTGAAGGCCAGCTTGACGAACATACCGCTGGAATAGCGCTTGACCGGCGTGTCGATGAAGTCCCGCACCTCGGAAAATTCGATGATCTCATCCATTTTGGCATCGATCTCAGCGCGGGTCATGCCGAGGATCGCGCCGTTCAGATAGACATTCTCACGGCCGGTCATCTCGGGGTGGAAGCCGGTGCCGACCTCCAGCATCGAGGCCACACGGCCGTACAGGTCAATGTCGCCCTCCGTGGGCGCAGTGACATGGGTCAGCAGCTTGAGCAACGTGGATTTGCCCGCGCCGTTGGAGCCGATGATGCCCACGGCCTCGCCTTTGTTGACTGTAAAGCTGACGCCGTTCAGCGCCATAAAGGTCGTGCCGATCAGGCGCTGGTCGGTGCCGATCAGGGTGTTGGGGTCCTCCTTGCCGCGCTTGCGGGCCCACCAGCTCTGCAGATCGCCGCGCAGCGTGCCGCCGCCGATCTGGCCGAGGCGATACTGCTTTTTGACATCCTTGACGCGGATCATCAGTTTATTTTCACTCATCACACGCGCCCCCTTATACGGTATCGACAAAGGTCTTTTCGACCTTGCTGAAAAGCGACAGACCCAGCACCAGCAGCACCGCCGTCCATGCCAGCGATGCCGCCCACATCACGCCCGTCACCTGCCCGCTGCCGAAGAAGATATACCGGAAGGTCTCCATCGGCGCGGTCATGGGGTTGGCGATCATGACGCCGCGCAGCAGCGGGTTTTCGATCATCGACAGCGGATAGACCACCGGCGAGCCGTACATCCAGAGCTGCACGCCGAAGGTCACCACGACCATCAGATCGCGGTAGCGGGTGGTCAGGCTCGACACGATAACGCCGCAGCCCAGCCCCAGCAGACCGACCTGCAGCACCAGCGGTACTGCCAGCGGCATCAGCGCCCACTGCGGGCTGACCTCGCCCTTGGCAAGATAGACAAGCAGCAGGGCAAAAAACAGGACAAACTGCACAAGAAAGTTGATCAAGCCTGACAGCATCGTGGAGAGCGGCATCGCCAGCCGCGGAAAATACACCTTGCTGAAGATGTTGGAGTTCGTTGTAAAGGTACCCGACACCTTGTTGATGCAGGCCGCAAAAAAGCCCCACAGCGCCGTGCCGGCCAGATAGAAAAGTATCTGCGGCACACCGTCCGTGGACAGTTGGGCGATTACGCCGAACATAACGCAGTACATAGCCGTGGACAGCAGCGGGTTGATCAGGATCCACGCCGGGCCCAGCACGGTCTGCTTATACATGACATTGAAGTCGCGCTTGACAAACAGCCAGATCAGATCCTTGTAGCGCCACAGCTCATGCAGGTCCACCTGACTCCAGCCCTGAGCCGGGCCGTAGTGAACATGATAATTTTCCAGTTGTGATTTTTCCATGCGCGAAAGCTCCTTTAGTTTTTAGGCGATGCCGCCTTGCCCTTATGCCGCAGAAAGGCCTTGTACACCGGCAGACTCATGCGCAGCAACGCGGCCCGCAGCCACATGCTGCGCTGCCCTGTAGTGCGGGCCAGCAGGCGGTAGGCATCCGCACAGCCGCGGCAGGCGGCGCGGTAGCGGGCCTGCTGGGCCGGGGTGGTCAAATCAAAGCGCTGCTTTTCCGTCAGATTGTCGATGGCATCGTTCAGCAGGCCCTCTGCCCGCAGGCAGTCCCCCCGCCGGGCAAAGCAAGCTGTCCATTCCAGCAGAAATTCAGGCCGATCCAGATAGTTACGGCTCGACCCCGCTGCCATGATGCTGCCCTTGCGCTGCACATAACGATAGCCCGGATAGGCAAGGCAGACGATGGTCCCGCACTGTCCGAGCAGATACGGCAGCAGAAACTGATCCTCATACCGCTTGCCGGGCGCATAGCGCAGCGTGCGGAAAAGGCTGCGTCGGTACAGCTTATTCCATGCGACCACATAGTAGATCCGTGTTTCGGCCAGCGCAAAATAGCGCGCCCAGACCTCGTCCTCGCACAGGACCTCATCCCGGAAGCCGCTGAAATCCGGCTGCGGGAGCGGACGGTTTTCCTCGTCCACGTAGGTCAGATTGTACAGCACGAGGTCAGCGTCATATTTCCGCTGAGCCTCCACCGCGCGGCGGACGGCATCCGGTTCCATCCGGTCATCGCTGTCCGTAAAGATCAGAAATGTGCCGCTTGCCGCCTCAATGCCGGTGTTGCGCGCAGCGGAAAGACCTCCGTTTTTGCGGTGTATGACCCTGATGCGGGGGTCCTTTTCTGCCCAGGCATCGCACATCGCCGGGCAGCAATCGGGGCTTCCATCATCGACCAGCAGTATCTCAAGATCAGTGTAGGTCTGGCCGATGACGCTTTCAACGCAGGCATCCAGATAGCGTTCCACCTTATAGACCGGGATAATGACGCTGACAGTCGGCATGGGAAGCTCCTTTTTGTTGGTCGGCGTTTACCGCCGTGCTTTCAGATAGCCCGCAAACACCGGCAGGCCGATGTGCAGGGCGGCAGCGCGCAGCTTCAGCGATGCTGTACCCTTTTGCGCCGCCAATGCGTCATAGACACGGCACAGCTCCCGCTTGGTTTCGGCAAACTCCGCCCGGTGGCCGGGCTTTGTCAAGTCGTAGGCGCGCTTATTGCTGTGCAGGAAGAGCGCCGCATCCGTCAGTGCCCCCTCGGCACGGTCGTACCAGCCGTTCGCCAGAAAATACTCTGCCCGGTGGATATCCCCCTGGGTCATCGCCAAACGCACCTCGTGTCTGGCACCGTCCGTGATGCTGCCTGCATGGCGCAGGACATAGTAGCCCGTATAGGGCAGGCAGGCGATCCTTGTGCAGCCCGCGATAAGGTCGGGCAGCAGGTAGTAATCCTCATGCAGCATGCCCAGCGGGTAGCGGGCATGCGCAAACAGCCGGGCGGCGTACAGCCTGTGCGCCGTGCCGGTGAACTGGTTGATCCATGGCGTGCCGAAGGCGTCCCAGAAGGCTTCCACCCCGAGCAGCGTTTCCTCTGTAAAACGCTCGTTTTCCGGCAGCGGGTGCCGTGCGCCGTCCTCTGTCACGGGGCAACAGTTGCAAAGCACCAGCTCCGCGCCGGTGCGCTCTGCACCTGCCAGAAGTGTTTCCAGCAGGTCCGGCGCAACCGTGTCATCGCTGTCCACCATCGTGATCCAGGGTGCCGCTGCGGCATCCAGCCCCGCATTGCGTGCGCCGGACGGACCCGGGCCGGTCTTGGCCGGGTGCAGCGCATGGATGCGGGGGTCTTTTTCTGCCCACGCATCGCACATCTGCGGGCAGCGGTCAGGGCTGGCATCGTCAATGAGCAGAAGCTCAAAGTCGGAAAAGGTCTGGGCGAGTATGCTCTCTACACAGGCGTCCAGCGTTTTTTCCGCCTTGTAGACCGGCACTACAATGCTGACAGTCGGCATTTACTTGTCTCCTTCATCGTCGACGCCGGGCAGATGAATCAGACTGCCCATGTAGGCGTTGGCGTCCGCCGGATGCCACGGCGCAATACCGCTATAGGTCGTAAAGGTCATCTCTCCGAATTTGATGGAGCCATCATTCAATGCATATAGATCAACGCGCACAAAAGGGAATCCCTTGCTCAAAGTGCGGGCGATCTCAACCATCTTTTCCAGATTTTTCGGACGCGGGATGTCATCAGGCTGCTCCAGCGGGGTGAAAATGTTGAAGGGCAGCAAATTCCAGTCCGTATCAAAGCAGACAATCCGCTCATCGGCATCGACATAACGATTCATGATGTAGATGATGACTTTCGGCTCGCCATCAAAGCAACAGAACTTATAATCGTACAGATCTCCACCGTCATTTTCAATAAACTGCTCGGCCAAAATTTTGGGCTTAATATGCTCATACTGCAATTCCAGTCCGCCGAGGTAGTAGGTAAAGTTCAATTTTGTCCATAGATCAAACTTTTTCTTTGCATCTTCCTTATCCAGCTTCGATTTATCCGGCACAGGATAGTTCCAGCCCGCACCGTGGTTCGTTTTGAGCATAAACTTATCGGGCAGCTTGTCAAAGTCGATCTGGTCAAAGCGATCCCAGACGCCCAGCAGCGGAATGAGGTACTCCTCGCCGATCTTCTCCTTGACCCACGCGCGGACAGCATACTTATCCACAAGGTCCTGCTGCTTGTTTAGCCCTCCGTAAATTTTCATCCATTGGGTCTTTTCGCTGAAGGTCTTGGGATGCTCCAGATCAAGCGGCGTGTGGGTGTAGTTATTCTCCAAAAACCATTGCTTCAATGCCGCCGGATAGTCTTTTTCCTGCAGGCAGGCCCAGTAGGCATAGTTTTTGTTTGCGATTTTATGATACTTTGCATAAGTATAGATATATTTTGCGCTGATAATCGGGCCGTTGTGCAAAAGATATTTCAGGCCGCGCTTTGCATTGCGGGGCAGCCAGGTCACGGCACGGCCGATCCTGTACGATGACGAGCCGTAGACAGCTTCCAGCTCATGGCGCAGGATGTCGGCCTGCTCCTCCGCGGTCAGTTCCTTCATATCTTCCATGCTTCAGCACTCCCATTTTTCGGTTTTTGCGCGTGCTTCCTCCAGCAATGCGCGGACATGCGGCTTCCAAATATAATGGCGGCAGACTTTCGTCACAAAGAACCAGAACGGATTCTCGATCTCACACCAAAGGCGAGACAGCGCATTTTCATTGTTATAGTTCACAATGCGGCGCAGCCGGCCCGCACGGTAGCGGTCAATGTTCGGCAGGTAGGTCTTGGCCTCCTCCGTCAGCTTGGGATCGCGGCGGTTTTCAAACAGCTGGGTGTACTCGTACACAGTCCGCACCAGTCCCGCGCCGAAAAGCCCGCGCAGTATGGCCTTTTGCTGGTAAAGCATCAGCGCGTTTAAGATATAGTTTTGATAGACGCTGCGGCGGTGGTAGGTGCTGTCCTCGATCTGGCGGTAGTTGAACATGCAGTCCGGCAGATAGTAGACCCCGCCGTAGGGCAGGAACATATAGGTCAGCATATTGTCAATGATCTGCACGCCGCTGGTGTAGGGGTCTATCCCCTGCAGCCCGACATTGCGGAACATCATAGCGTTGGTGTGGATATAGAAAAAGCTCCAATACTCTCTGGCCGTCAGCGCACACTCCCGGACAGGCTTTTCGATGGGCTGTGTCCTGCCGGTGCTTTCCCAGTAATAGCAGCCGTTGTGGCCGCAGGCCACATATCTGTGCGCAGTGTCTGCATCCAGAATATCCGCCTGCTTCTGCAGCTTGCGGTCATCGGTATAAAAGTCATCGCCGTCCAGATAGCAGACATACTGCCCCTTTGCCTCATAGAAAAGCCGCCCACGGATCGCGTTCATCCGCTGGATGCGCTCATTGCCCTCATATTTTTTGCCCGGTATGCGGTCCATAACGAATACCCGCACACGGTCGGGGTATCTTTTTTCCCAACCGCGCAGGAGCTCTACGGTTCCGTCCTCGGAGCCATCGTCCGCGCAGAGGATCTCGACCGGGAAATCCGTTTTCTGGGCAAGGACGCTTTCCATTGTCTGATCCACATACGGTGCCAAATTGTAGAATGAGATCAGTATACTGACCTTGGGCTGCTGCATGACAAACTCCTTATCCGTTCAATACCTCAAACCAGAGCAGACCGTTTTCGTCCGGATCCGGCTTGAGGGGGGTATATCCCTGCTTTGCATAAAAACGGCAGGCCCGCACATTCTGCGGGGCAACGCACCAGTAGATACGGCGCAGTCCCAGTTGCGAAAACCCGAGCTGCAAAATTGCCTGCATTCCCCATGCGGCCACACCATGGCCCATGGCACAGCGCCGCACCGCAATGGCAAACTCAGCCTCCCCACGGCCTGCATCGCGGTTTTTCAGGCTTACCGTTCCCTGATAAATACCCGCCCCATCTGCCACCGCGCGGTGGAGACTGGGGGTATCCTGCTGTGCCGCAGCAATAAAGCGCTCACAATCCGCAAGCGTCATGCTGGAAAAATCAGCACGCATATACCGCACCGCGTCCGGATCATGCATCCATTCCAGCATGAGGGGGGCATCCTGCGGCTGTAAACAACGAAGCTGCATCATTCTTCTTCCACCCACCGGATAAACTCATCATAATCCCGGATATAATCCTCGGCCTCGTAGTAGGAGTCTGCGGCAACACAAAGCACAGAGTTTTCCTGCTGCCAGATCATTTCCCGCCACATATTATGCTCGACGATCAGCCCCTTGGCGGGGTCGTTGAGCAGGACCTCGCTCTTTTCGTGACCATCGTCCAACCGGATCAGGATGCTGCCGTAGGGGCACCACAGCACCTGCCGCAGTGCCTTGTGGGCATGGCCGCCGCGCTGGGTGCCCTGCGGCGCACCGTGGATATAGTAGATGCGCTTGATGTCAAACGGCACATCGCGGCTGCCCTCAAAGACCGAGAGCGTTCCCTGTCCTTCCGCCGTGACGCTTTTCATATGGATTGTCTGGATAATCATAGTGGACGCCTTTCTCTCACTCTGACATTTTGATAACAGCCATACCGTTCACAATGGCACAATACCCCTGTGACGGATAACTGGGCATAGACTGTACCGCCGGAATCTCCTGCACCGCGTTCAATGCAGACTGATCTGCGATGACAGCTGCGCTGCTGCCCATAACATGCTGAAACCACCATTTAATAGTGCCGTCATAGGTCACAGCCGAGTTGACCTGATGCAGGTCGCCCTCCTCGTAGCGGCTGAAGGCCGGATCGTGGTACGCCAATTCCGAATCCGTAAAGCTGCCCACAAAAGCCACCGGGGTAACACCCGGCTCGTACCCGTCCAGCTTGCCAACCTCGGCCATGATCTGGGTCATTTGGCGGGCGGTGTTATCATAGACCAGCTTCGTATAAACATATGCACCGTTGGCGCATATGCAGTTGCGCAAAATCAGAAAAGCACACAGCAGGCCCACCACAGCGCTGCCCGCACGGCGGGACATCGGAAACAGCTCCGACCCGCCAAAAAAGATCATCGGCAGCAGGTAGACCAAAAACAGCGCATGCTGCATCAGGATATACACATTGCCGGATGCCAGCAGATAGCTGACATTCAACCCGATCGGCAGCAGCAAAACCACTGCCACTGCCTGCACGATCGTGCGCTTATTGCACCCGCGCAGCTTCACAAGCAGACCCGCCGCTGTCATTGCTAGCAGCAGTGCCGTAGCCATCCGCATGCCGCGGTCATTCCAACCGGAATAGCCAAGCAATGTTTTCAAGAAGTCCGCATACGCAGCCGGAATGGCCGTCAGCACCGCAGCAGGGCCAAGCCGGAGCATCTGTGCAAGTCCATTTCCTGTATCCGCCAGTTGATACCCGGTAAGCGCCAGCGAGATCTTGAGTGAAACGACATATACCACCGCGCCGAGCGCGAGCGCCGCCAAGGCCCGAAGTCCCTGCTGCAGCCAGATGCGCCACGCGGTATCCTGCAAGGCGCGCTGCAAAAGCACCAGCAGATAGAGGCCTACCGCAAACTGTATATACGACTGGTAGAGCGCCAGACTGACGCAAAGGCAGCCTGCCGCACAAATCATCCCCCAAACGCGGGGCAGCTTTTCGGTACACCAGACTGCCGTACAGGCCAGCAGCATAGCCAGCATATAAGCGTCCGTTTCATAGGTATACGTTGCCAACTGCGCCGTGACCGATGCACAGGTGCCCAGCAGGCCGGTCAGCAGCACTGCAGACCAACGGCGCAGATGCAGCAGCCGGGCAATGATGTACCCGGTCAACGCCAGATAAACCGTGCTGAACGCACCAATCAGCCAAGGCGCTGCAATTTTACCGCGCACCAACGGGAAATAGAAATTCTGCGCCCACCGCCCCAGAACATACATCGTCCACTGCGCATCATAGACCAGCACTGTGCTGTCGTGGTTGGGGAAAAGATTTGTAAAGGCAAACCCGTGCGCCAAAAGCATACATACGGCAGCAGCGGCAGCCACAGCGCGCAGCAGGGCCGTATCGATCCCCCGCAGCCATTGGCAGACGGTATTCTCCGTTTTCTCTAAATGCTGCATCATGGGGTTTGTGTCTCCTTTTCCGCAAACGCGCAGATGGCGCGCAGGATGGTTATGTCGCCGTTTGTGGGCGGGGTCCATGCACGCTGCGCTTTTTTGAAGGGGGCGCTCTGCGGCACGATGAGCCGCCCGACCAGCCCCCGGACCAGCCGGGATTTCCTGCGGTCGTTGAAGTAGTATTCATAGGCCAGCCGCACCGTGAGGTCACGGGGGAATTTCTCCCGCAGCAGCGCAAGCATGGCGCGCCATTCACCCAGCATCCGCTCACGGGCGCGGGCATCGGTCGAAACACCGCCGCCGTACTCATACCAGACGGTCAGGCGGTCATAGCGGGTGATCTGTATTCCCTGCACGGCGAACATCCGCAGCGAAAAATCCTCTGCCAGACGGACGCGCCCGGCCATGGTATCCATCGCGGTCTGCAGCAGCGCCCGCTCATACACAAGGCCCGCGCCGCTGATGCCGTCATCGTAGAGCAGCAGATTGCGGCGGACGGTCCTTGCATCGTAGTGCGCCGGGTCGTAGGGGGTGCGGTCAAAGGGGGTCTCGCCCGGGACCGGGTGCGGGTCGCTGCCCGGCGCAAAGTAGGCCTGCCGGCCGAAGGCCACGCGCGGCGCATCTGCCTGCAGGCGGCCGAGCCACCAGCGCAGCGTTTCACTGTCATAGAGGAAATCTCCAGGCGAAAGGGTCAGCACCCACCGGGTGGTGACTGCACGCAGGGCGTTTTGCATGTTTTTCACAGTGCCGCCGTTCGGCATCAGCTTGACGGTCTGCACATCGGTGATGCCGTGGGCTGCAAGATATGCGCGGCTCTCGGCAAAATAATCCTGCGGTGAACCGTCATCCCCCAGCACCACGGCGAAATCGCGGGTGTCCTGCATGGCCAGTGCCGCCAGTGTGCGCCGCAGCGCCCCGGCGTCCGGGCGGTATTGCAGGATGACGATGGTGAGTTGCGGCACAGTGGGCCTCCTTTCGGCTTCACAAATGTACTAAAGGCAGCGTGGTACGGGTCGTCGAGGACGCCGACCCCTACAACGGTCACCCGTAAGGGGCGGCGTCCCCAACGCCCCGTCAGGTTTGCCGCTGCTTATCCTTCCATCCGCCCCATCTTCCCGTTCCAGAAATCCACGGCGCCTCTGAACGCGCCGTAGCTGCGTCCCTTTTTGCGGCCGAGCGCCTTTGTCAGCGCGTAGCGGGCCGCACCGGTGAGGAGCGGCAGAATCGTTTTCAGCCTTGCATAGGTGGTGCTTCTGCCCTTGCAGGTCAAATACAGTGTGTTGCGCGTGATGTAATACACCGACAGCATACCGCCGGCGCTGCCGCCGGCCTTATGGTGGATGACAGCATCGGGCAAAAACCACAGCGGCACGCCCGCGCGGGTCAGCCGCAGGCAGTAATCGACATCCTCGCAGTACATAAACAGCGTTTCATCGAGATAGCCGACCTGTTCAATGACCGCGCGCGGCAGCAGCACGCAGCAAAAGGTGATAAAGCTGACCTGCTTTTTCTCCGCAAAGCGCGGGCCGTCCTTTTCATGGCCGCCCAAATGCTTCACCCTGCCGGTCTTGGGGTCCAGCGCGCCGCCCGCAAACCAGATCTCGTCCGGCGGGTCCATAAACAGCATCTTCGGGCAGCTGACCGCCCCGGCCGGGGTTTCGGCCAGCAGCTTTTCGAGAAAATCCGGGCGCGCGGCCGTGTCATTGTTGAGCAGCAGCGCAAAATCACAGCCATCGGCCAGCGCGCGGCGGATCCCGATGTTGTTGGCCGCCGCAAAGCCGACATTCTGCTGCTGGGGCAGAAACACCGTGTTCGGCGGCAGTTTGTCCTGCAGCTGCGCCACCGAATCATTGGGCGAAGCATCGTCGATCAGGATGATCTCAAAATCGGTAAAGGTCTGCCGCTGCAGGCTTTCCAGACAGACCAGCGTGTCCTGCCAGCCGTTGTAATTGGAGATGATGATTCCGACCTTCGGCATGGCTTACCCCTCATACTCGTTCACGGCGTCAATGACTGCCTGCACCTGCGCCTCGGTCATGCCGTAATACATCGGCAGGCTCAGCTCGGTGGCGGAGATCTCCTCTGCCAGCGGCAGTGCGCCCTGCGCAAGGCCCAGCTCCCGGTAGGCCCCCTGCAGATGGATCGGTGTCGGGTAGTGCTTGTTCGTGCCGATGCCGCGGTCTGCCAGATGCTTTTCCAGCGCATCGCGGGTCTTGCAGCGCACGGCAAAGATATGCCAGACATGCTCACAGCCGGGCTGCACGGCAGGCAGCGCCACGGCGGGGTTGTCTATCCCGGCGAGGTAGCGCGCGGCGATGCGGCGGCGCTCGGCGTTCATGGCATCAAGATGCGGCAGCTTGGCCGCCAGAAAAGCGGCCTGCAGCTCGTCCAGACGGGAGTTCTGCCCCTTATAAATATGGTGGTATTTGTAGTCGCTGCCGTAGTTGCCCAAGGCGCGGATTTTCTCGGCCAGCGCATCGTCATTCGTTGTCACGCAGCCTGCATCGCCCAGCGCCCCCAGATTCTTGCCCGGGTAGAAGCTGAACCCGGCGGCATCGCCGAGGCTGCCCGCCCGGCGGCCCTTGTAGACTGCGCCGTGGGCCTGTGCCGCATCCTCAATGACCTTGAGACCATGTTTTTTTGCAATGGCGTTGATTTCATCCATCGGGGCACACTGGCCGTAGAGATGCACCGCCATGATGGCCTTTGTGCGTGGCGTGACGGCGGCCTCGATGCGGGCGGGGTCGATGTTATAGCTTGCAAGCGTGGGCTCGACCAGCACGGGGGTCGCCCCGGCGTAGCTGATGGCCAGCACCGTCGCAATAAAGGTGTTGGAGGGGGCGATGACCTCATCGCCCGGGCCGATGCCCATCGCCTTGAGGATCAGCACCAGCGCGTCCAGTCCGTTGCCGCAGCCGATGCAGTGCCTGACGCCGCAGTAGGCGGCAAATGCCTTTTCAAAGGCGGCATCCTCGCGGCCGCCGATGTACCAGCTGTTGTCCAGCACGCGGGCAAACGCCCCGCGCAGCTCGGCATCCAGCTCCCGCTCCATCGGGCGAAAAGAGACAAACGGCACCGTGACAGGGATCTCGGACATAGAGTGACACCTCATTTTAAACAGCAAATTTATCGTAGGGGCGCATTTCACATGCACCCGTGCAGCCTGCACCAGCGATGCAGGCGGATATGGCATCCGCCCCGCACAGCACCCGCACCGCCGCGCTTCCCCCGCAAAAGGGCGTACACGACCTACTATATCGTCTTATTATACAACAAAATGTACCCTTTCGCAACACAAAAGAAGGCACCGCCCAAAATAAGCGGTGCCCTTGGCAATACCTTAGTTTATCCGTTGTTTTCCTTCGGGGCGCGGGTGGCGCACTCGGGGCCGCAGCTGCACTCGTCAATGCTCACATGGTCCGCGCAGCAGCAGCGTCCCTCCAGATAGCGGCAGCCCTTGTCGTCACAGTGGATGTCGGTCTCCGGCGAGGCGGGCGGGTTGTCGGTGGCAACATTGCCGCAGCCCTCGCTGTTGCGGTAGCTGCCGCAGACAGCATCCCCGGGGCCGGTGTGGCGGACCTGAATGCTGTTCAGGCAGCAGCAGCCCGCCTTATTATGGCAGCAGTCATACTGCGCACAGTCAAGATAGTTCATAGCTAAACACCTCCGTACCGACAGTATGCGCAGGGGCGGGGGTGTTTATGCAGGGGACATTCGTTCAAAGGGGCCGCTTACCTCAGACCACCGCCCGCTCTGCCTTGAGTGCCCGCTCGTACTCCCGGAGGAAGGAGGCAAACCCGGCCACATCAGCGGCATCGGGGGTCACGGTCGTGCTGCGGGCCCCGGCAAAGACGCGGGTCTTGAGGTAGTCGGCCAGCGTCTCACCCTCGGCGCGGTGCAGGCGGTAGGCTGCAAGCAAGGCCATGCCGTAGGGGCCACCCTCGCCCGCCGTCTCCATGCAGGTGACGGGTGCGCCCGCCGCCGCTGCCAGATACCGCTGGGCAACGCCCGGCGTCTTGAACAGCCCGCCGTGGCCCAGCAGGGTATCCACGGCCACATCCTCGCTCTTCAAAATCTCCAGCCCCATGGCCAGCGTGGCAAAGGCCGAGTAAATGTTAGCCCGCATGAAGTTGGCCAGCGTAAAATCGGCATCGGGGCGGCGCAGCAGCAGCGGCAGACCCGCGTCAAAATGGGTCACGCTCTCGCCGGAAAAGTAGTTCACCGGGGTCACGCCGCCGCAGTCGGGTGCGCCCCTGAGCGATGCATTGAACAGCTTTGTGAAAAGCGTTCCCTTATCGACCTCAACCCCGCAGAGCGCCGCGCTCTCGGCTAGCAGGCTGACCCATGCGTTCAGATCGCTCGTGCAGTTGTTGCAGTGGACCATGGCCACAGCCTCGCCGCTGGGGGTCGTGACCATGTCGATCTCGGGGTAGACGCGGGAGAGCGGCTTTTCCAGCACGACCATTGCAAAGATGCTGGTGCCGGCGCTGACATTGCCGGTGCGCGGGGCCACGCTGTTTGTGGCGACCATGCCGGTCCCGGCATCCCCCTCCGGCGGGCAGAACGGCACGCCGGGCTGCAGTGTCCCCGTGGGGTCCAGCAGGCGGGCACCCTCCGCCGTCAGCACACCGGCATCGGCACCGGCAGGCAGCACTGCGGGCAGCAGCTCGGCCAGCTCACGCCCGAAGCCGTGACCGGCGATCAGGCGGCTGCAGGTCTTGAGCATTTCAGCATCATAGCCGCCGGTGGCGCTGTCGATGGGGAACATGCCGCTGGCATCGCCCACGCCCAGCACCTTTTGCCCGGTGAGCCGCCAATGGACATAGCCCGCCAGCGTCGTAAAGAAGGCCAGCTCGCCCAGATGACCCTCCCCATTGAGAAGTGCCTGATAAAAATGCGCGATGCTCCACCGCTGGGGAATGTTGAAGCCGAGCGCCTCGGTCAGCTCTGCCGCCGCCGGGCCGGTCATCGTATTGCGCCATGTGCGGAAGGGTACCAGCAGTTGGCCGGCCCCGTCAAAGGCCAGATAGCCGTGCATCATTGCAGAAATCCCGATGCAGCCCACCGTTGTAAGGGGCTGCCCGTATTTTGCCTGCACATCGGCGGCCAGCGCGGCGTAGGCGTGCTGCAGGCCGGTATGCACGGCCTCCAGCGGGTAGGTCCAGACGCCGTCCTTCAGCTGGTTTTCCCAAGTGAAGTCCCCCTGCGCCACCGGGGCATGGCTGCCGTCCACCAGCACCGCCTTGATGCGGGTCGAGCCGAATTCAATACCGAGTGCGCACTGTCTGAGGTCGAGCATGGTATCACTCCTTGCCAAATTCTGTCTGTTTTGTATGCGGGCATTCTGCCGCCAGTATCGTGCTTTTATTATAACAGACAGCGCAGCCGCCGACCAGTGCCTGCTGTTTTAAAAGGTGGATTTTTGTTCAAAAAAATCGCAGTCGGTCCTGCAGGGTTCCTGCGGGCGGAGTGCTGTGGCTTATCTGCACTCCTTCTTCATAGCGGAATAGCCGATCAGCACCGTCCAGACATAAGCGCAGGTCTTGGGGATCATCAGCATACCGATCATCGGGATCGCATCGGCCCACAGCACGACCGGGATATAGAAGCCAAAGCTCAGCACGATGGTCAGCCACATCCAGCGGAACGCTTCGTCGTTATGCTCTTTGGCGCTGCGGAAGAACAGCACGATGATCAGAAGGCCCATCAGGGCAAAGGGAATGTTGCGGTAGATGCCCCAAGAGAGCGGAGATTCGGCGCTGAGCCACTGGTTCTGCGGCATCATGCAGAGGATGACGCGCACGGCGGCCAGCCCGTAGACGGCGGCGGTCAGCCCCTTCCGGCCCTCGACCTTATAGCGCTGACGCCACACATAGTAGAGCAGCACATAAAAGATCGTCATCGTGACCGAGGTGATCCACTTGCCGAGGCCCAGCGGCACGGTGTAGTTTTCCAGACCCGTGGTGCAGAGCGCCAGCGCGCGGGGCACCAGATGGAAGGAGTCACCGGCGCCCAGCACAACGGCCATCAGGCCGAACAGCCGGAACTGCGGGTTACCCTTGCTCCCACGGATCATCAGGATACCGATGGTGATGACAGATACCAGATAGACGGCATCAAATACAGTTTCTACGATTGCTTGCATAGCTCGATTTCTCCCTTTTGCTGATGTTTTTTGTAGGCATTGTGAACATTGTTCAGTTTGAGGCATTTAAAATTCCCACACGCTGGTGGGAATGAAAAGCCGGTGGTCAATATAAGGTTCTGCGCACGATCTCCAGCACGGCGCTGGGGTCATAATCCTGCCGCAGCAGGGCGGACAGCAGCTGTGAAAACAGCACTTCGGCAAATTTTTCTGCCGTGAACTGCTCATCAAAGGCATCCGGCCGGATTCTGGCATCCTGCCTGAGGACTGCGCACAGCCCCATGAGCATGTGGTGCCAGGCCTGCTGCATATGGCGCTTGCCGTCAGCCTTTTCGTCCCGCATAAAGCCGAGCGAATGCAGCGTGAAAAAGCCGGGATACTGCTCACAGCCGTAGGCCATCCGCTCATACATCCAGATCACGCAGGCCTGCACATCCTGAAAGACGGCGGCATCCTCCGGGCGGTGGAAGATCTCGCACCAGACGCTTTCAACGGTGGCGCTGACCAGCTCCGCCTTGGAGTCAAAATAGTTGTAAATAGAGCCTACCGACACCCCGCACGCCGCCGCAACTGAGCGGATGCTGACAGCAGACCACCCCTGCTCTTGGATCAGCGCACGGCTGGTTTTCAGTATCTCCTCTTTGGATGTGACGATCGTATTCATGGGCACCTCAATATGAACATTGTTCAATTACGGCTTTTATTATAGCTGCGCCCCCGCCCCCTGTCAATAGGAGCGGAAAGGTTTTTATGAACTTTTTTCACAGGGAAGGCCCGGCCGCGCAGGGTATGGCGCGCCGCCTTGCCATAAAAAAAGCCCCCTGGAAGAATGCCGCAAACCAACTTGGCTGCGTCATTTTCTATGGGGCATGGTTGGGCCGGCCGGATTTGAACCGACGGATGGAGGAGTCAAAGTCCTCTGCCTTACCGCTTGGCGACGGCCCATTATAAAAAGAAAAGACCGCGCAGGAACGGGCCTGAACGGTCTTTGGTGGGGTGCCTAGAGAGATTCGAACTCTCGGCCTCCAGAGCCACAATCTGGCGCGCTAACCAACTGCGCCATAGGCACCACATAATGCGCCCGAAGGGACTCGAACCCCCGGCCCACTGCTTAGAAGGCAGTTGCTCTATCCAGCTGAGCTACGGGCGCTTATTGCGGGTTCTGCCCACAAGGGACATACTGCGTAAGTTATTATAGCAACGCAATCGGTCTTTGTCAAGCTTTTTCGGTAAGTTTTTTACAAAATCGGCGTTTTTTGCTCTACAAAGTACACCTCATACCATTCTATAAAGCAGTAAAACGCCCATATCTTCGTCATAGCGTTTGTTTTACCTGCCCGGTGGTCATCCAGCAGGGCGCAGAGCGCCCCGGTGTCAAAAAAGCGCTCGGCCACCGGGCCGGTGAATTTGGCCTTCACCCGCGCATAGTATTCGTCCTGCCGCAGCCAGTCGGCCAGCGGCACGGGGAACCCGCGCTTAGGGTTTGTGGCCAGCGCCCGGGGCAGGCGGCGTGCCGCAGCGGCGCGCAGGGCAATCTTACCCCGCCGCGCGGTGCAGCGGTACTGCCGGGGCAGCCCCAGCGCCACAGCCAGCACCCGCCGGTCCAAAAACGGCACCCGCAGCTCAAGGCTGTGGGCCATACTCATCCGGTCCGCCTTGCGCAAAATGTCCCGCGGCAGCCATGTCTGCAGATCCACCCACTGCAGAGCCGTCGGCTCATCCAAGCCGCGCACCTTATCAAAATACGGCTTGCAGCGGCGGGCCGGTTCGGGCGTGTTGGGCGAGCGCTTCAAATATTTATCGCGCTCCTGCGGGGTCTCAAACACATAGTTGGCACGGGCGCAGCGCTGCCAGCGGGGCTGTGTGCCCCGGCGCAGAAGGCCGCACCCCGGCAGCAGTGCGGCCAGCGCACGGCGCAGCGGGCGCGGCATCCGCTGCCAGCCCTCGGCCCAGACGGCCTGCCGGTACAGCGGGTAGCCGCCGAACAGCTCATCTGCCCCCTCGCCCGACAGCACTACTTTTACACGCTGCCGTGCGGTTTTGCACAGAAAATACAGCGGCACCTCCGCCGGGTTGGGCATCGGCTCGTCAAGATACCACTGGATCGCGCGGTTGGCGTCAAAGAACGCCTCGGCCGTAACGGTCGTTTCGGTCAGGGGCACGCCCAGCGCCGCCGCAGCCGCGCGGGCGGCGGGCAGCTCGGAATATTTTTCCTCCCGATAGCCGACCGAAAAGCACTGCACCGCAGGCTGGTTGCGCGCCGTCTCCCGCACGACCAGCGAGGAATCCACCCCGCCGGAGAGAAAGCACCCGACCTCCACATCTGCGATGCGGTGGGCGGCGGCGCTGTCCGCCAGAGCATCGCCGATCGCTTGCGCCCAGCTGCGCAGACTGCGGCCCCGCTGTACTCGAAAGCGCGGCGCGGCGTAGCGCTGCAGGGTCACGCGGCCGTTTTGCCAGCACAGCGTATGGGCAGGCGGCAGCTCATACACACCCGCAAACAGTGTTTCCCGGTCGGGCAGGTACTCCATGCTGAGCCAGTCGGGCAGGCGGGCCTCGTTCAGCCGCTTTTCAAAGGCCGGGTGCGCCAGAAACGCCTTGATCTCGCTGGCAAAAAGCAGGCATGCCCCCTTTTGGTAATAGTACAGCGGCTTAATGCCGAAAAGATCCCGCGCGCAGAACAGGGTGCCGGCGGCGCGGTCCCACAGAGCAAACGCGAACATCCCGCGCAGATGCCGGGGCAGCGCCGCGCCCCATGCCTCATACCCGTGCAGCAGGACCTCGGTGTCGGAGTCGGTGGCAAAGGTGTGGCCTAACCGGCGCAGCTCTGCGCGCAGCGGCTTATAGTTGTAGATCTCGCCGTTGAACACCACCACAAGGGTGCCGTCCTCGTTGAACATCGGCTGGCCGCCGCCGTTCACATCTATGATCGACAGACGGCGGTGGCCCAGCGCGGCGCGCGTGTCGGCGTAATAGCCCTCACCGTCCGGCCCGCGGTGGCGGATAAGCTCCGCCATTGCCTTGGCCGTTTGCCGGGCCGATGCAGGGTCAAGGTATTCTGCCGTAAAGCCGACGATGCCGCACATGGCTGCTGTCACCCCTTTTCCAATCGCTGTCGCTGCCCCTGCAGCTTGCGGGCATACCCGCATTGCCGCATCACAAACCAGATCCGCCGGGGCGCGCCCTCCCCTGCCGCCAGCAGATGGGCGCTGGCTCTGCCGCGGCGCCGCAGGAGAGCAGCGCGGTGCAGCAGCAGCCTGCTGGGGCAGTGCCGCCGCACCACGCACCACGGCGCAGTGTGCCAGACGGCGGGGCGCAGCTTAGGCGGCGTGACAGGGCCGCAGCAGAGCAGATCCTCCACCAGCGGCCTTGCCAGCGGCGCACCCGCGGCATCGCAGTAAAACGATGCGCGGCCCGGGCGGGGGTTCAGCTCAAACAGAACCGGCGTCCCGCTGCGGTCGTACTTCAGGTCAAAATTGGCGTAGCCGCGCCAGCCCGCCGCCTGCAGCAGCCCCCGCAGGGTATCCAGCAGGGCGGTGTCCTGCCGGGCAGGCTCCACCAGCACGGCGGCATAGTTGCCGGTGCCCTCGGGCGTGCGCTCCTGCAAAAGAGGCTGCCCCTGCACAAGCCACGGCACGCTGCCGTCCCGCGCACAGTAGGCATTCACGACCCCCAGACGGGTATCCGGGCCGGGGATGTACTCCTGCAGGAGCATAGCGCTGCAGTAGCTGCTGCGGCAGACTGCGTCCAGAACAGCGCGCAGCGCGGCGGCGTTCCCTGCCAGATACACCTTGCGTTTCCCGGGAAAACGGCAGCGCGCCCACGCATCGGAGTCCGCCGGCTTGACGATGACCGGCCAGCCGAACGGCAGATCCGGCACCGCGCCGCCGGGGCAGAACACCGCCGTTTGGGGCGTGCGCAGCCCGGCAGCGCGGCAGGCGGCGGCAAAGCGCTGCTTGTCGCTGAGTGCTTCAACGGCCTCGGGCGGCGGGCAGGCAAAGCGGTAAGCCCCGCGCAGGGCATCGGCATGGCGCGCCAGCAGGCGGGTGTAGCCGTCCGCACAGGGGACGAGCAGCCGCGTTTTGCCGGGATGCTGTGCGGCCAGACCGAGCAGCGTGGCGGTGAACACGGTGTCCTGCGCAAACGCCGGGTCCTGCACAGCAACGCGGACAAGGCGGCTGCAGGCCAGCGCCGGCAGCGCACGGCGGCAGACGGCAAGGCTGCGGACACCGCAGGTTTCATAAAAGCTGCGGGCCATGCCGTAGACATTGGCATCCCCGCCCAGCAGCACCGGCAGAATCTGCGGCATAAAAATCCCCCCTGTGGCAGTATATGCCGCAAGGGGGCGTTTATTCTTTTTGCCTTCTCCCATAGGGAGAAGGTGGCCTCGCAGGGCCGGATGAGGGGCAGGTATACCACAGCCGCCCGGCAAATGGGTTCTGTTGGCAAGGCTGCCCCTCATCCGCCCTCGGGCGGGGCCTCGGGCACCTTCCCCCAAGGGGGAAGGCTTTCTATTATTTCTCCGTCAGCGGCATTTCTTCCGTCCAGACGCCGCCGTTGGTGTCGGTCACCCGCACCACATACTTCGGAATGTTCTTTCCATCATAGGGCCAGCCATCGGCAGGGGCATCGTCATAAAATGTGCCGCTCCAGACGCCGCCGGTGCGGTCAGCGCTGCCATAGCTGTACGACTCCGTACATTGCAGCACGGCGGTGGCGGCAGGCTCGCCCGCATCGCCGTTCAGACGCAGATCGACCTCGACTGCGGCCACCTCCATCCACGCTGGGGCGTCCACCTCCAGCTCCACCGGGTAGCAGGTCAGGGTCAGGTAGTTGGTTTTTCCGGTGCGGCGCAGGTAGTACCCGTAATCAAGGCTGGTATAGCCGGTGCCCCAGATAATCGTTGGCTCGGTCATCTCCTCGGTAAAGTTCACGGTGCCCAGCGTTTCGCTTTTTGTGACGCCATCAGCGGTCCACTGCACACTCAATTCATAGGTGCTGCCCACCGTAAAAACGATACCGTCCGCCGCAAAGCTGCCGTCGGGCGCGGCGGTCATATCGTACAGCCGCGTTTCATCACCGCAGCGCACGGCCAGCCGTGCGGTCGTGCCCGCGGCGGCTGTGCGCGGCGTGACCTGCACCTGCACAGGCATCCAGCTGCCCGCCGCGTCCCTGTGCAGCTTATCGGCAGGCAGCCAGCGCCAGTCCAGCACCGTGGTCTCCCCCATGCGGACGGCATCCTGCAGTTCTGAAATCTGCGCCGAAAGGTCCGCCTGCTGGGCCGCGTAGCTGGATTGGATCGCGGCGTAATTCTGGTTCAGCGCGTTGATCTGCCGCTCATACTGCAGCGCCGTTCCGGCCAGCAGCCCCGCCAGCACAAGGAAGGCCGCGCCCGCGGCACCGCCCCACAGCCGGCGGCGGCGCTTTTCCTCGGCATCGCGGGCGGCCAGCAGGTCCCGCAGGGCGTCCAGCGTCACGGCGGGGGCAGCCGGGCTTTCCGCCTGTGCGCCCAGCAGCGCGTCCACGCCGGTGCCCAGCTCCGCCGCCAGCGCCTGCAAATTGTCCAGCCCGGGCAGGGCGGTGTCCTTCTCCCACTTGCCCAGCGCCTGCCGGCTGACGCCGATTTTTTCAGCCAGCGCCTCCTGACTCATTCCCTTTGCCTTGCGCGCGTTCTGGATGTTCTGTCCCAGTGTCATTGTCTCGCCCTCTTTCCGCTTTGTTCTGACAAGATTTTACCACAGCCTGTGGTAAAATGCCAGCAAGTCGAGTGTACAAAACGGTAACGGCAGGTTGCTCTGCCGGGAAAGGACAATGATCTCATGTGCGGAATTGCGGGATTCATCGCCGGGCAGGGCGCAGCCGATGCCGGGGCGCTTACCCCCATGCTGGCGCGCATCGCCCACCGCGGCCCGGACGGTCAGGGCACCTTTGTGGAGGGGCCTGCCGCCCTTGGCCACTGCCGGCTGGCGATCATCGACCTTGCGGGCGGTGCCCAGCCGCTGTACAGCGAGGATAAAAATCTGGTCATCGTTTTCAACGGCGAGATCTACAACTACAAAGCCCTGACCGCCGAGCTGACGGCGCTGGGCCACTGCTTTGCGACCCGCACCGACACCGAGGTCCTGCTGCACGGGTGGGAGCAGTGGGGCCGCGAGCTTTTGCCCCGGCTGCGCGGCATGTTTGCCTTTGCGCTGTGGGACCGCCGGGCCGGGACGCTGTTCTGTGCGCGGGACATGTTCGGCATAAAGCCGCTGTACTACTGCCGCTGTGCGGACGGCACGCTGCTGTTTGCCAGCGAGATCAAGGCATTTCTGGATCACCCGTCCTTTGAAAAGCGGCTGAACGCGGCACAGCTGCCGCTGTATCTTTCCTGCCAGTATTCGCCGGGGCGGGACACCTTTTTTGCCGGGGTGGAGAAGCTGCTGCCCGGGCATTTTCTTATCTTCTCTGACGGCATCGTGCGCACAACGCGGTGGGTGCAGCCCGCCTTTCTGCCCGGGGAGACGCCGGTCCCGCCGTCCGAACTGGAGGCCGTTCTGCGGGACAGCGCCGCCGCCCACAAGGTCGCCGATGTCGAGGTCGCAGGCTTTCTCTCCGGCGGGGTGGATTCCGCCTACATAACGGCGCTGGCACGCCCCGGCCGCACCTACACGATCAGCTACGCCGAGCCGCGCTATGACGAGTCCTACCCCGCCCGGGCGCTGGCGCGCAGCCTCGGCGTGCGCAACCGGGTGCGGCGCATCAGCCCCGGGGAGTTCTGGGATGCCGTGCCCGCCGTGCAGTACCACATGGACGAGCCGCTGGCCGATGCCGCCGCCGTGGCGCTCTACTTCCTGAATCGCGAGGCCGCGCGGGAGGTCAAGGTCTGCCTGTCGGGCGAGGGCGCAGATGAGCTGTTCGGCGGGTACAACATCTACCGCGACCCCTTTACCGCGCAGTGGTATGACCGTCTGCCGCCCTGGCTGCGCGGCGGTCTGGGCGCGGCGGCCGGGCTGCTGCCGCCCGGGCCGGGGGTGAATTTTCTGGTGCGGCGCGGCTGCCCGCTGGAGGAGCGGTACTTTGGCCCCACCGCCCTGATGACCGAGCGGGAAAAGCGCCGCCTGCTGGCCGACTATGAGGGGGACGGCGACCCGATGTTCCTGACGGAGGCCCTGTGGGACAGCACCGAGGGGCTGGACCCGGTGAGCCGGATGCAGCAGGTGGACATAAACCTCTGGCTGGCCGGGGACATCCTGCTCAAGGCGGACAAGATGAGCATGGCCCACAGCCTTGAGCTGCGGGTGCCGTTTCTGGACAAGGAGGTGTTTGCTCTGGCCGCCGCCCTGCCCGCCGCCGCCAAGGCCGATGCCCGCATGACGAAGATTGCCCTGCGGCAGGCGGCTGCACGCACACTGCCCCCGGCCAGCGCTGCCCGCAAAAAGCTGGGCTTTCCCGTGCCGGTGCGGGACTGGCTGCGGCAGGAGCCCTACACCAGCCGGGTGCGTGCCGCCTTTGCCCGCCCGGCGGCCGCGCAGTTCTTTCGGCCGCAGGTGCTGCATAGTATGTTGAACCGGCACCTGCACGGCGGCGACTGCTGGCGGCAGATCTGGTGCGTCTACAGTTTTCTGATCTGGTATGAGCAATTTTTTGGAGCGTGATGCCGAATGGATCTGCGCCGCCTTATCCGGGATACCGGCTGCCGACTTTTGCGGGGGGATGCCCTGACCGAGATCACCTGCGTCTGCTGCGACTCCCGCAGTGCGGAGCCGGGGGCGCTTTTTGTCTGCCTGCCCGGCCGCCACACCGACGGCAGCGCCTACGCCGCGCAGGCCGCCGCAGCCGGGGCGGCGGCCGTGCTGTGCGGGCCGGGCTATGCCGGGAGCGATCTGCCCGACCGCTGCGCCGTTTTGCAGGCAGACGACCCGCGCCGCATGATGGCCGTGCTTTCGGCGCGGCTGTACGGCGACCCCGGCGGGCAGATGACGCTGGTGGGCATCACCGGCACCAAGGGCAAGACGACCACCGCCCACCTGCTGGCGGCCATCCTGCAGGCGGACGGACGGCGGGTGGGGCTGATCGGCACAAACGGTGCCTGTTGGCCGGGGCACCGCCACGATCTGAACCACACCACGCCCGAGAGCTGTGACCTGCAGGCGCTGCTGCGCCGGATGGCCGATGACGGCTGCGACACCTGCATCATGGAGGTGTCCAGCCTCGGGCTGAAGGCCGGCCGGGTCGCGGGGCTGGCGTTCGCCGTCGGCATCTTTACGAATTTTTCCCCCGACCACATCGGCCCGGGGGAGCATGCGGATCTGGCAGAGTATCTGCACTGGAAGGCGGCGCTCTTTCCGCACTGTGCAGCCGGAGTTTTCAACAATGACGATGCGTGGGTGGGGAAAATCCGGCAGGGCGCGCCCTGCCGCGCCGTGACCTACGGCATAGACCGCCCGGCCGATCTGCGCGCGGACGCCGACATCACGCTGACCCGCACCGGCGGGCGGCTGGGGGCGGCCTTCACGGTGGACGGCGTGCCGTACACGGTGGGCATGCCCGGGGCGTTCAGCGTTTACAACGCGCTGGCGGCGCTGGCGGCGGCGCGGCTGCTCGGCGCCGGGGAGCAGGCTGTCCGCCGGGGGCTGGCCGAGGCGGTCGTGCGCGGCCGGGTCGAGCCTGCCGCAGTCGGCGCGCCGTTCACGGTGCTGATCGACTACGCCCACAACGAGGCCGCCGCAGAGAGCCTGCTGCGCACGCTGCGGGCCTATAAGCCCGCGCGGCTGATTGCCGTGTTCGGCTGTGGCGGCGACCGCAGCCGGCTGCGCCGGTTCGGGATGGGCAGCGTCTGCGCGCGGCTGGCGGATTTCTGCGTCATCACCGAGGATAACAGCCGCACCGAGCCTGTTGAGCAGATCCTGGCCGACATCCGCGCGGGGCTGCGCTTAGGCAACCCGGCCACACCGTTTGCAGAGATTCCCGACCGGCGGCAGGCGATCTATTACGCCCTCGACCACGCCCAGCCCGGGGATATTATTGCGATTTTAGGCAAGGGCCACGAGACAACAATCGAGCGCAACGGGGTAAAGGAGCCGTTTGTGGAACGGGAGATCGTGGAGGAGTATTGGGAGGTGAAGAAGATATAAAGGCAAGGTTGCAAAGCCCCTCAGGCCTCGCAAGTTCGGCCAGTCCTTCGGACCCGGACCCCTCTGTCGCTCCGCGACATCTCCCCACGCAGCGGGGAGTCACCCCACTGCGTGGGGAGCCTTTTTTGCGCGGGCTTCGCCCGCGAGAAAGCCTCCTCACGCAGTGGGGAGGTGGCCGAGTAAAACGAGGCCGGAGGGGCTTTACCCGTTTGCGGCTGTGAAGTAGGGCGGCCAGCCCTCTGGCCGCCGCGGAGGGGGTCAAGACCCCTCCCTGCAAATTTACCGCAAAAGGGGTTGCAGCGGCAAAGTTACGGGCCGGGCATGCCCGGCCCCTGCCGCACAGCAAAAAACACCCCTGCGTCATCCCAAAACGGCGCAGGGGTGTTGCCTATCCTTGTAAAATCAGACCAGCTTATACAGCCGGCCGCTGAACGGGGCCAGCGTCACCTTCAGCGTGCCATCGCACGCCTTGCCGGCAGCCCGCTTCGGCTTTTCGGTCTTGCCGCCGAAGCACTGCCAGTCGGTGTCCAAAAGCAGGGTCAGCTTGCCGGCGCGGGGCAGGGTCAGGGTGTAATCCTCCAGCGCGGTATCGCCAAAGTTGAACGCAGCCAGCACAGCCCCCTCGTTCCCCTCGCGCCAGATGGCACAGGCGTCCAGCTCGGGGTGGGCGCAGTCAAGCCACTGGAACGCAGCCGGGTCATACTCGCGGCTCCAGAAGGCCTCGTTTTTGCAGTAGGCCTCGTTCAGCGCTTTGCGGTAGCGGTGGAAATCATCGTGGTTGGGGTACTTCAGCACCATCCAGTCCTGCTCGCGGCTTTCATCAAATTCACGCAGCTGCGCAAATTCGTTGCCCATAAAGTCGAGCATCTTGCCGGGGTGGATTGCCATATACAGATACAGCGCCCGCGCCTGCGGGAACTTGCCCTCGTAGTCGCCGTACATCTTCTGTACGATGGTCGCCTTGCCGTGGACATTCTCATCATGGCTGAACGGCAGGATGTAATGCTCGTTCCATGCGTACATCATCGAGAAGGTCAGCTTGCCAAGATTTTCCCGGCGCTCCTCGCTGGTCTTTTTAAAGTAGTCCAGCGTGTCGTTCATCCAGCCGAGATCCCACTTGTAGTCAAAGCCGAGGCCGCCGTACTCCACAGGGGCGGTGACCTTCGGGAAGCTGGTCGAGTCCTCGGCGATGAGGATCGCCGTGGGGTGGCGCTGCTGCAGCCCCTGATTCATCCCCTTCAAAAATTCCAGCGTTGAGCCGTTCACGCCGCGGTTGGGGTCGCCCTGCCAGTAGATCAGGCGGGAGACTGCGTCCATGCGCAGGCCGTCCGCGTGAAACACCCGCAGCCAGTAATCGGCGCAGGACTGGATAAAGCAGCGGATCTCGCCGCGGGAATGCATAAAGTTGCAGCTGCCCCACTCGCTCTGGCCCACGGCGGCGGCCGGGTACTCATACAGCGGGGTGCCGTCAAATTCCTTCAGGCCGTAAGCATCCACGGCAAAATGCACCGGCACAAAATCCAGAATAACGCCGATGTCCTGCTTGTGGCAGGCGTTGACAAATTCGGCCAGCTCGTCCGGTGTGCCGTAGCGGCTGGTCGGCGCAAAAAAGCCGGTGATCTGGTAGCCCCAGCTGCCGTCAAACGGATGCTCGGCCAGCGGCATCAGCTCAATATGGGTGAAGCCGTTTTCCTTACAGTAGGCGGGCAGCAGCTCGGCCAGCTCGGCATAGGTGTACCAGCTGCCGTCCTCCTTCTGCCGCCAGCTTCCGGCGTGGACCTCATAGATATTCATCGGCTTATCAAAGCATTTGGTGCGGCTCTGCATCCATTTGTCATCGCTGAAGCCCTTGGGGGCATCGCTGACGATGCTGCGGCCGTCGGGGCGCAGTGTCATAGCCGTGCCGTAGGGGTCGCAGTGGGCCACGGTCTGGCCGTTTGCGCCGCGCACCCAATACTGGTAGACCATACCCGCGTTGACACCGGAGGCATCGCACTCCCACACACCGGGCTGGGTGCGGTGCATGTCAAAGGTGCCGGCCTCGGTCTCGACCGCGATATGCTGGGCGGACGGTGCCCACAGCGCAAAATGTGTGCCGCCGAAGTAGGTGTGCGCCCCGAAAAACTCATACGCATCAAAGGCGTGCCCGGTGTAGAAATCCTGCATGTTCATGATGAAAACTCCTGATTGTAAGGATGGCTTCCCCCCTTGGGGGAAGCTGTCAGCGGCCCCGACCGCTGACTGATGAGGGGCGGCGCTGGTCATTATTGCCCGGTAAAGGGGCTGCTGCGGGAAGTCTGCCCCTCATCCGCCCCTTCGGGCCACCTTCCCCCCTCAGGGGAAGGCTTTTTCTCTAAAAAAATTGTACCACACCCGGGGGTGTGGTACAACCTACAATATTGAACACGGTGTCTAAAATTAGATTTTCAGCAGCGTCCGTGCGATGTTGAAGTAGACGAGCAGCGTCGTGGTATCGACAATAGTGGTAATGAGCGGCGATGCCATGACGGCGGGGTCCATCTTGAGCTTCTCGGCAACGACCGGCAGCAGACCGCCGATCAGCTGGGAGAGGATGACCGTGCAGAGCAGTGTCAGGCAGACGACCGCTGCGACCGGGGGCACGATGCCGTCCAGAAAGATGAGCTTTGCAAAGTTGCAGAGCGCCAGCGTGCCGCCGCAGAGGATGGCAATGCGAAACTCGCGCCACAGGATTTTAGGCAGGTCGTGCGGCTCAATGTCGCCGACCGCCATGCCGCGGATGATGGTGGAGGTACTCTGGCTGCCCGCGTTGCCGCCCGCGTCGGTCAGCATCGGAATGTAGGCGGTCAGCACCGTCACGGCGGCGAGGGCATCCTCATACCCGCGGATGACCATGCTGGAGAAGGTGGACGAAATCATCAGGAACAACAGCCACGGCGCACGGCTTTTGTACAGATCCAGCATAGACTGTTTAAAATACGGCTTGTCGGACGGGCCGATAGCGTTCATCTTAGCGATATCCTCGCTGGCCTCGTCCTGCATGATCGAGATAGCATCGTCGATCGTGACGATACCGACCAGACGCTTCTCGTTGTCCACAACAGGAATAGCCAGATAGCCGTACTTCTCGAACATCTGGGAGACATCTTCCTGATCGGTCGTGGTGTTGACGCTGACCACATTGTCATCCATCATGTCGCGGATCAGCTCATTGTCCGGGTCCTTGGAGAGGACGAGTGCGCGCAGGGAGACGACGCCGATGAGGGTGCGGTCGCGGTCGGTGACATAGCAGTTGTTGATGGTCTCCTTGTCAAAGCCGTTCTTGCGGATGGCGCTCATCGCCTGCGCCACCGTCCAGTCGGGGCGCAGCTCCATCAGCTCGGTGGTCATGACGCCGCCGGCGGAGTCCTCGGGATATTTAAGCAGTTCGTTGATCATGCGGCGGGTCGCGGGGTCCGCCTGGCCAAGGATACGCTTGACCACATTGGCGGGCATTTCCTCGACAAGATCCGTCGCATCATCGACGAACAAATCATCTACAACGGCCTTCAATTCCTTATCGGTCAGGCCGTCGATCAGGTTTTGCTGGGTTTCGGTCGTCAGCTCGGCAAAGATCTCGGCCGCCAGATCCTTGGGACACAGGCGGAACAGCACCGGGAGCTTCTCGGGCGGGAGATCCTCAAACACGGCGGCCAGATCGGGCGCGGGCAGGGTGGACATAACATCGCGCAGGCTCTGGTACTTTTTGGCATCATCCAGATTGGCGAGCATGGCGCGCAGGGTTGCGATCGTGGTGTCGGACATAAAAAAGCTGCCTCCTTTTCAGGCGGCAGCCGAGCACATTTAATTTTAGGCAATGCAAAGCACAGCAATACCGTGCGTTTTTTAACGCGCAGTTTGCCTCAGGTTGCCCGGTATAAACATGGTGGCTGCCTTATTCAAGATACATCGGTACACAGGACTGGGACTGGGGGTATCCATTGCAACAACCACCTCACCTTTGTTTGAATTTTTACAAAGCGGTGCTATTCGCACCTATACTTACTTTACCATCTGGCACGGCATTAGTCAACGGTAAATTTCGGTAATTTGCGCAAAAAAACAAAAAGTATATCCGCCATCTGATAAAAGGCCATTCTTTTTATAACAAGAAGCATGAAGGGCCCAACCATAGGTTTCCCTTCATGCTTCTTTTGCCAATTTTAAGTATGCCCTATCTGTCTTTGATGGGCAAGAATCAGTTTCCAAGCGTTGACATCATCTCTTTTAGTTCCTCGTAATGTTTTGTACAGTAATATTCTTTTTCCCCTGTAATTGGACTGTAGTATATGTGTGTTCCTTCCCTACTGCATTCTTCACAAGAGTGTTTACTTTGGTTGCTCTTTCCCACATCGGCTTCCATTTCGGATAGCGTTCCGACTATTTCATTGTAATGCTTATTGCAGTAATATTCCATATTCCCAGAAAACGGATTTATATAGGTATGATTTGCACTTTTTCCACATGTAATGCATACTTTGTCCGACGAATCATCGTTATTACTAGGTGCCGATGCTAACGCTCTATCTACAATTTTTTGCACTTGATAATTTTCGAGATCGCTTTCTGCTTTTGCGTCTTTAAAGCCTTGAGCACAATTTAGTGCTTCTTTTGCTGCATCCGAAAATTCATATAGTGCGTTCTGGAGAGTTTCCTGAGCTTCTTCCGCCTCGTATACTCCATCACCGTTTGCATCCAATTGTGAAGCTTTCATCAACGCATCTGCTGCTGCTTGCATATTGCTTACAATATTGTCCCACTGGTCTTGATATTTTTCTGGCGGTCTATTTCCGGTTAGATTATCCACTATATCAGCCACTCTATTTGCAGCATCTTTCCATTGTGCTTCATATGCTTTCAATTCACTATCTGATTCAAATGTATGCTCCCTTGTGTAGTCTACCAAGTCAGATGCATCATCTAAAACATTTGATAAATTATCAACCGCTTCGTCAATTACTTTGTCAGCTTCATCAGCTGACACCTCTACCACAGTGTTCTGTACGGTTGTTGTTTCTTTAGCTTCCATACCGTTCTTTTCTTCTTCCGCTCTGTTTTCAGTTGAACACCCACAAAGCAATGCTATAAGCAAAACAATAATAGCAAAACTCTTTTTCATTTTACTCTATACCTCCATCTGAACACTATTTGTATATAGGGTTGCCTTTACTAATTTTTAGTATAGTAAATATATTTACTAATGTCAAGAAGAATAAATTTCGCGTGTTACCATACCTTATAGTAGAAGTTTACCTTTTCGAGGAATGGAACATGGACTACATCCGCCGTATGCGCGACCTACGCGAGGACGCTGATTTAACGCAGGCACAAGTTGCTGCCATATTAGGCACATCACAAACAATGTACGCCCGTTATGAACGCGGCGCTAACGAACTGCCCATTCATCATCTTTTAAAATTATGCGAGTTGTACCATGTTTCCAGTGACTATTTTCTGGGACTGTGCGACACCCCCTAACCTGCGACTGCTGTTGGCAGTCGCAGGTTTCTTTAACCCTTAACGATGACCAACAGCCCCGCGGGGCGTCGAGGACGCCGCCCCCTACAAATAGGCGATAACGCAAACAGCCGACCTCCGGCAGGTTGTAGGGGCGGATGCTTGCATCCGCCCGCGGGTCGATGCGAGCATCGACCCCTACATCGTACCGGGAGTCGGCTGTTTTTATTTCAGATAGGATTTACGCCATCAGTTCCTTGACGGTGGCGGCCAGCTTCTCATCCTTGCAGGCGGGGAAGAAATACTCGGCGAAGTGCTCACCGGCGAAGGCGCCCTTGACGAGATCGCGGTCGAGGTCCTTCAGAATGTCGGACAGGTCGCGGAACGCAACGGCGCGCACGCCGTCCAGAATCTTCTTGTTGCGCTGCTCGGGCACAACGCGCTCCTTCGGGTAGCCCTGACCGTGGCCAAAGCCGAACAGCTTCTCAAAGATGTACTCAAGGTTCAGCTCACCGCCCCAGCCGAAGCCCTTGGCAAAGGGCAGCGCCACGGCATTGCCGTCGTTGACATGGGCGAAGGTGTAGGCGTCCACGGGATCCTCGACATGGCCGCAGATCACACCGGGGAAGCTGTTCAGTGCCAGCATGGCACCCTCGCCGGTGCCGCAGCCGGTGATGACATAGTCGGCTGCGCCGGAGTTGAGCAGCACAGCGGCCAGAATACCGTTCTGGACATAGGTCAGCTGGGCGGCATCGTCGGCGGTGTACATGCCGTAGTTGACGACCTCATGGCCCATCGGCTCCACGACCTTGCGCAGCGTGGATTCGATCAGTGCGTTCTTAGCAGCCTGGCTATTCTCATTGATCAAAGCGATTTTCATAATTTTTTCTCCTTTTATCGTTGTATATCAGCGGACAAGCTGACGGAAATATGTGGTATTGATGCTCTTGTCGTTCTTGGCCATCTTGGCAATGCAGCCGTCCAGCGTGCGGGCCACATCGTCAAGGCTGCGCCAGTCGGCAGCCTGAGGCTTGACCTCCTCCTCGAGCCAGGGGGCCACATCGGTGTGGGAGCAGGCGCCCTCGATGAGGTAGGCGCCCGGGCGGGCGGCCTGAGTCTGCGGCTCGTAGCCATCGGCGCTGCCCAGCATCGTCATAACGAACTCGCCCTTGCGGTTGCGCCCGCCCACGATGAGCCGGACGCCCACCGGCTGTACCTGAACCTCGGCGGCCTTCTCACGCAGGATCTTGACGACCTTTTCCAGCGTCAGGTACTGGGTCTGGTACTCGTCCACGGCATTGATGATCTGTACGGCGGCCAGCGTATCGCCCGCAAAGCCGACCACCACATTGCGGTTGATCTTGCGGACCTTGGGCAGGTCGTTTTTGATGACATGGGGTGTATCGCCGGTGATAGGCTCCTCGACAAAGCGGCCATCACTGACCATAGCGCAGAAGCCGTCACCGCACACTGCTAAAATCGCACTCATTGCTTTTCGTCCTTTGCTGTTTAATGATAAGGCTATTGTAGCACGAAATTTGCGCGGGTGCAATGGGCTTGACTTAACCTGCGGTGTGCGGTATAATAATAACAGAAAAGGCGCTGCGACAAGCGGTTGGCCCTTTCGGTGAATATGTTAAAAGGTTAGCCTAATAACCGTCACCTGCCGGGGTGGCGGTTATTGCTTTTTACAACTAAGCTCAAAGTAAAGGTCTTGCGACCGATATAGAACGTAAATGTAAATCGCATGGTCTCACCTCCTTTCGGGGGTGGGGCCAACCGCCTGCCGTTGTGTGCAGCGCCTTGCCGTCTGTTAAAACAGGCGGTTTTTGTATTATAGCAGAGTTTTCGACGGTATGCAAGAATTTTTGCAGCGATCCGCCGGACACTGCGGGCGGATATGGAATCCGCCCCTACGGTGTAGGGGGTGATGCTCGTCATCGCCCCGGAAACGTTGTGACCGCCGCCATGTGCCGCGGGCGAACAATGTTCGCCCCTACAGCACCCCTTTTGAATTGAATTGTAGGGAGGGGTCTTGACCCCTCCGCGGGCCGATGCAAGCATCGGCCTCTACAGAAACGGCCCGCCGGGATTTTTTCCCAGCGGGCCGTTTTTCTTTAGTTATTCTTGTAATAATTGATGAGGCATCCATCGGCCAGGATCTGCCGCTCGGCATCGGTCATAGCGCCGAGGCTGACTGTAAAGCGAACTACGCCGCCGTCCGGCTTTACGGCGATGGCGGTCAACTCGTCATCGGCATTCAGCAGCGCCTTGCGCACGCCGGGCAGGTAGACATAATCCCCATTGTCCAGCACAGCGGGATCCTTCATCAGGAAGGGCAGCATGCCCCAGTTGATGCAGTTGGAGCGGTAGCGCTTGGTGGCGTACTCGCAGGCAAAGTTGGCTGCGCCGCCCAGCACGCGCTGGCAGCTGGCGGCCTGCTCGCGGGCGGAGCCGTCACCGGGCTTGTTGGCGAAGATGGCCGAGCCGATGTTGGTATTTGCCGCATCGGGCGTGTAGCCCAGCTTCTTCAAATCATCGTAGACACGCGCTATCTCAGCGGGCAGAGCGCCTGCGCGGCGTTCCTCGTCCAGCGCCTTGACGGCCTTGGCGTTCGGCACATAGGCCGGATCCTTGCGGGAGAGGGTGAACTCCGCCAGACGCAGCGGGTTCGACCGGAAGGACGATGTCTCGCCCGAGGGGATCAGCTCATCGGTGGTAGTGACAGGGTCGGTGATATAGCTGACGATCTTGACAAGCAGATCCTCGGTCAGGGCGGGCTGTTCGGGCCAGTCCTTGATGTTCGGGCCGAATTTCAGCGCGTAGTCCGGCTCGGGGTGGCCCCAGCCGTTGTAGACGCGCTTGTCGTAGACGCCCTGCTCAAAGTGGTATTCGGGCAGGGTGTACTCTGCATCGGTCAGCTCACTGGCAGCGGTCAGGTAGCCGCCGTTGGCTGCGGTGGCCGCAATGGAGCGGGCGTCCATCAGCGCCACAGCGCTGATCTGACCCTCGCCGGGCTTCGAGCCCTCGCGGTTGGGGAAGTTGCGGGTCGTGTGGCGGATCGAGAATTCGCCGTTGGCGGGGGTATCGCCCGCGCCGAAGCAGGGGCCGCAGAAGCACTCGCGGAAGATGCCGCCGGCGGAAACAATATCGGCCACTGCGCCGTTTTTGACCAGCTCCAGATAGGTCGGCATACTGTCGGGGTAGACGCTGAGCTTAAACTCACCGTTGCCGCAGCTTTTGCCGCGGATAATATCCGCGACCGCGCAGATATTTTCATAGGTGCCGCCGGAGCAGCCGGCCACAACACCCTGATCGACATAGATGCGGCCATCGTCGCAGATCTTGCCGACCAAGTCCATCTCGACCTTGCCGCCCAGCTGCTTATTGGCCTGATCCTGAGCAGCCTGCAAAATCTCTTTCGCGTTGGCCTTCAGTTCGCGGATCGGGTAAGCGTAGCTGGGGTGCATCGGCAGGGCGATCATGCACTCAACGGTGGACAGATCCAGCTCAATGCAGCCGTCATAGTAGGCCACATCGGCGGGCTTCAATTCCTTATAGGCCTCGGGGCGGTTGTGCTGCTCGAAGTATTGTTTCGTAACATCGTCAGTCTGCCAGATGGAGGACCAGCAGGTCGTCTCAGTGGTCATGACATCGATGCCGTTGCGGTAATCGGCGCTAAGATTGGCAACGCCGGGGCCGACAAACTCCATGACCTTGTTCTTCACATAGCCGTTGGCGTAGGTGGCGGCCACCAGCGCCAGCGCGACGTCATGGGGGCCGACACCGGGGTTGGGCTTGCCGGTCAGATAGATGGCGACCACGCCGGGGTAGGCCATATCGTAGGTGCGGCCGACCAGCTGCTTGGCCAGCTCGCCGCCGCCCTCGCCGACAGCCATCGTGCCGAGGGCACCGTAGCGGGTGTGGGAGTCAGAGCCGAGGATCATCCGCCCGCAGCCCGACATCATTTCCCGGTTATAGCTGTGGATGACCGCCATGTTCGGCGGGACATAGATGCCGCCGTATTTGTGCGCGGCGGACAGGGCGAACTGGTGGTCGTCCTCATTGATGGTGCCGCCGACAGCGCAGAGACTGTTGTGACAGTTCGTCATGACATAGGGCAGCGGAAATTCCTTCATGCCGGAGGCGCGGGCCGTCTGGATGATGCCGACATAGGTAATGTCGTGGCTGGTCATCGAGTCGAATTTCATGCGCAGATCCTGCATGGAATCGCTTGTGTTATGGGCCTTGAGGATGCCGTAGGCGATGGTGCCTTTTTTGGCTTCGGCCTCGGTCACGCCCGCCGGGGCCGTGGTCTGGGGGACGCCATGGACAAGATAAACGCCGGTATCGTGCAGTTTCATGGGAAACCCTCCGTTTTGTTTAGATAATAGATAAAAGATAATAGATAAGAAAAAATGTGGAGTTTTCTCCCTTTGGTCGAAAACAAAATTTTGAGCGGCGCGCCAGCGACGCGATCCACCAATTTTATTATCTTTTATCTATTATCCTTTATCTTTTTACAGTCTATCAATAACTGCCTGCGTAAATGCCTTCGTTCCGGCGGTGCCGCCAATATCGGCGGTCACGACCTTGCCCTCGGCGACCTGGGCCAGGATGGCGGCGTTCAGGCGGGCAGCCTTTTCCGTCTCGCCAAGGTCGTTGAGCATCATCGCAAAGGCCATCAGGATCGCACTGGGGTTGGCCTTGTCCTGCCCGGCAATGTCGGGCGCAGAGCCGTGGACGGCCTCGTAAATGCGCGTGGTATCGCCAATATTGGCGCTGGGCGCAAAGCCCAGACCGCCCACAAGCCCCGCGCAGAGGTCGCTGATAATATCGCCGTAGAGGTTCGGGGCCACCAGCACATCGAACTGCTCCGGCTTCTGCACCAGCTTCATGCAGAGCGCATCAATGATGCAGTCATCGGCGGTGATCTCGGGATAGTGGGACGCTACCTCGCGGAAGGTGCGCAGGAACAGGCCGTCCGTCAGCTTCATGATGTTGGCCTTATGCACGGCCGTGACCTTTTTGCGGCCGTTTTTGCGGGCATAGTCAAAGGCAAAGCGGCAGATCCTTTCGCACGCAGGGCGGGTGATGAGCTTGACGCCGTTGGCCATCTCGTCATTGACCATATACTCGATGCCCTTGTACAGATCCTCGGTGTTCTCGCGCACAATGACAAGATCCACATTGGCAAAGCGGGTGGGTACGCCCGGCAGCGTGTGCACAGGGCGCAGGTTTGCGTAGGTGGAAAAGCGCTGGCGCAGCTGCACATTGATGCTGCGGAAGCCCTTGCCGATGGGGGTAGCCGTGGGGCCCTTGAGTGCCCAGCCGCAGGCCTCGATGGCGTCCAGCGCGCCGGGGGCAATCAGCTCGCCGCTCTCGGCGGCATATTCGGCACCGGCGGCATATTCCTGCCACTCGATGCCGGTGTCCAGCGCGGCGGAGACGGCGCGCACACTCTCGGCGATTTCACGGCCGATGCCGTCGCCCGGAATCAGAACTGCTTTCATAAAAATACTTTCCCCTTTCCCTGTGTTTCTTACGATATACATAATAGTAACCGGTTTGGGGGTGGTTGTCAATGCGCATTTTTACACATTTCGCGGCAATCTGCTCACTAGCTTAATTATTTAAAGTGCCAACTTGGTAATTTTACAAAATTTTTAAGTTTTTCTTGACGAAAGCGCCAATATACTATAAAATCAATCTATCAGGTGCTTGGTGTAAGGGAAGGCCCGCAGAGGTATGCGCCTGTATAAAAATGCAAAGTGTATAAAGAGAGGGGTATCTGCGATGTATTACCCGGACGTCCCGGCCTTGGAGCCGGATGAGTTGAACCTGCTCTGCAATGAATATTTAGAGCATAACGCCACGCTGGACCCGCATCTGGCGGATCAGATGGGTGTCAAGCGCGGCCTGCGCAATCTGGACGGCACCGGCGTGCTGGCCGGCATCACGAACGTGTCCAACGTCATTGGCTATGACAAGCGCCCGGACGGCACCATCGCGCCCATCCCGGGCCGGCTGGTCTACCGCGGCATCGACATCGACACGCTGGTCGCCGCAGCCGACGCCCACGACCGCTTCATGTTTGAGGAGGTCATCTGGCTGCTGCTGTTCGGCTCTCTGCCCACGCAGGAGCAGTATGCCAAGTTCCGCAAGCTGCTGGAGCATCACCGTGAGCTGCCGCAGGGCTTTGCCGATGACATGATCTTAAACTCGCCGTCCCCCAACCTGATGAACAAGATGGCGCGGAGCGTGCTGGCCATGTACAGCTACGATGAGCACGCCGAGGACAACAGCCTGCCCAACATTCTGCGCCAGAGCATCAACCTGATCGCCGAGCTGCCCACGATGATGGTCAACGCCTACCAGATCAAGCGCCGCGTCTATGACCGGTCGAGCATGTACTTCCACCTGCCGACCGAAGGGCAGAGCACGGCCGAGCATATTTTAAGCACCTACCGCGCCGACCAGAAGTTCACCCATGAGGAGGCGCGGCTGCTCGACCTTTGCCTGCTGGTCCACGCCGACCACGGCGGCGGTAACTGCTCGACCTTCACCTGCCGTGTGCTGTCCAGCTCCGGCACCGACACCTACGCAGCCATCTCGGCGGCCATCGGCGCGCTGAAAGGCCCCAAGCACGGCGGCGCCAACCTGAAGGTCATGCACCAGCTGGATTACATTCTGGAAAATGTCGAGGATCCGTCCAACGACGACGAGGTCCGCGAGTTCCTGCGCAAGATCCTCCGCAAGGAGCGCGGCGACGGCAGCGGCTTAATTTACGGCATGGGCCACGCGGTTTACACATTGAGCGACCCGCGTGCCCAGATTCTCAAGACCCACGCCAAGAGCCTTGCCTATAAAAAGGGCTATGATGAGGAATACGAGATGCTGTGCAGCATCGAGCGGCTGGCCCCGCAGGTCTTTGCTGAGGAAAAGCACGGCCCCAAAAAGGTCTGCGCCAATGTGGACCTGTTCAGCGGCCTGATCTACCGCATGCTGGGCATCAGCGAGGATCTGTACACCCCGCTGTTCGCCATTGCCCGTGTGCCGGGCTGGTGCGCCCACCGCGTGGAGGAGGTCGAATTTGCCAACCGCATCATCCGCCCCGCCTACCAGTATGTCGGCAAGCCGCAGGAGTATGTGGCGCTGGAAGAGAGATAAGGTATATTCCCGGTGCAGCTGCAAAGCCCCTCAGGCCTCGCAAGCTCGGCCAGCTCCCCGCAAAGCGAGGAGCCTTTCTGGCGGCCTTTGGCCGCAAAGAGCCTCCTCACATAAGTGGGGAGGTGACCGAGCGAAGCGAAGGTCGGAGGGGCTTTGCCCGTTTCCCGCCAGAAGCACGCCCCCAAAAATTCCCTTGCATTTCCCCGCTGTTTTTGGTATAGTATTTTCTGTTTTTATTCGATAAGGAGATATTTACCCATGTCCGAACATGCCAATACAAGGGAAAAGCGCCTTGCTGCGCTCGCGGTGGCGGTGGTCGTGCTGGTGACGGTGCTGCTCATTGTGGAGACCTTCCGCCTGCTGCTGCCCGGCCTGTGGAGCGCGTTTTCCGCCGGGGACGAGCAGGCGCTCAGCGCCTATCTGACCAGTCAGGGGCGGCTGCGCAGCTTTCTGACGCTGTGGTTTCTGGCCGTTGTGCAGGTGCTTTCCCTCGTCATTCCCGCCATGCCGGTGCAGCTGGCGGCGGGCCTTGCCTATGGGCCGTGGCTCGGCTTTGTGACGAGCTTTTCCGCCTCGGCCGTTGCCAACCTCACCGTCTTTCTCGCCGCGCGGCGGCTGGCACCGGTCATCCGCCGCCTGACCGCCGACAATGCCAAGGCCACCAAGCTGCTGAACAGCGTGCGCAGCAGCAAAGACCCGTGGTTTTACACGATCCTTGCGTTCATCACACCGGGTCTGCCAAACGGCATTATCCCCTACGCCGCCGCCAACGCAGGCATGCGGCCGAAGCATTTTATCGCCGCCATCTTTATCAGCCTGCCCTTCCCCACCCTGCTGACCTGCGCCGCAGGCAGCTTTATTCTGGAGGGGAACTGGTTTTTCACGGTGCTGACCGGCATTGTGCTGTTCAGTTTTGTGGGCATTCTGTTCTTCAACCGCACCCGGCTCATCGCCCGGGCGCACCAACTCAACGATAACCGCAAGAAAAAAGCCGGGGCATGAAAGCCTCGGCTTTTTTATAAAGGTTTCCCCTAAGGGGGAAGGCATCGCCCTCTACAGCGCGTCACCCAAACACCATCTGCACCAGCACCATATACAGCGCCGTGCCTGCGGCGATGCTCAACAATGTATTCTTCTTCCACAAATGCAGACCTACCACCGCTGCGGCGGCAATAAGTTCCGGCAGGCCATGGGTCGGGCCGAGCAGGTCCACGCCGCGCAGGCAGTAGACCACCAGCATCGCCATGATGGCGCAGGGCAGCACACCCGCGAGGTAGACAATAAACCTTGGTGTGGACCGCCCGCCGCCGAACACCACAAAGGGCAAAAACCGTATCAGCGCCGTCACGCCCGCGACCACCGCCACAAGCAGCGCACCGTGTACATCAAACGGCATGGTCGGCCTCCTTTTTCTCGGCAACTTTACGCAGCAGCGTCAAAGCCGCCGTAATGCCCAGCATGGAGGGGATCAGAAAATTGCTGCTGCCGAAAATCAAAAGGCAGACCAGCGAGACGCCCAGCCCCACCAGCGCGGGGGTGTGATCCCCGCTTGCCTTCCACTGCTCGGTCATGACGACGAGGAACAGCGCGGTCATGGAAAAATCGATGCCGGTGGTATCAAAGGGAAGCACGCTGCCCAGCAGCGCCCCCGCCACGCAGCCCACAACCCAGTAAAACTGATCCAGCAGCGACACCCAGAAAAAGTATCTGCTCTGGTCAACGCCCTCGGGCGCGTCGCCGCTGCACACAACGGAGTAAGTCTCATCAGTCAGGGCAAAAATCAAGTACGGCTTAGCCGCGCCGGTATTTTTATAACGTTCCAACATCGAAATACCATAAAATAGATGCCGCGCGTTGACCATCAGCGTCATGAGCGCCGCCGAAATCAGCGACGCGCCACCCGCCAATAAATCGATCGTGACATACTGCATACTGCCCGCATAGATCAGGCCGCCCATGGCCAGCGCCCAGCCCGCGCCGTAACCCTTGCTTTGCAGCAGCACGCCAAAGCCCAGCCCCAGCACGATGTACCCCGCCATGATGGGCACAGAGCGCACAAAGGCGTATTTGAATGTTTTCAACTTCCCATTTCCCCTTTAACCTACTAAAGTGCTATGTTGGCTAGTATAGCACAAAAAAATTCCCTATGCAACAAAAAAGGCTTCCCCCGAGAGGGAAGCTGTCCGCGAAGCAGACTGATGCGGGGCAAGCGTGCCAATGCAGCCCATTATCGGGCAGTCATGGCAAACCCACCCCTCATCCGGCTCTGCGGAGCCACCTTCCCCCAAAGGGGGAAGGCAAATATCATTTTTCACTCTCCCACTGTGCCACCAGCGGCGCAGCCACGGCGGAGAGTGCCTCGCGCGCATTGGTGATGGCGGCGACATCCGCCGGGGTCAGTCGGTCGGCCTTTTTGTGGCGCAGTACACGCTCCAGCACGCGCTCGGCTTCTTTTATCTTGCTGCGGGTCGCACGGTCCAGCGCCTTGCCGGCCTTGCTGCCCAGCGCTGTGTTCACACGGTAGAGCGCAGCCTCCCCGGCGTTCAGCGCCTCCAAGGCAGCCTTGCGCTCTCTGTCCTGCCCGGCAAAGGCGGCGGCGTCCCGCATGGCGCGGGTGATCTCGGCCTCGCTCAGATTGGAGGTGCCCGAGATCGTGATGCTCTGCTCCTTGCCGGTGTCCATATCCCGCGCCCGGACCATCACGATGCCGTTGGCGTCAATGTCAAAGGTCACTTCGATCTTCGGCACGCCCGCCCACGCCCGCTTGATGCCCCGCAGCGTAAAGGTGCCCAGCAGCTTGTTATCCCGGGCAAACTCACGCTCACCCTGCAGGACCTTGATCTCCACGGTATTCTGGAACGGTGCCGCGGTGGTAAACACCTTGCTGAACCGTGTCGGGATCGTGGAGTTCCGCTCGATCAAATGCGTTGCCACGCCGCCGACGGTTTCAATCGAGAGGGTCAGCGGGGTCACATCCATCAGCAGCAGGCCCTCGCCGGGGCCGGTCAGGGCCACGCCGCCCAGACGCCCCGCCTGCACGGCAGCGCCCAGCGCCACACACTCGTCCGGATTCAGTGAGCGGGACGGCTCCAGCCCGGTCATCCGCATGACCTTGGCCTGCACGGCCGGGATGCGGGTCGAGCCGCCGACCAACAGCACCTGATCCAGATCACTTGCGGAGAGGCGGGCATCGCTCAGGGCATTGCGCACCGGCAGCGCCGTCCGCTCGATGAGATCGGCGCACAGCTCCTCAAACTTGGCGCGGGTCAGCGTCAGCTGCAGATGCAGCGCGCCCTGCGCCGTTGTGGTGAGGAACGGCAGGCTCAGCTCGGTCTGCTTGGCGCTGGAAAGCTCCTTTTTGGCCTTCTCGGCCTCCTCGCGCAGGCGCTGCATGGCCACGCGGTCCGTGGCCAGGTCCACGCCGTGGCTGACCTTGCACTGCTCAGCCATCCAGTTTACGATCCGCTCATCAAAATCATCGCCGCCGAGGTAGTTGTCCCCGCAGGTGGAAAGCACCTGCACGATGCCGTCCCCGATGCGGATGAGCGATACATCAAAGGTGCCGCCGCCCAGATCGTAGACCATGACGGTCTGGGTGCGGCCGTTGTCCAGCCCGTAGGCCAGCGCGGCAGCGGTCGGTTCGTTGATGATACGGCGCACATTCAGCCCGGCGATGCGCCCGGCGTCCTTGGTGGCCTGCCGCTGGGCATCGTTGAAGTAGGCGGGCACTGTGATGACCGCCTCGGTCACAGTCTCGCCCAGATAAGCCTCGGCGTCCGTCTTGAGTTTTTGCAGGATAAGGGCGCTCAGCTCCTGCGGCGTATAGCATTTGCCATCGATGGGCACGCGGGTCTCGCTGCCCATAAGCCGCTTTACGCTGGTCACGGTGCGCGGGGCGTTGGTCACGGCCTGACGCTTGGCAGGCTCACCCACCAGCCGCTCCCCCGCCTTGGTGAACGCCACAACAGAGGGCGTTGTGCGCTGCCCCTCGGCATTGGGGATGACGACCGGCTTGCCGCCCTCGACTACAGCCACACAGCTGTTTGTGGTCCCCAGATCAATTCCGATCATTTTTGCCATGGTGGTATTTGTCCTTTCAAAAAAGACAATTTTGATTCTTGCTTCTATTGTAGCGTTTACCGCGCCGAAAAGTGTTGCGATTTCGTAAATATTTGCAGACCAATCCGGGCAGAGCCTGCCAATTTTGCCCAATACCGGCCCGCCGCAGCAAGGCCGCCCCGCCCCCGGCTGAACAAAAGCAGAAAATCAGGCCGGAATGCAAAAGTTTTGAAACCAAAAACCTTCCGTAAAGCGTTGACGCACCCCGTCCGGCGTGTTATAGTTAATAAATACCAGCGATTTACACCGCTAAAGAGGAGGGTTTCTCATGGCACGCACCGCGACTGTGACCCGCAACACGCGGGAAACGCAGATCACGCTGACCATCGACCTTGACGGCACCGGCAAGACCGACCTGCACACCGGTATCGGCTTTTTTGACCATATGCTGGACGGCTTTGCCCGCCACGGCCTGTTTGATCTGAGCGTGACCTGCCACGGCGATCTGGATGTAGACTGCCACCACACGATCGAGGACATCGGCATTGCGCTGGGCACCGCCCTCAAGGAGGCGCTGGGCGACAAGGCCGGCCTTGTGCGGTACGGCAGCTGTATGCTGCCGATGGACGAGACGCTGGCGCTCTGCGCCGTGGATCTGGGCGGGCGGCCGTATTTCGTCTACGATGCCGCCTTTGCCGGGCAAAGCTGCGGCGGCATGGACACCCAGATGGCGCGGGAGTTCTTCTACGCGGTGTCCTACAGCGCCCTGATGAACCTGCACCTGAAGGTGCTGTACGGTGAGAACGACCACCATAAGCTGGAGGCCATGTTCAAAGCCTTTGCCAAAGCTCTGGACGCCGCCACCCGCAGGGACGCGCGGATCGACGGGGTGTTATCGACGAAAGGGACATTATAATCCGCCTTACGGATTGTATCTATGTAGGGGCGTGATTTTATTTCTAAAATGGAGGGAAAGCAGTATGTACAAGGACATCATCGACACCATCGGCTATGTGGAAAAGGTTGACCCCGAACTGGGCGCAGCCATGGGGCGCGAGCTGGGCCGCCAGCGCCAGAACATTGAGCTGATCGCCAGCGAGAACATCGTCTCCCCCGCCGTGATGGCGGCCATGGGCAGCGTGCTGACCAACAAGTACGCGGAAGGCTACCCCGGCCATCGCTACTACGGCGGCTGCCAGTACGTCGATCAGGTCGAGCAGATCGCCATCGACCGCGCCTGCAAGCTGTTCGGCGCCAAGTACGCCAATGTCCAGCCCCACTCCGGCGCACAGGCCAACCTCGCCGTCTACTTTGCGCTGCTGAATGTGGGCGATACCGTCATGGGCATGGACCTGTCTCAGGGCGGCCATCTGACCCACGGCTCCCCCGTGAACATGAGCGGCAAAAACTACAACTTCGTCTCCTACGGCGTCTCGGCCGAGGACGGCCGCATTGACTACGCCGCGCTGGCCAAGCAGGTGGCGAAGGTCCGCCCCAAGCTGATCGTGGCCGGTGCGTCCGCCTACCCGCGCGCCATCGACTTTGAGAAGCTGGCCGAGATCGCCCACGGCTACGGTGCCATGCTGATGGTCGATATGGCCCACATTGCCGGTCTGGTCGCAGGCGGCCAGCACCAGAGCCCTGTGCCCTACGCCGATGTCGTGACCACCACGACCCACAAGACGCTGCGCGGCCCCCGCGGCGGCCTGATCCTGACGAACAACGAGTACCTGATCAAGCGGATCAACTCTGCCATCTTCCCCGGCACGCAGGGCGGCCCGCTGGAGCATGTCATCGCCGCAAAGGCCGTCTGCTTCGGCGAGGCGCTGAAGCCTGAGTTCAAGGAGTATGCCCGCAAGATCGTTGAGAACGCGAAGGCCTTGGAGGCTGAGCTGACCGCCCGCGGCGTGAAGCTGGTTTCCGGCGGCACAGACAACCACCTGCTGCTGATCGATCTGACCGACGAGGACTGCACCGGCAAGGAGCTGGAGCACAATTTGGACGAGGTGCACATCACCGCCAACAAGAACACCGTCCCCGGTGAGAAGCGCAGCCCGTTTGTGACGAGCGGTGTGCGCATCGGCACCCCCGCTGTGACGACCCGCGGCATGGGTGTTGAGGAGATGAAGATCATCGCTGACTGCATCGCGGACTGCATCTTTGACTTTGCCGCCAAGAAAGACGACATTGCCAAGCGCGTTGCCGATTTGACCGCGAAGTTCCCGCTGTATGAGTGATTTTGAGCAATAAATAAACCGTCCCGCCGAGGTGTACGCCCCGGCGGGATTTTTTTGTGGGTGGTTATGGCGCGGTTGCGGGGCGTCGAGGACGCCGCCCCCTACAACTAAAGGATAAAGGAGTTCTAAAGGCACAGTGCGGCGGCCTGAGGACAGGCCGCCCTACGGAGCAGTAGAGGAAAAGTGAGAGGGGTAAGGGAAGGCGGCAGCCCTCCCCTGACGGCGCGGGCGGAGCAGAGCCCCGCCCCTACGCGCATCCCATTTCCCACTGCGGGGGTTCGGGGCGCTTGGCGGCGCGCAACGAGCGCCGCCAGCCAGCAAAGCTGGCCCGCTCGTGCGGTTGCTTGCCCCGCAGGGGCAAGCATTGCTCACTACCCCAGTTTCGCTCCGCTCAACTGTGGCCCCTCGCTCGCAACCCCGCAACACCCGAATTTAAAGTGGAGGAAGGTTCGGCGGCGTTAAGAACGGACAGTAATACTGCGTCCGTTTAGCCGCCGAATCTTCCGACTTCCTCTTTGGGGGTCTTGGGGGCGTGCAGCCCCCAAGGCGCGGGTCCGCTGCGTCGCAACAGCGGCAGTTTTCTTTGCGAGCTTTCTTTTGCTGCCAAAAGAAAGCGACCTCCCGGGAGGATGCCGTCAATCCTTTAGCCACGCCCTTGCCAGCGCCTGTGCCACGGCCTGCACATCCTCCTCCCGCAGTGCGGAATAGCCCGCAACCACGGTGTCGGGCCGGCACTGCTCCGGCCGGGCCAGATAATACTCGCTCAGGCCGCGCAGCCGCACGCCCTGCCGGGCCGCTGCCTCGACCATGGCGCGCTCGCCGCCCGCGCCGGGCAGCGTCAGCAGAAAGTGCAGCCCGCTGTGTACGCCGTCCAGCTCTGCGCCGGGCAGCGCGGCCCGCAGCGCCGCCGCGAACGCCTCCATCCGGCGCTTGTAGGCAAGGCGCATCCGGGCGAGATGCCGCGTGAAGTAGCCCCCCGCCATGAACTCGCAGAGGGTCTGCTGCTCAAACCGGCTGACCGTGTTGGCGTAGGTGGCAAAATCGCGCCGGTAGCGCGCCAGCAGGCTTTGGGGCAGCACCATGCAGGCGATGCGGATGCCCGGCGCAAGGCTCTTGGAAAAGGTCGTCAGGTAGACGACCGGGCCGTTGGGGCCTGCCATGCCCTGCAGGCTGGGCAGCGGCCGCGTATCAAAACGGAACTCCGAGTCGTAGTCGTCCTCCAATATATACCGCCCGGGCCTGGCCGCCGCCCACGCCAAAAGCTGTGCGCGGCGGGGGGCGGGCATCGTGACGCCGGTCGGGAAATGATGGCTCGGCGTCAGGTAGCAGAGGTTTGCGCCGCTTTTTTCCAGCGCATCGGCAGGCAGACCCTCGCGGTCGATGTCCACCAGCGTGCAGGGGATGCCGCTGTTCTGCAAGACCGTCCGCGTGCGGGAGTAGCCGGGGTTCTCGATGGCCGCCATGCCGTCCCCGAACAGATGTGCAAGGCAGCCGAGCAGATACTCGATGCCGGCGCCCACCACGATCTGCTCCGGGGTACACTCGACACCGCGGTAGCTTGACAGATACGCTGCGATCTGCGCGCGCAGCGGGGCATCGCCCTGCATCTCGCCGCGCTGCAAAAGCTCGGGCCGCTGGTAGAGCAGCTCCTTCTGGATGCGCCCCCAGCTGCGCGCCGGAAAAAGCGCTGTGTCCACGCTGCCGGTCGAAAGATCGTACAGCGGCGCAGGCTCGGCCGGGGCGGCAGCGGCGGGCGTGGCGGCGGCGCGGCGCACCCGGCTGTGCAGCATGCCGTAGGTCTTTTGCACATAAAAGCCGCTGCGCGGGCGCGGCTCGGCCAGCCCCTCGGCGGCCAGCATCTGGTAAGCGGCATCCACCGTGTTGACGCTGACCCCCTGCTGGGCGGCCATCGTGCGGCGGCCCGGCAGCGGGGTGCCGGGCGCGCGCTGCCCGGTGCGGATCTCATCGGCCAGGGCGGCATACAGCTGCTCATACAGGGGGGTCTTTGTGCCCGGGTCCAGTTCTATCATGGCAAGCCCTTTCTTCTGGCCCCATAAAAAAGTTTAAAACTGGGCATTTATTCAGAGCCAGAAATCAGTATAATAAAAACATACCTTCCCGGAAGGAAAATGTCAATAGAGGAGTAAGGAATCATGTCTACCGCAATGATCTGGCTGCTGCTGTTTATCGTAGTGGCTTTGGCACTGCTCATCGCAGCGCTGACAAAAACCAAATTCACCGTGCAGAAGATCAGCGTCATCGGCATCATGGCCGCACTGAGCTTTGTCGCGTATGAGTTTTTCCGCATCCCGAATGTGCTGGGCACCGGGTCCAGCTTTCATCTGGGCAACACCTTCACGGCGCTGACCGCCCTGCTGCTGGACGGCGTTTCCGGCGGTCTGGCCGGTGCCATCGGTCTGGCGCTGGCCGACATTATGGCCGGTGACCCGGGCTATGCCGTCACGACCTTTATTTTGAAATTCATCATCGGTCTGGTCTGCGGCGGCGTAGCGCACAGGATCATCCACCTGCGCAGCTTCCCGACCGGCAGCAAGCTCAAGTACATCGGCGCGGTCACGGCCTCTGCGTTCAGCGGCCTGCTGGTCAATGTCTTTACCGACCCCTTCATCGGCTACTTCCGCAACCGCTATATCTTCGGCCAGCCTGCCGAGTTCGTCAGCGTTGTGACCAAGATCTCCAGCGGCGTCACCCTTGTCAACTCGCTGCTGTCCACCGTCTGCGCCGTGCTGCTCTATCTGGCACTGCGCCCCGCGCTGGAAAAAGCACACCTGCTGCCGAAGGAATGATTCTCCCAAAGCCTTCCCCCTGGGGGGAAGGTGGCCCCGCAGGGCCGGATGAGGGGGAAGTTGCCGGATGCAGACCGTAAACGGGTACTGCTGGCAAACTCCGCCCTCATCAGTCCGCTTTGCGGACAGCTTCAGTCTCCGCGCTAAGAGCCGCCTCCGGCGGTTGCGCTCCGACACGCGCCTGCGGGCGCAGTCCCTCAGGGAGAAGCCTTTATAAACAACGCTATCCTCCTTTCTGTTTGCCCCCGCCCCGGCGGGGGTTTTTGTTTTTGCCGTCAAATTATGTAAAAATTGCAAAAAGACTGGCGCTCGGCGGCGAAATGGTGTAAAATGGGTTTATATGTTTTGCAGCAGACACTATGCTTCACCGCGAAAGGACCCACCACATGGCAGGAAAAACCAAACCGAAAAAAAAGCAGCCGCTGGATATGCGCAGCAAAATGTATCTGGTGCTGGCCCTGTGCAGTGTGATGCTGCTGGTCTGCATCGGCATTTCGCTGGCGCTCATCGGCTGGCTGCCGTTCGGCAGCGCCGCCCCGCAGAGCGTTTCGACCGTGGACAGCGAATCCATGGTGACCGAAAGCGGCTACAACAAAGAGGAAAACACCATCGACACGCAGGCCTACACCTCGACCATTCTGGAGCAGAGCGCCGATGCCGGCGAAAGCTACATAGACGAGACCCTCTTTCTGGGGGACAGCAACACGGCCCGCATGTACCGGATGTTCGATTACTGCAGCTATGACAACGCCATCGGCTCGGTAGGCATGAGCGCCAAATCGCTTGCAACCTTTGCCTGCGTACAGCTCAGCACCGGGTCCGGCTACCTGACGATGCCCCAGGCCGTGGCCAAGCTGCAGCCCCGCCGGGTCATCCTGACCTTCGGCACGAACGATCTGAATCCCAACTACAAGACCGCCGATTTCATCAAAAACTACCAGACCGGCATTGAGGCGGTCGTCACCGCCTACCCCAGCGCGGACATCATCATCAACGCGATCCCGCCGATCGGCCAGCAGCATTCCAACCAGAGCCTTACCCAGACACAGGTGGACGAATTCAACAAGGCTCTCGTGGAGATGTGCAAGGAAAAGGGCTGGAAGTTTCTGAACAGCGCCGAGGCCCTCAAGGACAGCACCACCGGCTACGCCAAGGCCGGCTATGTGGAGACGAGCGACGGCATCCACCTGACCCGCACGGCGATGGACGCGCTGTTCAGCTACATCCGCACCCACAGCTATATCACGGAGGATGACCGTCCCGCGCTGACCACCATCCCCAAGCATACCGGCGATAAGGACGCTGTGGTCTACACGGTGCCGGTCGTTGTACCGGCCGAAACCGCCACCCCCGAGCCCGAGGCGACCGAAGCACCGGCCAGCAGCGAGGCCGAGGCCACCGCCACCCCGGAGCCTGAGGTGACCGCGACACCTGAGCCGACTGCAACGCCGAGTCCCACACCCGAACCGACTGCAGAGCCGACACCGACACCCACGCCTGAACCGACCGCCGCCCCCACGCCCGAGCCGACCGCAGAGCCGACACCCACGCCCCCGGAGAGCACCTCCAATGCAGATGTTTCCGCCGAGAATGACGGAACTCAACCCACATAAAACACCGACCCCCGCAGCACCTGACGCTGCGGGGGTCTTTTTCTTATGCTTTTTTTGCTTTTTTGCCGAGCAGCTCGGTGCGGATATACCGGAAGCAGGCATCCTCGCCCTCATCGCGCAGGATCAGCAGGCAGGTCTCCAGCTGGCGGCGGGTCTCGGGGTGCAGGATGTAGTGATCCTTGCTGCGGTCGTAATACTCCCATGCGGCAGCATCGGTATAGCTTGCGCCCTTGTAGTTTTTGCTGGCGGCGATACGGTCGCAGACCATCTCAGCCACATACCGTTCCGGCATACGCATACCGGCCATGGCATGGTCGCCGTTTGGGGCGTAGTCGATCCAATATTCCAGATGGTGCTTATTGCGGCCCTTGTGGTGCAGCCATGCGGCGCTGTAGCCCTCGGTCTGGCGCTGGGCGTTGTTGGGGCTGCAGGTACCCTGCCAGTATTTGGCCCCCGCCCAGAACTCGACCGGGGCCAGCTTGCTCAGGTCGTGGGTCAGGCCCTGCCAGTACAGCCCGCAGCGGAAGCAGTTCTTCATCACCAGCATTTTATGGTGGTGGATGGTCCTGTAATGTTTAATGGGATGCCACAAGATCTTTTTTCCTCCCCCGGATAAGCAGTGCAGCCAGCGCCGGCAGCAGCATACAGCTGACCGGCACAAAGGCAAAGTGCCACAGCATCGGCACAAGATGGGTATGTATGGCGGCGTGCGCCTTGGAAAGCACCATCCACGAGGCCGGGGCCGCAAGGCTGAGCAGCCATACAACGCCCAGCGGCACAAGCTGCGCCGCCACGCCGCGCCGCAGCGCGATCACCACGCTGACCGCGCCGACCGCCAGCCCGAAAAGGAGCAGCTGCCCCGCCGTGACGGCAGCCGGCCCCAACTGAAGCACCGGCTCGGTATCCAGCACAAAATACTGCGCCAGCACCTGCCCGATCGTGACTGCCCGCACCGCATCGTCCGTCAGGCTGATGCGGTCGGTGATGGCCTCGGCCATATTCTGCCAGGCCGCCGCCGTGCTGCCGAAGCAGAGGCACTCCTGCCCGAACCAGAGCGCCAGCGCCGCTGCCGCACCGGTCAGTGCGGCAGCGCCCGCACCCACGGCACGGCCCAGCCAGCGGCAGGCCCGCTGCGGGGCCTTTTCCACACAGTATGCCTTTGCCGCAGCATAGCAGAGCGGTATCTCGCACAGGATCAGGAAGGTCGTGATAAACTCAAACCCGCACATGCAGCGCACCAGCACGGCAAGGCTGACCAGCGGCCAGCACCAGCGCGGGGCGCGGCCCCGGGCGCAGGTGCAGCGGCAGAGCAGCAGCACGGCCAGCAGCGGCAGCTGCCAGGTCCATGGCACCCAGTACAGGTCCTTCATGCCGCGCTGCAGCCATGGGGCCAGCAGTATGGCTGCCATCCAGAACGCGGCCGGCAGCACGCCAAGCTCCTGCCAGACGGCCAGTGCCGTCAGCAGCTGCACAGCGTAGAACAGGGTGCTGTTCACCCAGTAGAGCGCGGTCTCCCGGGCGGTGCCCTCCGGCAGGAATACGCGCAGCAGCCGGTTCAGCCCGCCCAGCGCCCAGCCCTGCAGGCCGGACTGGTGGGTGTAGGGGCGGAACTGCGCCGCATCGGCGGGGGTATCCTCCCGGAACCAGCTGCGGTTCTGGTCATCGCTCCAATCCTCGGTATACACGCCCAGAAAGCCGCCGGGCGCACGCTGGCCCTGCTCCATCTGGTGCATACGGCCGTAGATCAGCGTCTGCGAGCCGGTGTCCCACACGCCGGTGCGGTAGGCGCTTGCATTGTGGCGCACAGTCGTCAGCAGTGCCGCCAGCACCAGCACGGCCAGCAGGGTGAGCACCGTGCGCAGGGCGGCGGGCAGGTTTTTCCATTTTTTCTGCAGCATGGCGATCATCTGTCCCACTTATCGCACAGCGCCGCGATCTGGCCCGCAAATTTTGCAAGGTCCTTGTTGGCACCGCCCTGATTGTGGCGGATGACCTCCAGCAGGCGCTGGCCCATATTGTAAAGTCGGTCGTAGGCCGCGCTGGTGCGCACAGCGGCGGCCGTCTTTGTGCGGAGGATCTTCTGGGTGTTGCCTGCCTCGGCGCAGGCGACCCGCCCCTCGGCCGCGATCCAGATCGAGCCGTTGTAGGGGGCCTCGGCCTCATAGCCCTCGCTCTTGAGATGGTCCGCCCAATGCTCGGCCACAGCGTCCTCACCGTGGTTGACAAAGACGAACTTCGGCTTTTCGTCAAAGGCGCGGAGCCATTCCTCCAGCCCGTCCTTGTCCGCATGGCCCGAAAGCCCGCCCAGCTGGGCGATGCGCGCCCGTACCTGCACCGGCTCGCCGAAAAGCTTTACCTCCTGCGCACCGTTGACCAGCGCGTTGCCCAGCGTGCCGGGGCTTTGGTAGCCCACAAACAGCACCGTACACTCCGGCCGCCAGAGGTTGTACTTCAGATGATGGCGGATGCGGCCCGCATCGCACATGCCGGCCGCCGAGATGATGACCTTGGGCGTTTCATCGCCGTTGATGGCCACCGACTGCTCCTTCGTCTCGCTGATATACAGGCCGGGGAACTGCAGTGGGTTTTCACCGCTCTGCACCAGTGCAAGCGCCTCCTCGTCATAGCACTCGGCAAAATTTTCGCGGAAGATCGTGGTGGACTTGCTGGCAAGCGGGCTGTCCACAAAAACCGGGAAATTGCCGTGGCCCTTGATGCGGCCCTCGGCCTTGATCTGGCGGATGAAATAGAGCAGCTCCTGCGTGCGGCCGACCGCAAAGCTGGGGATGACCACATTGCCGCCCTTGTCAAAGGTGGACTGCAGTATACCGCTCAGCTCGCCGAGGTAGTCCGGCTTTGGCCCGTGGCTGCGGTCGCCGTAGGTGGACTCCATGACCAGATAGTCGGCATGGCCGGGGTTGGCCGGGTCACGGATGAGCGGCTGATGCCTGTTGCCGATATCACCCGAGAAAACAATGATCTCCGGCGCGCGGCCCGCCTCTGTAATGCGCAGCGAGATCGACGCGCTGCCCAGCAGGTGGCCCACATCGGTAAACCGCATCTCCATACGGCCGGCAGGGCCGTCGAACAGGGTCTGCCATGCCTCATAGGGGCAGGGCACGAACTGCTTCATGACGTTTTGGGCGTCCTCGACCGTGTAGTCCGGCTCGATCATTTCTGCACCGCTGCGCATGGCCTTACGGTTTTTCCACTCGGCCTCCTGCTCCTGGATGTGGGCGGAGTCCTCGAGCATGATGCCGCAGAGGTCGCGGGTGGCCTCGGTGGTATAGACCGGGCCGCGGTAGCCGTTTTTGTACAGGTACGGGATGCGCCCCGAGTGGTCGATATGGGCATGGGTGAGCAGCAGGGCCTCATAGGTGCCGGGGGCATACGGCAGCTCGGTATTTTCGTAGACATCGCGGCCCTGCTCCATGCCGCAGTCGATCAGGATGCGGTGCCCCGCTGCCTCCAGCTGGGTGCAGCTGCCGGTGACCTCACGGTCAGCACCTAAGAATGTAAGTTTCATGTAGGTCCCCCTTTTCAGTGAAGAGAGTAGAAAGAAGAGAGATGCTTGCAGGGAGAATGGGTAGTGATCGTGCGGTGCGCAAAGCCCCTCAGGCCTCGCAAGCTCGGCCAGCTCCCCAGAATGGGGAGCCTTTTACACGGGCTTCGCCCGCGGGAAAGCCTCCTCGCATAGCGGGGAGGTGGCCGAGCGAAGCAAAGGCCGGAGGGGCTTTGGCCGGTGGCGTCAGCCAAGAACCTGCAGGCAAGACCGCGGGGCGTCGAGGACGCCGCCCCCTACAGCTAAAGTGCCAAGTCGTGCCAAAGGCGAGGTACGGCGGCCTGAGGACAGGCCGCCCTACATTTAACTTTTGCGCCCCACGCCGTACTGCGGGGCCTCGGGCAGGGTAAAGTTCTCGGTAAAATTGTTTGTCAAATCGTTGATGTTCATCCGCACCGCCCAGAATACATCGCCGTAATCCCGCAGGACGGTGTAGTCCGCGTTCAACGCTGCCAGCGTGGCCGTGTCGGTGACGATGTAGGCGGTGTCCCCTGCCGGCGTGTACTCGGTCAGGCTGCTCTGGTAGACGCGGCTCACGCTGCCGCTGTCCGCCAGTGTCTTGGCGGCATCGGCGGGGATGCTGACAAGCTGGATGCGCGCTGTGGCGGGCAGCGCTGCCATCAGATCGCCGCGGGTGATCTCGCCGTACTCCGGCTCGGTCACACCGCCTGCGAGAGCCTCGACCGCAGCCCCCTCCGGCAGACCGCTGGCTGTATCGTTGGCCACAGCCTCGGCGTAGAGCGCCGCCAGATAGTTGCCGAAGCTGATCGTCCGGCTCGCGTCCGGGTTTTCCGCGTAGGTGAAAAGCGGCGTGTAGAGGATGCTCTGGTCATCGGCATCCAGCGCGGCGATCTTGGCCGCCGCGTAGACATAGGCATCTGCACCGGCCTGCCGGGCTGCGTCCGCCGTCTCGGTGGGGGCAGCGGTGTCCTTGCCGCCCGCAGCGGCGGTATCCTTGCCGGGGTCGGCGGTATCGGCGGCGGCCTCGGTCTGGGCCTGCGCTGCAGCCATCTCAAGCCAGGTGCTGCGGCTGCTCTCCATCGCCTCGGCCGTCACTGCGCTCTGCAGCACGGCGCGGCAGCCGCCGCCTTGCGTGAACACCAGATCCAGCCGGGCTATGCCGCCAAGCCCCTGCGCCGCCCCCAGCACATTCGTGCCGTTTTCGGCGGCGGTGCCGTCAATGATGGCGGTCACGCCGCTGTTCAGCAGCGCCTTCTGCCAGTCGCCCCCGGGCGCGGTGGCCGCAATGGCAATAATGGCATCACACCCGGCGTTCTGCAGCGCCGCGATCTGCTCGTTGGCGGTATCGGCCCAGTCGCGGGCCGTGATAAACTCGCCGTTGGCGGCCGAGATCCCGGCGGTCTGCGCCGGGTCATTCAGCGCAAAGAAGCCGATCTTGTACCCCGCGCGCTCCACGATTGTGTACATGCCGTTCGTAACGCGGTTGCGGTTCCAGCTGGTGGAGCGGTAAAATACGGCGGTGGCCTCGTTGTTCAGCAGGTTGGAGGCAAGCGAGGGGCCGCTGCCCATGTTGGCATCGCTGACAAGGCGGGTCGTGCCGTAGGCAAAATCGTTCAGCGCCATCGCCTGCAGGTCATACCCGGCCGCCGAGAAGGCCGACAGCATATCCATGCCGCCGGTCAGGCTGGCGCTCTGGGTGCCGTGCAGGGCATCGCCCGCGTCCAGCAGGATCGAATCCGGGGTGGAGGCCTTCAGCGCGGCGGCGTCCGCCAGCGTGGTGCGGTTCCCCCGCAGCCCCGCCGTGGCAAAGATCGGGACCGTGATGTCCCCCACCCGCACAAGGCAGGTGCGGCTCTCGGTGCCGTCGGCCAGCGTGGCCGTGATCGTACACTCGCCGCTGTCGGTGCGGGCGCGGACCGTGCCGTTTTTGTCCACCGTGGCAACGCTCTTATCGCTTGTTGTCCAGTAGACCCTGCGGCCGCCCGCCTCCTCATCAGGCTCGTTCGTCTCAAGGGTGGCATAGGCGTCCTTGCCGTCCATGTGCAGCTCATCGGTGCGGGTATCGTTTTGCAGCACCGGCGCGGCAGTCTTGCCGTTGCAGGCGCTCACGCCGGTAAAAGTAAACGGCCGCATGACGAAATCAAGGTCCACCGTCTCGCTCTGCACGCCGTAGTCCGCGCCGGGGGCACTGTAGGTGGACTGCCACATGTCGTAGGTGCCGGCATAGCCCAGCTCGTCAGAGAAGCGGGCGATCCAGAGGTTGTCGCGCCACGGGTCAAACCCGGGGTCGCTGAACCGCGCGCGCACCCAGTTCAGTGAGGCATAGACGCCCTGCTCGCCGGTGTAGCCATGCTCCTGCAGGCGGTCGAAGAACGCTTTGGTGATCTCGGCCATCTCGGACGGGAAAACGCCGCTGATGTATTTGTCCTCCAGATCATAGTAGACGGGGTAGCTCAGCCGGTACGGGCTGGCGGTGTAGTCGTCCAGCCCCTCCTGCGGGGGCGCAGTCAGGCCCAGCAGCCGTGCCACATGGTCGGCCTCGCTGCGGGCCTCCTCCACCGTCGTTGCGTAGGAGTAGAGATAGGTGCCGAACGGGATGCCCAGCCGGGTGCATTCATCGGCATTGCGCCGCCACTGCGGGTCATCCTGCGCCCAGTTTTCCTCGGCGCCGTCCCACTCACCGCCGAAGCCGCAGCGGATGATCGCAAAGTCGATACCGGCCGCCTTGGCGGTCTCCCAGTTGACCTCTCCCTGAAATTTGGAGACATCCATACCCTTCAGCACCGCCGCCGGGATCGCCCCGCCGCTGGCGTTGAAGTAGTAGCCCAGCTCGTTTTTCTGCCATGCGGCGGCAGGCGTGCCGAAGTCAGCCTCGGCCGGGCCGCCGGGCTCCGCCGTGCAGCGCACCAGCACAACGGACACCACCAGCACGACCGCCAGGCAGAGCAGACACAGCCCCAGCACAATACGGCTGCGGCGGCGTTTTGCACTGCGGCGCTTTGGTTTTTGGGGCGGCTGCGGCGGGCGCGGTGCCGCCGTTTGGGCCGGTCTGGCCTTGGTGGCAGCGCGGGCGGGGCTGCGGTAGACTTTGCGTTCTTCTGGCACGGCGGTTTACCTCTCTCCGGGTAGATTTTATGCAGGGATAGCTATTATTAGTGTAGCATTTTGTCGAAGAAATTACAATCAGCCGCAGCAGATATTGGGGAAATTTTACACAAAAAAGCCTTCCCCCATTGGGGGAAGGCGGCCGAGCCCGCGAGGCCAGATGAGGGGCGCGTCTGCCCGGCAAATGGACAATACCAGCAGCGCCGCCCCTCATCAGTCCGCTTCGCGGACAGCTTCTCCCATGGGAGAAGCTTTTTTCAAATTTTGCTTTTTACACGTCCAAAAATAGTACGGCACCTCAAACGCCAGCATGACGCACCAGCCGAAGGCGCAGGCAAACGCGATGCCCGGCAGCCCCACGCGCGGGGCCAGCACAGCGGCCGCAGCGGCCCGCAGACCCGCCTGCAGGCAGGTTCCGATCAGGGTGGTCGTCATCTTGCCCATGCCGCGGTAAAAGCCCTGCAGGCTGTTCGTCAGGGCGGGCAGCACATAGAGCAGCGCCATATACCCAAGGTAGCGGCTGCCCAATGCAATGACCTCGTCCGCGCCCTCCCCCGCCACAAACAGCGAGAGGATCGGCCGGCGCAGCGTCAGCGTCACGCAGCCCACCAGCAGCCAGTAGCCCAGCTCAAGCCGCAGCCCCACCGCAAAGCCGCGGCGGATGCGTTCAGGCTGCCTTGCGCCGCGGTTCTGCGCAATGTAGGTCGTGATGGCCGTGGCAATGCTCTGCTCCGGCGTGAAAGCGAAATCATCCACCCGCGTCACCGCGTTGAACGCCGCGATGGAGCCAACGCCCAGCGCGTTGACCTGCCCCTGGATCAGCACCTTGCAGATCGGCTGCACCGCCTGCTGCAGGGCCGTCACCGAGCCGTAGCGCAGGATCGGGCCGAGCAGTGCGCGGCGGATGCGCCACTGACCGCGCTCGGGGCAAAGCTCCGGCACGCGGCAGGCCATGTAAACAGCGGCCATCACGGCGCTGGCAGCCTCGGCCGCCACGGTCGTGACCGCACTGCACACGATGCCGAAGCCCAGCCCGCCGATCAGGACGAAATCCAGCACAGCATTCAGCACTGCCGAGAAGGCAAGGAATTTCAGCGGCGTTTTGCTGTCGCCCACACTTTTCAGCCCCGCCGCGAGCGCGTTGTAGAAGAAGGTGAACGGCGCACCCAAAAACGTGATGCGCAGGTAGACACCCGTGATCTCAAAAATCGATGACGGCACGGCCGTTGCCCGCAGTATCCACGGCGTCAGCAGACAGCCCGCCGCAGCCGCACCGCAGCAGAGCAGGGCGCCGAACAGCAGCGTTGTGGCCAGCGTTTCTTTCAGCCGGTCGGTTCGTTTGGCCCCGAACGCCTCGCTCATCAGCACGCCCGCGCCGATGCACAGACCGCTGATCGCAAGGATCACAAGGTTCATGACCGGTCCGGCCACGCCCTCGGCGGCCAGCGCATCCTGCCCGATGAACCGCCCCGCGATGATGGAATCCACCGCATTGTACGCCAGCTGCAGCCAGTTCCCCAGCAGCAGCGGCACCGCATACAGAAAGAGGTGCCCCAGCGGGGCACCCTTGGTCATATCACGCATCATTATCAGCTCTCAAAACGGAAAATCTGCCACCTTCAGCGTGACAACGCCGTCGATGGTCTGGATACAGCCATCTGCCGGGTAGTTGGGCATGGCCTTGAACGCATCGGAATTGCTGATGGCACGGACAGTCTCGTCCGCGCATTCGTTGAGCTGGACGCCCAGCTCGTCCCACACCAGCACATACCAGCCGTGGGCGTTGAACGTCGGGTCGTAGGAGAGCGGGCCGAACTGCGCCAATTCCCCGGCCATAGGCTTGAGCGGGGATTCCTCCGGGTACGCGCCGCGCTTCGGCTCGCCCAGGATCACGACCTCGGCGCCGTTCTGGTAGTCGGTGTTTTCTTCCAGCCGGGTACACAGGCGGTTGGCGAGGTTCACAACGGTGGTCTTTTGTTTCAGCATGACCGCCGCGTCATTGTTGACCTGCACGGCAAACCCGCGCAGCAGCACCGCACAGAACGCCGTGCAGAGCGCCATCCCCCAGGAGAACGCCCGTTCCGTCAACGCGGGAGCCGCATCGATCACGGCGATGGCAAACGGCACCACGATGGCCAGCGAGCCCGCCATCCGCAGCGCCACAGTGGCCCCGGTGTTGATAACGTCGGTCACATTGGCTGCGGCGGGCAGCAGGGCCACCAGTACCACCGCCGCAGCGGCGGCCTTATGGTTGTGCAGCACGACGAGCCACCGCAGCCCGGCCAGTGCCGCCAGCACAAACAGCAGCAGGTAGCCTGCGATCTGCCCATAGTGGTTTTGGGCAATACCGTGGGTGAAGAAGTAGGCGTAAAAATCAAAGTAGGCGTTTTTCAGGCCCAGCGGCAGACTGCGCAGCGTGTCCAGCCCCACAGCGTTGATGCCGTTCACACCGGACAGGCCCACATCGTACAGCCGCAGGAACACCTTTAAAATCAGCATATACAGCACCGCGCCGCTGCCGCCCATCAGCACCATGCGCAGAGCGGTCAGGCCGGTGGCTTTCCACGCGCCGGGGCGGCGCAGAACCGCCAGAATCAGCAGCATGACGCACAATCCTGCCGCCGTACCCAGATTGGCCTGGTACATACCCAGCGAGAACGCCATACAGACCGTGCCCGCCAGCCAGGCAAAGCGTAGACCGCAGACAGCGGACTGCACCGCCAGCACAGCCAGCAGGAAGGACAGCGCATAGGACACGCTGCAATAGTGGAAAAACTCGATCTCCGCCACATAGGGCGCACAGACCAGCGTGAGGGGAATCAGATATTTTGCCGTGCGGCTGCGCACGCCGAACAAATCCGTCAGCAGCACACCCGCCAGCGCGTAGAGGAACAGCATCAGCAATGCAGAAAGTGCAGGCTGGTTGATGCCGCCGCGCAGCATATCCACCAGACGCAGTGCCCAACGGCCCTGCTCGGTTTTCCAATACAGGTGCTCGGGCCAGCCGTCGGCAATGTACAGTGCGCCGATGTGTACGGCATCCATCGTGCCCAGCTGGTTAGCGTAGATCGTGTAATGTACGCCGCAGCCGACCAGCAGCGCCACGACCAGCGGGCGGAAGTTTTTGGCCCACCACAGGCTTACTTTTTTCTGCCAGTCCATCGTTTATTTTTTATCCTCTTCGGTCTCGGCCACGATGTAGATGGGACGGTGCTTGACCTCTAAGTAAGTTTTGGCCAGATACTCGCCGACGATGCCGGTGCAGAACAGCTGGACGCCGCTGCACAGCAGAATGATGCAGACAAGGCTCGGCCAGCCGGAGGTCGGGTCGCCGAACATCAGCGCCCGGACAATGACAAAAATAATGCCGATGAACGCCAGCAGGCAGAACAGAACTCCCACGCCCGCCGCCATCAGCAGCGGCGTGGTCGAGAAGCCGACAATGCCCTCGATGGAGTATTTGAACAGGCCCCAAAAGTTCCACTTGGTCGTGCCGGCCACGCGCTCGATGTTCTCGTAGTCGAACCATTTGGTCTTAAAGCCGACCCAGCTGAAAATGCCCTTGCTGAAGCGATTGTACTCGGCCATGCTCAGCACGGCATCGGTCATTTTGCGGCTCATCAGGCGAAAATCCCGCGCGCCATCGACAATCTCGGTGTCGGACATCCTGTTGATGATCTGGTAGAATTTGCGCGCGAACCAGCTGCGCAGCGGCGGCTCGCCCTTGCGGGTCGTGCGGCGGGTGGCGGCGCAGTCGTATTCGCCGGTCAGCAGCGTGTCCAGCATCTGCGGCAGCAGCGCAGGCGGGTCCTGCAGATCGGCGTCCATCGTGGCGACATAATCGCCCTTGGCCGCCTGCAGACCGGCGTAAATGCCGGCCTCCTTGCCGAAGTTGCGGCTGAACGAGACATACCGCACGCGGGGGTCCTGCGCGTGCAGCTCACGCGCGACACGCAGCGTGCCGTCGCGGGAGCCGTCATCCACAAAGATGAACTCAAAATCCGCGCCGTGGCTGGTTTTCATCTCCGCCGCCACGCGGGAGGCTTCTTTATAAAAAAGCGGCATCGCTTCTTCTTCATTGTAACAGGGTACGATCAGACTGATGAGCATGGTGTGACCTGCTTTCGTCAAAGTATTTGTTGGTTTTATTATAGCGTAGTTTTACACTTTTGTAAACAATGGATATGACGAACGGGCGGCACACAAAAATCCCGCCCGTGGCCCGGGCGGGATTTATCAATCGGTTATTTTACTCGTGCTTGCGCTTCATGACAACGGTCACACCCAAGCCGAACAGGGCAGCGAGGGCAATAGCGGCCAGCGCGGTGACAGGCATGTCGTCGGACGTCTGCGGGATGGCGGACATCGTCTTGGCGGCAACCTGTGCCTTGGCCGCGGCGGTCTTGCCAACCTCAGCCTTGCCCTTGACATTGGGATAACCTGCAATCTGCTTCACGCTCTCCATGTAACCGCAGTGGTCACACTTGTAACCACCGTCAACGGCTGTCCAATCGTGGTAACCGCAAGCCTTGCAGGTGTAATAGGCGAAGTCGTCCTGCTTAAGTGCCGGAGCAGGTGTGCTCTGTGCGGCATTGCTCGTGCTGCTCTCGATCGAGGCCGCAGGCTGACTGGGCTGTGCGGGCTGTTCCGGCTCAACCACGGGCAGTTCGTTGGTAAAGCTCACAGTAAATGCACTGAAATGTGTCGTCGTAAACTCGATGTACTTATCACCGTTCTCTGCCGTGCAGATGGTCACATAGCGGTCTGTGTCGCCCTCATGAACGACCTTGGCATACTTGTCTGCAACATCCTTGGGAATCGGCAGACGAACCTTGACAGCCCCGCCATTCAGCTGGTTGTTTTCCAGCTTGACCGCTGCAGCACCATCCACAGAGACCATCGGCTCCACATTGAAGACCAGCGTCTTACCGGGCAGCTTGACCTCCGTCACAATGCCATTAGAATCTTTAATAACCTGAGCATCCAATTCAACTTTCTGCAGGGAAACCTGAACCGAGAAAGTCAGTCTGCCGGCAGAAGCCGCCTCCGGAATCTTGGTCAAATCCGCAATCTGCGTCAGGCCGTTGCCCTTGAAGTCATTGACCGTCTCATTGGCCGTAACTTCTGCGATAATCTTCTCCACAGCTTTCTTCGCATCTTCAGCGGTAGGCTGCTTATCAGCGGGGACTGTTGCATCCGTCTCAGGTTTCTCTGCCTTGGATGCATCCACTTCAGAGAAAACATCCTTCTTTTCAGTGTCAATCTCAGTATTGCTGCAGGCGGTATACAAATCCAGCACGATCTGACGGCTGGCTTCCAGCGCCGCGTAGTTTTCGGTTGCCAGTACACGCTGTACAGCGGTCTGATCCAGATTCATCAGGGCAGTGTAAGCATCTTCAACCAGTTGCTTTTCTTTCGCCGTCATCTTGTTGGCGTTCTTCACCTGGGCCGCCGTCAGTGCAGAGAGCTGCTGCGTGCTGCCGTAGAAGCTCTTCACTGCCGTATCTGCCGTGTCAATTGCATTGGTCAGCTGGGTCGCCGTCTCGACAGAGTACGTCATGACCGCATACATACCGTTGACTTTGTCCTTCATAAAGGCAACACCATCTGCGAGGCCGCCTTGCAGCTGGTCACGGCTTTCCAGGTATGTCACGGCATTGTCATGGTACATTGCCAGCGTGCCGACCAGGGTACCGCCACCACGGATGGTCAACGTACCATTGTTGTTGATAACAGCACCCAGTTGGCCGTCCGACATCTGGGTGATGGTATGACCATCCAGATCAATCGTAACGTTCGTATCCATGTTGATGAACACATTTTCAGACGTATCACGCAGCAGCTTGACGGTTTCGCCATTCTGGCCCTTCATGTACACAGCGTCCTGCACGCTATCGTAAGACGTACCGCCTGCCGCAGCAACCGGTCCGGCATAGCGCACGACGTACATGCCGTCTTCCTGGGTCTGCACGTAACCTCTTGCCAGGCATCTTGCTGGTACTTTACAGTCAAAGCTTCCAGCCATAATGCCCACGCCATTGTTCACAGTTTCGGCATCGCCAAGTTTACCATAGCAAGTAGGCAGGGTTTTGCCATACTGGGACTGTCCTTCGATCACATCACACCAAGCGTAGCCGGTGTTGCCGATGCCGGGCTGGACAGCCAGCAGACTGCCATCTGTTGCCGCAAGCCATGTACCGCCGCCAATCTTGACACAACCGTTGGGGGCGTAATTTTCTGAACGTGCCCGGGTCGTACCGTACTGAACTATCGGCTGGCCTGTAGCACCCACAAAATTGCCGCCGGTGATGTAAGCCTTGCCATTGACGACCAAAACCGGAGCAGTGTCGGAAACAAATTTACCTCCGTTGATATTGAGGTTTGCACTGTTGTCATCATTCGTTTCCTTGACGATGATAGCACTGGAATCTCCACCGTTGACCGTACCTGTAGCAGAGCTATCTTCAATAAAAACTCGTCCCTCGCCGGAAATTGCACCAGCCGTGATGGCAGGCTTTCCGTCTTTAGCGGTCAGTGTCCAACCGTCCAAATCAATGGACAAGTTTGCCGCCAATCCCTCTATCGTAATACTCTCGGTCACATTAGTCATCAGGCGCACGCTGCGGTAGCCATCGGTGTTAGCCTCCGCGATGGCGGCGTTGATGGCTTCCTGCACGCTGGTGTACTCCGTCCATTGCGGCTTACCTTCAACGCGAGCGATTGCCGACGTAGCCTGACGCACCGTGTACATACCGCCGCGTTCGACCTGCTCATAGCCCTGGGGAATCATAGAATCGGGCAGCTTTTTGTTGAAATTACCACCGTAGAGCAAGATATTGCAGATGTTTCCTTCCTGGATGATGTCGGTATCCGCGGTAAAGATGCCCCCTCTAATCATAAGGGTGCTGTTATCACCGCAGACAATTGCGCTATTGCTGCCGCCTGCTACTACCGTCTGGCCCTGCCAGCTGCGGATGCCCAGCTGTGCGTTCTTTTCCAGGGTGATGGCCGGGCCGTTGGCCGCTGTCAGATTGTGGGTGTTGAGGTCCAGCCACAGCTGCCATTCACTCTGGGGCACCGTGATACTTTCGGTCACATCACGCATTAAGTAGACGTTCGGCATGCTGTGCATAGGGTCGGCAGTCTTACCAGCCTCAACCGCCAGATTGATGGCTTCCTGCACGGTGGCGCAGTGGATGCGCTCTCCCATCGTGGTGTTACCCTGGTCGTCCCAGCTTGTAATCATAAAGTCAGCCGCCGGGTTTTCGACTTCGTTCAGCACGGCGGGGGCGCACTCTTCCTCCGCCGTCTGCTCAACCACTGCCGGTTCAGACTGCGTGTTCGAGACAGCCGCCGTCTCCGGCGTGGCAGTTTCCGCAAAGGCAGATGTACACAGGCCAAAAGCCATGACTGCCGCCAGCAAAAGTGCCGGGAAACGCTTTGTTTTTCTCTTCATCCGGTATCCTCTCTTTTCCCCAGGCAGAAGCGTCCAAGATATTTTTATACTATATAAGTATACCCCCCCTGTTAATTTTAGCAAGTGGTTTATGGAAATCTGACGATTTTTCTGTGTTTTTTGGCAAGTTGCACATTTTTTGAGTTGAAAAATTGTGGGACAGCACTGTTTTTATTTTGCAAACAAAAAAGGCAGAGCTTTCGCTCTGCCTTGGGTTCGTGCTAAAAATCAGCCTTTGACCGCGATATTGACCAGCTTGCCCTTGACGTAGATCTCCTTGGCAATGGTCTTGCCGGCGATGGCTTCGGCTACGGCGGGCTCGGCCTTGGCGGCGGCGATGGCGTCCGCGTTCTCGATGGCGGCGGGCACCTTGATGCGGGCCTTGACCTTGCCGTTGACCTGCACGGCGATCTCAATCGTCTGCTCAACACACTTGGCCTCGTCGTAGGTGGGCCATGCATGGTAAGCCAGCTGCTCGGTGTGGCCCAGCTGCTGCCACAGTTCCTCGGTCATGTGGGGGGCAAACGGGTTCAGCAGCTGCAGCAGCAGCTCGTACTCGGCCTTGGTCGCACCACCGTTATCGCTCAGGGCGTTGACATAGATCATCAGCTGGGCGATGGCCGTGTTGGCCTTGAGGGCGTCAATGTCCTCGCCGACCTTCTTGATGGTGCGGTTGGCAACGGCCTCCAGCTCGGGGCGGACGCCCTCGCCGGGAACGAGCTTCTCGCTCATCGACCAGATCTTATCGAGGAAGCGCTTGCAGCCCTTGATGGAGGAGGTGTTCCACGGGGCGGCCTTCTCAAAGTCGCCGATGAACATCTCATACAGGCGCAGGGTGTCGGCGCCGTACTCGTTGACCACATCGTCCGGGTTGACGACATTGCCCAAGGACTTCGACATCTTGACGATGGGGTGCTCGGCCATCTCGCCGTACTTCTCGACAAGGGCCTTGCGGGCACCCTTCTCGTCGCCGTACTCGGCCAGCAGGCGCTTGCGCTCGGCATCAGGCTGGTTCTCAAACGCATGGGGGTTCAGGCCCAGGATCATGCCGTGGGAGGTACGCTTCTGGTACGGCTCCTTGGTGGGCACTACGCCGAGGTCATACAGGAACTTGTGCCAGAAACGGCTGTACAGCAGGTGCAGGGTGGTATGCTCCATGCCGCCGTTGTACCAGTCCACAGGGCTCCAATACTCGAGTGCCTCCTTGCTGGCCAGCGCCTCCTTGTTGTGGGGGTCGCAGTAGCGCAGGAAATACCAGCTCGAGCCGGCCCACTGGGGCATCGTGTCAGTCTCTCGCTTGGCGGGGGCACCGCAGCAGGGGCAGGTCGTGTTGACCCACTCGGTGTGGCGGGCCAGCGGGCTTTCGCCGTTCTCGCCCGGCTCAAAATCCTTGATTTCGGGCAGGCGCAGGGGCAGCTCGCTCTCAGGCAGAGGCACCCAGCCGCACTTCTCGCAGTAGACCATGGGGATAGGCTCGCCCCAGTAGCGCTGACGGCTGAACACCCAGTCGCGCAGCTTGAAGTTGACCTGCTTGTGGCCCTTTCCGTTCTCCTCCAGCCATGCGTACATCTTATTCTTGGCGTCCTCGACAGACAGGCCGTTCAGGAAATCAGAATTGACCAGTGTGCCGGTGGCCACATCGGTGAACGCCTCCTTGTCAAGGTCACTGGGGGTATTGCCCTTGACGACCTCGATGATGGGCAGGCCGAACTTCTTGGCAAACTCCCAGTCGCGGGTGTCGTGGGCAGGCACGGCCATGATGGCGCCGGTGCCGTAGGTTGCCAGAACATAGTCGGAGATAAAGATGGGGATTTCCTTGCCGTTGACGGGGTTGATGCCCTTGACGCCTTCGATGACAACGCCGGTCTTGTCCTTATTCAGCTCGGTGCGCTCGAAGTCGGACTTGCGGGCGGCCTCCTCCTGATAGGCGGCAACGGCATCGGCGTTCTTGATCAGGCCTGCATCGACCCACTTTTTGATGAAGGCATGCTCGGGGCTGATGACCATGTAGGTCGCGCCGAACAGCGTATCCGCGCGGGTGGTGTAGACGGTCAGGGTATCGCCGGCGGTGGTGGCAAAGTTGATCTCGGCACCGTGGCTGCGGCCGATCCAGTTGCGCTGCTGGGTCTTGACGCGGTCGATGTAGTCCACCTCGTCCAGATCGTCGATCAGGCGGTCGGCGTAGGCGGTGATCTTCAGCATCCACTGGCTCTTGTTCTTCTGCACAACGGGACTGCCGCAGCGCTCGCAGACGCCGTTGACGACCTCCTCGTTGGCCAGAACGACTTTGCAGCCGGTGCAGTAGTTGACGGTGGTCTCCTTCTTGTAGGCCAGACCCTTTTTGAACAGCTGGATGAAGATCCACTGGGTCCACTTGTAATACTCGGGGTCGGTGGTGTTGATCTCACGGTCCCAGTCGAAGGAGAGGCCCAGCGCCTGCAGCTGGCTCTTGAAGCGGGCCACATTCTGGGCGGTGACGATCTCGGGGTTGATGTGGTTCTTCAGGGCGTAGTTCTCGGTCGGCAGGCCGAAGGCGTCCCAGCCCATGGGGTACAGGACATTGCAGCCGCACTGACGCTTTTTGCGCGCAACGATGTCCAGTGCGGTGTAGCTGCGCGGATGGCCGACATGCAGACCGGCCGCAGACGGGTACGGGAACTCGACCAGTGCATAGAATTTAGGCTTGGAATGGTCGATCTCCGCATGGAAGGTCTTTTCGTCCGCCCACACCTTCTGCCATTTGGCCTCAACGGTTTTAAAGTCGTATTTCATAATTCTTCTCCCCACAGATGAATTTTAGATGGGTAGCGTTAAAGCCCTCCCCCGAGGGGCTGCGCCCGCAGGCGCGTGTCGGAGCGCAACCGCCGAAGGCGGCTCTTAGCGCGTAGACTGAAGGTGGCCCCGCAGGGCCGGATGAGGGGAGGGTATGCCGCGGCAACCCGTTCATAGGTCACAATGGCATAAACACCCTGCGTATCCCGTTCACGGATTGCCGCGGCAAAGACGCCCCTCATCAGTCAGCGGTCGGGGCCGCTGACAGCTTCCCCCGAGGGGGAAGCCGTTCCGCATTTTTACTGCTCGTCCGCACCTTCGTCCGGCATCCACTCACTGGCGGGCACGGGCTTGGCGTCGGCCCAGAGATGCTCCAGATCGTAGTAGTCGTGGGCCTCCTGCGTAAAGACATGGACGATGACGCTGCCGTAGTCCAGCAGCACCCAGCGCTTGCCGTCGTGCCCCTCGGTGCGCAGCACCTTGACGCCCTCGCGGTCCAGCTGGAACTCGGCCTCATCGGCCAGTGCGCCGACATGGGTGGTGGACATACCCGTGGCAATGACAAAATATTCCGTAACGGTGGTCAGGTCCTCAACCGCCAGGATATGGACGTTGACGGCCTTCTTGGCGTCCAGCGCACGGGCCAGACGAATGGCAAGTTCTTTGCTTTCCATATAGTAACTCTCCTAGTGTAAATTACGCTGCGGGCTGGCTTTCGGCCTCGGTGCTCTCGCTTTCGCTTTCAGCGGCGGACTCGGACGCCATGACATCCGTGACCTGATTCGAGCCGTCGAGGTTCTGGTTCGGGTCTTTCTGGGCCTCATCAGCCTCGGTCATCAGTTTGCCCATCCACTGGATGTTCGGGTCGGTGGCCGCATAGCCGGACAGGTCAATGACATTGTCGCACAGATTCAAGGCGCTGGCGTCCACGGGGCCGGTATTCTCGCGGAAATACTGGTTCAGCAGATCCGCGTCCGCCTGACGCGCCGGGTAGAGCAGCGACTGCTCGTTGTACTTGGGGCCGCTGATGACCGGCATCTGGCAGATCATGATCTTGCTGGAATCAATTTTCAGCATACTGATGGCAAAGCTGACAAGTTCAGACGCGCTGAGGTTCGTCTCCATATAATTCAGCACAGCGGGGGTCAGCTTGGCCACATCCCAGATGTTGCCGATGCTCTTGAGCTTGCGGAACAGTGCGGCATAGAACTGGCGCTGCATGTTCAGGCGGCCGATGTCGCCGTCCGGGTAAATGTGGCGCGCGCGCAGCAGGAACTCGCAGGCATCGCCCTTGAGTGTCTGGTAGCCCTGATTCAGATGGCTGCCCTGATAGTCCATCTCCCTCGGGACATAGATCTCCACGCCGCCGAACAGATCGACCAGCTCGGTCAGCATTTCTAGGCGGATCGTGATAAAGCCGTCGATATGAATCTGGTACTGGTTGGCCACCAGCTCACAGAGGGCGGCCATATTGTTGTTGTTATCGCTGCCCTGCGTCTTGGCCACGCCGTTGATGCGGTAGTTGCCCGAGACACTTGTGTCGGTCGTGACCATTGTGTCGCGGGGGATCTGCAGCATCTTCATCTCGCCTGTCTCATTGTTGAAATGGACATAGAGAATCATATCGGTCATGCCGTCATTGACATTGGAGTCATTGGCCGAGCCTGCGGCCAGCGCCCCGGTGCTTGAGCGGTCAACGCCGGTGACAAGAACATTGAATTCCTTGCCCTGGAACTCCTTGGGGGTGTTGATGAGCTGATTAAGCTTGATGCTGCCGCCCTCCGGGGTGATGGCCCCCATGATGAGGGCGAACGCGCCGCCGAAGATCAGCGCGATGACCAGCAGCGTGATGAGCAGGATCTGCCACCAGCGGATTTTTTTCTTCTTTTTCCCGTTTCCGCCCTTGCCGCTGCTGCCTTTTTTGCCGGACTTTCTGCCCTTTGCCTTGTGCGGGACATCGTCCTCATCGCGCGGGGGCTTGCGGCTGCCGCCATTGCCGCCTGCGGCGGTGCGTGGCTTATGGGCTGCGGGCTGCGGGGCATCCGCATGCTTTGCGCGGCGGGGCTGCGCGGCAGCCTCCTCCATCTGGATGCCGCCTGCGGCTGCATCGTAGTTGTACATCGGCTTGCTACCCTGTACCCCGTTCAGGTCCATCTGGCGCACCTGCGTGCGGGGCGCGGCGGCGGGCTTCCGGTCTGCGGGCTGCTCATACAGGCGGTTAGCGGCCTGCCGGGCCTGCTGCTCGGCATCGGCCGGGCGGTTGACCGTGCGGCGGGGGCGCTGCACCTGAAACTGCAGGGTATCGCCGTATTTGCGCTCAGCCGCAGCGCGGTAGGCCATGGCCTGACGCTGGGCATAGGTCAGCTCACGCGGGGCCTCCGGCTGGGGGGCCGGCTGCCGCACCGGCTCCTGTACGGGTTCCTGCACCGGTTCCGGTGCAGGCTGGGCCGCCGGGCGCTGACTGATGTGGCGGCCCTGGGCCGTGCGCATCGGCTGCTGCACCGTGCGGCGGCGGGCGTTCTGTTCGGCCAACTGCTGGGCGCGGCGGCGGGCAGCCTCATACTGCTCCTGATCCAGCCCGCCGGAGGCACTGCCGGTATACAGCTTACGCGGTTCGCTCATGGTTTTTCCTCCCTGTTTCTGGAGTATTACTTCAGATGTGCTTTTGCATACTCATAGGCAGCCACGCTCTCAGGGTCCAGCGCGCCGCCCTTTTCTTCGACAAAATCAATGCTCTGCTTCAGGGCCTCGCACAGGGCACGGTCAAGGTCCTCCATCTCCAGCGCACGCAGCGCCTCTACGCCGGGCCAGTCGCGCTCGGCGCTGGTCATATCGGCCAGATAAAGGATCTTGTCCTGCAGCGACATATCCGGCTTGCCGGTGGTATGGCAGCGGATTGCGGACAAAATCTCCGGGTCCTCGATGCCCCAGCAGGTCTGGGCAAGGATCGCTGCGGCGATGCCGTGCCATACCGGCGCAGGGCGTGCAGGGGCATTTTCTGCTATTATAGCATTATCGGCAAAAATCTGCAACAACTCCTGCCTGGGCAGTTCCTTGGCGGAATCATGCAAAATTGCCGCCATAGCGGCTTTTTCCGGGTCTGCCCCCCAGCGCTTGGCAAGCTTTACCGCCATTTTTTTTACATTTTTCGTGTGCGTCCAGCGCTTTTCACTCAATCTGGACTTCACAAGCTTCTTGGCTTCGGAGTAATCCATGATATATATTTTCCTCTCTGAACCGGGCTGTAGGGGCCGGACATGTCCGGCCCTCAACCTTGCCTTACCTGCCCTTGAACGGCCAGCAGCTTTTATGCGGAGGGCCGGGCATGCCCGGCCCCTACAGAGCTACAAGCTACCGTAAAGCTGATTTTTGCGAATAACCGCCAGCGCCTCCTGCGGCAGGACCTCCGGCCACTTTTCCGGCGGGAGCTTTCCGCTGCGGATGTCGCTGGATGCGCAGGGGTAGCTCTCGGCCTCGGCAAACAGGACGCGGCCGCCGGCCTGCTCCAGCGCTGCTGCGGCGGCGTGCAGGGCGGCTTCATCGGTGCCGGTGCGGCTTTCCACCACAAGGGCTGCCATGCTGAGCATATCCTGCCAGCGGTACCACTGGGTAAAGGTCAGCAGCATATCGCTGCCGACACAAAGGTACAGCTCCGCCGCCGGGTCGCAGCTGCGCAGCCATTCCAGCGTGTGTACGGTGTAGCTGCGCCCGCCCCGGCGTATCTCCCAGTCGCTGACCTCCACCACGGGGGAAAGCGCCGTAAAGCAGGCACACATTTGCAGACGCAGCGCCGCCGGGGTGGTGCTGGCCTGCTTGTGGGGCGGCGTACCGGCCGGCATGACGATGGCGCGGTCCGGCCGCACCAGCGCCAGCGCCGCGCGCAGGTTGTTTATATGGCCGTTGTGGGGCGGGTCAAAGGTCCCGCCGTAGAGCATGATTTTCATTTTGCGAGCAGGGCGGCGTAGGCGCTCTCCTTTTTCTTCTGCTTAAAAAGCACGAACTTGCGGCCGATGACCTGCACGCAGTCGCAGTCCAGTGCCTCGCACAGGATGTCGGCGGCCTCGCGGGGGTCGTACTCGCTGTTTTCCAGCACCTTGACCTTGATCAGCTCACGGGCGGCGATGCAGTCTGCGATGCCCTGCTTGAGGGTATCATCGATCTCGCCCTTGCCGATCTGGTAAACGGGGTCCATGGTGTTGGCTGCGCCGCGCAGTGCAGCGCGCTGTTTGCTGGTTAAAGACATAGGGTTGCTCCTTTATAATTATAGTATATATCGTATCGCGGTAGGGGCCGGGCATGCCCGGCCCTCAGATTTGCGTGTTTTTCCCTTTAACAGGTTGCGGCTTTTATGTTGCGGGCCGGGCATGCCCGGCCCCTACAAAGGCTTCCCCCGAGGGGCTGTCGCCCGCAGGCGACTGATGAGGGCAGAGTCCACGGCAGCTTCCCGCTCACGGGTACTCGCCGCAAGGCCGCCCCTCATCCGGCCTCGGTCGGGGCCTCGGCCACCTTCCCCCCAAAGGGGGAAGGCTTTTATCCCAAAAATTCAGGCAGCTTTTCTGCCAGCTTCTCCATTGCACGGCCTCTATGGCTGATGGCGTCCTTTTCCGCCGGGGTCAGCTGGGCATAGCTGCGGCCCTCGGTGTTGGGGCGGCAGCCATCGGGCGTGCCGTATGCATCGGGGATAAACAGCGGGTCATAGCCAAAGCCGTAATCCCCGTTCTGTAAGCTGAACGCAATGCGTCCCGGGCACTCGCCCTCGACCTCGAGCGCACGGCCGTCCGGCAGCATAAAGCAGACGGCGGACACAAACCTTGCGCCGCGCTGCGCCGCCGGGACATCGGCCATCTCGCGCAGGAGCTTTTCGTTGTTGGCATCGTCATCGCCGTGGTGTCCGGCATAGCGGGCGCTGTAAACGCCGGGCGCACCGTTCAATGCGTCGGTGCAAAGGCCCGAATCGTCCGCCACGGTGGGCAGGCCGCTGGCCTTGCAGAACGCCTCGGCCTTGATGCGTGCATTTTCGGCAAAGGTCGTGCCGGTCTCCTCGGGGTCGAGCGTGATGCCCAACTCCCGCAGGCTTTTGACCTCATGGCCCATCCGCTCCAGAATGCGGCGCAGCTCCTTCAGCTTGCCGGCATTGTTGCTTGCTGCGCAGACGATCATGCTTTGCCCTCCTCTGTGTTATCGGCCTTTTCTTCCTTCTGCAAAGCCGATTCCGGCAGCAGGCTCTCGACAAAGGTCTGGGCGTCAAACTCCATCAGATCGTCGATTTTTTCACCCACGCCGATGAACCGGATCGGCAGGCCGAGGTTCTCCCAGACGGAGACCGCACAGCCGCCGCGCGGTGTGCCGTCCAGCTTGGTCAGCACCACGCCGGTGGCGCTGGCAGCGCGGCAGAACTCATGTGCCTGACTGATGGCGTTCTGGCCGGTGATGGCGTCCAGCACCAGCAGCACCTCCAGGCTGGCCTCGGGGCTGGCCTTTTTGACGCTGCGGGAGATCTTGGACAGCTCGTCCATCAGGCCCTTTTTGTTGTGCAGACGGCCTGCGGTGTCGGCAATGACCATGTCATAGCCGCGGGCCGTGGCGCTCTTGACCGCGTCAAAAATGACGGCGGCCGGGTCGGCGCCCATGCCGGCCTGCACCAGCGGCACATCAGCCCGCTCGGCCCAAAGCTCCAGCTGCTCACTGGCGGCAGCGCGGAAGGTATCGCCCGCTGCCAGCATGACGCGGCGGCCCTGCTTTTTGTACAGGCTTGCCAGCTTGGCGATCGTGGTCGTCTTGCCCACACCGTTGACGCCGATGACCAGAATGACAGCGGGCTTGCCGTCCAGCTCCATCGGGTAGCGGGGGGTCAGCTCCTGACAGATGATGCCGCGCAGGGCGTCCAGCGCCTCCTGCCCGGTCTTGAGGTGCTTTTCCTCGACCTGATCGTGCAGTTCGTCCACAAGGCGCACGGCGCAGGCGGGGCCGACATCGGCCAGAATAAGCTGCTCCTCCAGCCGGTCATACAGGTCATCATCGATTTGCGCGTTGGTCAGCGTATTGACGATGCTCTGGAAAAAGCCGGTGCGGGTCTTTTCCAGACCGCGCTTGACCTTTTGCTGTTCCTGAAACTCCTCTTCCGTAATATCGCGTTTGAAAAAGTTGAAAAAGCCCATAGCTGGCCCTCCTTACTTTTGATTTGCCGCCCCGTAGGGGCCGGACATGCCATCAGGTAATCAGCTCCGCGTTCACCTTATCCAGATCAAGGCGCAAAATCTTGGAGACGCCGTCCTCCTGCATCGTGACGCCGTAGAGGACATCGGCGGCCTCCATTGTGCCGCGGCGGTGGGTGATGACGATAAACTGGGTGTTATCGGTCATGCGGCGCAGATACTGCGCGTAGCGCGCCACATTCACATCGTCCAGCGCCGCCTCGATCTCATCGAGGAAGCAGAACGGTGCCGGGTTGACATTCAGAATGGCGAAGTAGATTGAAATTGCGACCAGCGCCTGCTCGCCGCCGGAAAGCGCGCTCAGATTCTTGATGACCTTGCCGGGGGGCGAGACCTCGATCTCGATGCCGGATTCCAGCACATTCGCCTCGTCCGACAGATACAGCCGTGCATGTCCGCCGCCGAACAGCTCCTTGAAGATCTGCTGGAAGTGGGTGTTGATCTGCTTGAAGCTTGTTGTGAACAGCTCCTCCATCTCGCTGCACAGCTCGGCGATCATCTTTGTCAGCTCGGACTTTGCCTTTTCGACATCGGTGACCTGCGCCTTGAGGAAGTCGTAGCGCTCCTTGACCTCCTTGTACTCGTCGATGGCGCCCACATTGACATTGCCCAGACCGCGGATCTTGCTGCGGACCTCGGCCACGCTGCGGCGCAGCTCGGTCAGGCTCTCAAACGGTACGCAATGGCTGCGGGCCTCGCCCTCGGTCAGCTGGTACTCCTCCCACAGCTTGCTGTTGGTATCGTTCAGCTCGGTCTCGGCGGCGGTGCGGCGCTCGGCCAGGCGGGCCATCTCGCCGCTCATCCGCTCGCGCTCATCGGTCAGGGCGCGATTGTCGCGGTTCAGCTTTTCAACGGCGGCCTCCTTCTCCATGCGGGCCGCGTTTGCGGTGCGGATGGTCTGCTCGGCGGCGGCGATCTTCTGCAGGTTGTCGCCGCGGGTGCGCTCCATCTCGGCAATTTTCAGGGCGTTGGCCTCGATCTTTGCCTTAGCAGCTTCAATAACGGTCTGCAGCTCGCGGGCGCGGGCCTCGGCCTCGCCGGTGCGGCTCTGCAGGCCCTGCAGCGCAGCCTCGTGCAGGCCGATGTCCTTTTCATCGGCCAGACGCTGCAGCTGCTTTTGGGACAGCTCTGTCGTGATGTGCTCCCGCTCGGCGGTCAGGCTGCCGGTGCTTTCGCCCAGTGCTGCCAGCTCGGCCGTGTACTTTGCCATCTCGGCTTCGGCGTCGGCCTGTGTCTTTTCAGCCTCGGCGCGGGCGGCCTCGTTCTGGGTCACGGCGGCCTGCTGGGCGGCGATCTCCTGCTCAATATTGCGGGCCGTCTCCTCGTTCTGGGCGGCGGCCTTCGTCAGGCGCTCCACCTCCAGCCCGGCGCGGACATGCTCGGTCGCGGCGTTCATGCCCTCGCCCTCGGCACCGGCCAGCTGGGCGGAGAGGTTATCGACCTCCGCCTTGCGGGCGGCCAGCTCCTTTTCGGCCTCGGCGCGGCGGGCTTCCAGCTTGGTCAGCCTGCTGCGCAGCTCGTCCAGCTCCTGCTTGCGGCTGAACACGCCGACACTGCGGGCAGTGGAGCCGCCGGTGAAGGAGCCGCCGGCGTTGATGACCTGTCCGTCCAGCGTGACGATGCGGTTGCGGTAGCCGAGGCTGCGCGCCACGGCGGACGCCTCGGTCAGATCCTCGACCACGATAATGCGGCCGAGAAGATTGTCGATGATATGCTGATATTTCGGGTCTGCTTTGACAAGGTCGGCAGCAACCTCTGCCGTGCCGGTCAATCGGCCCGTAAAGCGGGTGCCCTGCACGGTGTCCAGCGGCAGGAAGGTGGCGCGCCCGGCGCGCTCGTCCTTCAAAAAGCCGATGGCGGCGCGGGCACAGCCCTGATCCTCGACCACGATGTTCTGCAGCGCAAAGCCGAGTGCGGTCTCGATGGCGGTCTCGTAGCCCTTTTCGACCGTGAGGATACCGGCCACAGGGCCGATGACGCCCCGCAGGCGGCCTGCCCCGGCCGCCCGCATGACCGACTTGACGCTCTGCTGGTAGCCGTCCATGTTGCGCTCCAGATCCTCCAGAATATGGATGCGCTGGGCGGCGGCGGACTTTTCGCGGTCGGCCTTCTGCAGGGCCTCGGCGGCGTCCGCCTGCTGGCGGCGGCGGCTGTCCAACTTGAGCTTTAAACCGGCCTTGATGTTGTCGTTGCGGGTCACGGCCTCCTCGGCGTCCTTAAAGCGGCGCT
>ERZ827108.271-NODE-271-length-88401-cov-13.108324_pt1 | contig 88401 bp, 75 predicted proteins | sample MGYA00519921_ERZ827108 | MGnify/ENA primary metagenome ERZ827108 (study PRJEB31778, sample SAMEA3449258) | human gut metagenome | biome: human gut; feature: human-associated habitat; material: faeces | place: United Kingdom | collected 2010/2012 ... | reverse complement strand
TTTTTTTGATTTGGTAACATTAGAACGTTCCCCAATTTGGGGAATGCTTTGTTGTCACCATTAGCATTTTTCAGAATAGATTCGAACTGAAAGTTGTTTTTCATTTTTCCCTTTGGGGAATGCCTCGGCTTTCTCTTAGGAGGCGCCCGTTCTATCCATTAAACTAACAGGACAAATATCTCACAAATGAAATTGTACTATATCTTCTCCCAAAAAACAAGTCTTTTATTTTATCAAGTTTGCATCAAATCATTTATAATTTTTTTACAATTCCCTTGACTTTCTTGGTCGTTATATACCCGAGTTGTCCTTGGTAATATGTGCATTCTACCCTGATGAAAAAACTTGTCCCTGAGCAAAACTTTTCTATACAATACTCTGGAGCAAAATCACGTTATACTTTAGTATATATGTCATCAGAAACAACACTGTTGTAGGTACAGAGCCTAATCTCAAAAAATACGATAAAGAAACAGCTATGAAAAATCTGCCGGAAATGGAAGCAGCTTTTGAGTTTCCACAGACAAAAGAATATCTTGATAAACTGGGGATAGTATATAAGGGAAATGGAATTCTCAAAAGGATTTCAGGAGATCTGCTTCCAGAAGAAGCAATGCACTGTTCCCTTTAAGAGATACGCAATTCTGGTTAAAAGATGTTTTGGAGGAAGCGGATAAAATTTTGGCACTTACTGACCCCAAATTAAAATCTTCAGAAAGCTGGTCAAAAAAGGCGGACGAAATTCGCGAACTTCGCAAACAGTATAATTTTCTCCAGGAATTTGAAAAGACAATGGTATATGCAAATGGAAAAACCTTTATAGCAGAAGAATATTCCGCGAGTACAGAATTTGTAATCTAATGTTAACAAACAGCGCATGGAAGTATCAGACATTTTATTCTTTTGCCGATTTAAGTGAAGACGCTTTCGCAGATATTCTGGATAAGGCTATCTGGCATCCAGATACACCCGTAGTAGAGAACACTTTGTAGACAAAAAAGTTTTTAAATAACCTATTGATAAGAGCTTCAGCGTCTTGATCAAACAGACCAATAACCGTGAAAATGATCTGGAAGAAGCTCCCGACCTGGAGAACGCAGTTTTATATGTAAAATACGATCCTGAAACTGACATTATCGAAATCTGTGACCACGAGAAAGCGCGTAAGGAATTCAACGAAATCATGCAGAAAGCTCTCCCATTCAACAGCATTAACAGATAAATCCGCCTACCAGTTGGCTACCCCATTTTTTGTAGCAAAGCGGCTATTCATAATCCGCTTCGCTACTTATATATATATCTTCCTCCTTAAGTAGTATAAATAAGAAAGTCCCCACCCACTGCTTATTGCCTTTCGCAATTAAAGTAGTGGGTGGGGACTTTCTGTTCTTCCAGCAGAATTTTATCTTTATCTGCCGCCTGTATTTTAATATTATTTATCTGTCAGAAATGGATCTGTCCCTGAAGCCAGATATTACCTCGAAAGCGTCTTCCAATCTCCGGTTCACCCAGGAGGTCTTTTTTGTTGATGCAGATATCGAACTGCATGTTATTGCTCTCTACTGTCATCTGAATGAGTTCTTCATTTGTCACCTCATTGCGGGTATGATGGATTTCCTGGATTTCTCCCAGAATTCCATACTGATCACACTGGATTCCATGAGGCATGAAATAAGAATCCACGATCGTAAAAATATCTTCATTTACGATCCTGTGGGAGATCATGGAATATGTATCCATGTCTTCCATCGTAAGACTTTCCATCGCTTCCTCGTCACCATTTCTGGCTGCCGCAATCAGTGAACTACGATTCTTACTGGTTTCCTTCTCGACCTTTACTGCTTCTTTATCTTTCAGGACCGGAAGAAGAATACGTCCCTCATCTGCAAGGCCGGATAAAGTCAATGGTTTGTTCAAAACATTTCCTTTGCTTTTTTCGAGCATATATCTCGCACCATTCTGCAGATAAAAGATCAGTGTAATTCCTATTCTCAGATCGTCGCAGGCACCTGCAAAAGATTCTTTGTCTGCATGCCGTTCTACTGTCACCGGTTCATTCGTTGTAATGCCGGTTCCCTTAAAGAAAGGATAATAATATTCCACGTGAAACCTGTTATCTTCATCGTACTGACCGCAAACAGTAATTCCGCAGTCGTATCCATAACTTTTGGAGAATTCAGCAAAAGTGCCGTCCGGATGGTCTGAAACCACGTTTTTTTCATCGTAGTTTCGAATCACATCCAGCAGGATTTCTTTCATCTCCGCACGTTTCTTTATTTCTGAAAAACCGACTGCTTTTAAATAGCTGTGCAAAAGTACACCTCCATATCCTTATGCGCGGGTCTTTTTCTCAATTTTCTTCATGCCGCCCATGTATGGCTGCAGTGCTTCCGGAATATTTACGGATCCGTCAGCATTCAGGTTATTTTCCAGGAATGCGATCAGCATTCTCGGAGGAGCTACTACAGTGTTGTTCAGTGTGTGTGCAAGATATTTCTTGCCATCTTTTCCATTTACACGGATTCTCAGACGACGAGCCTGTGCATCACCTAAGTTAGAGCAGCTTCCTACTTCGAAGTATTTCTTCTGTCTTGGAGACCATGCTTCTACGTCAAGAGATTTCACCTTGAGGTCTGCCAGATCACCGGAGCAGCATTCCAGTGTACGAACCGGAATATCCAGAGAACGGAACAGATCAACAGTGTTCTGCCACAGTTTGTCAAACCACATCGGGCTTTCTTCTGGTTTGCAGACAACGATCATTTCCTGTTTTTCAAACTGATGGATACGGTAAACGCCTCTCTCTTCCAGTCCGTGTGCTCCTTTTTCTTTACGGAAGCATGGGGAATAACTTGTCAGTGTTTTTGGAAGTTCTTCTTCCGGAACGATCTGATCGATGAATTTACCGATCATAGAATGCTCACTTGTTCCGATCAGATACAGATCCTCACCTTCGATCTTGTACATCATGGCATCCATCTCTGCAAAGCTCATAACGCCTGTTACAACGTTGCTTCTGATCATGAAAGGCGGTACACAGTAAGTAAATCCACGGTTGATCATGAAGTCACGCGCATATGCGATAACTGCGGAATGAAGTCTTGCGATATCTCCCATCAGATAATAGAATCCGTTACCTGCAACACGTCTTGCGCTGTCCAGATCGATTCCGTCAAAGCTTTCCATAATATCTGTGTGATATGGAATTTCATAATCCGGAACAACCGGCTCACCAAATTTCTCGATTTCTACGTTTTCACTGTCATCTTTACCAATCGGTACAGATGGATCAATGATGTTCGGGATAACCATCATGTTTTTGAGAAGTTCTTCTTCTACTTCTTTTTCTCTTGCAGAAAGCTCATCAATTCTTGCACCAGATGCAGCAACCTGTTTCTTAACCTCTTCTGCCTCTTCACGTTTGCCCTGACCCATCAGTGCGCCGATCTGTTTGGAAATTTTGTTTCTCTCTGCTCTGAGAGCTTCTACTTCCTGCTTGATCTCACGGTTTTCTTTGTCCAGTTCGATAACCTTGTCTACCAGTTCCAGTTTGCTGTCCTGGAATTTGTTTCTGATATTCTGTTTTACAACTTCCGGATTTTCTCTCACAAATTTAATGTCTAACATTTTTTCTCCTCCTGAAAATAAGTGGTTATATCCATTTTATTTTTTCGTTGTTTCGCCTTCATTTACTTCACCAAGTCCAAAATTAACTGCCTTGCGAAGTGCTTCTACCTCTTCCTGACTAAGCATTACATAAGATTCACCCTTGACGATCTCTTTTAAATAAAGGAAGCAGTTATCGCGACTGTGTACTGCATTCAGAATCAGACCTGTGTTTTCTCTGTCAAGAAGTGCCAGTGCAAAACTCAGTTTTCCTCCAACATCGTCAAATGCATCGTATTTTTCAACACCATACTTGCTGTAAAGTAATTTGAAATGTTTTGCCAGAGTGCGTATTGCTTTTTCATGATCCTCTTTTGCCTCAAAAAGATGATCGATCTGTGCAAATTTACGAACGAAAGTTTTCTCAAGTGACTGAGCATCGCTTCCTTTCATAAACATTTTATATTTTCGCTCCAGTCGAGTCAATCTCATATTACTGCTTACTGTAGACGCAATCAATACCAGAACTACAATAAGCAAAATAATGATAACAATTCCAGGATCAATACCAATACTATCAAAAATTGTACTCATATCATACCCCTTTTATTTTATCTGATAGATTCAAATAAATCTATAATTCTCTCAAGGTCATCTCTTGAATAGTATTCTATTTCTATCTTTCCCTTATTGTTCTTCTTTCTGTGAATAAATACACGTGTTCCGGTAATATTCTTCATCTTTTCTTCAAGACTTTCATAAATTGCATCTTCCGCCGAATCAGATGACGAAGTTTCTTTTTTCTTTGATGGGTTTAAGATTGTCTTTACCAGCTTTTCTGTCTCTCTTACGCTGAGCTTCTCATCAAAAATCCGCATTGCTACAGAATACTGTTTCTCTACATCTGAGATAGCAAGCAATGCACGCGCATGTCCTGCTGAAATCATTTCATCCACCATCATCTGCTGTACTCTCGGATCCAGTTTCAACAGACGAAGAGAGTTTGTTACAGCTGTCCTGCTCTTGGATACTCTCTCTGCGATTTCATCCTGTTTCAGATTAAATTCATCAATCAGACGTTTATATGCCATTGCTTCCTCGACAGGATTCAGGTCTTCTCTCTGAATGTTCTCTATCAGGGATATCTCCACAATTTCCTGGTCGGAAAATTCTTTGATGACAACCGGAATTTCTTTCAGTCCAGCCATCTTTGCTGCACGCCATCTCCGTTCTCCTGCGACAATTTCATAATAGTCCTTCTTGTCAGATACGAGAAGCGGCTGCAGAACGCCATACATCTTGATAGATTCAGACAGCTCAAGGAGTGCATCTTCATCAAATTTCTTGCGTGGCTGTTCACGATTCGGCTCTACTTTTGAAATTTTTACAATCGTTTCGCCCTTTACAACGGACTGTTCTGTTGTTGATTTCGTACTTGCTGTATTTGTCTTTGGCTTAGAACTTCTTACAGTTTTAGGTTTTTCCTGTGAAACCTTTTCCGGAAAAAGTGCATCCAGACCTCTTCCAAGTCCTGATTTTTTTCCTGCCATTATTTATCCTCCCTGTTAATAACTTCTTCAGCTAAAAGACGATAAGCTTCTGCACCGGCAGATCTTGAATCATATATATTGATAGGCTGTCCGTAACTTGGTGCTTCTGCAAGTCTTACATTTCTCGGAATAATGGTCTTATAAATATTCTGTTGAAGATTATCCTTTACATTCTCGACTACCTGTAAAGAAAGATTTGTTCTGGCATCATACATGGTAAATACAACGCCTTCCATTGCAAGTTTCTTATTTAATCTGTCTTTTACAAGATCAATCGTATGTATCAGCTGAGAAAGGCCTTCCAAAGCATAATACTCACACTGTATTGGAACAAGGACAGAAGTTGCAGCTGTTAATGCATTGATTGTCAGCATATTCAAAGACGGCGGACAATCCAAGATAATATAATCATATTTTCTTCGAAGTTTATCCGTAATTCCCTTTAAAATATACTCTTTATCATCCACACCAATCAATTCGATTTCTGCTCCGGATAAATTTATATTGGATGGAATTAAATCAAGATTTTCCACTACATCTTTTATAACTGTTTTTTTAATGTCAGCTTCTCCAAGAAGCAATTCATAAAGCGTATTTTCTACGCCATTTTTATCAACGCCTAACCCACTGGTTGTGTTTCCCTGCGGATCTATGTCAATTGCCAGAACTTTTTTCCCTTTTTCAGCAAGGCATGCAGAAAGGTTAATTGCTGTTGTAGACTTACCAACACCGCCTTTCTGGTTGGCTACTGCTATAATTCTTCCCAAAGTTCACCCTCCTTTCAAAATCATTTACGACCTATCAATTATAGCACTTTTGCCTTTAATGTTCCACATAATGTTTCACGTGAAACATTAAAATTTAGGGAAATTTTCATCAACGAATTGTTTATAATTTACAAGTTTACAAATATATCTTTCTATATCATCTATCTTACAGCGCGTCCGTCAATGTTTCACGTGAAACATTTTATAAGCGTGAAACATACAATATTAATCATTTCTGTTTCATCTATTTTGAACAGTCCTGGTAAAGTGCATCACGAATGAGCTTTGTCGGCATCTTTTAGTTTACATAATATTGATTCATTAAGAAGCGTCGCCTCATATGTCTTTCTATTAAATACATTTGTCTTTTTTCTTTCCTTTTCCCTAATGCCTGATATCTTCTTTCATCTTCCCATTTTTCCCTTCTATCTGCTTCATCACACGCTTTTTTCCCTGTATATGCCTCCTCTCTGGCACCTTTTTCCACATAATTGTATATTTTTTTAATAATTATTCACCTGTGTTGATAATAAAACACCGCCACCTGAGTCCTGTCCCTTAATTGTAGTTTATCTAATATGGCACTCAGATAATTTCGGATAGTTCCTTCGCTCAAAAACAACTCTGCCGCAATTTCTCTGTTGCTGTATCCATCAGCGATCAGACGGATAATCTCCTGTTCCCGTTCGTTGATCCCATAACTGCTGTAATCGAACTTTTCTTCCTTCCTGATCAGATCTGGTATTTTAGATACAATTTCTTTTCCAAAAACCGTCTGCCCTAAATTTACCGCCTGCAGCGCAGAAAGAATACTGGCATAATCCTGTTTTAAGAGGTATCCTTTTGCCCCTAACCGAAGTGCTTTTACTATATATTCATCATCCAGAAATGTCGTCAAAAGCAGGATTTTTGCCTCCGGATACTCCTGCAGAATATGTTCAGAAGCCTCCAATCCGTTCATTCCTTTCATCCGAATGTCCATCAGCAGTACATCCGGGCAATACTGTCTGTACAGTCTGCACGCATCCTCTCCATCGATTCCAGTTGCAGCCACTTCAACGTCCCCATTGATCTGTAAGATCGTCTTCAACGCTTCTGTAACCAGACAATCATCATCTACAATTACTATCTTCATCTTAATTTTATCCTCATTTTTACTGTTCTAATCCTGTTGTTTTGGAATTACGGCAAATATCCGAAATCCATTTTTTCCATTGATCTGCAAGGTTCCTCCAAGTGATGTCACCCGTTCCTGCATATTTTTTAATCCTATTCCTTTGCTGTCTGCTTCCTTTTCTGAATATCCTTTTCCATTATCTTCGATACAAAGCTGATACAATGCCGGATGTTCTCTGAGTACTATTTTTACAGCTGTCGCATTACTGTGTTTTATAACATTCGACAGTGCTTCTTTTATAATTGCCGCAAAGCAGTATTTAATTTTATTGGGTATTATTTCGGACATATCGTATTCCATCGTGCAATTTTTAAAGTCCTTTATAATTCCCTCTGTTATCTCTCTGAGAGTTTCAGATTCATCATGAAGATTATGTACGCTTGAACGTATACTGTTCATAGCAGAATTCAGTGATGTGTCCAGTCCTTCCAACAGACTTTCCATATTCTTGTCCTGATTTACGGTCTTTGCCGCACCGGTTAATAATATCGTTCTTGAAAGCAAATGTCCTACATTATCATGGATTTCGCGGGCAATTCGGTTTCTTTCACGAAGTGTCGCCGCATAAATTTCATAATTTTGTTTTTCCTGCAATGCTTTATTTTTTTCTGCAAGAAGCAGGGTACGTTCTTCGCTGTCATCTTTTATTCTTCTTATTTCAAAGTACATTTTATTGTACTTTTCTGCATCGGTTGCCAGAATCCACGCTATGATCTCACCAAGCAGCAATACAATTGTCATTATTGGTATAGATTTTCCATTTTTTGCCAGCATCAATGTTCCTAAAAGCCCTCCTGAAAGTATCAGCACCGGCTCCTGTTCTCTTGCAAGAATGTAGATCAATACGGGACAGAACAATCTTATTTCCGGCATTGTCAAAAATGATGCCGTGAATATACTCCATAATAAGATTTTGGTATATTTCCTGTCAAAGAAATAGCTGCCACATATTAATATCACTGCTTCCAGCGTTGCCAGTACCAGCCCTCTGTTCAAGCCGAGTGTACATAATGGCAGGATTCCTCCCAGAAAAAGTATTCCTGTATCTCGAAAATACCTCATCACACAGCTCCTTACTATTTATTGATAAGTAAAATCGTTCAAGATCATTATAATATATTCCCCTGCCCCATACAAAGTGACAAATGTCACGTCTCTTTGATGACATCGCACACTTGGTATTCTTTCTGATTTCTTTTATAATCATTTCATAACCTCAAATTATATGAAACCGGAGGAACTATTATGATTCATATAGAAAATCTTGTAAAACGATATGGAGATCTGGTCGCTCTGAATCATCTGAATCTGGATATCAAAGAAGGAGAGATCTTCGGTCTTCTCGGTCCGAACGGTTCCGGCAAAACAACTGCTATCAACTGTCTCCTTTCTCTGCTGAAATATGATAAGGGTGACATCGAGATCTTCGGGCAGAAAATGACTCCTGACAACTACGAAGTCAAGCAGCAGATTGGTATCGTATTGCAGAATGTCGCTGTTTTTGATGAACTAACCGTATACGAAAATATTGATTATTTCTGCGGTCTGTACATACACGATAAAAAACGCCGCAGGGAACTTGTAGAAGAAGCAATCCGGTTTGCCGGACTGGAAGATTACTGTAAAGTACGCCCAAAGAAGCTTTCCGGCGGGCTCCTTCGAAGGCTCAATATTGCCTGCGGGATTGCTCACAAACCACGACTTATCATCCTCGATGAGCCAACTGTCGCCGTAGATCCGCAAAGTCGCAATAAGATTCTGGAAGGGATCCAGGAGCTCAACCGACAGGGTTCCACGATCATCTATACTTCACACTACATGGAAGAAGTTGAACAGATCTGCACACGGATTGCGATCATGGATCACGGGCGCGTCATCGCATCCGGAACTACAGAAGAATTAAAGAAAATGATCAAGACAGGGGAAACGATCACCGTTGAAGCTCTTCTGTTGACAGAAAATCAGCTTCAAGATATCCGAAATCTTCCTCATGTATTTGATGTACATTACGAAGATCAGATCCTCACTCTCCGCTGCACCGGTGCACAGCATAACCTGATCCGGATTCTGAATTACCTCCAGAGCCAGAATCTCACATTTGGCAGGGTTTTCTCTGAACTTCCTACACTGAATGATGTATTTCTTGAAATAACGGGAAAACAGCTTCGTGATTGATGTATAATTATGCATTATTATGTATATTTTTAAGAAAGGATCTTTTCTATGCTGCATTTAATAAAATATAATCTTCTGATCAAGCTGCGAAATTTTAATATGGTCTTCTGGCCGCTTGTTTTTCCGCTGATCATGGCTACTTTTTTCTTTTTTTCCTTTGGAAATCTGAATGATGCGGACTTTGAAACCGTGCAGGTCGCGCTTGTAAAAGAGTCTGCCAATCCTGTATTTGTTTTTTTCCTTGATCAGGTTCAAAGCGGAGATTCTGAACTGATCGCTCTTCATGAAATGAGTGAAAAGGATGCGCTTGACGCATTAAGTCAGAAAAAGATCTCCGGCATCTACTATGAACAGGCTATCCCAGGCCTTACACTCAATGGACAGGGAATTCCTGAGAGCATTCTACAGTCCGTCCTGGAAAGTTATGAAAACAATCTGCATACGCTGCAGACCATCCTGAAAAAACATCCTTCCGGACTTCTCTCCGCTCTCCGGCAGATGTCAGATACAAAAGACCTTGTCCGGGAAGTCTCTCTCGGCGGCAAAACAATAGATGGGAATTCGCAGTTTTTTTACGCTCTGGTCGCAATGGGATGTCTTTATGGATGTTTTATCGGCTTTGGCTCTGTGATCACTTTACAGGCCAATTTAACGGCTCTGGCGGCACGTCGCTGCATCACGCCTACCCACAAGCTGAAACTGATCCTTTCAGAACAGATTGCCTCTTTTCTGCTGGGGTACGCAGATGTGATCGTTCTGCTTCTGTATCTGCGAAATATCCTGAACCTAGATTTTCAGGGACAGTTCGGCAAAATGTTGATTATTTCTCTGTTCGGAAGCCTGATCGGTGTATCTATGGGATTGTTTATCGGAAGTCTTAGCAGACTGAATGAAGGCATCAAGATCGGAATCATGCTCGCAATCTCCATGTCCTGCTGTTTTTTGTCAGGACTTATGAACGGCTCTATGAAAGACACCGTAGAAAAACACGCTCCGATCATCAACAGGTTCAATCCTGCTGCACTGATCTCCGATGCTCTTTACTGTATTAATGTATATGACGATGCCTCACGCTATTACAGAAATCTGATCACACTGATCATCATGAGTGCCGCGCTTGTTCTTGCTTCATTCTTGCTTATCCGGAGGGAACGTTATGACAGTATTTAAAGGATACTTAAAAATTTTAAAGAAAAATCTCGGAATGCTTCTGATATATCTGGTGATCTTTTTTGCAATTGCCATCGCACTTCAGGCTTCTGCCCGCAAAGAGCATCTCGGTACTTTTGAAAAGACACGGATCAATGTTGCCGTCGCAGACAGAGATCAGAGCGAACTTTCCCGGGGTCTTATCAGATACCTCAGTACTATCCATAATGTATCTGAAATCTCCAGTGAACCATCCGTTATGCAGGAGGAACTTTTTTACAGAAATACATCTTATATCGTGCAGATCCCAGAAAATTTTTACCAGACATGTATTGAAGAGGAAGAACCTCTCTCCGTCACCAAAGTCCCTGGTTCTTATACCTCTTTTTACGTAGATCAGCAGATCAGTACATGGATCAATTCCATATGTACTTATACAGCCGCAGGTTTTTCCCTTAAGGAAGCCATGGATGCATCCATGGAATTGCCTGCCTCGGAAGTAACTATGTACAAAGGTACGGAAAATAATCTTGAAACACCACCTTATATTTACTATTTCCGCTATGTTCCTTATCTGTTTCTTGCTGTGCTCAGTTATTCCATGGGGTATGTTCTCCTGGCTTTTCAGAAAGAAGATATCCTGAAACGAATGCGCGCCTCAGCAGTCTCGCTGCGTCGTCAGAATATGGAAGGACTGCTCGCAATGTTTATGCTCGGAGCTGTACTCTGGCTGATCTCAGTCGCAGGTGTCTGTGTCCTTTTTGATAAGGAGTTCCTTACTTCTCCTCTGATCGGATACTATATTCTGAATACGGCACTGATGCTTGGTATTGCCCTTTCACTCTCCTATCTGGTCGGGCTTTTTATCAAAAACAGCAATATGCTCAGCGGAGTTTCCAACCTGCTGTCACTGGGAATGTGCTTTCTGTGCGGAACCTTTGTTCCAATGAACGTCATGAACAAAGGCGTGCTCAAAGTTGCACAGTTCCTTCCGGTCTACTGGTATGAATCTGTAAACGAAACTCTGTCCCAATACAAAATCCTGCCGGCATCTGCTGCCGCGGAAATCTGGAAGTCTATGGGAATTGAAGCCATGTTTGTTGTTGCTTTTGTATTTATGATCCTGGCTGCTTCGAAATACAAACAGCAGCGTTGAGCTTTTTATTTTTTATCTCACAAAGAAAACCCCGTATCCTGCTCTGAACACATTTAACTGTTCAGACGGTTACGGGGCTTTTCATTATATTTCTTATCCGTTAAAAGAAAATTCCAACCTGTTCCAGAAAATGTTCCGGGTCTTCTACCTGTGGGAAGTGTTTGGTTTCCTTGAGAGTTACTGCTTCCACGGATGGGTTGATGCTCTGGTATGCTTCTATAGTTGCTGTGCCGTTATTCTCGGCTTCGCCTTCCACAATATAAAGGCTGTTGTCGATCTCCTTGAGTGCACGGGTGATGTCGATGTTCATGTATTTTGCTACTTTGTTTGCATATACATTCTTGGCATAGCAGCCACCCTTGTGTGCAGCCTCATAATAAGCATCCTGCAGATCACGCAGTGGATGGAATGGGTCAAAGGCAAAGTTCTCGATGAATTCATTATTGATGGCTGTTCTGGATACGACCATATGGTAAACCAGTGTTCCAAATACCGGGACTTCCAGACACTTGCGGAAAAGTTTGTCTCTCTTCGTCGGCATCTGTTTCAGGGCTCCCGGATTGACCGGATTGACCATCATGATCTTGTTGAACAGTTTTCCTTCGTTGCGGCATGCCATGATGACGAAGGAACCTGAGTAACCGCTGACGATCACATCTGTCTTCTCTCCAATTACGTTCTTGATGAAATCGCAGATGCTCTGGACATATACAAAGTTGGTATATGTCATGCCTGGTTTCTCAGAGCGTCCGCATCCCGGAAGGTCTATGCTGTACACGGTATGTTCCAGTGCAAGATCATCCTCTATCTTGTTCCATTCATATCCGGAGCCTCCCGGAAGCATGTCATGGATCAGAAGAATCGGGCTTCCCTTGCCCTTTTTCGTATAGTAAATATCACCGAAACGCCAGTGATAGTAATTCTTTCCATTTGTATCAAGCATTTCCTTCAGACCTGCTGATGCTGCAACTACTTTGTTTGCGATATGGATTATGACAGTTGTTGTCGTTGCCAGTGCTGCGAGAGTTATCAGTCGTTTACCGTGTTTATTCATGTTTTACCTCCCTGTTCATGTCTGAGTAGCCTTATTATACGACAAATGAATTCGTTTTACAATTATAACAGGGAAAGAAGTTTCTGTACATCTTCCATTCTGGTTGCCCAGCTTGTGGCAAATCTGACTATGGTATGTGTATCGTCAGCCTTTTCCCAAAAGCTGAACTGGACTTCTTTTCGAAGTTCTTCCATCTTGGAGTCTTCAAGGATGATAAACTGCTGGTTAGTTGGGGAATCCAGCAGGAATTTATAGCCTTTTTCCTGTAATCCCTTTTTCAAAACTGCTGCCGTTTCAATGGCATTTTTGCCGATTTCTTTATACAGATCATCTGTAAAAAGTGCATCAAACTGTACGCCCACAAGTCTTCCTTTGGCAAGCAGTGCTCCATGCTGCTTTACTCTTGTAAGAAAATGCTTCGGCATGCTGTCTCCTGTAAATACAACTGCCTCGCCGCAAAGTGTGCCTGCCTTGGTTCCACCGATATAAAATACATCACAGAGTTTTGCAATGTCCTGTAATGTCACATCGGTCTCTGTAGATGCAATTCCGTAGATCAGTCTTGCGCCATCCAGGTACAGAGGCATTTTGTACTCCCTGCATACGGCTGACAGTTCTTCCAGTTCTTTTCTGAAATACAGGGTTCCATATTCTGTCGGATGTGAGATATAGACCATTCCCGGAAAAACCATATGCTCATGGTTCTCATCTCCATAAAATCTCTCTGCCAGTTCACGGAGGTCTGCCGCACAGATCTTACCATCTGTCTGTGGAAGTTCCAGGACTTTGTGACCGGTAAATTCGATCGCACCGGCCTCGTGTGTACTGACATGCCCCGTCTGAGCCGCTACAACGCCCTCATATGGCTGTAAAAGTGTGTCAATGACAATCTGGTTGGTCTGTGTTCCACCGGTCAACAGAAAGACTTCTACGTCCTCACAGCCACATGCTTTCTTAATCTTCTCTTTGGCTGACTCGCAGTAGTGATCCATGCCATAACCGGCAAGCTGCTCCATATTGGTGTCGATCAGATGCTGAAGAACTTTTTCATGCGCACCTTCTGAATAATCATTTACAAAATATAACATCTCTGATTCCTCACTTTACAATAAAATCAGCTTTATTTTATCACTGCGCATTCTTTTGTGCCACCAGTAAATCGATAATTCTCGGATCTGTGTCCTCCCTGCCAGAAAAAACTGTATATTTCAATAACGCATCTGCATTCTTTTTGCCGATATATTTCTGTTTGATCGCATACTTTATAAGTTTCCAGTCATTTCGCTGTATAAGCCATTCCGTTATCGGATCTGTTTCTTTCCGAAGCTTATCCGGAACCGCATAGCGCATCAGACGCTTCATCCACTTTCCCGGCATGATCCTTTTTCTCGGATCCTCTTTTGATACCTGCGCCATGTACTGATGTATCGCTGCAAAATTTTTCTTCATGCCGGATCTCTGCCGGATTAGATCAAGGGTAAAGACTCCCTGTTCCATAAACTCTTCCACTCTGTCTGTCACATCATACGGACCATATCTGCACACCAGATTCATAAAATACGATACATGATTCTCTACATCTTCCAGATTCCATTCTTCTACATGTCCCCAGCCCAGTTTTGATCTTGGAATTTTCAGTTTCCGATTCCTCTTATAATCTATGATCCTATCCAGATAACCGATAAGTTTTCCCTGAATATCCTGTACTATTATACCGGCGGTTTCCGGTCCCATATATCGTTCAAACATCTTGAAAAAAGCAAAATTTTCTGTATGCATATATTTCTGCAAAACATAAAAACTTCTTTTGATCTGTCCGCCCTGTTTTTTCCTTTTAGCCAGCCATCTGAGATACGTCCGGAGTTCGCGCGCGCCTTCTTTTGGATCAGGATGGTTTTCCATATATCGCTGCAGTAATGGTTGATTTCGGCCTTCATAGATTGCTGACATTCTTACCAGATCTGTTACTTCCGGTATTGTTCTTATCATAAATTCTGTCAGTCCCTTTGTGGAAAGTGCAATTGCACATTCCAGTGCAGGACTTCTTCTGACGGGCTGTTTCTGTGCCAGTTTCCGAATCTGTCTTTTCTTTCCAGCTATAACTGCTTCCGTCAGACTGCCATCTACATAATAAAAACTGGCATCATCAAAAGAAGTTATTCTTGTTCTTTCTTTTGCATTCACAGCCTCGTAAGCATCCTGATCAATTACTTCAAAGCGGTTCTCTTCCATTTCCAGCTCCTTCTCATTGAGTTTTTACGGATTTCTCCACAGACTGCTGCTTATGCCCGGTCATTTCTTCTGTCAGCAGTTCAATGATCCAATCATCTGTTTCCACATTTTTCAGAGAAAAAGCATATTCCAGAAGTTTCCCTGCATTTTCTTTTCCGATATATTTCTGTTTGATCGCATACTTTATGAGTTTTCTGTCATTTTTCTTTATGATCCATTCTGTAATCGGATCGGTTTCTTCCCGAAGCTTATCCGGAACTGCGTAGTGCATCAGCCTCTTTGTCCATTTTTTCTGTATGATACTTTCCTTTTGTCTGCTCTCCGGCATCTCCACCTCATACTGATGCAATGCCACAAAGTTCTTTCTTACACCGGACTTTAATTTTATCATGTCCAGCACGTACACACCGTCATCCACGAAATCATAAACTTTATCCGAAACATCAACCGGACCATATTTCTGTGTCAGCAGCATAAAATACTGAACACAATTTATGGCATCTGGTTTATCCATATCATTCAGATCATCCCAGTTCAGGTTTATCCCGGAAAAACTGTAACCAGCCAGTTCATCTGTTATTTCTGATTCCAAATACTCAAGAAGTCTTCTCTGTATATCTCTGATGATCTGATCAGCATATCCGGATTCTCTCATCCAGTAGGTACGCAGAAATATTTTGAAAAACCGAAAATCTTCTGTATAACTATCCTTTTTCCGTACATACAGTCTTCTTTTTATTTTTTCTTTCCGCTTTTTCTTTCCATTCAGCCATTCCAGATATGCCCGAAGTTCTTCGTGTACCTCATCCTCATAATGATTTCTGATATATTGTCTTAACAGTGGAATATTCTGTGCCTCGTAAATAGCAGACAGCCGTACCTGATCTGCCAGATCTCTGCACTTTTTTATAAATTCCTCACTGTGTTTTTCATCCATAAAAGCAATGGTGCTCTCCAGTTCCGAACTCATGATAATGGTTCCGTCTTTTATATACTTTTCTATCCCATTCTGATCTTCATAGTTTGTTCCAGAGAATTTCAAGCCCATTTTTACTCCTGTCTGTCAGTCAACTCTTGTCATTTTCCTTTTATTCTATATACTTATGTAAAATTCTGCCTCTGACTGGATGACGCAGTTTGCGTAATGCTTTCGCTTCAATCTGCCTTATACGTTCTCTGGTTACGCCAAATTTCTGGCTAACTTCCTCCAGTGTATATTCTTTTCCATCTGTCAGCCCATATCTCAGCCTGAGGATTTCTTTTTCTCTCGGAGCCAGTGTATCCATCACCTGATCCAGTACCTCAGCAGCTTTATGAATGTCTATTTCTTTCTCTACTTCTTCCATTTCTGTAATGAATTCTTCTGGCACGTCATTTGTATAGCAATTGCTTTCTTCTATATAGTTTTCTGCAAAATACTGCTCCATGGATTCTTCCGGAATCATTGCATCCATAGCAATTTCTATCGCTTCCGCTGACAGATTCGTTTCCTTCCGAAGAAGTTCAAATGCTTCCTTCTTCTCTGATTCTTTAAGCTTTCCAGGTTTATATCCATTATCTCTCAACTTACGGTATACTTTAAAGTAATTTCCTTTTGGACCAGCCGGATAATGCATTGTCCTCTTTGTTGTTTCCTGATTTCTGTCAAATCTGTTTATGATATAAGTGTGTGCATATTCCTCAAATATACCGCATCTGTCAATATTGTAGTTGTTTGCTGCCACAACAAGCCCTATATGCGCTTCCGAAATTGCATCTATGATATTCATTTCGTGCTCTTCCGCTCTTTGTAAACCCAGTCTTACCGCATATCTCGTATACAGTTCTATAAGCCTTTCCGTTGCTTTTTTGTCCTTTTTTCTCAGCCCGGCTTCCAACTGCTGTATTTCCTCATCTTCCGGAAGTTTGATTTCTCTTACTTCGTCTATGAATTCTTCCATGGACGGATCCATTTCTACTACTTTTTTATAAATTTTTTCATAATCTACGTTTGCATATAGTCTGTAGCTGATATTACTTCTCACTAACCTGTTCCTTTCTTTTTGAATAGTATTTATTAATTTTCGGGTTCCCTGTGCAAAAGCTGTTTGTATCTTATCTTTCTGCCAGCAGCAACTGAACAATTCGTGGATCTGTTTCTGTATTTTCCACAGTGGCTGCATACTCCAGAAGTTTGTCTGCATTTTCCTTCCCAATATATTTTTGTCTGATTGCGCGTTTTACAAGTTTCCAGTCATCTCTCTGTATGATCCACTCTGTGACCGGATCGGTTTTCTCCCTCAGTGTTTCCGAAACTGCATATCGCATCAGGCGTTTCAGCCATTTCCCACGCATGATTCCAGCCTTTGCATTATCCTTTGGCATCTTTACTTCATACTGATTCAGCTTCACGAAGTTTTTTCTTATGCCAGATTTTAATCTTATCATATCCAGTGCAACGATCTCACCTGATATGATATCCTGTACTTCATCTGTGATATCAAGCGGTCCATATTTCTTTGTCAACAACATGAAATATCGGACACAATTTATAAATTTAGATTCTGTCATATCATCCAGATCATCCCAGTTCAGGTTTGTCCAAAAGATTTCACGCATCTCACCTTCTGCCATTATCGTTCTGCTCAGATAGTCCAGAAGTCGTCGCTGAATATCCCTTATGATTATTATGTCTGGCTCTCTTTCTATTTCAAAGGTTCGAACAAATAATTTAAAAAACCAGAAATTTTCGTTCTCGTTATATGCGTTCCATTCGTACAGCTTTCGTTCTATGCTTTTTTTGTCTTTTCTCCTGTTATTCAACCATTCCAGATAAGTTCTCAGTTCCTGTAGATCCCGGCTACGGTGTGTTTTTATGTAATATTTCAGCAGGGTGGTATTCTGAGCCTCATAAATGGCAGATAACCGCACCTGTGATGCCAGTTCTCCATATTCTTTTATAAATTTCTCAGTACGTTCTTCGTTCAGAAAAGCAATCGCACTTTCCAGTCCCGGACTCATTGTGACTGGCTGTTCTTCCACAAATTTTTCAATTTCAGCCTGATTGTTTAACAGAATCGCAGCCGTCAGTGGTCTTTCCACATAAAAGAAGGATCTTTCTCCCATTAAAGTCTCCCATGACCAGACCTCTACTTTTATTGCTCCTGGACACTCATATGCGTCTTTAAAGATATCCCAGTGTATATCGTCTGTTTTCATTTGCAGGCATTGTTCCAGTTGCTTTTCATCTTGAATTTTAAATGACCAGTCCATATCGTCTTCCGGCCATTCTCTGTCTTCGTTCATTGACATAGAGGATTTCCCGCATGGCTCTCTCCAGAATTCTTTTTCGGATATTTGTACGTTTCCTGGTTTTTCTGATCTTAAAGGTATTCTTAAAGACATTTTTCCTCCCTGCTATGGCGGCACCTGCCTGTGCCGCTACAATCTCTGTAAACTGGTAAACCTGTTTCATGATCTTACCAGATTCTGATCATCTGCTCATAGATCAGAATTTCTTCCATATTCACATTCCGATTATCGTGATAGTGTCCGAAGAACCATTTCTTAAAACTTGTATTCTGGCGGATTTTTTCGTGATATTCTGTAAGAATATCCGTCTTGTACAACCCGCCTCCAAGTAAGGTTTGCGTACTCGATGCACAGCAATGTGTTACAATAAAATCCACTTTGTTATCATGTGCTGCCAGGTTCTCGATTCCTTCCTGCATCTCTTCTTCGGATGGAAGTTCCTGCTTCCACCAGCTCACATGATTTACCCGGTATGGATACCAGCCCTGATCCAATTTCTTCTTCTTTTTCTTAAAATCGGGATCATCTGGTTCAAGGATGCCTCCGGCAATATCATGGCTGCTGGCTCCGCCAAATGCAAATATGCTTTTCCCATCAATTTCAAACACCTGTCCACGCATCAGATGAATGACGGACGGCCGTATCTTATGAACCTTGCCCCCGTGCCATTTTTCGACCGGATAAGCATAAAGCCGGTCAAAATTCTCGTGATTCCCATCCACAAACAATGTTGTAAACGACCTGTTCTCCAGCCAGTCCATGAGCTTTGCTTCTCTGCTGCTTTCTTCGTTTCTATTCCAGACACCGCCAAAGTCACCACAGATGATCACACAATCATCCTTGGTCATTTCTTTTTGTTCTGGAAAAACATCTATATTGAATCTTTCAAAATCCTGGTGGCAGTCGCCCGTTATATATATCATATTTCATCACCCTCCTGCGTCTTATATCAGGTGCAATCTGCATGTTCCATATAAAACATGTAGAGAAATGCAAACACATCCGGATCATTCAGATCCATCTCGACTACATCCTCTTCGTCAGATTTCCATAATGTTTCATCATCCTCTTCTTCAAACATCTCTTCATTGGATTCGTCAGGCTCTTCGCTTATAAGATTCAAAAGGGAAGCATCATCATAATCGAACTCATCTGTGAAGATATCCACGTCTGAATCATCAATGTCCTCATCTTCTTCATACCAGTGATCTTCGCTCCATCCGTCTTCCAGGTAATCATGGACAGATTTTCCCGCCCACATATCGGGATTTTCGAACCAGCTACGCAGCTCTCTTGCCTCTCTTTCCACTTCTTCCAGTTCGTCGTCCGGGATGTCCTCAAATAAGTCATCACGCTCGTTCATTTCTTCTGCTAAATATTCTTCTCTCATAAAAAAATCCTCCCCAAACATTTGAAATCTGCTCTGTTTTATTGTTCGCTATAAGTATAACATTCGCCAACAAACAGATCCAAGGGTTTGCAGGAAAAAGTTTTTTCAGGGTAAAACTTTTTTGCTTCAGGACAGATTTCATATATTCCGGGGAGGAATCAGGTCATATGGGTAAAAAAATATCAAGGTATTTCCAGAATTTTTTTTACCTGGTTTTTAAATTTTTTTCGTTTGTTTCCATTGCTTCTTTGAAGGATTTGAAGCTATTATTTTTACTTTCTTGACTGTGCGGTATATACAGGGGCAGAAGATAAAACTTCTCTTCTTCTCTGTCTTTTTCATCCATTATTGCATATTCGTAGTATTCATATTCACTGTGAGAAGAATTTTTATCTGGACAGGGGCAAAATATTCCTGCTTTGTTACATCTGAACCGATACATATATGCCAGTATCTGGAAACAGTCTTCTCTTACGCTTTTTCTTGCACTTTCTCTTACGCTTTTTTCATTAAAATTGCCATTTTGAGCAGCAACACTCCAGGGTCTTTTATATTTCGCGTCCAGGATCAGCGCAGGTGTGGTTTTATTTCCTTTTTTGTAAATACACAAATCTGGTTTTAATTTACGTTGTGATTCTTTATCTGGTATTCTGAAGAATGTCTCTCTTTCATTCTGTGGTTGGAAAGTATACTCTTCTTTTATTTCATCTTCCAGAATACTTTGCAGATACTGTTCCCATACCCAGTTCATATTAATCAAGACACCGTGGATCGTTTTTTCTGCCTGTGCTTCTCTGACAAAAATCCCCATGTGCCGCAGGATCAGGATTGCTGTCTTGCGTACTTCTTCCCAGTCATGGTATACGGAATGGGTGATCTTTCTGCATTCGTGCTGGACAAGTTTCTGTGCTTCCTGTCTGGATGCCGGCTGCATGATATTACGGAACTGTGTGATACATTCGCCAACCGTTCTTCTCTTTTTTTCGAGGTTTTTCATGATATTCGGATGTCGTTTCTGAAGGTATGTATATGCCGTAAAAATCATTTTGTTTACGTCATTATCTGCCGTATATTCTCTGTAGGAATACGCGATTTTGCCATTGTTGAGCGGATTCAGACGGATATGCCGTGTAATGTCTATTTTACCTTTTACTTTGGAATCATTGCATGCGTAGGTGCGGTATCTTCGATACAGACCTTTTCGATATGCACGTTCAATCTGTGCCGCAAATACAAACGCCAGAAGCTGCTCCAGAATGTCGCCGCTGCCTACTCCCGGATCCATATTCTGGAGGATATTTATGTTCATTCCCAGTGCTCGGTCGAGTATGTACTGCGTAAAGAAAAAAGACTCGTCATCAAACCTGCTGCCGATAAAAACGTTCTTTTCTTCAATCTGAAGAAGCCCTATGTAGTTCTGTGTCCAGTATTTTCCATTGAAGTTTGTAAGAATACGAAAAGAGTCTTTCTCTGTTTCGGTCATCTCCGGAATGGACAGAACCTGATCGGCTGAAAGATTCAGCAGACAGTTCCGCAGTTTTTCTGCTTCGTCTGGATCGGATTGCAGGTTGTTTGGTAATTCGCTGTAGTCTTTTAGTGCGATTAGTTCGCTCATGATTCACTATTGTCCTTTGGCTGTTCTTGGGACCTTGAAGGTAAAAGTGCTTCATGACAAGAGTTTACAAAGCTCTCTTCATTACCCTCGCCGCGAATATATTCGTATAAAAGGGATTCCAGGCGCAGTTTCCATACAGCTTCCAGCAGTGATGTCGCGATTGCTTCTGCTTTTTCAGATTCTGCAGCATTTCCAGCCTTAACTGCATCGTCAATTATATTTTTCGGCAAATTAGAAAACTGTCCCTGACTGATGTAATAGTGTTTACCCAATTTTTTCTTCATCTGATTCAAAAAACCAGTCGTTTTTCGCATCCCTTTTCCATTCGTCTCCATAAGTTCTGATAATAATAAAACTCATTCATTTCCCTCTCCAATATACACTCTGCTGTTCACATACTCTCTTCCTTCATCTTTAAAAACCGGGATATCCTTGTCAATCACCCAATGCATTCTCACCGTTCCCGGTTCAACAGAGAGGGTTTCGAAATCATAAGTTCCCTTGATACAACAGCTCCCTCTCTGAAACTGTGAAGGAAGGTCATCCCAGGAAAGTCCTTTCTGTGTCAGTAACATCTCTTTAATCTGGCGGCAGTTTTTATGCTGTAATTCTTTATGGCGGAAATTTGCCTGTCCAAGCATCTGGATTGAGTTTCTCATGGCATCCAGCTGACGCCAGTAAAGATTATTAGTTACTTCTTCTTTTGGCACATTAAATGCACGGCAGTCAAATGTTGCCCCTTTGTCGAGGGATTTTTTGTATATTTCTGCCTCATGTTCTTCTGCAAGTTCCACACGCTGCTGCATCTGACGATTAAATTCCAACGTTGCCATACTTGCTGCAATACTGCACATTTTCTGCACTTCATAATCAAACCAGGCTTCTGATGTAAGTTTTTTGTAATCTGTAAGAACCAGCGTTATCTCATCAGACTGTGTATATCCAATAACGCATCCCTGAATGTTTTCACAGAGATATTTCATCGTAGCCTGCATTACCTCCATCAGAAGCTGGTCAAAGGGTTTCACAAAATTTCTGGTAAAGGTATGAAATGCCCGTCCATCCAGTCTGAGGATCACCGGTGCTTTTTTCATTAACACGTTTTTTGATACTGCTTCATATTTTTTCATTCGTTTTGCAAGTTCTGATGTGTCCATACTTTTTCCTCCTGTCACCAGGCAGTACTTATTGGTACTGCCTGCAATTTACCAATCAGCCTTCGCTAACGTTTTAGAACGTTCATGTTCCATATAATAGTTGTACAGAAACGCAAATAATTCCGGATCATCCAAATCAACCTCTTCTTCATGAAGAGGTTCCTCTTCCTCACCTGGTGACTCCTTCTGAATATCCATCTCGATTTCATTCCAGTCGCTTTCTGGTTTCTCTCCACGAAGCTCTCCACTTTCACAGGTTTTTTCAGGTACAGCGTATAACTCCATATCATCGTCCTGAAGACTTTCTTCTTCCCAGGCATCTTCTTTATCGTCATCCGGAAGACCTTCATCATCACAATATTCTTTCTCAAAAATATCAAACCATTTTCTCAGATTCCTTATTTCCCTTTCCGTTTCCTCCACCTGGTCTTCCGGAATATCCTCAAAAATATCTTCACGATTGTCATATTCGTCTGCTACGGAGTAATTTTCTTCCATAAGTTTTTCTCCTCCCGTTTTTTGAAATAATTTGTTATTTCCTCCTTGTGTCGTACATGATAGCACCCGCCTAAATTTAATGCCACAGTAGGCTAAAAAAAATTCGCCCAGGGTAAAATTTTTTTAACGGGGGGGGAAACTTTTTATGCCCAGGGTAAATTTGTGGTACACACAGGGTAAAAAAAGTCAAGAGTATTCTAAAATTTTTTTCGTTACTTTAAAAAAAAATTTTCTCTACTTTTAAATTCGTTTTCTGCAGATACAAAAACAGAAGACCACGGGGGTCTTCTGTGTACTGGTTTCTATTATTTTTGTTCCAGATTTTCTAAAATTTCCTTTACCTTGAGCAGCAAAATGTCCTTTACCTGAGCAGCAAACTTATCTTCACTGTCTTTAATTTCATTCTTGAAATTTTTAAAATTATTGTTTTCACTCTTTGGAATCTGCAATGGAAGAAGATAAAATTTCTCATATTTTCTACTACCCGGCTCATCAGTTATTGTATAATCGGGTAATTTTGAAGATTCTTCTTCTGCAGCTTCTACTACCGGACAAAAAATACCCGATTTATTACATCCGAATCCGTACATGTATGACAGTATCTGGAAACAGTCTTCTCTTACACTTTCTTCAAACTCTCCTCCTACTGCTGCTTCACTCCATGCCTTTTTATATTTGGCATCCAGTATCAATACCGGTGTATCTGCATTTCCTTTCTTATAAATGCATAAATCCGGTTTTAATGTCCGATTCCCTTTTCCGTTCCGGAAAAATATTTTTTTCTCATGCTGTGCTTTAAAGCAATATCCTTCTTTTAGTTGGTCCTTAAGAATACTTTCCAGATATTTCTCCCAGATCCAGTTCATGTTGATCAGTACACCATGGATCTTATTTTGTGCTTTATCTTTATCATTCTCCACAGAAATTCCCATGTGTCTGAGAAGTATTATAGCTGTTTTGCGTACTTCCTCCCAGTCATGATATACGGAATGCGTAATCTTCCTGCGTTCACGCTGAACAAGTTTCTGAGCCTCCTGCCTGGAGGCCGGCTGCATAATATTGCGGAACTTTGACATACATTCGCCAACAGTTTTTCTTCTTTTTTCAAGGCTTTTCATGGTATCCGGGTATCTTTTCTGAAGATATGTATATGCCGTAAAAATCAGCTTATTTACATCATTATCAATGGTGTATTCTCTGTATGAATATGCAATCTTGCCATTGTTAAGTGGATTCAGGCGAATATGTCGTGTAATATCAATTTTCCCTTTCACTCTGGAGTCATTACACTCATAAGTGCGATATCTTCGATATAATCCCTTGCGACAGGCATGTTCAATCTGTTCCACAAAAATAAATGCCAGAAGCTGTTCCAGAATGCCTCCATGGTTTACACCGGGTTTCATATCCTGAAAAATATTGATCTTCATCCCCAACGCTTTATCAAGTATATACTGCGTAAAAAAACAAGAATCATCGTCAAACCTGCTGCTGATAAAAACGTTTCTGTCTTCTATTTGAAGAATGCCTGTATAATTTTGTGTCCACAACCTTCCGTTAAAGTTCGCAAGGACACGGAATGATTCTTTCTCTTCATCTGACATCTCAGGAATGGAAAAAACATTATCAGCTGAAAGCTTTAGCAGTTGTTCCCGCAGCTTTTCCTGAGTTAGTTCATTTTTCTCTGAAACATCGCTGTAATCTTTTAGTTTGATTAAATTGCTCATTATTCGGTGAGTTCCTCTTGTGTTGTTGGTGTTGATTCTTTTTCTTCGATTCCTAATTCATTCTTACACTCTTTTACAAAATCTTGTTCGTCACCTTCTCCTCGAATATATTCGTATAAAAGAGATTCTAGTCTTAAATTCCAAACGGATTCTATTAATGACATTGCAATATCCTCTGCTTCACCAGCGTTTGCTGCATACTCTATTACATTTTCAGGTAAATTAGCAAACTGTCCCTGGCTGATAAAGTAATGTTTTCCGAATCTTGAATCCCCTCTTAACACCTTATTTAAATTCATAATATGAAAAGTAATTCCTTTCGCAACGTCCCTTGCATTATCATCTGTAAAAAGTTTCTCATTATTTTTATCTGTATATTCCGTTAACATAGCCGTTAATGAATTTTGTAACAGTTTTTCATCAACTTCCACTTCTTTCCAAATAAATCTACGGCGGAGTGCGAAATCCATACTTTCTACGGATCGGTCAATATCATTCATGGTTCCGATAATGATTACATTTTCTGGAATATAAAATCCGTTTGCGAAAATATCCTCATTTTCTCCATAATATTTCTTTTCTTTTACATCATATGTCGGGAGATTTTGATACTGGGTCTGTACTGCATTGCCTTTTCCGCGCTTGTCCGTTTCCAGGCAGAACATTAATTCTCCGAATACCTTTGATAAATCTGCACGGTTAATTTCGTCAATAAGGAAGAAATACTTCTTTTTCTTATTGTTTTCATCTTCTTCGTTTTGAACTGCGACATCACGGCAGAATTTTTTGAAAATGCCATCTACCTTGCGGAAAACCATGGTTGTGTTTCCATCTTTGTCTTTGTCTTCAATCGGACGAAGACCTTCGACAAAATCCGTGTAATCATACGAAGGATGGAATTGAACGAATTCATAGTTTTTGTCATTTAATTTTCCGCAACATTCACATTCTTCCGCAACTTTCTTCGCCATACGGGTTTTGCCTGTTCCTGGTGCACCAGTGAGTATGATTTGAGTTGCACCGTTGCTAATTAAATCTTCAAGCTCCTCCTTTGCCTTATTATCTTTAGATTCTTCCATATTACCTTCTCCTTTTTTTATATCTATATTTATTCCCATCTTTCTATATAATTCCAAACAATTAGATAAATGTCGTTTTCCGTTTTCCTCACTGCAATTTATTAATATATTTGAAATCTCTTTGACTGTGCTTTCTTTTACATTCTCCAATTCTTCCTTAATTTTTCTCATATATCTACTGTCATCTTTAACAATACTCTCTCCAAAATAAGAATCTGCCCTTGAAGAATAGGTCGTTTTTTCACGTATATCAGGCCACACAGCTTTAATTCTCTCTAGTGTTCCTTGTTGCTCCGGTTTAGTGTCAGATAAAGCATCATATATCTCTAACAAAGGTTGAATAATCGCTATTATTTTACCTTTGTTTCCATCTGTTTTTATACTACTTTTTAGTTGATTTCTTCTAATACCACTCTTAGATTTCTGATCTTTAGCTGAAGTCTCAAAAATAGCTGCAAACTCCTCCAATGTAAGTTCTCCAAGCTTCCGATTTTCTTCTTCCATTTCTACACCCCTTTTTCTTAATTTACTCAATATTATATCAATCCTGTTTTCCTACATCAATATTAATTCTCGAATAACAGCAATAAAGCCAATTTTCTCTTCCTTCATATTCTTTTAAAATATACAGCCTACTACTTCCACCTACTTATCTGCCACTGACCACATTTCTTAATATCCTACCCATCCTGTCTCAATGTATTACTCCCCTCATGCTAATACGAGGTGAGAAATTTTTATTCTTTTTCTATTGTATCCTCCCCGCAGACACGCTACAATAAACTTATCAAAAACCAAGGAGGAACGCCCATGAAAATGAAAAATTTCAAAAAACTATTCGCAGTTCTTATTGCAGTCTGTATGATGGTCATCGGACTTCCGGTTACTTCGCAGGCGGCGGCCAGAGTATCCGCACCCAGATTAAAGAGTGCAAAGTCTGTCAGCAGCGGCATACAGCTCACCTGGAGCAAAGTCTCAAACGCTTCCGGATATGTGATCTACCGGAATGACAAATGTATCGGTGGGGTAAAGGGAAACAAAACCGTCTCCTACATTGACCGCAAGGCCAAAACAGGAAGCAGATACACCTATCTCGTAAGAGCTTTCCGTCAGTATGGAAAAAAACGGGTTTACAGCAGTGCCAGCAACCGGCTTCAGGGAGTCCGAAAAGCCGTCAGCAATAATGGTCTTGGAACTCCGGTTCAGACCGGTGTCCGTTTCTGGAAAAATCTCAGTGCCAATGGTGCAAATGGCGTAACTTACGGAACAACCTGGAAGAAAGTAAAAGGAGCCTATGGATATCAGGTTCAGATCTGGGGAAGGGAATTCGGAAGTTCTCATACTTATTCCAAATTCACAAGACAAACTAAATTCGGTGAAAGCTTCTCCAGCTTAGATAAAATCGGAATGAGAATCCGGGCATACAAGATCATCGGTAAAAAGAAAGTATTCGGACCGTTCAGCAACTGGTCCTTCAGCAATGTCCATTTTTAAATATCTGTAAAAAAGACCGCCCGGGCTGATAATTTTCATATCAGTCCGGGCGGTCTTTTTTTATTTGGCCTGTGCTGGTGTTGCTGTAACTTCTGTCTCCTCTGAAGTTTCTTCAGAATCTGTAGTTTCGGAAGCTGTGTCTTTTGTATCTGTATTTATCACATCCTGATATGCTTCATCCATATCGCGGATATTCATCTTGTTGACCAAATAGACTTTGTCTCCGACAACTGCTGCATAGAAGTTTGTATCGTACTCATAATACTCTGCAGTTGTCTCATTGCCATCGGTATCTTTGAATACGAAGGTATATGCCGGATCACCTTCCGGAGTGTATTTTTCGGTAAGGCGCTGCTGCGCAGTCATATTGATGAGTTTATTGTAGAATGTTGTAAAGGTTGTATCATCCAGATCTACGCCATCAAGTTTGTAGGAAACCGTTGTTGTTTCTTCTGCATCCTCATCATCGCTGTCTTTGGATGTTTCTCTTGTCACAGTTACTGTATGATCACCATCTGATGATTTTACTTCCAGGGAATCCAGACTGTTGACAGAGAGGTAATTTACAGAAAGACTGTAGAAATCAGAAGCCTTGCTGTCCAGGATATCTGTCAGGGAGTCTTTCGTGATCGTGTAGACTTCTTTGCTGTCATCTACTTTCACATAACGGTCATCTCCTGTTTCATCACCGACATAGATGGTAATCTCTTTCTCTACTGTTTTTGTTTCTGTATCCTCAGAGTCCGCATCAGAATCTTCTGTATCTGTGTCCTCTGATGCCTCATCGGCATCTGTAGTATCGGTATTCTCTGAATCCGCATCTCCTGATGTTGTATCAGAATCTTCATCTGCTGTAGTCTCGGAATCTGCATCTTCCGCTTCCTCAGAATCATCCCCCTCTACCGCTTCTTCCTCCGTATATTTCGCAGTGATCACTGCATACGGATCATCAAATCCATATTTGGAATCGTCTGTACAGTTGTAATCCACAAAGCTGTCATATGCCAGTGAACCGATTGCTGATGTCACCGTTCCGGCCTTATCGGTATCTGCTTTTTCGGATGTCTTTCCATCTGACACATTCCAGAAGAGATTGTCAGAATCCTGGGTCAGTTCATAGCCATCTTCTTTATCAACTTTAACCTCTGTGATCGTTGAGGAAGTTACCGATGGGAACGTTCCGCTCTCTGCAAAGTCATACAGAGTTCCCATGAATGGCTCCACTGCGGAGCTGTCTACCAGATATACATTCTTGTCATCATCGCTTTTCTTCACATAATACTGGCTGGTGGATTCATTCTCCATGCCGATCTGAAGTACTGTATCTCCGTCATCTGTCGTAAGTTTGATCTCATTCTGTGGAGAATCCAGATCATATTCACTTAAATCCTCCACATCAGAGATTTCCTGTGCAGCAGAGAGGGATGCGATCCCTCCCACTGCAGTATTTACAGTATCCTGATCCACCGGGAAATCCGCATCGCTTTTTTCCGACCAGGCGTCGTCTTTTTTGTCAAATTCTACATTGTCCTGTCCTGCTGTGAATGCAACCGAAGTAATATCATCTGTAGACAGGCTGGTCAGTTCAACACTTGTGTCCTCTTCCTCAGATTCTTTCTTTTCCTGAGAAGAAACATAAGAATTTACGCCCACATAAGCTCCGGACACCACGCCAAGTGCAACTACAGCAGAGACAAATTTTACTGTCTTTTTTTTCATTATGCTTTTCTCCTTTTCAGCCATACGCCGAAGCCGATCACCAGAAATGCAACCGGAATCAGACCCATGATAATGATCTTCCAGAAACTTGCATCATAGGCAGTCAGAGTCAGGTAAGAAACCTGGAGGTCTTTTGCCGAAACAGAAATCGTAGAAGTTTCATCGGAGCTGCACATCCAGCTTAAGGATTCCATGATCATCTGCTCATTTCCACCGGATACCATCTGATTGATCTGGCTGTCCATCAGATTGGAGGAAGCATAATAAACGATCTGTGTTTCTTTGTCATCATCCAGAGATTCTGTGATGCTTACACCTAGGTCAAATGGTCCCTTGATATCGTCATCTGTTTCCTCAATGCTTCCACTGTTTACATCCACCTTGGAATATGCACTGTCTGATGTAGTAAGAAGACTGTTGATCGTTACCGTATCTCTCACATCATCTGTTTTCTGGATACCCTGTGCTGTAGGCATCAGCACATAATATCCCTTGGAAGCAAAATCTGTGATCGCATCTGTGCTGTTAACTGTCGGAACCAGATAATATGGCATCTGTGCGTAATGCTGGGAATCTCCCTCAATCACGATTCCCTCTGTTCTCTCTACGCCGTAATTTGCAAGTACAGCGTCAAAGTTTGTCATGGATTTTTCCGTATAATCAGAGAAGATCATAGCCTTGCCGCCGTTTTCCAGATACTCGATGATCGCATCTTTTTCTGTCTCGGAAATATCACTTGTCGGTGCGTTGATCAGCAGGCAGGCTGCATCATCCGGCACGCTCTCTTCTGTCAGAAGATTCAGGGACTGGATATCGATATTCGCTTTCTCGATATCTTCTTTTAAGGTAGAATCGAGTTCCTTCTCTCCATGTCCGTCGAGTGTGTACAGGATCGGAAGATTTTCGGATGTTACATAAGAGATCGCGCTGTCGATCTGTCCTTCGCCGTCGAATCCTGTTGTTGTATAACTGTAAGTGTTATAGTCCATGGAGGACTGGTAGATCGTATCGTAAGATACGACTTTGCTTCTGTCACCGCATACAACGATCAGGCTGTTTGCAGAAACATCATCACTTGTATACTGAGAAGTAAATTTCGGATTTACAACAGGGTCTTTTGTCTCAACTTTAATATGCGAAGATTCTTCCGCATATTTTTCCAGAAGTCTCTTTAATGTCTCATCCTCAGAACCACTCTGGACAACCTGATAGATCGTGATATCCTTGTCCAGCTTCTTGAGATAAGCTTTCGTCTCATCGCCGATACTATAAAGCTTCTGTGAGCTTACATCAAACTCTGTATATTTGGATGGCAGAGATCCGACGATCATATTGATCACAATTACGATCACAATAAAAATCGCACTGATCACAACACTATAGGAACCGTTTTTCAGATATTTTCCATTCATGGATTCTTTAATCCTCTGCTTTAACGGCTTCTTTTCTTTCTTGTTCTGCCCGTCTTTTTTGTTAAACTTTTCCTTCAGTTTCATCTTTCTCGCCTCCTTAATTCCAACGTCTCTTCGCAATAGACTGTACGGTCAGGAAAAGACAAACTGCGATCACTGACACGAAATACAGGATTCCCTTGATGTCAAAGATCGAATTGGCAAAGTTATCAAAATGGCTGCTCAGGTTAACGATATTCAGAACCTTCTGGATCCCGCCTGAGAAGAAAGAAGAATTTACCACATATATAATCGCAAGAATGATCTCTCCGATCACACATACTGCTGCCGAGATCAGCAGATTCTTGATCATCGTATAAATGATCAGAGCTGCCGCAAGGATCAGAAGTCCAAATGTAATGCAGGTAGACAGAGCTCCCTCTGAAAAGAATGAGGAAATTCCGTTCATCATATAAAATGCAAACAGAAATACAAAGGTAAGAACTGCTGCAATAACCTGACTCTCAGTCAGGGAAGATACAAATACACCAATTGCAAGGTTTGCACAGCCAAGCAGAAAAAATCCCAGAATACCTGTATAGGCTCCTGCAAAAGAAACTGTTCCGAATTTTGACATCAGAAGTGGGTAAAAGCACATGATGACCATCGGAATCGCAAAGATCGTTACCAGTGCAAGATATTTACCAAGAACGATCTGGCCGACAGAAACCGGCGCTGTCAGAAGCAGCTGGTCTGTCTTCTGTTTCCGTTCTTCTGCAAGAACTCTCATGGTCAGGATTGGAACGCTGATCAGAAATACAAAGTTCAGCGCACTTAACGTATATTCAAATTTCGGATAAGCTGCTGCCAGCTGATAGGCCGAAAAATAAATACCTGTAAGAAGCAGGATAAAGAAAATAAACAAATATCCTACCATAGATGTGAGATAACTTCTCAGCTCTCTCTTATATACTGCTGTCATTTCGTTTCTCCCTCCTTCTCCGGTTCCTCAGGTTTTTTCTTCTTGTCATCTTCGGTCAGCTCCAGGAAGATCTCCTCGAGGGATACTTTCTTGGACTGCATTTCAAGGATCGGATAATGATGTTCTGCCATCTTAAAGAAAACTTCCTCACGGATATCTGTATTTTCTTCTGTGGAAAGTTTCACTTCCCAGCCTTCCTGATCCTTGGCTGCGTTGATCGCGATCTCCTTGATCCCCTCGATCTCTCCAAGCAGAATACGGATCTTGTCCTTATCTCCTTTGACAAGAAGTGACAGATTGTTGGAACCCTGCGCGAGTTTCCCCAGGTTATCCGGCGTATCGCTGGCAACCAGTTTGCCATGAGAAATGATCAATACATAATCACATACTGCACTTACCTCAGAAAGAATATGAGAACTCAGGATAACGGTATGTTTCTTTTTAAGGCTCTTGATCAGATCACGGATTTCTATGATCTGTTTCGGATCAAGTCCTACTGTCGGTTCATCAAGAATGATGACTTCCGGATATCCAAGGATTGCCTGTGCAAGTCCTACTCTCTGTCTGTAACCTTTGGACAGATTTTTGATCAGACGATTTCTCATATCTGAAATTTTGACCATTTCCATGACTTCTTCAACCATGGATTTCTTTTTGTCTTTTGGAATTTTTTTGAGATCAGCGACGAAATTCATATATTCCAGCACTGTCATATCGAAATAAAGAGGTGGCATTTCCGGCAGATAACCGATACACTTCTTTGCCTGTTCCGGCTCTTCCAGTATATCATGACCATCGATAGTCACTGTTCCTTCCGTAGATGCTATATAACCGGTGATCATATTCATAGTCGTTGATTTACCGGCTCCGTTCGGCCCGAGAAAGCCGTAGATTTTTCCCTTCTCTATCTTAAAAGAAAGGTGGTCGACTGCCGTATGGTCTCCATAGCGTTTGACCAGATTGTTTACTTCAATCACAAAATTCTCCTCCTTTTCTTTACAAACAGAAGATGCTTCCGGGCGAAACAGAGATAGGGGATACCTGGAAACATCTTTTATTACGGAGCGGATCTTACATCCGCTCCTTGAAATATTCTATGAGAAAGTTGTGATAAAAATTGGATAAATCTGTGAGGATTCTGTGAAAAGGAATTTGAGAAATTCAGGATAATTTATGACAAAGGTTCTTTGAGAGGAGTGCCTGCCTTGCGTGGATAACGTCCCGGGGTCGCTTTGACCTTCTCGATCACAACGAGGGAGCGCTGGATCTCTGAATCCGGAAGCTGGAAATAGACAACATCCTGGATCCTGCCGCCGAGGATCTTGATTGCTTTCTGTGCCTGCTCTACTTCTTCCTGTACGGTACCTGATTTATAGGAAATAAAAAATCCGCCTGTCTTCACATATGGAAGGCAGTATTCTGATAAAGTTGCCAGATTGGATACCGCACGGGAAACACAGAGATCATACGTTTCGCGGTATGCTTTGTTTTTGGCAAATTCTTCGGCTCTGCCGTGGATCGCAGTGATATTTTCCAGTTTCAGAAGCTGGAAATTTTCCTCAAGGAAGTTCACTCTTTTTTTGAGAGAATCCAGAAGGCAGGCTTCCAGATGCGGGAACGCGATCTTGAGCGGAACGCCCGGAAAACCTGCACCTGTTCCGATATCCATGATCCTGTTTACCTTGCTCATATCCACTGCTTTTACGCAGGCAAGGCTGTCCAGGAAGTGCTTTACCAGCACTTCCTGAAATTCTGTGATACCGGTCAGGTTCATGACTTTATTTTTTTCTACAAGATATTCGTAAAAATCTGTAAACTGCTTTTTCTGGACTTCATCGAGAGTGATGCCAAGTTCCTGGCAGCCTTCTTCCAGTATTGTTAAATCATATACCATTGATCTGCTCCTTCTTTATGCATTTCGTCTGTACTGTTCCAGATATACAAGAAGCACAGAGATATCTGCCGGAGATACGCCGGAGATTCTGGACGCCTGTCCGATAGATACCGGGCGGTATTCTTCCAGTTTCTGTCTTGCTTCAATACGGAGGCTTCCGACTTTTTCATAATCCAAGTCCTCCGGGATCTTCTTTGCTTCCAGTTTCTTGAACTGTTCTACCTGTTTCATCTGACGCTTGATGTAGCCTTCGTATTTCAGATTGATCTCAACCTGTTCTTTTACGTCCCATGGAAGTTCCGGACGTTCTTTGTCGATCGGCGCAAGGTCTTCATAAGTGAGTTCCGGTCTGCGAATCAGTTCTGCGATGGTTGTTCCGGATTTCAGAAGAGTGCTTCCTTTTTCTTCAAGGAGCTTCTGCACTTCCGGATTTCCTCCGATCGTCGCATGTTCTGTTCGCTCAATTTCTCTTGCGATCGCTGCTTCTTTTTCAAGAAGTTTCTGATAAGTCTCCTCGTCGATCAGACCGACCTGATAACCTTTCTTGCGGAGACGTAAATCTGCATTATCCTGTCTGAGAAGCAGACGGTATTCTGCACGGCTTGTCATCATACGATATGGTTCGTGGTTTTCTTTCGTAACAAGGTCATCGATCAGAACGCCGATATATGCCTCGGAACGGTCAAGGATCAGCTGTTCCTGTCCCTTAACTTCCATAGCCGCATTGATTCCGGCGATCAGTCCCTGTGCAGCTGCTTCTTCATATCCTGAGCTTCCGTTGAACTGTCCGCCGCTGAAAAGTCCCTTGATCTTCTTGAATTCCAGTGTCGGATAAAGCTGCCGCGGATTGATACAGTCATACTCGATCGCATAGGCGTTCTTTACGATCTTTGCATGCTCCAGTCCCGGTACGGAGTGGTACATCTCATCCTGAACATCTTCAGGAAGGGAGCTTGACATTCCACCGACATACATCTCGTTTGTATAAAGTCCTTCTGGCTCGATAAATACCTGATGGCGTTTCTTATCAGCAAATCTTACTACTTTGTCCTCGATGGACGGGCAGTATCTCGGTCCTGTTCCCTCGATCATTCCGGAATACAGAGGGGAACGGTCAAGGTTTGCACGAATGATCTCGTGTGTTTTTTCGTTTGTGTAGGTAAGCCAGCAGGATTTTTGCTCGATCTGCACGCTTTCCGGGTCTGTGAAAAAAGAGAACGGTACAACTCTCTTATCACCAAACTGTTCTTCCATCTTGGAATAGTCGATGGTATTTCCTGCGATTCGTGCCGGTGTTCCTGTCTTGAAACGGAACATTTCGATTCCAAGTTCCTTGAGTGAATCCGTCAGATAGTTTGCCGCCTGCAGTCCGTTCGGACCTGTATAGTTGCTGACATCACCATAAATACAGCGTGCCTTGAGGTAAGTTCCTGTGCAGAGTACGACCGCCTGGCAGTGATAAACTGCACCTGAATATAATTTTACACCTGTGATCTTTCCATCTTCTACAAGAAGTTTGGTTACTTCTCCCTGTTTGATCGTAAGGTTTGGCTGGTTTTCCAGAGTCTTACGCATCTCTGTGCTGTATGCCTGTTTGTCTGCCTGCGCTCTGAGTGAGTGAACTGCAGGTCCCTTGGACTGGTTCAGCATTTTGGACTGAATAAAAGTCTTGTCAATATTTTTGCCCATTTCCCCGCCGAGTGCATCCAGCTCTCTTACCAGATGTCCCTTGGAGCTGCCTCCTACGTTCGGGTTACACGGCATCAGTGCGATACTGTCCACACTGACTGTAAACATTACGGTATCAAGTCCCAGTCTTGCACAGGCAAGAGCTGCTTCACATCCTGCATGACCGGCTCCAACTACAACGATATCACAGTTTTTCTCCAGTCTTCTGTTCTCCATTTTTATCTTCCCTTCTTTTCTAAATTGCGTTTATTTTCCTGTACAGAATTTGCTGAAGATCTCATTGACCAGATCCTCCCCTACGGATTCTCCCACGATCCTTCCGAGGCTTTCGTAGGCATTCATAAGGTCGATGGAAAAGAAATCTTCTGCCATTCCCATATCAATACTGTTCTTCACAAGTTCCAGGCTTTCTTTCGCTTCTTCCAGTGCAGCTTTGTGTCTTGCATTTGTGATGTATACTTCATCATTAAAAGAAAGTTCTCCCTGGAAAAACATGTTCTTGATCTCATCTTCCAGTTTACGGATCCCTGTTTCTTCCACTACAGAAACAGGGATCACCGGACTTCCGGTACGCTGCTTTATTTTCTCCATATCTACGACCGGCTCAAGGTCTGTCTTGTTGTAGATCACGATGCTTTTTCTTCCGGAAAGTAATTCTATGATCTCTTCATCGTTTTCGTCAAGTGGTCTGGATGAATCTACAACATACAGGATAAGGTCTGCGTCCTCTGCCATCTGTTTGGCTTTGCCGACTCCGATCTTTTCCACTACATCCTCGGTTTCGCGGATTCCTGCGGTATCGATCACGCGAAGTGTAATTCCGTTCAGAGAAATATATTCCTCCAGGATATCCCTCGTTGTGCCTTCGATCTCTGTGACGATCGCGCGGTCTTCGCCTACCAGGAAATTGAGGAGGGAAGATTTGCCGGCATTTGGTTTACCGAGGATAACTGTCTTGATCCCCTCCTGGATCATTCTTCCGTCGTCGGCAGTTTTCAACAGGTCCTTGATCTCTTTGGTCTCTTTATCCACAATGACTTTTAATTCCTGTGGATAGCCGGTGAGATCGTAGTGCTCCGGATCATCCAGGGCAGATTCTATATATGCGATCTGGTAGAGCAGTCTGCTCCGGATCTCTTTTACGGCACGCTGTACGGAGCCTTTGAGCTGTTCTACGGAGCTCTTGAGTGCCATGGAGTTTTTGGCCTGAATGACATCCATGACAGCCTCCGCCTGCGACAGATCCAGCCTTCCGTTTAAGAAAGCTCTCTTTGTAAATTCTCCTGGTTCTGCGATCACGGCTCCGTTTTTGAGCACGGTTTCCAGAACCTTCTTCATGGCATAGACTCCGCCATGACAATCTATTTCTACGGTGTCCTCACCAGTATAAGTGTGAGGTCCTCTCATGATCATAACCAGAACTTCATCAACCACATCTTCTCCATCATAGATGAAACCGTAATGGATCGTGTGGCTCTGTACTTCCCTGATATTTTTCTTTCCGTTTTTGGAACGATAGATCCGGGAAATCACATCCATTGCTTCATCTCCGCTGATACGGACGATCCCGATTCCGGACGCACTCATAGCAGTTGAGATCGCAGCGATCGTTTTTTCCATAATTCCTCCTTATAAATGAAATATCTGCTGACGCAGATATCTTTATTTTTTTTATAAAGTACGATTACTCCATGTCTTCGACATTCCCGTAATCGTATCCCAATTCGTAATCCAGCCTGTCGGCTTACTTACTCATTTGGATTAGCCTTGGAAATAGATATGTTGCATCGTAAGCAAGCTTCCGCTGCTAACATATCTGCTTCCAAGGACTTTATAAAAAAAATGTTATCCCAGAAGAAAGCACACGCCAATCACGTGTTATTCACGCTTTCACCTAGAATAACATTTTATATTTCAGTTGTGAACTGTTTTCACTGCTGATTTAATATCTTTTTAATTTGACAACTACGTGACGGTATGGTTCTTCACCTTCACTTACTGTCTCTACGAATTTATTTCCCTGAAGTGCAGAATGGATGATTCTTCTCTCGTAAGGATTCATTGGCTCGAGAACTACAGGTTTTCTTGTTTTCTTGACCTTGTAGGCGATTCCCCTTGCCAGGTTCTCGAGAGTTTCTTTTCTGCGTCTTCTGTAATCCTCTGTATCGAGTTTTACTCTGATATAGTCGGATTTGCCTTTGTTTACAACGAGGCTTGTAAGGTACTGGAGAGAATCAAGTGTCTGTCCTCTCTTACCGATCAGGATTCCCATATCCTGGCCTTCAAAATCGACTTCCAGACAGCCATCTGTTGTGTTGTATTTGGATGTGATCTGGACTTCTCCGAGATCCATGGATGCAAATACATCATGAAGGAAAACAGATGCTCTCTCTTCGATCTCTTTGATCTCTGCCGGATCAGTGATGATCTCGATCGGCTTGGATACTCTTACCGGTTTTTCTTTGGCCGGTTTCGGCTCCCTTACTGGTTTCTCTTTGTAAACTCTTTCTTTCGGCTGTTTCTCTCTGACCGGTTTTGCAGGTTTTTCTTCTCTCGCTGCCTCTGGCTTTACTTCTTGTTTATTAGAAGTTCTGGCAGGTGCCTTTGGTGCCGGCTTCGGTGAAGATTTCTTCTGTTCCGGTTTCGGCTCGTCCTTGAATGCATCCAGTTTGACAGAAGCTACGATTTCCTCGAGTTCCTTTTCTTCTGAATGATCCTCTACTTTGCGAGCTTTAATGATCGCAGGCTTACTTCCAATTCCGAAAAATCCGGAACTTCCTTCGCTGATTACCTGAATGTCAAGCTGATCACTGGTCACGCCCAGTTCAATACATGCTTTTGTGATTGCTTCATTTTTGGTTTTTGCTGAAAACTGCATATATTCATTCATGATAAAACCCCGACCTTCCCTCTCTATTTCTTCTTGTTTTTCTCATCAAAAGCTTTGACCATATTTGCTTTTGCGGTAATGCTGCCTGCTTTTGCATGGGAAGCATTCTGGTAAGCTTCTTCTACTTTCTTCGCACGGTTTGCTTCATCAGAACCGCTCATACCTTTGTCGATCTTGTTGATATTCTTTACGCTCTGATGTGCCTGGTTTGTGATCTTCTGCGGCGGAAGTCCTTCTTTTGCACGTTTGGCTTCCATCTTCTTCATATTCTCGTTTACGAGATCATCAATGTTCATCTTGTTCAGGTGACGGTTGATGAGAAGCTGCTGGATACTTCTTACTACGGCACTTGCGATCCAGTAAATACCAAGACCTACCGGGAATGTGAAACAGAAAAATGCAGACATAAGCGGCATTACTGTATTCATAGTCTTCATGGAGCTTGCCATTGCATTATTCTCGCCACCGCCCTGTGTTGCTGCCTGTGGCATAAGCTTCAGGTTGAGCATCTGTGTTGCCCATGACAGAACCGGAATTGCAAGAGCTGCAATGATCAGGATCAGGGATCCTGTTTTGATATAGCTCAGCGGCTGGTCTGCGATGTTGAGCACACCAAAAGTCTGCATCTTCTGGATCTCGGAAGCAGTTTTGCTGATCTGATCTGAGAATCCGGAGAACTGACTGATATCCTGTAAGGATTTCCACTGGGATGGAGACAGAGCATACAGGAAATCTACGATAGAATCTGCATTATCTGTGACCTGTCTTACTCGTGTCATCTTGTTGTCTGTGATAAAGTTATTGATGATATCTGCAAATCCATCTACTGCAAGGATCTGTGTGCAGACACCATTGAACACATTATATACACTGCTTACATAAGCAGGGATATTCTGGATTACCTGATACAGAGCATACAGGATTGGGAGCTGGATAGCGAGCTGAACACAGCTTCCTGTAGGGGATACACCGTATTTCTGATATACCGCCTGGGTTTCCTCCTGCATCTTCATCATTGAATCCTGATCTTTTTTACCCTGATATTTCTTCTGGATTTTCTGGATCTCCGGCTGCATGATCGCACTCAGCTTAGAGAATTTCTGCTGTTTGATCTGCAGAGGAGTCATAAAAAGATAGATCAGAATACTGAAAATAATAATACAAAGGCCAAGGTTCTGAATTCCAACCATATCCAGCACTTTGTAGATACCGTTCATGATCCAGCCCATCACGATTGCGACCTGGCCGATGATCGGGGTACCACTTTTAGTAGCCAAAATCATACTTTCCAATTTACTTGTTCCTCCTGGATGATCTTATGGAACAACTTCATGATTGATCCATTTACCTTTATGGTACGGGATCATATCCCCCATGAGAAAAAGGATTACAACGTAATATTCTCCATATTGCCAGTAATCCTCCCCTGATTGCACCATATTTTTCGATTGCTTCCAAACCATATTGAGAACATGTGGGAATATAAGGACATTTAGTTCTCTTCATCGGTGATATATATTTCTGATAGAGACGAATCATTTTAATAAGAAGTTTCTTCATCAGTATGAACCTCTTCTATGATCTGATGTTTCCCTGCCAGATGCATGAAAGCACTCTCTATCTCCTGATAGCTCCTGCCCTTCGCTGCTGGTCTGGCAATTACAACAATATCAAGATTTCTCCTGAAAAGTTCTTCATTCAGACGATAGCTCTCTCTTACCAGTCTGGTGAGCCTGTGGCGAACCACACTATTCCCTACTTTTTTACTTACTGATATTCCCAGACGATTCTTCATGTACTGATTATCCAGTACGTACATCACCAGATACCGATTTGCTTTTGATGTTCCATGTCTGTATACCTGCTGAAAATCTTTGTTTTTCTTTAAGGACTCTGAATATTTCATCGAATCCCCTTTCTTTATTATAGAAGAAAAGACCACATAACTGCGGTCTTATATCTTAGGCTGATAACTGCTTTCTTCCTTTTAATCTTCTGGCTGCTAATACTTTACGGCCGCCCTTTGTACTCATACGAGCTCTGAAACCATGAACTTTCGCTCTAGATCTTTTCTTTGGCTGAAATGTCATTTTCATAGGTAAAGCACCTCCTTTATCTATTATCCCTATTCATACTATTATCATAGAACATCGTTTTAATTATATTCATTCTGCACCCGTTCGTCAAGCAAAAATTCACAAAAAATCTAATAAAATTAAGTGTTTCCGACACTTTCAAAATAACCCACACTCAATTGTGGAAACATCTGGTTTACGTAAAGTTATCCACTTTTTGTGGATAACTTGTGGATAACTCAAACTTTTTCGGCTGTTTTATCCTCACATACCCCCATATTTTTACACATATTCCTAAAAAAATCCTTTATTTTACAGCATTCTCTCTGTGGACAAAGTTATACACATTCCTCAGGGGTAATTATCCACCTGTACGGATGTTATGTAAACTTATAGGGGTTTATCCACACTTTCCAACTTATGCACATGTGGATAAAGTGGATAACTTGTGGACAACACCCGATTTTAACCACACAAACCATTTTTTCAGGGGATAATTTTACACAAATAATGATTGATTAACCACTGGATTTATTATAATATATAAAAGGATATCTATGTCCAATTGACCAATTGTAACTGTGAAAGTACTGAACAGTTACGAATAATTTACACACATTCAAAGGAACCAGGAGTTTGAAATATGGATAAAGTTATAGAAAAATGGGATGAAATTCTTCAGACAGTCAAACGTGACTACAATATCAGCGACGTAGCCTTCAATACATGGCTCAAACCGCTCGAAGTCTACGATGTGACTGACAATGTCATCACAATTTTAGTCCCATCTGAACAGGTAGTTCTGATAAACCTTCTTAATAAAAAGTACAAACTTCTTCTCCAGGTTACCATCTGCGAACTGACTGGAATAAGTGAGTGCGATGTCAAATTCATATCTCCTGATGAAGCACCTCAGAAAGATGTTCCTTCTTATGATAATGCAGCACCTGCAATGTCAGATATCGAACGTCGCTGTGAAGATGCACATTTGAATCCGAAATACATTTTTGATACTTTCATTGTCGGAAATAATAACAAATTTGCTCAGGCCGCAGCCCTTGCTGTTGCAGAATCCCCGGGAGATACCTATAATCCGCTGTTTATCTACGGAGGTGCAGGACTTGGCAAGACTCATCTGATGCATTCCATCGCTCATTATATTATTGAACATGATGAAAACAGCAAAGTTTTGTATGTAACCAGTGAAGAATTCACAAATGAACTGATCGAAACGATCCGAAACGGAAATAACTCCGCAATGTCCAAATTCCGTGAAAAATACAGGAATATTGATGTTCTTCTGGTCGATGATATTCAGTTTATTATAGGAAAGGAATCCACACAGGAGGAATTTTTCCACACTTTCAACAGTCTGCACAGTGCCAAGAAACAGATCATCATTTCTTCAGATAAACCACCGAAAGATATGGAAATTCTGGAAGAACGCTTCCGTTCAAGATTCGAATGGGGTCTGATCGCAGATATTACCTTACCTGATTACGAGACCCGAATGGCAATTCTCCACAAAAAAGAAGAGCTCGAAGGCTACAATATCAGCGAAGAAGTCATTAATTACATTGCAACAAACATCAAATCCAATATCCGTGAGCTGGAAGGTGCCTTTAATAAGGTAATGGCAAGTTCCAAACTGGAGAAAAAGGAAGTAACCCTTGAACTTGCAGAGCAGGCACTCAAGGATATCATCTCCCCAAATGAGCAAAAAGTCATCACTCCGGATTATATTATTTCCGTTGTTGCAGAACACTATCATGTAACTGTAGCGGAACTCTGCGGAAACAAGCGTAGTTCCAAGATCGTCATGCCAAGACAGATCGCCATGTATCTCTGCCGTGAGATCATTGACACTTCTCTCAAGACGATCGGCAAAAATCTTGGTAACCGTGATCACACTACAATTATGCACGGAATTGAGAAAATCGAAAAAGAATTAGCAACAAATGATAACCTCAGAAACTCCATCGCTACCTTGAAGAAAAAAATTAATCCACAGGGTTAAGTGACTTATCCACACCCACTTTCAAAGTTATCTGGTAGTTTTACACGTAGTTATACAGTCCTCAAAACCTTTATTTTCAAGGTTTGAAAGACTTTTACACATAATCCCCATCCCCTAAGGCGGCTACGGCGGATATCTATATATTTATATATTTATAAAAGCAATTTTCAAACACGAAGGGAGTTATACACATGAAGATTATCTGTCCCAAAAATAATCTGTTAAAAAGCGTAAATATTTCTTTGAAAGCTGTTCCTTCTAAAACAACCATGCCAATCCTTGAATGTATCCTTATGGATGCAACCACAAACCAGATCAAATTTACAACAAATGATATGGAACTGGGCATTGAAACAATCGTAGATGGACAAATCGAAGAAAAAGGAATGGTTGCACTTGATGCCAAAATCTTTTATGAAATCATCAGAAGACTTCCGGACAGTGATGTAACTATCAAAACTGACAGCAACTATGTAGCAACGATCACCTGTGAAAAAGCCAAGTTTACAATTCCTGGCAAAGCAGGCGAAGATTTTGCATACCTTCCTGTTATCGAAAAAGACGAAGCACTGACCCTTTCTCAGTTTACTTTGAAAGAGATGATCCGTCAGACTATTTTTTCTATTGCAGTCAATGAAAACAACCGTTTGATGACTGGTGAATTGTTCGAAATCAAAGATAATTGTCTGAAGATTGTTTCTCTGGATGGACACCGTATTTCCATCAGAAAAATGCCATTGAAGCGAAATTATTCAGATCGCAAGATTGTCGTTCCAGGAAAGACACTCAGCGAGATCAGCAAAATCCTCTCTGGAGAAATTGACGATCAGGTTAGTATATATTTCACAAAAAACCACATTTTATTTGAATTTGATCGGACAATTGTGGTATCCAGACTGATTGAGGGAGAATATTTCCGAATTGATCAGATGCTTTCCAGTGATTACGATACAAAGATCAGTGTAAACAAGAAAGAATTCCTGAACTGTATTGACCGTGCAACACTTCTTGTAAGAGAAGGAGATAAGAAACCGATCGTAATTGAGATCAGTGATGGTAAGATGGAGCTGAAGATTGATTCTTCTATGGGATCTATGGATGAAGAGATCGACATTGAAAAAGAGGGTAAAGATATTCTTATCGGATTCAACCCGAAATTCCTGATCGATGCTTTGAAAGTTATTGATGATGAGACGATCCACATGTATCTGATGAATCCAAAAGCACCATGCTTCATCAGAGATGACGAAGAAACATATACTTATCTGATCTTACCAGTTAACATCAGTCAGAATCAGGCCAGATAAGGAGGAGGATTATTTTGGAAATTACGATAAGAGATGAATTTATCAAACTTGGACAGGCTTTGAAACTCGCCGGAGTTGTAGAGGACGGTGTTCAGGCAAAATATGAAATTCAGGATGGAAATGTAAAAGTAAATGGTGAAGTAGATCAGCGGCGTGGACGCAAAGTATACGTTGGTGATGTGATCACTTTTGAAGGTCAGGAAATCAAAGTTATAAAATAATTATGTATATTGAATCTGTACAACTTCAGAATTTTAGAAATTACCGTGAATTGCAGCTTGATTTTGACAAAGGTACAAATATTTTTTACGGAGATAATGCACAGGGAAAAACCAATATCCTGGAATCTGTCTATATCTGTGGAACGACAAAGTCCCACAAGGGCAGCAAGGATAAAGAACTGATACGGTTTGGGGAGGAAGAATCCCACATCCGCATGATGATCAAAAAAGACGGACTTTCCTACAAGATCGACATGCATCTTCGCAAAAACAAGGCAAAGGGAGTTGCAATTAACGGTCTTCCGATAAAAAAGGCAAGAGAACTGTTTGGAATCGTGAATCTTGTCTTTTTTTCACCGGAAGATTTAAATATTATCAAGAATGGTCCAGGGGAAAGACGCAGGTTTATGGACCTTGAACTCTGCCAGCTGGATCAGATCTATCTTACAGATCTGGCTGGATATAATCATATCGTGAACCAGAGAAATAAACTTCTCAAAGATATGTATCATAATCCGGCACTTAAGGATACGCTTGAAATATGGGATCTGCAGATGCTCCAGTACGGGCAGAAAGTCATCAGCAAAAGAAAAGAGTTCGTAAAAGATCTGAATACAGTCATAAAGGAAATCCACAGCAACCTGACAGGGGGAGAGGAACATATTGAAGTACTCTATGAGCCCAGTACGGAGGCTGAATTTTTTGAGGAAACGCTCAAAAAGAACAGAGACAGAGATATCCGGATGAAGATGACTTCCTCCGGACCTCACAGGGATGATCTTTGTTTTATGGTAAACGGGGTGGATATACGAAAGTTTGGCTCACAGGGGCAGCAGAGGACCGCAGCATTATCTTTGAAACTTTCAGAAATTTATCTTGTAAAAGAAAAGATCAAGGATACGCCGGTACTTTTGCTGGATGATGTACTTTCAGAGTTGGACAGCAACCGTCAGACCTATCTTCTTGACTGTATCCATGATATACAGACTCTGATCACCTGTACTGGACTGGATGATTTTGTAAGTCATCAGTTTCACCTGAACAAAGTTTTCAAAGTTGTCAAAGGAGAAGTGTTTGAGCCTGTTTAAAACAGAGTTCTATGGATAAAAAGAAAACGTAAGAAACAGTTTTGACAAGGATATTAGTGTATGTTACACTGTTCATAATCTTGGAAAGTTGGTGAATATATTGGACAAAGAGGAATTTCGGATCAAACTTGAAGAAATTAACCGCCTTGTAGAGAAGAAGAACTACAAGGATGCCATGGAAGTTGTAGACAGTATTGACTGGCGTCGTGTAAAGAATGTTCATACCCTTTGTGTTGTTGGTGAGATCTATGCAGCAAACAAGCGGTATGACGACAGCAGGGAGATTTTCCTTCTGGCTTATCACAGAGCTCCTATTGGCAGAAATATTTTGTATCGATTAATCGAAGTATCCCTCAAGATGAAGGATATTGATGAGGCAATGGAATATTATGATGAATTCCTGGAAGTTGCCCCTAATGACAGTACACAGTATGTATTAAAATATAAAATCCGCAAAGCAGAACAGGCTCCGCTCGAAGAGCAGATCAGAATTCTCGAGGATTACAAAGAGAAAGAATTCACAGAGAGATGGTCATACGAGCTGGCTAAATTATATTATCAGAATGGAGATACCAAGAAATGCCTGGATCTCTGTGATGAAATGGTTCTCTGGTTCAGTGATGGCAAGTATGTCATGAAAGCCCTGGATCTTAAGAGTCGTATGGGAATGCTGAGTGGTAAAGAAAAAGAAAAATACGATAAACAGTTTATTCCGAATCTCAAGACAGTGGAGGATTCCGCTGAGAATAAAGAAGAGGTTCAGGATGGAGAAGCGAAAGAACCACGGGCAGAAGCAGCACCGGCAGCAGATGATGATGCACCTGTGATCGACAGCGTAGATATTGATGAGCGTGATGTTAATGGAGCAGAAAGCCTTCAGGAAAAAATCTCCAAGGGAATCCGCGATATCTTTACAGGAAAGAAAAAAGAATCCGAAGAGGAATTTATGAAGGAAGAGGAGGAAGCACCTGCTGAGGAGGTTCCGGAAGAAATGATCAAGGATATTTCTTCAGAAGCAGAACCGACAAATGTACCGGAACTTGAACCGGAAGATGCAGTGATCCCGCCTCCGGCAATACCTGGAACTTCTATTTTCAGCACGATCGAGGAGAAGATAGAAGAAGTTACAAATCAGGAGATCAAGGATGAACAGGAAGAGACACCGGAAGAAGTAACTGAGGAAGTCAGTGAAGAAGAACTTCCGGATGTAGTGATCGAATCTGAGAAAACAGATGCTGAAGAAGCAGAGGAGCTTCCGGAAGCTGAAGAAGAACCGGAAATCGAAGAGGTTGAAATTCCAGAAGAAGAAGTGAAACCGCTGGAGACAGAGGATGACTTTGTTGATTCGGCAGAGGAAGAGGAGACAAAACTTCCTGAACTTGAGATCCCGGAAGCAATGAAGAATGTTGGAATGGAAAATCCATTACATACAGAAATTCCGAAAGCACCGGATATCTGTCTTCCGGGAGCAGAAGATTCTGAGGAGACACCTGATTTTGAATTTAATCTGGAAGATACGATTCTTGCAGCAGCAACTGCACAGGGAATTGAAATTCCGGATGAACCGATAGTGAAAGAAGAACCGGTTCAGGAAGTAAATACTGCAGAAGAGGATGCTGAGGATTATATGTCTGAAGAGGATCTTCGCAGTGCAGAAGAAGAATTCCTGAACGGACCTGTCAAGAAGCAGGATCCGGAAGAAGAAATTTATGATGATCTGGATTCTTATAAGATGGAAGATGACTCTGATGAAGATTTCGGTGAGGAAGACGGCTACGAAGATGAGGATATCAGTGATCTTGAGAAAGAAGAATTCCTTGCAGATCAGTATGAGGATACTGTAAAAGCAGCCAAGACTCCTGAAAAGAAACCAACTCTCAGAAAATCCGGCAGGAAAGAAAAAAAGCAGGAACCGGAAGATGACGACATGGAGCAGCTTCTCTATACTGTTGAGCCGAAACGCAAAGCCAGGGATATCATTCCGAGAGAAAAGAAGATGACCGCAGATGAGGAGAAACTCTTTACCTACTTTGCGAAAGTTCCGGGCTTAAGGGAACAGATCGTGGATGCACTTTATGATGCGCAGATCTGTGCTTCTGACAAGACTTCAAAGACAGGAAATATTATTGTGATGGGTGGCCGTGAGACAGGAAAGACAAGACTGATCTCAGGACTGATCCCGGCGATCTGCAAGGAACTGAACCTGGAGGCATCCAAGGTTGCCTATGTATTTGCGGATCAGATCAATGGCAAGAATGTAGCAGAGATTGTTCGTAAGATGTCAGGCGGTTTCCTGGTTATCGAAAACGCCAATCAGCTGGCAAAAGAAACAGTTAATCAGTTGAATAAGGCAATGGAGTTCCGGACTGACGGACTGATCGTGATCATTGAGGATGAAAAGATCGGAATGCGTAAACTGATCGCAAGATTCCCGAAATTTACATCCAAGTTTACATCTATGATCAATATTCCGGTATTTACCAACGATGAACTTGTTAATTTTGCGAAAATCTACACAAGAGAGAACGGATACACCATCGACCAGATGGCAATGCTGTCGCTGTATAACCTGATCAGCACAAGCCAGAAGGAAGATCAGCCGATGAATATCGGTGCGGTCAAGGACATCATTGACAGTGCGATCGCCAAATCAAGAGGAGGTCTTCGTAAACTGATCTCCAAGAAAAAAGTAAATCAGGATGGATACCTGGTACTTTACGAGAAAGATTTTAATTAGTGAGAGGAGAAAATATGGCCAGACCTTATCTTGGAAATCCTAAATATACCATTGAAGTCCTTCAAAAGTACGGTTTTGTATTCCAGAAAAGGTTTGGTCAGAATTTTCTGATCGATACCCATGTTCTGGAGCGTATCATCGAAGCTTCCGAGATCACCAAAGATGATTTTGTACTGGAGATCGGACCGGGAATCGGAACGATGACACAGTATCTTGCAGAGGCAGCAAGAGAAGTAACAGCAGTTGAGATTGACGATGCACTGATTCCGATCCTTAAGGATACACTTAAGGAGTGGGACAATGTAACTGTTCTTCACGGAGATATCCTCAAGACAGATATCCGTAAGATCGCAGATGAGAAGAATCAGGGGCGTCCGATCAAGGTCGTTGCAAATCTGCCATATTACATTACGACACCGATCATTATGGGCTTATTCGAAAGCCATGTTCCAGTAGATTCGATCACGGTAATGGTACAGAAAGAAGTGGCAGACAGAATGCAGACAGGTCCTGGTTCCAAGGATTACGGGGCACTTTCACTGGCTGTACAGTATTATGCAGAACCAAAGATCGTTGCAAATGTACCGCCGAATTGCTTTATGCCGCGGCCGAAGGTTGGAAGTGCGGTGATCCGCCTGACGAGACATCAGAATCCGCCGGTAACAACGCTGGATGAGAAATTAATGTTCCGTCTGATTCGTGCATCTTTTAACCAGAGAAGAAAAACTCTGTCAAACAGTCTTAAGAACTCACAGGAACTGCCGTATTCCAAGGAAGAGGTAGAAGCTGCGATCACAGAATGTGGACTTCCGTTGAATATCAGAGGGGAAGCACTGACGCTGGAACAGTTTGCCAGACTGTCAGATACATTTTCGAAATTAAATAAATAAGCAAATAAAAAGCATCCGGTGGCTGGTCGGATGCTTTTTATTATTTATTAAATTTAAAAGGAAGGAGAGTTGATAACCATTTCAGGCTATCAACATATGAAAAAGAAAATTATAAAAATAATGTTGGCTGTATTATTTTTATGTTCTTAGTATAGCCAGAAAATATGATGGAATCGTGTTGAACTTATGAAAAAACAGTGAACAAAGGTCAAAAGTTTTATGAATGACAGCCAGATAAAAAATTTTTACAGCATAGCCGAAAAACTGTGGTATAATGGGCTCGCCTGAGAGAAAAAGCATCGAAACAGGTGTGAAATTCAGGCTGATACATGAGAATGCATGAATTCAGGAGGTAATTACAATGAAAATAAACAAAAAAATCAGTGCACTGGTACTTGCAGGAGCTCTTGCATGTACAACACCGGCGATGGTCTACGCACAGGACAGCTCAGATGTGGTTGACCAGGCCGTAGAGATCCTTCAGGATAACGGAGTGGATGAACTTCTGTCCGATCCGGACAAGGTAGTGGATCTGATCGTTCAGGCTAAGGAAATTCTCGGTCAGGTAGATGTAACAAATGATGAGATCGGCTCAGCTCTTGATGTGGCAGCAGAAAGTGCGGGAATTACACTTTCCGATTCTGAGAAACAGACTCTGATCCAGTTATATGATAAATTCAAGAATACAGATCTGGATGAGGACCAGCTGAGAAGTCAGGTAAATAAGGTTTATAACAAGCTGGATGAGCTTGGGATCACCAAAGAAGATGTCAAAGGAATCATTGGCAAACTGGTCGATTTTGCCAGAAGCATCCTTAACTGACCTCACAGGAAAGACACTAGTACGTTTGTGAAAAACACACAGGATAAAAAATAGAGGAGTCAGAAATTTATAGTATATTTGAATAAAAAAAATGAATATACAGAAATAAAATTGTGCAAATATACGGAAACTTCATCGTTTGTTCATAAAAAGTTCATAATCGACTGTTATTATAAGTACAGTTCGAAGAGAACTTCACTAACAGACGTTGTAATGTTCTTCATTACACATAAATTTTTTCATAATAATCGCCCCGGTAAACCACTGCCGGGGCACTCCTCGTTTATTGAGTCCCTTTTTGGGGACTTTTTTTATTTCCTCCTGCATATAAAATATGCTATAATGAGACTAACTATAGTAAAATGATCAAAAGTATAGACGATATAGATAGATTTTTATACGAGAGGAGAATTGCAGATCATGTCTGAGTCAATGAAAGATTATGAAAAAGAACTGGAAGCTTCCATGAAAACGATCGAGGAAGGCGATATTCTCACAGGAACTGTGATCAGTGTGGATGAAAAAGAAGTGATCCTCGATCTTAAATATTATGCAGAAGGTGTGATCCCGGCAGAGAATTTCAGCAGAGAGCCAGGATTTAACCTCAAAGAAAATGTCCAGGAAGGGGACGAGATTCAGGCTACCGTGATCCGTAAAGATGACGGAAATGGAAATATCCTGCTCTCAAGGGTAGAGGCAGTTGATGTCCTTGCATGGGATAAACTTAAGGAATTAAAGGAATCTGGAGAGGTTCTGGATGTTGTAGTAAAAGGAATCACAAACGCAGGCGTTATCGCTTATGTAGAAGGTGTCAGAGGTTTTATCCCGGCATCCAAACTTGCTCTTGGATATGTTGAGGATACAGAGGCATATCTGAACAAACCGATCCAGGTACAGGTCATCGACGTTGATAAAGAAAGTAAGAAACTGATTCTTTCTGCTAAGGAAATTCTCCGTGAGAAGGCAGAAGAAGAACGCAGAAACAAAGTTTCAAACCTTGAGATCGGGCTTATCACCGAGGGAATAGTAGAGAGCCTTCAGCCATATGGTGCATTTGTAGATCTTGGAAACGGACTTTCCGGTCTGGTGCATATTTCTCAGATCTGCGAGAAGAGGATCAAGAAACCGTCAGAGGTTCTTGCTGTAGGAGACAAGGTCAAAGTCAAAGTCACTGCGATCAAGGACGGAAAGCTCAGTCTCAGCATTAAGGAAGCATCTGATATGATGGCAAAGGAAATCGAAGAAGAAGTTTACGAAGTACCGGATGCAGGAGAAGAGGCAACCACTACACTGGGCTCTCTCTTTGCAAATATCAAACTGGATTGAAAGGACGGCTGGAATGAAAAATCAGGAAAAAATTTTTGTTATAGGACATAAAAATCCGGATACAGATTCTATCTGTTCGGCAATTGCATACTGCGACATCAAAAACAGGACAAGCCAGCACCAGAAATTTATTCCGAAGCGCGCAGGACAGATCAATGAGGAGACAGAGTATGTGCTGAGCCGTTTTGGAGTTCAGCCGCCGGGATATCTGAGTAATATCGGAACCCAGGTCAAGGACATGGATATCCGTATGAGCCCGGATGCAGACAAGGGAATGTCGCTGAAAGCTGCATGGGATATCATGCAGGAGAACAGCATTGTTTCTCTTCCAATCAGAGATAAAGAAGGTGCCCTGGAAGGTCTGATCACGATCGGTGATATTGCGAAGACCTATATGGATACGACTGACAGCTATCTTCTTTCCAGAGCAAGAACACAGTATCAGAAGATCGCAGAGACGATCGACGGAGAAGTGATAGAGGGAAATCCTCATGGATATTTTATCAAGGGAAGAGTTATGGTAGGAACTGCCAACCCGGATAAAATGAAAGAATATATCGAAGAAGATGATATGATCATCATGGGAGACAGAGAAGAGGATCATCTTCAGGCGATTTCCCAGAATGTAAGCTGTATTATCGTGGGACTTGGAATCCAGGTATCAGAGAATGTTATGAAACTCGCACATGAGAAGGATATCATCATTATTTCTTCCCCGTATGATACCTTTACGATCGCGCGACTGATCAACCAGAGTATTCCGGTCAGATATATCATGAAAACAGAAAATCTTGTAACTTTTAATACCGAAGATTTTACAGATGATATCCAGGATGTCATGATCAAGCACCGTCATCGTGCATTCCCGGTCATCAACAAGAAGGGCAAATGTATAGGTACCATATCCAGACGTAATTTCCTGGACATGCACAAGAAGCAGGTAGTTCTTGTAGACCATAATGAGATCGATCAGGCAGTAGACAATATTGAGAAGGCTGACATTCTTGAGATCATTGATCATCATAAACTTGGAACACTGCAGACGGTTCAGCCGATCAGCTTCCGTAACCAGCCGGTGGGATGTACCGGAACGATCATGTATCAGATCTATGGCGAACAGAAACTTGAGATCCCGCCTAAGATCGCAGGACTTCTGTGCGCAGCGATCATTTCAGATACGCTGATGTTCCGTTCACCGACCTGCACACTGCAGGATAAGATGGCAGCAGGAGCACTGGCACTGATCGCAGATATTTCCATTGAGCAGTTTGCGAAGGAAATGTTCCGTGCAGGAAGCAACCTCAAGGATAAATCACCGGAAGAAATCTTTTATCAGGATTACAAGAAATTTATTGCAGAAGGTGATATCTGCTTTGGCGTTGGACAGATCAGTTCCATGGATTCAGAAGAACTCAAAGAGATCAAAGAAAGACTGCTGCCGTTCATGGTAAGTGAATGCGGACGCCATGGTGTCACCAGAGTTTACTTCATGCTGACGGATATTATGACACAGTCAACGGAACTGCTGTTTTATGGAGAGGGAAGCCGTGAAATGGCAGAAAATGCATTTAAGATGGAGCCGGAAAACGATGCATTTTATCTCGAAGGCGTAGTCTCACGTAAGAAACAGTTGATCCCGCCGCTGATGGAAGCAGCACAGATGTCCGGTGATTATGCATAAAACAAAAGACAGACAGGAGGATTTGTAAATCATGGCAAAACAGACCTGGAAAGCAGGGAATATGCTGTATCCGCTCCCGGCGGTTATGGTGAGCGTTACAGATGGCAAAGGACAGGATGATATTATAACAGTAGCCTGGACAGGTACGATCTGTACAAATCCTCCAATGGTTTATATTTCTGTTCGTCCGAGCCGTTTTTCCCATCATATGCTGAAGGAAACGGGAGAATTTGTAATCAATCTGACGATAGAGAAACTTACCAGAGCTACGGATTACTGTGGTGTCCGCTCTGGCAGAGATGTTGATAAATTCAAAGAAACAGGACTTACAAGAGAAAAGGCAGAATTTGTCAAAGCACCTATGATCAAAGAATCTCCGGTATCTATAGAATGCCGTGTTACAGAAGTTAAGAAACTGGGATCTCATGATATGTTTCTTGCGGAAGTACTTGCAGTACATGCGGATGAGGAGTATATGGACGAAAACAACCGCTTTGATCTTAACCGTGCACGTCCGATGGTATATTCTCATGGAGAATATCTTGGTATCGGAAAGAAACTGGGCACATTTGGCTACAGTGTCAAAAAACGGAGAAAAAGTGCGAAAAAATGAGCCTTCCCAAAGAGGGATTGCAGAAAAAGGGCATTTATGCTAAAATGGGCGTTAAGCAATTTGTGAGAAATCAAACAGGAGAACGGACATTTTATGAATAATATAACATTGATAGGAATGCCTGGAGTCGGCAAAAGCACAATAGGCGTTGTACTGGCAAAGGTATTAGGCTATCAGTTCCTTGATTCGGATCTTCTGATCCAGAAACAGGAAAGAAGACGTCTGCGTGAGATCATTGAAGAAGAAGGATACATGGGATTCAAGGAAATTGAGAACCGTGTCAATGCGTCTATTGATGTAAACCATACTGTGATCGCGACAGGCGGAAGCGTAGTGTACTGTGAAGAGGCTATGAATCATCTGAGGTCGATTGGAACAGTTGTATATTTGAAATTATCTTTAGATTCCCTTGCAAAGCGTCTGGGTAATCTGCAGTGCAGAGGCGTACTGTTAAAGGATGGCCAGACATTAAAAGATCTGTACGAGGAACGTACTCCATTATATGAGAAATATGCAGATGTTGTTCTGGATGAAGAAGGGAAAGATTTGGAAGAAAGTCTGCACGATCTTTTGGAAATACTAGAAGAGAATTCAAAGTAACTATTGTTGAAAAGACAATGAAGCGGAAGAGGACAGAGTAAATTTTTATTTACAAATGGCAAATCTGTGTTATAATACAGACTTTGAGGATGAGATTTATCTCTGGCATTCGCTTCGACTTGCGGAGTGAAAATAATTATAGAGGTGCTTTATGGAACAGTATGTAATTAAAGGTGGCAATCCGTTAGTAGGAGAAGTTGAGATCGGTGGTGCGAAGAACGCTGCTCTTGCTATTCTTTCTGCTGCGATCATGACGGATGAAACCATTCTTATTGAGAATCTGCCTGACGTAAGAGACATCAATGTTTTGTTGGAAGCAATTGCCGGGATAGGAGCTCAGGTTGAGCGAATTGACAGGTCTACCGTTAAGATTAACGGATCTACAATTAACGATATCAGTGTAGATTATGAATATATTAAGAAAATCCGTGCGTCATATTATCTTCTTGGCGCATTACTTGGCAAATACAAACACGCTGAGGTTCCGCTTCCGGGCGGATGTAACATCGGAAGCAGACCAATCGATCAGCATCTGAAGGGATTTCGTGCATTAGGTGCAGATGTGAACATCCTTCATGGTGCGATCGTTGCAGAGACAGAGAACCTTCATGGAAGCCATATTTTCCTTGATGTTGTATCTGTAGGTGCGACGATCAACATTATGATGGCAGCTTCTATGGCATCTGGCCGTACTACGATTGAGAATGCAGCGAGAGAGCCGCATGTTGTAGACGTTGCGAATTTCCTGAACAGTATGGGAGCCAACATCAAGGGTGCGGGAACTGATGTTATCCGTATCAAGGGTGTTGAGAAACTTCATCGTACAGAGTATTCTATCATTCCGGACCAGATCGAGGCAGGAACTTTTATGTTTGCTGCTGCCGCAACTGGCGGGGATGTTACAGTTAAGAATGTTATCCCGAAACATCTTGAGGCAACAACTGCCAAACTTGAAGAGATCGGATGTGAGGTTGAAGAATTTGATGATGCAGTACGTGTACGTGCAGGCAAGAGACTTCACCGCACTCATGTCAAGACTCTTCCATATCCGGGATATCCGACAGATATGCAGCCGCAGATCGCTGTTACACTTGCCCTTGCAGAAGGAACAAGTATCGTAACAGAGAGTATCTTTGAAAACCGTTTCAAATATGCGGACGAGCTTTCCAGAATGGGAGCGAATATTAAAGTTGAGGGAAATTCTGCTATTATTGATGGTGTACGCAAGCTTACAGGCGCAAGAGTCAGTGCACCGGATCTCCGTGCAGGAGCGGCTCTGGTAATTGCAGGTCTGGCAGCGGATGGAATCACAGTAGTAGATGATATTGTTTATATCCAGAGAGGATATGAGAATTTCGAAGAGAAACTGAGAAGTCTCGGCGCAGAGATCGAGAGAGTTTCCAGTGAGAAAGAAATCCAGAAATTCCGTCTTCGCGTAGGTTGATAAAATTTGTCATCCGAGATACTTGACAAGTATATAAAATAAGTTTATTGTATGTACTGCGATAACTTCATAAACGGCCTTTTATTCAGAGTGGTGGAGATACAAAGGATCTGTGAAGCCACGGCAACCCCTCCCTTGAGAGGAAGGTGCCAACCTGAGCGAGTGATCGAACAATAAGAGGATTGAAATCAAATTCAAGACAGTCCTATTGTTGGGGCTGTCTTATTTTGTTATGTACGCAGATAACTTATTGATCAATAGACCAGATAAAAAAGAAAGGAACCAATCATGGAGAAAGAAAAGATTTTATTTACATCCGAATCTGTAACTGAAGGTCATCCGGACAAAATGTGCGATGCCATTTCCGATGCCATTCTTGACGCGATCATGGAAAAAGACCCGATGGGCCGTGTAGCATGCGAGACCGCTACAACAACAGGTCTTGTACTTGTTATGGGAGAGATCACAACAAGCGCTTACGTTGATATCCAGAAAATCGTAAGAGATACAGTAAGAGAGATCGGTTATACCCGTGGAAAATATGGATTTGATGCTGATACATGTGCAGTCATCACTGCAATCGATGAGCAGTCAGCAGATATCGCTCTTGGCGTAGACAAAGCTCTGGAAGCTAAGATGGGAGAAGACGAGATCGATGCGATCGGAGCCGGAGACCAGGGAATCCAGTTCGGATATGCTTCCAATGAAACAGAAGAGTACATGCCATATGCGATCAACATGGCACACAAACTGGCTCGCCAGCTTACAAAAGTCCGCAAAGACGGAACTCTGCCATACTTAAGACCAGACGGAAAAACTCAGGTAACTGTTGAATACAGTGAAGAAGGCAAACCGATCCGTATCGATGCAGTTGTATGCTCTACACAGCATGATCCGGAAGTTACACAGGAGCAGATCCACGAAGACATCAAGAAATATGTATTTGATGAGATCATCCCGACAGACATGGTAGATGATGATACCAAGTACTTCATCAACCCGACAGGACGTTTCGTGATCGGTGGACCTCACGGTGACAGTGGACTTACAGGACGTAAGATTATCGTTGATACTTACGGTGGATCCGGACGTCACGGCGGCGGTGCTTTCTCAGGAAAAGACTGCACAAAGGTTGACCGTTCCGCAGCTTATGCAGCACGTTATGTTGCAAAGAACATCGTTGCAGCAGGACTGGCTGACAAGTGCGAGATCCAGCTTTCCTATGCGATCGGTGTAGCAAAACCGACTTCCATCAATGTAGAAACATTTGGAACAGGAAAACTTTCCAACACCAGACTTGTTGAGATCATCCGTGAGAACTTTGATCTCCGTCCGGCAGGAATCATCCGTATGCTCGACCTGAGAAGACCGATCTACAAACAGACAGCTGCTTACGGACATTTTGGACGTACAGATGTAGATCTTCCGTGGGAAAAACTGGATAAAGTTGACGATCTCAAGAAATATCTGTAAGACACGGTTTTTTCACCGTTTTTATAGAAAATTTAGAGATAGGAATATCGTGATATGATATAATGAACGCATATATAGCGGGTACAGACTCGTTATATGTGCGTTTATTTTTATACAGAGAAGCGGGGATGTGTTATGAAATTAAAACAGAGGATCATACTCGGTTTCCTGATGATCATATTAGTTCCAATGCTGCTGCTGGCGGCTACTTTATACGGGTTCAGCGAAGCGCAGCACAGGAGTACATCTAAGAATGAAGCAGTGCAGGAAGCAGATTATGATATTACGATCGGAGAGACCGGAGTTGACGGTTCGGGCTTACGGATCATGACGAAGGATCTTTTTTTTACGGCACTGGTCATCCTGATATTTACGAGTGTGTCCGTAGGATTGTGGATTTACAGAAGTGTTGCCACACCACTTGTTAAGCTGCGTAAGGCCACGCAGAATATCAAAGACGGAAATCTTGATTTTGTTCTTGATGTGGAAGGGGCGGATGAGTTTGCGGAACTTTGCCGTGATTTTGAGGAAATGAGGAGACGGCTCAAGGAATCCGCAGAAGAAAAACTTGTCCTGGACAAAGAAAACAAAGAACTGATCAGCAATATTTCTCATGATCTCAAGACCCCGATCACAGCCGTTAAGGGCTACGTTGAGGGTATCATGGACGGAGTGGCAGATACCCCGGAAAAGATGGATCGTTATGTCCGTACTATTTATAACAAAACAGTTGAGATGGATCATCTGATCAATGAGCTTACTTTTTATTCCAAGATCGATACAAACCGCATTCCATATACGTTCAGTAAACTGAATGTTGAGGACTATTTTTCAGACTGTGCAGAGGAAGTGGGACTGGAACTGGAAACGAGAGGAATACAGCTCTGCTATGCCAACTACGTAGACAGTGATGTGCAGGTGATCGCAGATGGAGAGCAGATCCGAAGGGTGATCCATAATATCATCAGCAATGCGATTAAATATATGGACAAGGGCAAGGGAATGAAGGGCATCATACAGATCCGTGTCAAGGATGTCGGTGATTTTGTCCAGGTTGAGATCGAAGATAATGGCAAGGGGATCGCAGCCAAAGATCTGCCATATATTTTTGACCGTTTTTACCGGACAGATGTTTCGCGAAATTCTGCCAAGGGAGGCAGTGGGATTGGTCTTTCCATCGTGCGTAAGATCCTGGAGGACCATGGAGGTAAAGTGTGGGCAACCAGCCGCGAGGACATCGGCACGATCATGTACTTTGTTTTGAGAAAATACCAGGAGGTACCTGTAAATGAGTAAAATACTGATTATTGAAGACGAAGAGGCAATTGCAGATCTGGAGAAAGATTATCTGGAACTGTCAGGATTTGATGTTGAGATCGCCACAAGAGGCGATGTAGGGCTTGAGAAGGCTCTGAAAGAAGAATACGACCTGATCATACTTGATCTGATGCTCCCTGAGGTAGATGGATTTGATATCTGCCGTCAGGTGCGCGAGGAGAAGAATATCCCGATCATCATGGTTTCGGCAAAGAAAGACGATATTGACAAGATCCGTGGACTGGGACTTGGGGCAGATGATTACATGACCAAGCCGTTCAGCCCAAGCGAACTTGTTGCCAGGGTAAAGGCACATATGGAAAGATATAACAGACTTGTAGGATCAAATGTTGTCAAGAATGATATTATCGAGATCCGTGGGATCAAGATCGACAAGACAGCGCGAAGAGTCTGGATCAATGGGGAGGAGAAGACATTTACGACCAAGGAATTTGATCTTCTTACATTCCTTGCGGAGAATCCGAACCGCGTATTTACCAAGGCGGAACTGTTCCGTCAGATCTGGGATATGGAATCTGTAGGCGACATTGCAACTGTTACCGTTCATATCAAGAAAATCCGTGAAAAGATTGAATTCAACACAGCCAAGCCGCAGTATATTGAAACCATCTGGGGTGTAGGTTACAGGTTTAAGGTATAAAAATTATGGAAAGATTATATAGAGCATTAGAAATTTACAGCCAGGAAGATTATTATCCATTTCATATGCCGGGGCACAAGAGAAATCCGGACACAGTCAATACAGACCTGCCGTTTGACAGGGATATCACAGAGATAGAGGGATTTGATAATCTTCATCATCCGGAAGGAATTCTGAAAAAAGCGCAGGAAACTGCTGCGAATGTGTATGGTACGAAGGAATGTTATTACAGCGTTAATGGCAGCACAGCGGCACTTCTTGCGGCTGTTTCGGCAGCGGTTCCGAGGAAGGGACAGATCCTTGTTGCGAGGAACTGCCACAAGGCTGTCTATCATGCTCTGTATCTGAGGAATCTGATCCCGACTTATGTCTATCCACAGATGGACCAAAAGTGGTGGATAAACGGAGGAATTTCACCGGATAAGGTGGAAAGAGCACTGGCGGAGAATCCGGAGATCAAGGCAGTGCTTCTCACATCGCCGACGTATGATGGGGTGGTATCAGATATTGAGAAGATCGTAGAGATCGTACACAGATATGAGATTCCGCTGATCGTGGATGAGGCACATGGAGCACATTTTCACTTTTCAAATTATTTCCCGACATCAGCAGCTGAACTGGGAGCGGATCTGGTTATCCAGAGTTTTCACAAGACACTTCCGTCGATGACGCAGACGGCGGTGCTCCATAACTGCAGTGACCGCGTGGACAGCAGACTGATCCGCAGATTTATGGGAATTTATCAGAGCAGCAGCCCGTCGTATATCCTTATGGCGAGTATGGATGCCTGCATGGAAAAAATGTCCTCCGACGGTAATGAGATGTTCCGTGAATTTACAAAGATCCTCGAAAAGACGAGACGCAGGCTTTCAGAATGCAAGTATATCCGCCTGGTTTCACCGGAGATCGGAACGGCCGGAGTTTTTGATTATGATCGTTCCAAATTACTTTTTTCTACACGCTATGCGTCAATGACGGGAAGTGAACTGGCACAGATCCTTCTGGAGAAATATCACATTCAGGTGGAGATGGAAACGGAGCATTATGTGCTTGCACTGGCAGCAGTTGGTGACAGTGAGGAAGGCTTTGAGAGACTTTGCCAGGCAATCGAGGAGATCGACCAGGAAGAAGCACAGAAGAAAAAAGAAAAAAGAGAAGCAGAAGAACCGAAGGCAGGAAGAACAGCATACACTTCATTGAGCCAGTTCATGTCGATCACGGAGGCAATGGAATCGGAGAGTGAAATCCGCAAACTGGAAGAAAGTGTCGGACGGATATCGGCAGAGTTTGGATATCTCTATCCGCCTGGAATCCCGCTGATCGTACCGGGAGAACAGATTACTGGACAATTTATCCGTAATATGAGAATATACATGGAAGAGGGATTGTATCTGCAGGGACTGGAGGACTATACCAATGAGACCATCCGTGTAGTAGCCCAGAATACTACGAAGGAGCAGGAAATCTGATATTTCATGGGAAAGATTTTTTATATTATGGGAAAAAGTGCCGCCGGTAAGGACCGGATCTATTCTTTACTGGCAGGCAATAAAGAACTGAACCTGAAGAAACTGGTACTGTATACGACCAGACCGATCCGCGCGGGAGAGCAGGATGGAGTTCAGTATTATTTTACAGATGACAGCAGACTTGAGGAATTTAAGAAATCAGGAAAGCTGATCGAAGCCAGAGCCTACCATACTGTTCATGGCATCTGGACATATTTTACAGCAGATGATGGACAGGTAGATCTCTCAGAGGGAAACTATCTTGGAATCGGCACACTGGAATCTTATCAGAAACTTAAGCAATATTACGGGGAAGAACATGTGATCCCGGTTTATATTGAAGTAGAGGACGGAGAGCGATTACAGAGGGCACTTCTTCGGGAGCGGGAGCAGGAGAAACCGAAATACGAAGAGATGTGCAGACGTTTTCTGGCAGATCAGGAGGACTTTTCGGAGGAAAACATCCGGGAGGCAGGAATTAAATTAAGATTTGCTAATGAGAATTTAGAATTGTGTGTCGAAAATATTATAAAATATATAAATTCCCTTTCATAGACAAAAATAGTTTTGAATGGGTAACAAAGTATGCTATAATGTAGGCATGGCGAACAAAGATTCGTATACAGAAACAAGAGAGGTGATTCTGAATGGTTAGTTTCAACAATATTATCGGGCACGAGGAGATTATCAGGCATTTGAAGAATGCCATGACGACAGGAAAGGTATCTCATTCCTATATTTTTACCGGAAGACCTGGATCAGGTAAGAAACTTCTTGCGACGACTTATGCAATGACTCTTCAGTGCGAGGCTGGGGGAACGGAGCCATGTCAGAAGTGTGATTCCTGTAAGAAAGCCCTGGGTAAGAATCATCCGGATATCATCATGGTAAACCATGAGAAGCCGGGAACTATTTCGATAGATGAGATTCGTGATCAGCTGATTCACGATGTAGCAATTAAACCATACTGCAGTCCGCACAAGATCTATATCGTTCCGGATGCGGAGATGATGACAGTACAGGCACAGAATGCTCTTCTCAAGACAATTGAGGAGCCGCCGGAATATGCAGTCATCATGCTGCTGACCAGCAATGCAGATGCACTTCTTCCGACGATCCAGTCCCGTTGTGTCAGACTGGATCTCAAGGTAGTAGATGACAATCTGGTTAAGAAATATCTTATGGAACGTCTTCATGTGCCGGATTATCAGGCAGAGATCGATGCATCTTTTGCACAGGGAAGCATCGGCAAGGCACAGGAGGCAGCAACATCCGAAGAGTTTGGCAAGATGACAGAGAATGCTCTCAGGATCCTGAAGTATGTAAGTACGATGCAGACTTATGAGCTGACTGATGTGATCCGCGAACTTTCCGATGAGAAACAGCATATAGGCGACTATCTGGATATTTTTCAGTTCTGGTTCCGTGATGTTCTGATGTTCAAAGCTACAAGGGAAATAGACAATCTGGTCTTCAAGCAGGAAATTAATTATATAAAGGAACAGGCGAGCCAGCGTTCATATGAAAATCTCGAAAAGATACTGGAAGCACTGGAGAAGGCCAAGGTACGTCTGCGTGCAAATGTAAACTTCGAGCTTGCTCTTGAACTTCTGTTCCTGACGATCAGGGAGAGATAGAATGACAAAAATAGTTGGAATCAGATTCAGAAATGTCGGCAAAATATATTATTTTGATCCGAAGAATTATAAAATGCAGGTGGGCGATCATGTGATCGTAGAGACCGCCCGCGGAGTAGAATTCGGCAGAGTTGTACTTGGACCGAAGGAAGTTGGAGAGGACGAGGTTGTTCATCCGCTCAAAGAAGTCTTGAGAGTAGCGACTCAGGCAGATGAGGACAGAGAGCAGCAGAACCGTCTCAAGGAGAAGGATGCCTTCAAGATCTGCCAGAAGAAGATCCGTGAGCATGGTCTGGAGATGAAGCTGATCGATGCAGAATATACATTTGATAACAACAAGGTATTGTTTTACTTTACAGCAGATGGAAGAATCGATTTCCGTCAGCTTGTCAAGGATCTGGCGGCAATCTTCAAGACAAGGATCGAGCTGAGACAGATCGGTGTCCGTGATGAGACCAAGATCCTCGGAGGAATAGGAATCTGCGGCAGAAGTCTCTGCTGCCACACGTATCTGTCAGAGTTTGCACCGGTATCTATCAAGATGGCGAAGGAACAGAACCTTTCACTGAACCAGACCAAGATTTCCGGCGTATGCGGCAGACTGATGTGCTGTCTCAAGAACGAACAGGAAACATACGAGGAACTGAATAAGAAACTTCCGGGAATCGGGGACACTGTCACACTTCCGGATGGAATTCAGGGAACTGTACAGAATGTAAATGTTCTTCGCCAGAGAGTCAAAGTCGTTGTCGAAGTAAACGACGAAAAGGAGATTCAGGAATTTCCGGTAAATGAACTGAAATTCCGTCCCCGTAAGAAAAAAGTCAAAGTTTCCGAGAAGGAAATGAAGGAACTGGAAAAACTCGAAGACAGAGAAGGAGATAAAAAATTTCATGGAAAGAAATCCGCAAACTGATCTGGTACATCCGGGAGAGCGGGTCGATGACCTGCAGAATGGATTTTATGTAATTCAGAATCCAGAGAAGTTCTGCTTCGGAATGGATGCGGTTCTTTTGTCCGGTTTTGCAAAGATCAGAAAGAATGCAAGGGTCCTGGATATGGGAACTGGCACAGGGATCATTCCGATCCTGCTCAAAGGCAGAGGCAAGGGAGAACATCTCACAGGACTGGAGATACAGGAAGAATGTGCAGATATGGCCGCACGCAGTGTTGCGTACAATAGTCTGGAATCTGCAATTGATATTGTATGCGGAGATATTAAGGAGGCTGCTGGAATTTTTGGAGCAGCTTCTTTTGATGTAGTAACAAGTAATCCTCCGTATATGATCGGAGAGCATGGACTGCGTAATCCGTATATGGCAAAAGCAATTGCGAGACATGAGGTGCTCTGCACATTGGAGGATGTTGTCAGCCAGGCGTCCAGAGTACTCAAGGACAGGGGACATTTTTTTATGGTGCACCGTCCGTTCCGTCTTGCTGAGATTTTTCAGGTGCTGATGAAATACAAGCTGGAGCCGAAACGCATGCAGCTTGTGTATCCGTACATAGACAGAGAACCAAATATGGTATTGATCGAGGCCTGCAAGGGTGGAAACTCCAGAATCACGGTAGAGCGTCCGCTGATCGTTTATGAGAAGCCGGGAGAGTATACAAAGGCGATCCTGGAAATCTACGGGATGGTCTGATGATTCGGATAAGAATTCAAGAAAGGAACCTGATTTATGAGCGGTAAATTATATCTGTGTGCAACACCTATCGGAAATCTGGAAGATATTACGCTGCGTGTTCTGCGTACTCTCAAAGAAGTAGACCTGATCGCGGCAGAAGATACGAGAAACAGTATCAAGCTTCTGAATCATTTCGAGATCAAAACGCCCATGACCAGTTATCATGAATACAACAAGATCGACAAAGCTTATACACTGATCGAGAAGATGCAGTCAGGAATGAACATTGCACTGATCACGGATGCAGGTACTCCTGGAATTTCAGATCCGGGAGAAGAACTTGCTGCCATGTGTTATGAAGCAGGGATCGAAGTGACCTCACTTCCGGGACCCGCTGCCTGTATTACAGCACTTACTCTGTCAGGGCTTCCGACCAGGAGATTTGCTTTCGAAGCTTTTCTTCCAATGGACAAAAAAGAACGCAGGGAAGTCCTGGATGAACTGGTCAATGAGACAAGGACGATCATTATGTATGAAGCACCACACAAGCTGGTCCGCACACTTAAGGATCTCAAAGAAACTCTTGGCAACCGCAGAACGACACTTTGTCGGGAACTGACGAAGAAACATGAGACTGCTTTTCATACGACGATCGATGAGCTGATCGCTCATTATGAGAACGAAAAGCCATTAGGGGAATGTGTCCTTGTGATCGAGGGCAAGAGCCGCCAGGAACTCAAGGAAGAAGCTGTAGCTTCCTGGGAGGAGATCTCCATCGAGGAACATATGGAAATCTACGAAAAACAGGGGCTTTCCAGGAAGGATGCCATGAAGCAGGTGGCGAAGGACCGAGGGGTATCCAAGAGAGAAATTTATCAATATCTGATCCAGTAAATACGAGAACTGTATTTCAAAAAAAATGTGAAATACAGTTCCTTTTTTTATACATTGTTTTTACAGAAAACCGGGATTTTTAATGGAAAGAGAGTTGTTTTTGTGTTATAATAAATTAGTATACGTATGTCCAACAGAGGGTATACAACCAGTAATTTTTATATAACATTGAATGACAGGAGGCAGCACATGGGCGGAGAAAATACGGAGTACGGAGCGGACCAGATTCAGATTTTGGAAGGGCTGGAAGCGGTTCGTAAAAGACCGGGTATGTATATTGGAAGTACATCCAGCCGGGGTCTGCATCATCTTGTATACGAAATTGTAGATAATGCGGTAGATGAAGCTCTGGCAGGATATTGTACAGAGATCCAGGTAAGCATCAACCCAGACAACTCCATTACAGTTGTAGATAATGGTCGAGGAATTCCGGTAGGTATCAACCACAAAGCAGGAATTCCGGCAGTTGAGGTTGTATTTACCATTCTGCATGCCGGCGGTAAGTTTGGCGGTGGAGGATATAAGGTATCCGGAGGTCTTCACGGCGTAGGAGCATCCGTTGTAAATGCTCTGTCCGAGTGGCTGGAAGTTACCATATATCACGAAGGCAGAGAATACAAGCAGCGTTATGAGAGAGGACATACAATGTATCCTCTCAAGGTTGTTGGAGAGTGTGATCCGGAGAAATCAGGAACAACTGTTACATTCCTGCCGGATAAGGAAATCTTTGAGGAAACTGTTTATGATTATGATATCCTGAAACAGCGTCTTCGTGAGATGGCTTTCCTTACCAAAGGACTTCGCATTGTCCTCAGAGATGAGAGAGAAGACTCCAAGAAAGAAAAAGTATTCCACTACGAGGGTGGTATCCGTGAATTTGTAACATATCTGAACAAGAGTAAAGAACCTCTGTATCCAGAGGTTATTTACTGTGAGGGAGAGAAGGACGGCGTTTCTGTTGAGGTTGCGATGCAGCACAACGACTCCTATACAGAGAACAGCTATGGATTTGTAAATAACATCAATACACCGGAGGGCGGTACACATATCGTTGGTTTCCGTAATGCACTTACCAAGACTTTTAACGATTATGCGAGAAAGAACAAACTTCTCAAGGACAGTGAACCGAACTTAAGCGGTGATGATATCCGTGAGGGTCTGACTGCGATCGTAAGTGTCAAGATCGAAGAACCACAGTTCGAAGGCCAGACAAAACAGAAACTTGGCAACAGTGAAGCGAGAGGCGCCGTAGACTCTGTTGTCAGCAAGCAGCTTGAAATTTTCCTTGAGCAGAATCCATCTGTAGCCAAGGCTACTGTTGAGAAATCTGTTCTTGCACAGAGAGCAAGAGAAGCAGCACGTAAAGCACGTGACCTTACCAGAAGGAAATCCGCACTCGATGGAATGTCACTTCCGGGTAAACTTGCGGACTGCTCAGACAAGGATCCGAAGAACTGCGAGATCTATATCGTAGAGGGAGATTCCGCAGGCGGTTCTGCCAAGACAGCGAGAAACCGTGCGACACAGGCAATCCTTCCGCTTCGAGGCAAGATCCTCAATGTTGAGAAGGCACGTCTTGACAGAATCTACGGAAATGCAGAGATCAAGGCAATGATCACAGCTTTTGGAACAGGTATCCATGAAGACTTTGATATCAGCAAACTGCGTTATCACAAGATCATCATTATGACCGATGCCGATGTCGATGGCGCACATATTGCGACACTTCTTCTGACTTTCCTTTACAGATTCATGCCGGAACTTATCAAGCAGGGCTATGTATATCTGGCACAGCCGCCGCTGTACAAGGTAGAAAAAAACAAGAAAGTCTGGTATGCCTACGATGATGCGGAACTGAACCGCATCCTTGAGGAGATCGGACGTGATAATAACAACAAGATCCAGCGTTACAAAGGTCTTGGAGAGATGGATGCAGAGCAGCTTTGGGAGACAACCATGGATCCGGAGAAACGAATCCTTCTCAAAGTAACAATGGACGAATCTGCTACATCTGAGATCGATCTGACTTTTACCACTCTTATGGGTGACAAAGTTGAACCAAGACGTGAATTTATTGAAGAAAATGCACGTTTTGTAGAAAATCTGGATATCTAGGAGAATAAAAAATGGAAGACAATATTTTTGACAAAATCCATGAGGTGGATCTGCAGAAGACCATGGAGAAATCTTATATAGATTACGCCATGAGCGTTATCGCCTCACGTGCTCTTCCGGATGTAAGAGATGGTCTGAAGCCGGTACAGAGAAGGGTTCTGTATTCCATGATCGAACTGAACAACGGTCCGGACAAGCCGCATCGTAAATGTGCCCGTATCGTCGGTGATACCATGGGTAAATATCACCCTCATGGAGACAGTTCTATCTATGGAGCACTTGTAAATATGGCACAGGACTGGTCTACCAGATATCCGCTGGTAGATGGTCATGGAAACTTCGGTTCCGTGGATGGTGACGGTGCTGCTGCGATGCGATACACAGAGGCTCGTCTGAGCAAGATCTCCATGGAGATGCTTGCTGATATCAACAAGAATACCGTTGATTTCCAGCCAAACTTTGATGAGACAGAACGGGAGCCGGTTGTACTTCCGTCCCGTTATCCGAACCTTCTTGTAAACGGTACTTCCGGTATCGCAGTTGGTATGGCGACAAATATCCCGCCACACAACTTAAGAGAGGTTATCAATGCAGTTGTCAAGATCATTGACAACATTATCGAGGAAGACAGAGAGACAACGATCGAGGAACTTCTTGAGATCGTCAAAGGACCGGATTTCCCGACAGGAGCAACGATCCTTGGAACAAGAGGAATTGAGGAAGCATATCGTACCGGTCGCGGCAAGATCCGTGTCCGTGCGGTGACAAATATCGAGACACTGCCAAATGGCAAATCACGTATTATCGTCACAGAACTTCCATACCTCGTAAATAAAGCCCGTCTGATCGAAAAGATCGCAGAACTTGTCCGCGACAAGAAGATTGACGGAATCACAGACCTGAATGATCACTCCAGCCGTGAGGGAATGCGAATCTGCATCGACCTCCGCAGGGATGCCAATGCAAATGTTGTCCTGAACCAGCTTTATAAGCATACACAGCTTCAGGATACTTTTGGCGTGATCATGCTTTGCCTTGTTTCCGTAAACGGAAGCCTTCAGCCGAAGGTACTGACTCTTCCGGAGATGCTTAAGCAGTATCTTGCACATCAGGAAGATGTAGTGACAAGAAGAACAAAATACGACCTGAACAAAGCACAGGAACGTGCTCACATTCTGGAAGGTCTGCTCAAAGCACTGGACAATATCGATGAAGTTATCCGTATCATCCGTGCCGCAAGAAACGTTCAGATCGCAAAACAGGAATTAATGGATCGCTTTGAACTGACAGATGTTCAGGCGCAGGCAATCGTAGATATGCGTCTCAGGGCTCTTACCGGTCTGGAAAGAGAGAAGCTGGAAGCAGAATATGCAGAATTAATGGAGAGGATCCGCAAATTACAGGCAATTCTTGCAGACAGAAATACGCTTCTCCGTGTCATCCGTGAGGAGATCCTTGCAATTGCTGAGAAATATGGCGATGACAGAAGAACTGCCATTGGATTTGATGCATATGACATCTCCATGGAGGATATGATCCCGAGAGAAAATACAGTTATCACAATGACCAAACTTGGTTATATTAAACGTATGACCGTAGACAACTTCCGCAGCCAGAACAGAGGCGGCAGAGGAATCAAGGGCATGCAGACACTGGACGATGACTATATCGAAGAACTGATGATGACGACCACGCATCATTATGTGATGTTCTTTACCAATACAGGCCGTGTATACCGTCTTAAAGCATACGAGATTCCGGAAGCAGGAAGAACTGCGAGAGGAACTGCGATTATCAATCTTCTGCAGTTGATGCCGGGAGAGCGCATTACAGCAGTTATCCCGATCAGCAAGTTCGAAGAGGGACATTACCTGATGATGGCAACCCGTAAGGGACTCGTCAAGAAAACTCCGATCCAGGATTATGCAAATGTCCGCAAAGTAGGTCTTGCAGCGATCGCACTTCGCGATGATGATGAACTGATCGAAGTAAAAGCAACGGATGATAAGAAGGACATTATCCTGGTAACCAAATATGGCCAGTGCATCCGTTTCAAAGAAACAGATGTAAGAAGCACAGGCCGAGTTTCCATGGGGGTTCGCGGTATCAATCTGCTGGATGGTGATGAAGTTGTAGCTATGCAGCTTAACACGCAGGGATATTATCTCCTTGTTGTTTCTGAGAACGGTATGGGCAAGAGAACCTCCATCAGTGAGTTCACCTGCCAGAACAGAGGCGGTAAGGGCGTGAAGTGCTACAAGATCACTGAGAAGACAGGCAATGTTATCGGTGCAAAAGCTGTAAATGAAGAAAATGAGATCATGATGATCACCACAGAGGGAATTATTATCCGTCTGCAGTGCGCTGATATTTCTATTCTGGGAAGAATTACCTCAGGAGTAAAACTGATCAATCTTTCCAAAGGAGTGACCGTTGCAAGCTTTGCGAAAGTCAGAGAGAAAGAAGAAGACAAAGAGAATCAGCAGACAGCAGAAGAACCTGTAAACGAAGCAAATGATGAAGTACAGGAGAGCACGGAAGAATAAAGGGGACGTTAGATCATCATGGAGAAGGAATATGTCACATTAAACAGCGGCAGCAAAACTGCTGCCAGGAGCAGTAAGAATACCAAAAGCCGCCGAAAGACCGGACATTCAAAATCCAACATCAGAAGATCTGCACTCGAAACAAAAAGAACGGGAAGTTCAAGGACTGGCATGCGCAAGGTAAATGGCAGCAGTAAGTCAACCAGTCCCAGAACTTCCAGAAGCAAAAAGAAGAGCAGATCCAGAAAGATGGATATTCCCGTACAGTATATTGCGGGAGGCGCAGTGCTTGTAATTTTGCTCATAGCGATCATTTTTGCTGTGAGAAGCTGTGGTATCAGCCACAAAACACCGGAAAGAGTTGTCAAAGCCCTGATCGAATCCTACGAGAGCGGCAATGAAAATAAGATTAAGAAATGCTATGGAGTGACCAAGGCAGATGACAATCTTCAGGCAGAGATAGATGCAAATATCAAGTATTTTGCATCGCATTCTCCGGAGAAGATCCAGATCAACAAGTGCGATAAGATATACCAGGATGGTAATTATGCATTTATATATATTACGTATGATCTGGTACTCAAGGACGGACAGAGCTATCCGTGCATCAGTACTTATATGACTCAGAAAAAAGATGACAATAAGTACTATATACTTGCACCATCAGATGTTACCAATGATATGAACAAACAGGCAGCAGAGAAATATGCGCTGTTCATGAAGACAGATGCATATCAGGAATACACCGTTGCCTACGATAAATTTATCAAGAAGAATCCAGGATACGAAGAAAAAATCGCTTCAAAATTAAGTTAAAAGGATCCTGGGGAGGTGTAGCATGAAAAGAATCATAATGATGGTATTACGAAATCTTTTCTTTGTGCCTTATGGATGGTTTATGCTGAACTGGTATGCGGGACATGTGGATGATTATCCGGAAGAAAAGCGTTATGCGCTGCTCAAGAAAATCGACTGCAAGGCGAATACAGGCGGAAACATTACGATCAAGTCCTACGGAGTAGAGAATATTCCGTCGGAGAATGGATTTATGTTTTATCCGAATCATCAGGGACTGTATGACGTTCTGGCGATCCTGGATGCCTGCCCGGTGCCGTTTTCTGTTGTAGCCAAGAAAGAAGTGGGCAATGTTCCATTTCTGAAGCAGGTATTTACCTGTATGAAGGCTTTTATCATGGACAGAGAGGATATCAGACAGTCCATGCAGGTAATCCTCAATGTCACGAAGGAAGTCAGGAGCGGTCGCAATTATCTTATCTTTGCGGAGGGGACCAGAAGCAAGAATGGAAACCATCCGCAGGAATTTAAGGGGGGAAGTTTCAAGGCAGCTATGAAAGCCAGATGCCCGATCGTTCCGGTAGCACTGATCGACACCTACAAGGCGTTTGACACAGGCTCAGCGGCTCCGCTGACCGTTCAGGTACATTTCCTGAAACCGATGTGCTATGACGAATACAAGGACATGAAATCAACAGAGATCGCAGCAGAGGTCAGAAGAAGAGTCGAAGAAACCATTCAGGAATATGGTGGATGGGATTAACTGAATATTTGAGAAACAGACAGCCGGGAGCAGTTAAGCTTCCGGCTGTTTTTGTGTACAGATCATTCTTTTTCCCTAGCAAGTGCTTGTTTCATGAGAGTGCAGTCTTTGCTGTATTGACAGACCCCGTATTCGCAGCTTGAATCAAGAAGACGAAGCCCCTCTGGAAATTGCTCGAATTCACAAATTACAGTCTGTGTCATGTCAAAATTCCGACAGTATCCGTTAAAAAATTCCTCAATGATCTCACCCATAAAAATCCCTCTTTTCTTTTATATAGATTTACTTTTTCTTAAGACCCAGTCTATCATAGAATGCTTAAGTTTCCAACAGAAATCCGGGCTGCCCCTGCCTTGCGTGAACAGCTGTTTTTTGAACGTCAACTGTGTTTGACTTTAAGCGTGGACAGCCCGTATAGTTAAAGTAGAAAATATATGATGAAAACAAACAAGATTTGGAGGAATCGGGAATGAGCAAAAGTTATTGGATCTGGTATCCGGGAGATTTTGAATTATATCATGGAATGAAGCAGAATTTCAGCCGTGTGGAGAGAGGCTTTGGCTGGCCGGCTTTCTGGAAAAGCGAAGGATTCCGCAACCGCGTGGCTTTTCGCCGTACTTATCATTTGGAAAAAGAAACTTCCTTTACTGTATATTCCAATGCAATCGGGCATGTACTGGCAGGAGAAAAGAAATACCCATTTGGAAAAAAGATCACCTGTGGACCGGGAGAAGTTGCAATCGCTGTTCACGCAGGATGTATTGAGGCTTTTCCATGTATTTATGTAGAAGGTGATGTGATCTGTTCAGACAAAGGCTGGATAGCAGAAGATTATGATCAGGAACCGCAGCCGGCAGGAAGAAGCAGATATTTCACCAGACCGGAACAGAATCCGACAGTCTGGGAATACAGCGAGAAAATATATGAACCAGTCAACGTAACAGAATACAACGGCGGAACGCTCTATGAATTTGAGACAGAGCTGAATGCAGTTCTGGAAGCAGAGTTCAAAAACGGATATCAGCCGGTACTGATCTGCTGTGGCGAATCCAGAGAAGAGGCAATCGACCCTGTAAACTGCTACTATAGCTGGCAGCCGGACAAGGAGACTGGCAAATGTCCTTGCTGTGCAGTACATTTTGCATACATTCCGGATTGCAAACCGGGAGAGATCATACTGAAAGCAAATCATCAGTATGTCGACATTCCGGTGAAAGCTGCATTCCACTGCGGAGAGGAACGCCTGAACCAGATCTGGTCTGTGGCAGAGCATACATTCCGCCTCTGCAGCGGCATCTTTTTTATTGATGGTGCCAAACGTGACAAATGGATCTGGTCGGGAGATGCATACCAGAGCTTTTTTGTAAATCGTTATCTGATGGCAGATGCAGATATCGACCAGAGAACGATTCTGGCACTGCGCGGCAATGACCCGATGACGAGACATATCAATACGATCGTAGACTATTCTCTTCTGTGGCTTCTGGGGGTGGATTATCACAATGAAGGATACGGTGACAGGGATTTTCTGGAACTGGTTTATCCAAAGATGGTTTCCCTTATGGAATTCTGCAATGGAAGACGCGATGAACACGGTTTCCTGATCGGAAAGGAAAAAGACTGGATTTATATCGACTGGGCAGACATGGACAAAGATGGCCCGCTTTGTGCAGAACAGATGCTTTATGCGGCATGCTTCCGTGTGATGGCAGAGATCAGCGAAAAGCTTGGCAAGGACGGAAGTGCTTACAGACAGGAGTATGAGAAACTGGCTGCTGCCATTGAAGAGTTTTTTTGGGATGAGGAAAAAGGTGCGTACATCGATTCTTTTACTTCCGGGAAACGAAATGTGACAAGACATGCAAATATTTTTGCTGTATTATTTGCTATCGCAGATAAGGATAAGCAGGAAAAAATCCTCACAAACGTACTCGAAAATGATGAGATCCCGGCGATCACAACACCATATTTTAACTTCTTCGAACTGGATGTACTGTGCCAGATGGGAAAACTGACCGAAGTTTTGGACAAGATCCGTTCCTACTGGGGCGGCATGCTGGATCTTGGAGCAATTACCTTCTGGGAAGAGTACGATCCGTCTGTGCCGAAGGAAGAACAGTACGACATGTACGGTGATCATTTTGGCAAGAGCCTCTGTCATGCATGGGCAGCAAGTCCGATCTATTTCCTGGCAAAATATTTTGCCGGACTGGATCTCGTAAACAGAGAAGAGACGACTTATGTATTAAAACCACAGATGCAGTATTTTACAGAACTAGACTGCACACTCCCGGTGGGAAGCCATGGAACAGTCCGACTGCTCTGGGATGGAGAATATCTGGAAGTGACACCGGATGCAGACGGTGGAGTTCTGGAACTCGGTGAACAAAAATTTTCTCTGGTCAGAGGAGAAACAAGAAGGGTAAAGATTTGATATGAAAAAAATAGATTTTAACAGAAATTGGACATGCAGATGCCTTACCAGAGATGAGGAACCGTATTCTGTGACACTTCCGCATGATGCGATGCGGAGTGAGCCGCGTACTGAGGAAAGTGTCAGTGAGGGAAACTCCGGCTGGTATCTGGGCGGCGATTACGAATATACGAAACATGTTTTTGTGCCATCAGAGTACAGCGGCAAAAAAGTTCTCATTGAATTCGAGAGTGTTTATCACAATGCGGAAGTTTATATTAATGGAACAAAAGCAGCATACAGACCGTATGGTTATACAAATTTTTATGTAGATACAGAAGGGCTTCTGAAATATGAGGCACAGAATGAGATCCGTGTGATCGCACGAAATTCTGATCAGCCAAACAGCCGCTGGTACTCCGGAACCGGCATCTATCGTCCGGTATATCTTTGGACAGGCGATAAGAAGTACATTCCGGTCAATGGAATCAAGATCCATACAGTAAGCTATGCCCCGGCAGTGATCGAAGTAGAAATCAAGACTTCCTGCCCGGGAATGGTGAAAGTTGAAATCCTGAACAAAGAGCAAAATGTTCTTGCAAAAGAAATAGAAAATACTGGACACCCGTCGGTTTTCCGTATGGAGATCCCGAACGCAAAACTCTGGGACTGTAAGCATCCAAATCTTTATACTCTGCGTGCAACATTTGGAGAAGATGTTGTAGAGGAAACATTTGGAATCCGACTTCTTGAATGGAGCCCGGAAAAAGGCCTTACGATCAATGGTAAGAGAGAAATCCTCCGTGGTGCCTGTGTGCATCACGATAATGGTGTGCTGGGTGCCTGCACGTATCCGGAGGCAGAGAAGCGCAGAATCCGCATCCTCAAAGAGAATGGCTATAATGCGATCCGTTCGTCTCATTATCCATGCTCTAAGGATATGCTGGATGCCTGCGACCGTCTGGGAATGCTGGTGATGGATGAATATGTCGATGTCTGGTATATCCATAAGACAAAATATGATTATGTGAATTACCTTGCGAAATGGTGGCAGCAGGACCTCAAGGATATGGTGGAGAAAGATTACAACCATCCGTCTGTTATCATGTATTCTACGGGAAATGAAGTTGCAGAGACTGCACAGAAAAAAGGAATCGAACTCACCGGCAGAATGACTTCTTACCTTCATAAACTGGATCCGCACAGACCAGTAACCTGCGGGATCAACATTTTCTTTAACTTCTTAAGTTCTATGGGAATGGGCGTTTACAGTGATGATAAGGCAGAAAAAAGCGCCCAGTCTGCAAAGCAGGAAGCAGAGAAAAAAGAGAAGAAGAAACCAGTAGGAAGTGAATTTTATAATACCCTTGCCTGTCTGGTCGGAGATTACTTCATGAAGATCGGTGCGACCCTCCCGCCATGTGACTGGAAAACAAAGGATGCATATGCGAACATGGATATCGCAGGATACAACTACGGACTTTTCCGCTACAAACATGACCTGAAGAAATACCCGAAACGTCTGATCCTCGGTACAGAGACTTTCTGCAAGGATGCATACAGTTTCTGGGAAATTGCCAAGAAGAATAAGCGGATCCTGGGAGATTTTGTCTGGTCAGGATGGGAATATATCGGAGAGACCGGAGACGGTGCAGCTGAATACGAAGAATACAAAGGCAAGATGCCGCATACAAGAATGACTGGAAATAACGGAAGAATCGACCTTCTTGGAAAGCCGCGTGCAGAGGCAGCTTACACAAGAGTTGCTTTTGAACGGGAAACAGGTCCGTTTATCGCCGTGAAACCTGTTTATCAGAAAGAAAACCTGAACCTGACAGGATGGGCTCTGACCAAAGCACTGGAGAGCTGGTCATGGCGAGGATGTGCCGGAGAAAAAGCTGAAGTAGAAGTTTTTGCAAGGGCAGCAGAGGTGGAGCTTCTGGTCAATGGAAAGAAAGCTGCACGTGGCAAAGTAAAAAAATGCAGGACTAAATTCCACATTCCATATGAGGATGGCGAGATCACAGCAGTTTCCTATGATAAGAACGGACATGAGATCAACCGCCAGACACTGGTGACAGCAAATAAAGAAACCATGCTTCATATCAAACCGGAACAGGAAACTGTGGAAGCGGGCAGATTGCTGTTTGTTCCATTGCAGTACGGAGACTTTAACGGAATCTGGAAACCGATGGAAAAACATCACCTGAAAGTTACAGTAGAGAATGCTACGCTTGAAGGTCTGGGAAGTGCCTGCTCCTATGTGGAAGGTAACTATGCACAGGATACCGTCGATACTTATTATGGTGAGGCGATGGCCGTAGTCCGTGCCGGAGAAAGCGGATCCGTGAAGATCACGGTCTCTGATGAAGAAAAAACATATACATGTGAGATTCCGGTAACAACACAGAAATAAATTATCATATAGGCAATATAGACAAAAACAAATATCACAATTTGTGCAAGATTCCCTGAAAAATTTTACTTGTGAAAATTCAATAAAAAAACGCTCCCATTTACGGCTGAAAAAGTGCAGTCTGCGAAAAAAATGGGAGCGTTTTTGGGATTTATGTTAAATTTAGGTCATGGAAATTATGGAAGCATTTGAGCGATGAGGCTTACCCATATTTCAGGGAAAGAAAGGAGATAAAATCATGAGCAGAAAAAATATCTGGCGTGGTATGACTACTCTTACAGCGTCTCTTCTGACCGTTTCTGTTGCGGCAGGACCTGTAGTAGATAGTTATCGCACAGACATCGACAAATTTCTTGGAACCAAGAGCAGTGCTATGGTAACAGACAGTACAGACGAGGATCTGTATACATATAAGTCTGACTATTCCAGCACTACAGAACTTCTGGAGTCCATCGAGGATCTCGGAGAACGTATGAGTGAGGAAGGAACTGTTCTGTTAAAGAACGAGAATAATGCACTTCCGCTGTCAAAAGATGAGACACAGAAGCTGTCCCTTCTTGGATTTTCCAGCTACTATCCGGTACAGGGCGGTGACATGGGAAGTTCCCTGACTGAAAATGAAGGAACAGATGCAGATACTGTAGACTTTGTTGAAGCATTAGCTGCAAAAGGATTCAGCATCAATGAAGACCTTCAGAATCTGTACAAGAGTCTGGAATCAGAGTTCAAGACAGAGGTTAATATGTGGGGAAATATCGTAGAATACTACCACATTACAGCACCTGCAACAGACGGCGTATTTGCAAGCAAAGAGCCTTCACAGGAAACAATGGACAGTGTAGACAGCCAGTGGAAAGAATCTATGGATGATTACAATGTCATGCTGGTAACGATCGGACGTTCCTCTACAGAGAACGGAACTTACCTTCCGGGTGTGGACGGCGTAGATGCATCTCAGGATCTGAACCAGACCGATCCGCTTGGATTAAGTGATGATGAGCGTGACCTGATCAATGCTGCAGTTGAAGCAAAAGAAAGCAACGGCGGTAAAGTCATCGTTATGCTGAACAATGCAAATGCAATGGAGATTGATGAGATCAAAAACAATGACGGCGTAGACGCTATCCTGGAAGTAGGTCTTCCGGGAGGCTATGGTTTCTATGGTGTTGCAGATATTCTTTCTGGAGAGGCAAACCCGTCCGGTCATCTGACAGATACCTATGCTGTAACAAATGCCAACTCACCGGCAGCACAGAACTTCGGAAATTATGAGTGGATCAATGCAGATCCGACTGTAAATATCAATGCAGAAGAAGTTGAAGCAGAAGGTATTTATACAGGATATAAATATTACGAAACCAGATATGCAGACACTGTACTTGGACAGGGAAATGCAGATGCAACCGTAGGAAGTTCTACAGGAAAAGCATGGGATTATGATAATGAAGTATCTTATCCATTTGGATATGGTCTTTCCTATACAACCTTCGAACAGACTCTCAAGAGTGTAGATGTAGACCTTGAGAACAGAACGGTAACTGCTGAGGTAGAGGTTAAGAATACCGGTGATGTTGCAGGTAAAGATGTTGTACAGCTTTATACTTCTGTTCCTTATACAGACTATGACATAGAGAACAAAGTAGAAAAATCAGCAGTTCAGCTTCTGGATTATGAAAAAACAGATATGATCGAGCCAGGAGAAAGCCAGACTGTTACCATCACAGCAGATGCACAGGATATGGCAAGTTGGGACAGCACCTGTGATAACGAAGCAGGTACAACCGGTAACTGGATCCTGGACAACGGAACTTATTACTTCACTGTTGGAAACGGTGCACATGAGGCTGTAAACAATGTCCTTGCCGCACAGGATCAGAAAGTTGACGGAAATAAAGACAACGTACAGACATGGGAACTTGGCGATTTTGATTCTTCTTCCTTCGCTGTAACCTTAAATGGTACACCAGTAGAAAATCAGCTCCAGGATGCAGACCTGAACAACTGGATGGAAGACACAGTTACTTATCTCAGCAGAAATGACTGGGAAGGAACCTGGCCGGAAACATACAAAGACCTGACAGCTACAAACGAAATGATCAGTACTATGGCTGATGACTACAGTGATATCGAAGCAAACGGAGATCCGTCTTCTGTAACCTTTGGTGCAGACAATGGAATGACTCTGGCTAACCTCAAAGGAGTAGACGATATTACAGATGAAAGATGGAGCACTCTGATGGATCAGATCACTCTGGAAGAATGCCTGATTCGTACAGGACTTGGCGGAACCAGTACAAAAACGATCGAATCTATCACTTCTCCGGAAGCTATCCAGAACGACGGACCGAACGGATTCAACTCCTATCCGCTGGGACAGTATGCAAACTCAGACGATTCCACAGGAGATCCATGCGTGATCGCAGAGGATGATCCGAACCGTGATTACAAAATGGGTGTTATGGCAGTTGAAACTGTAATTGGTCAGACATTCAGCAAACAGCTGGCAGAAGAATGGGGCAAAGTAATCGGTAACTATTCTCTGTGGGCAAACACAGCAATCTGGTGGGGCGTTGGAACAAACCTTCATCGTACACCTTACAATGCACGTAACCATGAGTACTTCTCTGAAGATGCAGTTCTGACAGCTGGTCAGGGTGCAGCAATCATCGAAGCCGGACATGAATATGGCGTACTGATCGCACCGAAACATCTGGCATTCAATGACACTGAGATCAACCGTACAGGTATTGCCGAGTTTATGACAGAGCAGGCTGCCCGTGAAAATGAACTGCGTGGTGTACAGTCCTGTATCGAAGATGCAAATGCGCTTGCTGTAATGACTACATACAACCGTGTCGGCTGTGTGACAAGTAATGCACATACCGGACTGCTTCTGAACATCGTTCGTAAAGAATGGGGATTCAAGGGTCTGATGTCTGAGGACTTCATTCAGGATCCGACTTATACAAAGATCCGCATGGCAGTACATAATGGTGTAACCATGACATGTAACACCGGTGATAACACAATGGCAGCAGTAGAAGCAGTATGGCCATACTGGAGTGTAGAGAATGCAAGCAAGAGTGAAGAACTTCTGACAGACCTGAAACAGGCAATGCTGTATCAGAACTATGCACTTGCAAATTCCAATGCAATGGATGGCATGGCAACTACTACACATATTGAAAAACTGAATACATGGTACGATAACCTGATCACAGGTCTTCGCGTTGGATTCGGTGTACTGACTGTACTCTGTGCAGCAATGTATCTGCTTGGACTGAAAAAGAAAGAGCAGTAAGGAGGAAAACGAAACTATGGCTGAAAAGAAAAAAATGGGCGCAGGACTGGTCTTAAGTGTAATCACTGCTCTTGTGACTGTTGCAGGACTGGTTCTGTACATGATGAACTGCAAAACAAATTATTTTATAAACAGTGGCGTTAACAATGCGGTTGTAGCCTGCCTGGCTGCAGCTGCGATCCTTGAGATCGTTATGATCGCAGCTTCTATGAAAATGGGAGCAAAACCGGTTCTGGATATCCTTCCAGTAGCGTGTGGTGTACTGACAGCATATGCACTGATTCAGTTTATCAGCAGCAGGATCGCTGCGATCGGATCGATCATGACTTTTGAGAACAACGCTCAGAATATGGCGGATTTAAAGGGTGCAATCATTGGAATGATCGTGTGCGCGGCTGCTCTGATCTGTACAATTATTTCTTCCTTCTTCAAAGTAGTAAAGGATTGATTTTATGAGCAAGACAAAGAAAGATTTCTGGAACGGTCCCCTGACCGGTTCCAGGATCAAATCAGATGATGTAAAACTTCCGGAGATGTTGATCGGATATTTTATCGGACCGTTCGGAGCACTTCTGGCTTCCGGTATCTTTACCAGTATCCTTCAGAACTATTTTACAGATGTCCTGAAACTGAACCTGACATTTCTGACAACCTTACAGCTGTTTTCGACCATCCTGATCGTGGCGGCAAACCTGATCGTAGGTCAGCTTATTGAACGCACGAGAACAATGGCAGGAAAGGCAAGACCGTGGATCCTTCTGTCCGCACTGACCCTGTCTATTGCCTCTGTTCTGATGTTTGTAGTTCCTTTTGAGGGAACTGCCAAGATGGTATGGATCGCGATCGCGTACAATCTGTTTTATGCAGTCGCTTATCCGATCTATAATACAGCAAACTCCACACTGATCCCTGTATCTACAAGAGACAGTAAGCAGCGAGGAGCACTGGCTTCCTTTACCAATGTGGCAGGACTTGCCGTTATGGGTGCTGGTTCCATGGTATTCCCGATTCTGGTTTCTTTCGCACTGAAAGAAAATCAGTATCTGTGGCTGGTAGCGATGACTGCAATTGCTATTTTCTCAGCACTGACGATCTTCTTACAGTTCAAGTTCACACGTGAGCGTGTAACAGAAGAACAGATGTCTGAGGGAGCAACAGAGGAAGCAAAGGTTAAAACTGCTTCTCTGAAAGAACAGCTTTCTGCAGTTGCCAGTGAAAAAATGTGGTGGATCGTTATGCTGTTCTACATGGGATTCCAGTGGAGCGGCGCGATGAAAAATGGCTCCATGACTTATTTCTGTAAGTGGGTAATGGACAATACTTTCTTCGGTACAGCAGATGCATGGGGCGCTTCACAGTCACTCCTGAGCATCATGGGTGCGGTTCCGATGGCTGTGGCAGCAGTGGCGATCGTACCTCTCTGCAACAAATTTGGAAAACGTATCGTATGTATGGTCGGCATGCTTCTGGGATCTGTCGGCGGTGTAATCGCTATTATGGGTAACGGACAGATCGTTCCTGTAGCAATTGGCGTCGCGCTTAAATGTCTCGGATCCGCTCCGGCATGCTACATGATCCTTGCAATGCTTGCGGATGTTATCGACCATATCGAATACAAATCCGGAATCCGTACAGATGGACTGACAATGTCTATCTACAGCTCCATCATGGTAGCTGCAACTCCTGTATGCAACTCTATTTTCAGTGCGATCTTAAATGCCAGTGGATATGACCAGGCAGCAGATATCGCACTTGGTACTGCGGCACAGACAGCTGCAGCACAGACAGCAATCTCTGTCGGATATATCTGGGTAGAGACAATTGCTTATGTGATCTGTGCAGTTCTGATCTTCTTCTTTACAATAGAGAAGGATCTGCCGGAAGAGCAGAAAGCAATTGCAGCGAGAAAAAACAAATAAATAAAGAGCCTAAAAGGGCTGTTACAATGAGGCGGTCTTCTGGTATATATAAGGTTAGTAAGTGTGAAACTGTGCCTTAAATATGCCGGAAGACCGCCAGTCAGTTTAAGTCAGAAATGGAAGGAGGAATTTGATTCATGCGCAAAAGAAAATTGAAAATGGCATCTGGGATATTCCTTCTTCTGCTGATAGCAGGACTGTCCGGATGCGGTCAGAAAAACACGGAGAAAGAAAATCTCTGTCATATCGTTCTGGAAGCCGGAGAAGGCTACCATGTAACAGATCCTGCCAGAACAATAAAATCTGGAAGTGATGTGAGCTTTACGATCACGCTGGATGATAACTGGCAGTTTCTTGGCACAGATTATCATGGCGAGACCGAAATAACAAAAGAGGATGATGGAAAAACAGTAAATCTTGTTTTGCATGAAGTAAATTATTCAGAGAGTATCTGCATTCAGGCCGAAAAAGGAAAATATGAGATTGTCTATGATGCCAATGGCGGACAAAACATTTCAGGAGATTCAGACAGAGTAAGTATCTGTTACCGCGGTACACATCAGAGGATCAATACTTCGACCGGAACGGATCTTTTTGCCAGAGATGGATACACACTGCTTGGATGGAATACCAGAGCCGATGGAACCGGACAGGCAGTGGGGCTCGGAAGCCGGACCGAATGGAAAGAAGGACTTGTGCTGTATGCACAATGGATTCCCTGGACAGGCGAGGCAGATTTTGTATACAAAAAAGTGTCAGGCTTTGCAGTCATAACCAGCTATATCGGAAAGGCACAGCAGATCTGCGTTCCGTCCAGCCTTGGAGGTTTTCCAGTGCGAACCATCCGGGAACAGGCTTTTGCAGACACAGAGTGCAAAACCGTGATCCTTTCACCTGGGATTCATGAAGTTGAAAAGTGGGCATTCAGGAACAGTCGACTGGAACAGCTGTATATCTACGATGATCTGGAGAAAATCAGCGATTATGCATTTCAGGACTGCGATATGCTTCGTACCCTGCATATCAATTCGATCGAGGCTCCAGCTTACAGTGGAAATTATTTCGATACCTTTCAGGATAAATACGATCGTCTGTTGAGTCTGAAGGACAAAAAGAAGATTGTCCTGTTTTCCGGTTCTTCGACGAGATTTGGATACGACAGTGCGATGCTCGATCAGGCTTTTCCTGATTATGAGGTGGTCAATATGGGAGTTTTTGCTTACTCACCGGCACTTCCGCAGCTTGAACTGATCCGGTCCTGCATGAAGGAGGGAGATATTCTTCTGGACTCTCCGGAATTTGATGCGGCAAACAGGCAGTTCTGCTATCAGAAGGAACTGGATTATGCGACATTTGCCATGATGGAATCCAATTATGATGCATTTGCCGATTTAGACCTCAGGGAATATGCACAGGTCTTTACAGCTTTTTCTGCATACCAGACAGCAAGACAGGATATGGAACGAAAAAATTACGATGTCTGTGCTTCAGATTATGATGAGGATGGAAATGAAGTGGAGGAACCAAGTTACAATAAGTATGGGGATTATGTCGTATATCGCCCGAATTCCACGAGTGAAAAACCGATTTACGGACTTCCGGTAAATTATACAGTAAACGCCTTTCCGAAAGAAACGTATATCGATTCTGCGAATGCAGAGTTTCAGAAATTTATGGATCAGGGAATAAAAGTTTATTTTACCTATTCACCCAGAAATAAATATGCACTTTCAAAAGACAGCACGCAGGAGGAAAGAGCCCGCCTGCATGAATATTTTAAGAGTCAGCTGCATGTTCCTGTTATTTCTGAACTTGAGGATTCTTTATATACAGGAATCTATCTGTATGGGACAGATAATCATTTATCTACAGAAGGGGCGCAGATCCGGACCGAAAAAGTGATCCATGATCTGAAAGAACAGCTTGCGAAGGAGGAGAAAAAATGAATTTTATATCGCTGACATTTGTTTTCCTTTTTCCAGTGGTGGTGCTCCTGTACTGGAAGATTCCGTGGAAACACAGAGAACTTTTTCTGCTGGCAGTGAGTTACTTTTTCTATATACGGGAAAGTTCCTGGGCGGGAGGGCTGCTTCTGCTTACAACGGCGGTTACTTATCTGGCGGGAATTGCTATCGAGAAAGGCAGACACAGAAGAACCTGGCTGATTTTTGCTGTGGCTGTGTGCCTGGGACTTCTGACCGGACTGAAATATTCGGTCCCGCCAGTGGGAATCTCATTTTATACTTTCCAGACAATGGCATACGTGATCGATGTATATCGGGGCGAGATTTCTGCGGAAAAAAATCCTGCAAGTTATGCTCTGTTTGTTTCATTCTTTCCACAGCTGGTGGCAGGTCCGATCGAGAGGGCGGGGAATCTCCTCGGACAGCTGAAGGAAAAACATACAAGGAGCCGGGTAGATCTGCTGAATGGTTTCTGGCTGATGCTCCGGGGATTTTACAAAAAAGTTGTCGTGGCAGATTATCTGGCTGTGTATGTTGACAGAGTGTATGCTGCACCGCAGGATGCCGGTGGGATTGGTGCGGTTCTGGGAACCGTGTTTTTTGCCGTTCAGATTTATTGTGATTTTTCCGGATATACAGATATTGCAAGAGGTGCGGCACGTATGATGGGGATACGGCTTATGGAAAATTTCAGGCATCCTTACCGTGCAGTAAGCATACAGGATTTCTGGAAAAGATGGCACATCAGCCTGACGCGCTGGTTTACGGATTATGTATATATTCCACTTGGAGGAAACCGCAGAGGATTTGCGAAGAGATGCCGGAATGTGCTGATCGTTTTCTTGTTGAGTGGATTCTGGCATGGCGCGTCCTGGAATTTTGTTGTGTGGGGACTGATCCATGGAATCTATATGGTTGTGGCTATGTGCTTCTCGCGGATAAGGAAAGATAAAAAGAGGATTCTGCATCCGGCGGCTGGATGGGTTATGACGATGCTTCTTGTGAATATTGCCTGGGTGTTTTTCCGGGCGCCTTCGCTTTTCGGTGCGTGGCAGATTTTGTTGCAGCCGTTTGTGAATCCGCTGGGCAGTGGAATCTCGGAGACGATGAGTTTTCTTGGCATTCAGGGCCTGGCGATTCTGCGGCTGCTTGCGACAGGAATTACCTGGGTGCTTCTGGAACGGATTCCCGAGGAAATTGATAAGTACTGCCAGACCAGGAAGGGACTTTGCCTAGCGGCAGCAGGTTTTGTTGTGATAGTGACTGTAATTGAATTTTCATGGCTTGGCATGATGGCATCCGGCGGTGAAAATGCATTTATTTATTTCAGGTTTTAAATATGGATAAAAAAACAGTAAGACGTGTTGTCATAATTGCGCTGGCAGTGCTTCTGGTGGAGCAGATTTTTTTCCTGATCTGTGGGTTTGGACTGCCTGTACAGTATGGGGATACGTTTATGGGAGAACTGAAAAGTAAATATGAGAGATTAAAGGAAACTCCGGGACAGAGAATCGTACTTGTTGGCGGCAGCGGCGTTGCTTTTGACTGTGACAGCGAGATGATCGACGAAATTTTTCCTTCGTATGAGGTTGTCAACTTTGGCATGTATGCAGGACTTGGGACGAAGGCGGTCATGGATCTTTCCGAAGCGTATATTCGTGAAGGGGATATTGTGATCCTTTCCCCGGAACAGAGTGAGCAGACGCTTTCAGATTATTTTAATGGAGAATATATGTGGCAGGCTGCTGACGGAGCTTTTGGGATGCTGCGCCATATAAAGAGTGAAAATTTTGAAGTGATGCTGGGAAACTTCCCGGGATTTGCTCTGGAAAAACTGAACTATGTATGGAAGGGAAAAAATCCTCCGACAGACAGCGTATATCAGAAAAAATCCTTTAATACCTATGGAGATATTGACCTGGATACATGTCAGAAGAATATACTTCCGGGCGGTTATGATGTGAACCAGAAAGTAAGATTTACAGAAGATGTGGTACAGCCGGAATTTCTGGAGTATATGAATGTCTGGGCAGAGCGTCTTGAGAAAAAAGGCGCAGCCGTCTGGTACAGATATTGCCCGGTAAACGAGCTGGCAGTGGAAGACGCAGATGATCTGAAATCATATGATGTGTTCCTGCGTCAGAAACTGGATTTTCCGGTTATAGGAAATCCGAAAAACAGCCTGATGGAAGCGGAATGGTTTTTTGACACCAATTTTCATCTGAATCAGGCGGGAAAAGAAGTAAATACTGTGCAGCTGATCCGGGATATCAAAGCGATGCTTGGCGATGACAGGACTGTAAATGTGGAACTTCCGGAGAAACCTCACAGGACATGGGAAGATATATCTACAGAGACAAGGATATGGACTGCAAGAGACAGCGAGGCATATCAGGGCGAAGAAACGATCGTGATTCCGGAGAATGTGACGCAGATCGGGGATTATGCTTTTTCGGGCTGCACAGGTCTTAAGGCAATCGTACTTGAACAGAAGGATCCTTCGAAATGTATCGTGGGTCAGCACCTTCTGGATGGCACCAGTGCGGAGATTCTTGTTCCACAGATGTCCGCGGACAGTTATAAACGAAACTATTTCTGGTCAACATATGCGGGACAGATTCGGGAAAACACAGATCACGCAGAAAAATAAACCAACCACGTTCAAAAGAAATCCGATACGGAAAATCATGATACAATGCAGATACGATAAAAGTGAGACTATAAATTTTGAGTTACGAAATCAGAATTGTGAAATTGAAAATGTGAAATTGGAGGGAAAATATGAAAACAAAACAGGCTGTAAATCCATACATGCCAAGCTGGGAATATGTCCCGGATGCAGAACCACATGTTGTAGGAGACCGTGTGTACGTTTACGGTTCTCATGATATCTTCAACGGACTGAATTTCTGTCTGGGCGATTATGTCTGCTGGTCCGCACCGATAGATGACCTGGGTAACTGGCGTTACGAAGGATGTATTTATAAAAGAGAACAGGATCCGGCGGCACCGAGGATCCGTCTGACAAATGGCCTTGCTGCCCCAGATATGGTACAGGGACCGGATGGGAGATTTTATCTGTACTATTTTATGGGCGGTACAAAGATGATATCCGTAGCTGTATGTGACGAGCCGGCAGGAAAATACGAATTCTACGGATACGTAAAATACAGCGATGGCGTTGCAATCGGTAAGAAGAATGAGCCGTTCCAGTTTGACCCGGGCATCTTTATGGATGACGACGGGAAACTGTATCTGTACACAGGCTTTGCACTGGCAGGAAACCCGATCCTTCTGGATGGCTCCAAACCAACAGAGCATGGACCGATGTGTTTTGAACTCGATCCTTCTGATATGCTGACCGTATTGAACGGACCATCATACATTGGCATTGCAGGTGAAAAGGAGTCTGTCGGAACACCTTATGAGGGTCATTCTTTTCTTGAGGCAAGTTCCATGCGTAAATTCGATGGTACATATTACTTTATTTACAGTACAATGAACAGCCATGAACTCTGCTATGCGACAAGTGACAGTCCGGTAAAGGGATTCCAGTATGGCGGCATTCTGGTAAGTAACGGTGATGTGGGCCTTGAAGGTGTGCCGGATGTGAAGCATGCAAGATTTGATACTGGAAATACACATGGCAGTATCATTGAGCTGAATGGAAAATATTTTGTTTTCTATCACAGACACAGTAACCGCAAACAGTCCTCCCGTCAGGCGATGGCAGAAGAGATCTGTTTCGAAGACGGAAAATTTTATCAGGCAGAGATGACCTCCTGCGGCTTAAATGGCGGACCGCTGGAAGGGAAAGGAACTTACCCGTCCTATATTGTCTGCAACCTTTATGGAAAAAAGGGAACACGTTTCTTAAGCATGATCAAGCATCCGAAGAAAGACTGTCCATATCTGACTCAGGATGGAAAAGACAGAGAGTCCGGACCGGATCAGTACATTGCAAATATGTGCGACGGTGCCCTGGCAGGCTTTAAGTATTTTGACCTCAGGGCAACAAAAGAGATCAGTGTGGCTGTAAAAGGACGCGCAGAAGGAACTCTGTATGTTCGTACCAGTGAGAATGGAAAAGCTGTGGCATCAATTTCTGTCAGTCCGTGCAGAGAAGTCAAAGAATTTAAAGCTCCTCTTAAGGTTTCTGGAAGCAGAGAAGCACTGTTCTTTACCTTTGAAGGAAAAGGAAGTTTTGACTTTATTTCCTTTACTCTGAAATAAAAATATGGAATAAAAAATGCATTGTTTCCTGTGCTTTTTCTTGTTATACTACAAGTATCATTAGAGAAGACCGGGGGATGAAAATGCTTCGTATTGCAACAGTGGAAGATGATACGAACGATCTGGAAGCGTTACGAACTCACCTGAAACGATACGAGAAGGAAAACGGACTGAAATTTCTGATCACAGAGTTTCGGGACGGAGAAGATATCGTGACGGATTATTCTGCGGATTACGATCTTATTCTCATGGATATTGAGATGGCTTTTCTGAACGGAATGAAAGCCGCCGAAAAAATCCGCGAACTGGACAAGGATGTCGTCATTATATTTATAACAAATATGCCTCAGTATGCAATTCAGGGATATAAGGTAAATGCTCTGGACTACATGCTGAAGCCTATTTCGTATTTCTCTTTTTCGGAAAGTATGGGGAGAGCGCTTCACAGAGTAAAAGTACAGGAAAAAGAATTTATCACCATATCGCTGAAAGGCGGCAAAAAGAAACTGGATATTGCACAGATCTGTTATGTGGAGGTACAGGATCATCTTCTGATCTATCATACAACAGAGGGAAGTTTTGTGACCAAAGGCACGATCCGTGACGCGGAAGGCCAGTTGGACGCAAAGCGCTTTTTCCGGTGCAACAGATGCTATCTGGTAAACCTGGAGTACGTGGACAATTATATGGGAAGTGATGTCAGCGTCAATGGAGATACCATACAGGTAAGCAGGAGCAGGCGCAAACCGTTTCTGGATGCATTAAATGAATATTTGAATGAGGTGGGCAAATGAACACAACAGAGGTGCTAAATACACCAGGGTATTACTATGCCATAGCTTATGCTTTATCCGTACTTGTGATCACGTGTACGAATGAAAGGAAAATCGGGAGATGGAAGCTGGCTGCAGTAAGCTGTGTTCAGTTTGCCCTCCTTTTATTTTTTATGACAGCAACAGATGGAGTACGGAGGGAACTGTTTCTTCCATCAATGGTCGTTATCGTAGGGCTTATTCTGGGAGGCATTTATATCTGCAATGATTTTTCGCCCAGAGAGGCAGGCTTTTATTGCGTAAAGGCTTTTATTAACGGAGAGTTTGCAGCTTCTCTGTGCTGGCAGATCTACTATTATATGACGAATGCAAGAGGAATGCATGGAGAATTCTGGAGATGGGCGGAACTGATAGTTGTCTATGCAGTGATCTTTACGATACTGGCATTGATAGAACTCAGTCTCAAAAAAGATCTCGAAGAGATCCATATTACAAGAAGAGAGTTACTGGTGGTCATCATCATTGCGACATCTGTATTTGCGATGAGTAATCTGAGTTATCTTGACCAGGATGGACTGTTCAGTGGAAGTTTTGTCATGGATATCTTTATTATCCGTACACTTGTGGATTTAAGTGGAATTGCTGTGCTGTATGCATATCATGTCCAGGTTAAGGAGATACAGATCCGTTTTGAGAAAGATACCCTTCGGAATATCATGGAGATGCAGTACAAAAATTACCAGTTATCAAAAGAAAATATCGATATGGTAAATCAGAAGTATCATGATCTGAAACACCAGATCAACCTCCTCAAGACGCAGTCCTATGCTCAGGCAGGAAAGTCCACGAGCTATCTGGAGAAGATGGAACGTGAGATCAGAGTATACGAGACACAGAACAAGACCGGAAATCCGATCCTGGATGCTGTGCTGACGAATAAGGCGCTGCTTTGTCAGAATAAAGAAATCGAACTGAAATTTATCGTAGACGGGGGCGCGCTGTCTTTTATGGAAGATATGGATGTGAGTGCATTATTTGGTAATATGCTGGATAATGCCATTGAGAGCGCACAAAAGCAGCAGGAAAAACAAAAACGGTTGATCTGGCTCTATGTAACAAGAGAGAAGCAGTTTGTCCGCATCCGTACAGAGAATTACTGTGACGAAAAGATCCAGTTCAAAAACGGCATGCCGGTAACGACAAAGAAAGACAGGCGGCTTCATGGATATGGTATGAAGAGTATAAAGAGCACCGTAGAAAAATACAATGGATCCGTTGTGGCAGCACAGGAAAACAACTGGTTTGAGCTCAAAATCCTGCTCCCTGCAGCCATGTAAAAACCATATGAAAAAAAGTTAAAATAAATACAAAAAAAGTGTTGACAATGTAAAATGAGTTATGTATAATTAACCATGCGTTTCGGAAAGAAATGCACTTCAAATTGCATAAAGTATTATGAATTCGGAGTCAGGAGAAGTACTCAAGAGGCCGAAGAGGTGCCCCTGCTAAGGGTATAGGTCGGGTAACCGGCGCGAGGGTTC